>Ga0210397_10000472_pt1 | contig 26954 bp, 29 predicted proteins | sample IncBWH2OmetaG_FD_160126 | JGI IMG/M metagenome (GOLD analysis project Ga0210397, IMG submission 160126) | Forest soil microbial communities from Barre Woods Harvard Forest LTER site, Petersham, Massachusetts, United States - Inc-BW-H-2-O ...
GAGCTTCGACCGCGGCTTCCTCGCGCGTTTCCTGCACAGCAGGACGCTGCAGAAGCTCGGCGAGTGGTCGTTCGCCATCTATATCGGCCAGACCGCCTGGCTGCAGCTCATCCGCTTCGTCGAGAGCGCCTACCCGCCCGACGACACGATGATCTTCGGCATCCGCTTCGGCGACTGGATCTGGTGGCCGGAGCCGTTCGCGCTGCTGCTGGTCTGCATCCTGTGGGGCGCGCTGATCTGCACCTATATCGAAATCCCGGCAAACCGCGCGCTCAGGCGCTATTTTGCCCCCAAACGGGCCGCCGCTTGACCGCAAAACCAGGCTGCGCCATCACTGCGGCCCTCTTAATTCCGGCCCTCTTATCGCAACGGGAGCTTTGCGCATGACCATCGACTTCAAAGGCAAGGTCGCCATCGTCACCGGCGCCGGCGGCGGCCTCGGCCGCTGTCACGCCATCGAACTGGCCAAGCGCGGCGCCAAGGTGGTGGTCAACGACCTCGGCGGCGCGGTCGACGGCAGCGGCGGCAATTCGGCGGCCGCCGAAGCCGTCGTCAAGGAGATCACCGACGCCGGCGGCGAGGCGATCGCCAACGGCGCCTCGGTCAGCGACGATGCCGGCGTCGCCCATCTCGTCGCCCAGGTGATGGACAAGTGGGGCCGCGTCGACATCCTGATCGCCAATGCCGGCATCCTGCGCGACAAGAGCTTCTCCAAGATGGAGATGAAGGATTTCGACGCGGTGATGAACGTCCACCTGATGGGCACCGTCAAGCCGTGCAAGGCGCTGTGGGAAACCTTCAAGAAGCAGCAATACGGCCGCATCGTGGTGACGACCTCGTCGACCGGCCTGTACGGCAATTTCGGCCAGACCAATTACGGCGCCGCCAAGCTGTCGCTGGTCGGCTTCATGAACACGCTGAAGCTGGAAGGCGCCAAGGACAACATCAAGGTCAACGCCATCTGCCCGGTCGCCGGCACGCGCATGACCGAGAACCTGATGCCGCCGAACATCCTGGCCATGCTGAAGCCGGAATACGTCACGCCGGCGGTGGTCTACCTGGTCAGCGAGGAGGCGCCCACCGGCGTCATCATGACGGCGGCGGCCGGCGTCTTCGCGGCGGCGCAGCTGGTGGAGACCGACGGCGTCAATCTCGGCCATGCCGCGACGGCCGACGACGTGGCGGCGAACTGGGCCAAGATTTCCGACTTCACCGGCGCCAAGCACTACAACCAGGGCGGCGAGCAGAGCCAGAAATTCTTCGCCCGCATCCAGGACAAGCCCGTGGTGGGGTAGCTCCCGTGATCACCGGCTTCGACCATGTCGCCGTCCAGGTGCGCGAATTCGCCAAGACCGTGGCGAATTACGAGACCATCTTCGGCGTGACGCCGAACTGGCGAGGCGTGTTGCCGCCGGACGGCGGGCATGCCTGGTTCCAGTTCGGCAACATGGCGCTCGACATCATCGGCTCGGACGGCAGCGGATCCGAAGCCGACGCGATGCACGCCGATCTCGACAGATTCGGCGAAGGCATCTGGGGTCTCGGCTTCTCGGTACCGGATCTGGCTGAGGCGCTGCACCTGTTCGGGCGACGCGGCCTCGTCTTCCAGCCGCGCCACACGACGCGCACGAAGAACGCGCAAGGCCGCGAGCGCAGCTGGGAACTCGCCGTCATGAAGCGCGCCAGCGCCAATGGCGTCGCGCTGTTCCTGGTGGAAAACAAGCCCGAAGCCGCGAAATGGCCGCTCGCGCCGGCGGCGTTCGGCGACGCCTCGGTCGACGGGCTCGATCACATCGTGGTGCAGACCGCCAATGCCGAGCGCGCCGTGGCGCTCTATGGCGGAAGGCTGGGGCTCGATCTGCGCCTCGACCGCGTCAACGAGCAATGGGGCGCGCGGCAATTGTTCTTCCGCGCCGGCAACGCGGTGGTCGAGGTCGGCGCCAGCCTGAAGGCGCCCGTGAGCGACGCCAAGGACAGGTTCGGCGGCCTCGCCTGGCGGGTGAAGGACGCGCAAGGCGCACGGGCGCGCATCGCCGCCGCCGGGATCGATGTTTCCGAGGTGCGCCCGGGCCGCAAACCCGGCACGTCGGTCTTCACCGTGCGCAGCGGCACCGGCGGCGTGCCAACGCTGATGCTGTCGGGCAACGAATAGGGGCAAGCCATGAACGTCGAGAATCACCTCTATCCGACGCAGGAACGGGTGATGGCATTGATGGGCGACGCCTCGGACGCGCCCATCGTCATGCTCAATCTGCTGAAGTTCAGGGACAAGGCGGCCTATGCCGACGGCCGCGCCACCACGCTGACGGGACGCGAGGCCTATCAGATCTACGGCACGGCGATGCAGAAGGTGGTCGAGAACAACGGCGGCAAATTCCTGTTCGGCGGCCAGATCGCCGGGCTGGTGATCGGCGAGGTCGGCGAGCTATGGGACCTCTACGCGCTGGTCGAATATCCCTCGGCCGCCGCCTTCGCCAGGATCGCGACCTCGCCGGCGGTCGCCGAGATCGGCGTGCACCGCGCCGCGGGCCTGGCAGGCCAGCTCCTGATCCGCGTCGCGCCGCGGCCGTTCTGACCATGCGGCGCATTCCCCTCCTGGTGCTGGCGCTGTTCGCGGCGATCAATTTCGGGCGCGGCGCCATCCATGCCTTCGCGCCCGACGGCGGCGCGCATTCCATCGCCGGGCTCGATCTTTCGAGCAACGCGCAGACCATCCTCAGCCTGTTCGCCGGCCTGGGCTTCCACCAGATCGTCATGGGCCTGTTCCAGGTCTTCGTGCTGGCCTTCCGCCGCGACCTGGTGGTGATCGCGCTCGGCGTGCAGACCGCCGAGACGGCGCTCGGCATCGCCAATCTCTATTTCTACCGCACCCTGCCCGTCGTGGTGCCGGGACAACCGTTCAACGCGGCGCTGCTGGCGCTGCTGCTGGCGACGCTGGCGATCGCGGCCCTCGGCGCGCGCAAAACCGCCACCGTCCCGTAGCGCAGGCGGAATTGCCCGGCGGTTCCGACCGGTCGTCGCGGGAACCCGCGCCCTAACAAATCCTTACGGCTCTGCCTGCGTAATTCACTTTTAACCGCACGCCCCTATCGTCTGGGCAACAAGCGAGGGGGCGCTGGGCCCGGCGAGGTTCGCCGGTCGTTCGCCTCGCGGCCGGGGAGTTGGCGTGTCGGAGTTGGAGTACCAGAGCCACAGTCAGGCGGCGGCGGTCGAGATCGTCCTCGACGCCAGCGGCCTGGTGCTGAGCGTCAGCTCGGCACAGGAGGGCCAGCGCCTGGTCAGCGACGTCGCCGAGGGCGAGTCGCTGCATACGCATATCCACCCGGACGACTACGATTTTTTCCTGTGGTCGGCACAGTGGATCCTGAACGGCGCGCATCGCCAGCAGACCATCCAGCTGCGCTGGGCCCGCGCCGCCGGGCGCTGGGCGAAGCTCAGCGTCACGCTGAAGAGCGAAAGCGGCGAGACCGTCGCGCTCGTCTTCCATCCCGACGAGGTCGAGCAGGCCCGCCGCGCCGAGGCGCAGCTGCGCCGCATCGTGGAGGGCTCCGCCCAGGGCATCGTGGTGCGCACCAGCAGCGACGTGCTCTACACCAACGACGCCTTCGCCCACATCATGGATTTTCCCTCGGTGCGCGCGCTCAACGCCTTCCGCGAAGAGGAAGGGCGCGCCGGAAGGCCGCAAAGCGTCAATGCCGGCATCCACCCCGACGACGTGCCGCTCGTCACCGAGCATATCCGCCGCCGTCTGGCCGGCGAGGAGACCGTCTCGCATTACGAATTCCGCCTCGAGCGGCGCGACGGCTCAATCGTGTGGGTCGACACCCGCGCGGCGCTGGTCAACTGGGACGGCCAGCCGGCTTCGCTGTCCTGGATGAGCGACATCACCCAGCGCAAGGGCATCGAGGTCGAGCTGATCAAGAGCAAGGAAGCCGCCGAGTTCGCCAACCGCACCAAGACCGAGTTCCTGGCGAATATGAGCCATGAGCTGCGCACGCCGCTCAACGCCATCATCGGCTTCGCCGAAGTCATCAAGGACGAGATGTTCGGGCCGGTGGGCCTGCGCAAATACGCCGAATACGCGCACGACATCCACAGCAGCGGCCGTCACCTGCTCGACCTGATCAACGACATCCTCGACCTCTCCAAGCTCGAATCCGGCAAGCTCGAGCTGCGCGAGGAAGACGTCGCGCTGGACGCGGTGGTCGCGGACTGCCTGACGCTGCTGCGCAACCGGGCGCAGAAGAGCGACGTGCTGCTGGTGACCGAGATCGAGCCGAACCTGCCGCGCCTGACCTGCGACGAGCGCGCGCTCAAGCAGGTGCTGCTCAACTTCCTGTCGAACGCGGTGAAGTTCACCCCCGCCGGCGGCACCGTGACGACGGGCGTGCGGCGCGCCCCCGGCGGCATCGCGCTTTGGGTGCGCGACACCGGCATCGGCATGAGCGCGGCGGACATCGAGGTGGCGCTGGCCGCCTTCGGCCAGGTCGATTCCAAGATCGCGCGGCAGCATCAGGGCACCGGCCTCGGTCTGCCGATCTCGCGCTCGCTGATCGAGCTGCACGGCGGCACGCTCGACGTCGACAGCGCACCCGGCAAGGGCACAACGATGACCGCGATCTTCCCCGCCGCGCGCATCGCACAGGCGGCGTGAAATTCCCTCAGCGCTATTTCGGCCCGATCAGGCGTCCGCCGAAGAGGCTGAGCAGCGGCAGCGAGACGAAGAACGTCAGGTGATACCAGACGGGAAATTCGTGCCAGATCATCGTGACGTGATAATAGGCGAAACCGGCCAATAGCAGGAGGCCGGCGAGAAGCGGCGCACGGCTGCGGTCCGCAGCAACCAGCGCCGCGGCCGCGCCACCGATCAGCGAACCCAGGAAGCTGACGGCAAGACGCTCGGCCATGGCAAAGGTCGTCGCGTGACGGACCATGGCGGCATCGACGCCCGGAGCGACCGCGCGGAGCAGAAGACTGACGCCGATGACGACCGCCATCCACACGAGGACGCCCGCGACGATACCTGCGATCAATCTCAACACATCGGCCCCCCTGCCTGCGCGCGATCACGAATGCGTAGCACCGAACTGCGCCCGGCGATTGTAAAAAATTTCCGCGTCACCGCCCCTTGAACACCGGCTCGCGTTTCTCCACGAAGGCCCTGGCGGCCTCGCGGTGGTCCTCGGTGGCGGCGGCGTGGACGTGGTGCGTCGCCTCCAGATCCATGCAGTCCTCGACGTCGGCGCCGGTCAGGGCGCGATTGAGGTTCTCTTTCATGTAGCGGTAAGCGACGCGCGGGCCCTTGGCGAGGCGATGGGCGATCTCGAGCGTCCTGGCATGCAACTGGTCGGCGGGCACGACCCAGTTCACCAGGCCGAGGCGCTGGGCTTCCTTCATGTCGATGCGCTCGGAGAGGTAGTAGAGCTCGCGCGCCTTGGCGCTGCCGACCAGCTGGCTGAGGAAATAGGTGCCGCCATAGTCGCCGGAGAAGCCGACCCGGGCGAAGGCGGTGGTCATCACCGCGCTCTCCGCCGCGATGCGCAGGTCGCAGGCCAGCGCCAGCGACAAGCCGGCGCCCGCCGCGGCGCCGGGCAGGGACGCGAGCGTCGGCTTGGGCATGCGATAGAGTTTGCCGGCGGTGCCGCGCTGGCTGAGGCGCTGGGCGTGGATGCGGCTGTCGAGATCGGCGCCCGCCGCGGCGGTGGAGCCGCCGCCCGTGCCGTCCGCCATACCCTTGACGTCGCCGCCGGCGCAGAAGGCGCCGCCCGCGCCGGTCAGCACGACGCAGGCGACGGCGGGATCGGACTCGCAAGCGGCCAGCGCCGCCGACAGCGCCGTCAGCATGCCGCCCGACAGCGCGTTGCGCCGCTCGGGCCGGTTCATGACGATGACGGCGACGCCGTCCTCGACATAGCCCGTCAAGTCGTTGGTGCCGGTATCGAGCGTGTGCTTGGCCATGGCAGGCTCCCGCATTCTGTGCCGGCGCAAAGCTTGGCACGCGGCGGGACGGGCGCAAAGCTCGGCGGTCCTGCCGGCGCGGCAGGCGCCTTCGAGACCAAAACAGCATGTCGGGACGGCGACGCGCATCAAGCGGAAAGACCGGGACAGCCAAGGCTCGCCGGACCCTGGAACTGGGCATGCGATGCGCCTTGTACAAGTGTTGGATGCATACGATTTTCGCATGGCTTGCATTCTGCACGATGCCGCATGCCCGCTATTGTGGACTCCCCACGCCACCCCATCTCCCCGGTGTGGCCGGTAGGACCGCGTGAGATCACGCGGGGCCGGCCCCGAAGCTGGAGTGGGCTATGACCAACGAAGATACCGAAACCTACGGCGCCAAGGTGCTGACCTGGGCCATGATCGCGGGCGCGGCTTTGCTGTTCCTGGAAGTGACGTGGTCGAGCGTCGGCGCCCTGCCGCAGCACAGCGTGGCGGCGCCGCAAACCGCGACCGTCCAGGTGCAGCAGGACCGCCTGGCACGCAACTAAGCCGCGCGCTCTTCCAGCTTCACGTCATGGCCCCAAAGCCGCTCGACATGCGCCAGGACGAGCTCCTTGGTCTGATTGTGCAAGGGGGTGCCGCGATGCATCGCGTGGGACAGATACAAAGTGCGGTTGCCTTTGAGGTCGGCGCCGGTGACCTGAATGTTCGGATCGGCGGCGCCGACGTCGTATTGACGCGCCAGCATGCTGCGCACGGCGCGATAGCCGCTGTCATTGTGGATCGCTGAGACCTTGTAGGCGCCGGTATCCGCCTTGTCGTACAGCGCGAACAGACGGAAATCGCGCATCAGCTTCGGCGACAGGAATTGCTCGATGAAGCTTTCGTCGCGATAATTCGCCCAAGCATCCTTGAGCGTGCCCATCCAGTCGCCCGAGCCGGCGAAGGCGGGAAACCAGTCGCGATCCTCCGGCGTCGGCTTCTCGCAGATGCGGCGGATATCCGCCATCATCCCGTAACCCAGCGCGTAAGGGTTGAAACCGCTGTAGCGGCGATCGCTGAACTCCGGCTGGAACACCACCGAGGTGTGGCTGTGCATGAACTCGAGCCAGGAGCCTTCGCCGATCTGGCCGCGGTCGTAGAGCGCGTTCATGATCGTGTAATGCACGAAGGTGGCGCAGCCCTCGTTCATGACTTTCAACTGACGCTGCGGATAGAAATATTGCGCCAGATTGCGCACGATGCGCAGCGTCTCGCGCTGCCACGGCTTCAGGGAGGGCGCGTTCTTCTCGATGAAGTAGAGCAGGTTTTCTTCCGGCAGCTTCATCTCGTCGCCGAACGCGTCCTCGGGATCGGGCGTCGGCGGCGCGGCCGGCGGCTCGATGCCGGCCGGCAGCGTGCGCCACAATTCGCTATAGGCCTCCTCCTCGTAGGCGGCGCGGCGGCGGCGCTTCTCGGCGACGCGTTCGCGGGACGGACGCGGCGGGCGGCGATAGCGGAAGACGCCCTGCTCCATCAGCGCGTGCGCCGAATCGAGCACCGCCTCGACCTCGTCGCGACCGTAACGTTCCTCGCAGGCGGCGATGTATTTCTTGGCGAAGGCGAGGTAATCCATGATGCCTTCGGCATTGGTCCATTGCCGGAAGAGATAGTTGTTCTTGAAGAAATGATTGTGCCCGAAGGCGGCGTGCGCGATCACCAGCGCCTGCATGGTCATCGAATTTTCTTCCAGCAGGTAGGAAATGCAGGGGCTGGAATTGATCACCACCTCGTAGGCCAGAGCCGAATAACCGGCGCGGTACAGCGTCTCCTCGCGCGCGAACGACTTGCCGAACGACCAGTGATTGTACATCAGCGGCATGGCAATGGAGGAATAGGCGTCGAGCATCTGCTCCGAGGAGATGATCTCGATCTGGTTGGGATAGACGTCGAGCTTCAGATCGTTCAGCGCGATGTCCTCGATCGCCTTGTAGGTGCGCTCGACGGTGGCGAAATCCCATTCGGAGTCCTCAAACAATAGGCTACTCATCCTTCGGGGCTCGCTCCGCTCGCACCTCAGGATGACGAGGATTGTGCGGTATCAGATGGGTTGCGGGACGGGCTGCAGGCGGCTTGCGGTTTGACGGCACGTCGCGCTTCTTGAATTCAAGCTTGCCTTTTGCGCCGATAGATTGAGCCGCGAAGGAAAGTTCGCGGGCGGGTACCGCCTTTTCGTTCTTCGACTTTCGTCCTGCCCGACGCGCAGACAACGACAATAGCCGCTGCTCATCCCCGGCGATGAGAGATTCTTTTTTTGCCCGGCTCCAACCTTTGACGCGCCGCTCGGCTTCATGCGCATCGGTCAATTCATCGAAGTGCATCGCCCAAACAAGTGTCACGGGACGACGAAGCGCTGTGTAGCTGCCAATGAACTTGCCGTCATTGTGTTCATCGAGACGGGTTTGAATATCGGCATAAGAGGTCGAGCCAATGTAGTAACTGTCGTCCCGACAGCGAAGCATGTAGGTCCAGCCACTCACGCTACACCGTCCAGACGAAGCGCCGTCATCCTGAGGTGCGAGCGCAGCGAGCCCCGAAGGATCATTGACTCACCTCCGTCTTCTTGAACAGCTCGTGGAACACCGGGAAGATGTCGCCCGGCTTGGCGATGCGTTTGGTCGCGAAGTTGTCCCATTCCGCGGCGACCGTGCGGTAGGCGCGCCACAGTTCGGCACCGGAATCTTCGGATGCGAAGACCTCCATCTCGCGCTCATCGAGGATCTCGATATAGGCGTAGTACTGGCACAGCGGCATGATCAGCGCGTTCAGCATGTCGACGCAGTGCCGCGCGTCGCCCGACTGGGTGTAGCCATCCGACGCCTGCGCCGCATAGATGTTCCAGTCGGCGGTGGCGTAGCGCGCCTTCTGGATTTCCAGCATCTTGTCGAGCGCGGTGGAGACGATGGTGCCACCGGACTGGCGTGAATAGAAGAACTCCTGCTCGTCGACCTCCTGCGCGTCATGGGTGTGGCGGATGAAGACGACGTCGACCTTCTTGTAGCGCCGCTTCAGGAACAGGTGCAGCAGCATGTAGAAGCGCTTGGCGAGGTCCTTCTCGCGCTCGCCCATCGAGCCGGAGACGTCCATCAGGCAGAACATCACGGCCTGGCTGGTCGGCGTCGGCTGCTCGGTGAAGGCATTGAACCGGACGTCGATGGGATCGATGAAGCCGACCCATTTGCGCTTGGCGTTCGCCCTGGCGAGTTGCTCCTTGAGCGCGGCGATCTTGCCGGGATCGACGGGATCGTCCTGCTCGGCTGCATGGAGCGATGCGTCGAGGCGCTCGATGTCGGCGGAGGTCGGGCGCTTCAGGGCGAGGCGCCGGCCGAAGGAGTTGCGCATGGTGCGGACCAGGTTGATCTGCGTCGGCGAGCCCGCCGTCGTGATGCCGGCGCGCTTCCACACCTTGCTCGGCGTTTCCTTCAGCGTGGTTCGCACCAGGTTGGGCAGTTCGAGATCCTCGAAGAAAATGTCGAGGACTTCGTCCTGGGTCATGGTGAATTCGAAATCGTCCTCGCCCTCGCCGGAATCCGCCGCGTCCTTGCCGCCCTGGCCGGCGCCGGATTTGGGCTTGTCGATGGTGTCGCCCGGCGAGAATTCCTTGTTGCCGGGCAGGACGAAATCACGCTCGCCGCTGGCGCGCGGGTCCAGCCGGAAGCGCGGCTCCTTGGTGCCTTTGGTCGAGATCTTGATCTTGCGTTCCTTGCCGATGTCGGCGACGCCGGCCTCCTTCAGCGATTTCTGCACCGCCTCGCGGATCTGCACGCGGGCGCGGCGCAGGAAGCGCTGGCGGTTGCCGAGGCTCTTGCCCTTGGGGTTCAGGCGGCGATCGACGAAGTGGGTCACCGTAAAACCACTTCAAAAAAACCGTCATGAGCGGGCCTGACTCGCCCACCCATCGCGTCCGCGTCTGCGGACGCAAGAGAGTCATCTTGGCGCGCAGACGCGCGCCAGACGGATGGCCGGGTCAAGTCCGGCCATGACGGCGAAAAAAGCGATGCGCGCATAGCAACACCCCTATCCCGCCTTGTTCACGCGCATGTACCACTCGACGAGCCGCCGCACCTGGCGCGGGGTGTAGCCGCGGGCCAGCATGCGCTTGATGAACTCGTTGTGCTTGTTGGCGGTGTCGTTGTCCTTCTTGGACTCGAAGCTGATCACCGGCAGGAGGTCCTCGACCTGGGTGAACATGCGCTTCTCGATTACCGAGCGGATCTTCTCATACGCCGTCCAGGCCGGGTTCTTGCCGTCGTTCTGGGCGCGGTAGCGCAGCGCGAACTTCACGACCTCGTTGCGGAAGTCCTTCGGATTGGCGATGCCGGCGGGCTTTTCGATCTTGGAAAGCTCGTTGTCGAGCGCGCCGCGATCCAGGAGCTGGCCGGTGTCGGCATCCTTGAAGTCCTGGTCCTCGATCCACGAATCGGCATAGGCGATGTAGCGGTCGAACAGGTTCTGGCCGTACTCGCCATAGGATTCCAGATACGCCTTCTGGATTTCCTTGCCGATGAACTCGGCATAGCGCGGCGCCAGCTCGGACTTGATGAATTCGAGATATTTCTTCTCGGTGTCGTCGGCGAATTGCTCGCGCTTGATGGCCTGCTCCAGCACGTACATCATGTGCACCGGATCGGCGGCGACCTCGGAATGGTCGTAGTTGAAGGTCTCCGACAGCGTCTTGTAGGCGAAACGCGTCGAGATGCCGGTCATGCCCTCGTCGACGCCGGCCATGTCCTTGTATTCCTGCAGGGTCTTGGCCTTGGGGTCCGTATCCTTGAGCTTCTCGCCGTCATAGACGCGCATCTTGGAGGTGATGTTGGAGTTCTCATGCTCCTTGAGGCGCGTGGCGACGCAGAACTTGGCCAGCATCTCCAGCGTCTCGGGCGCGGTCGGCGTGCCGCCGAGATTGGAGGCGTCGAGCAGCTTCTTGTAGATCGCGGTCTCTTCGGTCACGCGCAGGCAATAGGGCACCGAGACGACGCAGATGCGGTCGAGGAAGGCCTCGTTGTTGCGGTTGGCCTTGAACACGGTCCATTCGGCTTCATTGGAATGCGCCAGGATGGTGCCGTTGAACGGGATCGGCCCCAGCGTCTCGGTGCCGATGTAATTGCCTTCCTGGGTCGCAGTCAGCAGCGGGTGCAACACCTTGATCGGCGCCTTGAACATCTCGACGAATTCCAGGAGCCCCTGGTTGGAGCGGCACAGCCCGCCGGAGAACGAATAGGCGTCGGCGTCGTTCTGGCTGAAATGCTCGAGCTTGCGGATATCGACCTTGCCGACCAGGGCGGAGATATCCTGGTTGTTCTCGTCCCCCGGCTCGGTCTTGGAGATCGCGTATTGGCGAAGCTTGGAGGGATAGAGCTTGGCGACCTCGAATTTGGAGATGTCGCCGCCGAATTCGTCGAGCCGTTTCACCGCCCACGGGCTCATGACGCCGCCGACGCGGTGGCGCTCGATGTTATAGCGCTCGGCCAGCAGGTTGCCGAGCTCGGCGGAACGGAACAGGCCGAGCGGCGATTCGAACACCGGGCTGATCGTCTCGCCGGCTTTCAGCACATAGATCGGATGGGTCTCCATCAGATCCTTGAGCCGTTCGGCGAGCGAGGACTTGCCGCCGCCGACCGGGCCCAGGAGATAGAGTATCTGCCGCTTCTCCTCGAGGCCCTGGGCGGCGTGCTTGAAGTAGCCGACGATGCGCTCGATCGTGTCTTCCATGCCGTAGAAGCCGGTGAAGGACGGATAGCGCTTGATCGTGCGATTGGAGAACAGGCGGGCGAGGCGCGGGTTCTGGGCGGTGTCGACCAGTTCGGGCTCTCCGATGGCGGCCACCATGCGCTCGGGCGGCGTCGCGTAGAGCATCTTGTCGTCGCGGGCCGCGAGCAGCCAGTCGCGCAGCGACATGGTTTCAAAGCGTTCCCGCGCATAGTCGCGGGAGAAGATGTCAAAGACGTCGAGCGAACTCATGACTCTGACTCCTGTTGCCGGCGCTCAGCTGGCGCGGCTGATGTGCGTTAGGACTCCACCGTGAACAGTCTCTCCCCACCGATGCTCGCAAAGGCATCCTGAACTAAAGCTGAACATGTCTTAAAAAGTTCCATACCGGCCCCAAGCAACGTCCTTCGCCCGCGCCCCATGGCGCGACCGCCTTCCCTTGCGAGTCCTCTGTCGTTTTTCTTGCAGCTCATCCGCTAAGCCCGGCAGCAGCATGGCTGATTTGACGTGAGCATACGCCCCGCTCCCGGTCGCTGTCCACGATGCGCAAGCATGCCGCCGGCGGCATGGCGGCGCATCGATCCAACACAAAGATGATTACCGATGCCTGTGATCCGGGCGCCACGGCGACTCGCCACAATGATGAACGGCGGCCGGCCGCGCACCGCATGACCGACGGACTCGCGATTTTGCTTGCCGGATTTTCGCGAGTGCGCGAAGCTTCGCGCATGGATGACCTTGCGCTGTCGGTCAGAGTGGCGCGGCCCAAGGATGCGGCCGAGGTGGCGCGCATCTATATCGAATCCTGGCACGACACCTATCCCGACGTGCTGTCGCGCGCGCTGCTCTGCGCGATGACGCCGGCCGGGCAGACGGCGCGCTGGCAGACCGCGATCCGGACGCAGAAGCGCGAGACCATCCTGGTCGCCGAGGATGCGCGCATCGGCCTGGTCGCGATGGCGAGCCTGGGCCCGGCGCGCGACCGCAGCATCGGCTATGACGGCGAGGTCTACACGCTTTACGTCGATCCCAATTATTTCGGCCGCGGCGCCGGCCGCACGCTGCTCACCGGCGCCTTCGCGGTGCTGCGGGCGCGCGGCTTCTCGTCCTGCGTGATCTGGGCGCACGCGAAAAACAACGCCCGCTTCTTCTACGAGACGATGGGCGGGCGCACCGTCGCCGAGCGCCAGGCGCGGATGATGGGCGACAGGGTGCCGGAGGTGGCGTTCGGCTGGAAGACGCTGGCGCTGGCCGAGCGCAGCCACGCGCGATGAACCGCGCGAAAAACGCGATCGTCATCCTGCTCGACAGCCTCAACCGCCACATGCTGGGCGCCTATGGCGGAGCCGAGTTCGCGACGCCCAATCTCGACCGCCTGGCCGGGCGCTCGGTGCGCTTTACCAGGCATTATGCCGCCTCCCTGCCCTGCATGCCGGCGCGCCACGACATCCTGTGCGGCGCCTGGGATTTTTTGTGGCGGCCCTGGGGCTCGGTCGAACTGTGGGAAGACGCGATCACCTGTCCGCTGCGCGGCGGCGGCGTCGTCTCGCAGCTGATCAGCGATCACCCGCACCTGTTCGAGACCGGCGGCGAGAACTATCACGTCGATTTCACGGCCTGGGACTACCAGCGCGGCCATGAGGGCGACGCCTGGAAGACCAAGGCCGATCCCTCCTGGGCCGGCGCGCCGCATATCGGCCTGCAGCGCGAGATGCCCTACGACAAGTCGCGCGGCTATTTCAAAAGCGAGGCCGATTTCCCCGGCCCGCGCACCATGCAGGCGGCGGCGAACTGGCTCGCCGACAACGCCGGCGCCCATGACCGCTTCTTCCTGTTCGTCGACGAGTTCGATCCGCACGAGCCGTTCGACACGCCGCACGAATATATCGAGCGCTACGATCCCAGCTGGGACGGCCCGCCGCTGATCTGGCCGCCTTACGGCGTCGGCCTCGTCCGGCGCGGCGTGATGAGCGCGCGCGAAGGCCAGCAGCTGCGCGCCCGCTACGGCGCCAAGCTGACCATGATCGACCACTGGCTCGGCAAGGTGCTGGACCGGATCGACGAGAACGGGCTGTGGGACGACACGCTCGTCATCCTGTGCACCGATCACGGCCATTACCTCGGCGAGAAGGACGTCTGGGGCAAGCCGGGCGTGCCGATGTACGAGACGATGGGGCACATTCCGTTCCTGGTCGCCGCGCCGGGCGTGGCGCCCACGACCTGCGACGCGCTGACCACCAGCGTCGACATCTTCGCGACGCTCGCCGACATCTTCGGCATCCAGGACAAGATACGCCAGCGCAGCCACGGCAAATCGCTGCTGCCGCTGCTCAGCGGCGCCAAGAAGTCCGTGCGCGACTGGCTGCTCGCCGGCGTCTGGGGCCGCGAAGTGCATTATATCGACGGCCGGCACAAATATGCCCGCGCCCCCGCCGGCGCCAACCGGCCGCTCGGCACATGGTCGAACCGCTGGTCGACCATGCCGACCCATGTTTTGACGCGCGCGCAGGAAATGCCGCTGCCCGACGCCCGCGCGCGGCTGGACCGCATGCCCGGCAGCACCGTGCCGGTGATCCGCCAGACCTGGGACGAAAGCGACGCCGTGCCGTTCTGGGCCGCGGCACGGTTCAGCGGCAACCATCTCTACGACCTGACGCAGGATCCGAACGAGGACGACAATCTGGCCGGCAGCGGACTGGAGAAAGACATGGCCGCGATGCTGCGCGAGGCGCTTAAATCCGTCGACGCGCCGGACGAGCAGTTCGCAAGGTTGGGGCTGGCTTAAGGCTGCAGGAACCAGTGAATGTGGCCGCACTGCGCGCAGATATAGTTCGTCGCCGACGCGTTGGCCCAGTCGAGCTTGAAGAAAGTCGCGGCGCGGGTATTGAGCAGCGTGTCGCGCTCATGAAACTGCTTGTGACCGCAGATCAGGCAGGCCAGCTGCTTGTCCGGCGCGACCTGGACTTCCAGAAGTCCCGGTCCGCAGGCCCGTTCCGTGAATGCCATCGTCACCTCCCTTGTCCAGGCCGCTTATAGATCCCGCGGCCGCACGAAATCCTTGAGCGCGCCCTCGCCCGGCGCCACGTCACGCCAGCGCGTCACGGCGAAATCGAGCACAGCGAGCGCCGCGGTGGGGAATTTCTCCTCGATGGCGTCGAAGCGGTCGCGCTCCCTGCGCTTGACCGGCTCGCGCGCCAGCAGCGTCGCGACGCGCTCGAGCCCCGGATTGTGGCCGACGACCATCAGGCTCGCCGTCGTGTCGGGCGTCAGGCGGATCAGCGACAGGATGGCGTCGGGCTCGGCGAGATAGAGCGCCTCCAGATAGTCGATGCGCTGCGTGCCGGCGAAGGCGTCACCGACCAGCTCCACCGTCTCCACCGTGCGGCGCGCCGTCGAGGCGATGATGAGGTCGGGGGTGTAGCCTTCGCGGGCGATATAGCGGCCGAGCCTGGGCACATCCTCGCGGCCGCGGGCCAGCAATTCGCGTTCATGGTCCTCGATTGCGGGGCCGCCGGGAACCGCCTTGGCGTGGCGCAGCAGCAGCAGCCGCTTCACGCGACTTGATACTTCGCGCGCGCGCCCCGTTCGATGGCGGCGGCGGTCAGCTTGTCGATCTCCAGATGGCGGCGGATGGCGTCCAGCATGCGCACTTCCTCGAGCGCGATGCGCCGGTCGGCCAGCGCGACCTCGAGCGCCACCCAATAGGCGGTCTCGTGCAGCACGTCCGGCAGGCCTTCCTTGACGAGCCCCATGACGGCGTCGATGCCGTCCGGCTCCTGCAGGATCTGGGCGCATTCCTGGCAGATCGCCAGCAGCCGGCTGTGGTCGAAGTTCTGGAACGACGGCAGGTGCTTGGTCAGGTCGCCGATGACCTTGAGTTCGACTTCGCTCATCGAGCCGTCGGACGCCGAGATGATCACCATCACATATATGAGGGCGGTGTGATGGCTGATGGTCTTCATGGCAATCCTTCGGGGGCCGCCCTTCGGAAGGCCGAAGGATCGGCCACCTCAGGATGACGCTGGTGAAATTCGTCATCCCGAGGTGCGAGCGAAGCGAGCCCCGAAGGATGATGGCGGCGCGACCATATGAAACTTGACCCATCCTGCCAAGCGCCGTCATGCTTCGGGAGCCTCAGCATGACGAGTGTCGTCATCCTGAGGTGTGAGCGCAGCGAGCCCCGAAGGATGGCGACGAACAAAAAGCCCGGAAAGTGGCGCGCCCGCACGCTGGCGGTGCGGGGGGGAACGCTGCGCACGCCGTTCCAGGAGACGTCGGAGGCGCTGTTCCTGACCTCGGGCTATGCCTATGAGGCGGCCGAGGAGGCCGAGGCCCGTTTCAAGGGCGAGGCCGACGGTTACCAGTACAGCCGCTTCGGCAATCCCACCGTCACCATGTTCGAGCAGCGCATGGCGGCGCTGGAAGGCGCGCCCGTGGCGCGCGCCACCGCCAGCGGCATGGCGGCGGTGACGGCGACGTTCCTCTGCGCGCTTCGGACCGGCGACCACGTCGTCGCGGCCAAGGCGATGTTCGGCTCCTGCCGCCACGTGGTGGAAGAGATCCTGCCGCGCTTCGGCATCGCCTCCACGCTGGTCGACGGCGGCGACGTCGACCAGTGGCAACAGGCGGTGCGGCCCGAAACCCGGATGCTGTTCCTGGAGACGCCGTCGAACCCGACGCTCGCCATCGTCGACCTGAAAGCGGTGGCGGCGATCGCGCGCCAGGCCGGCGCCAGGCTGGTGGTGGATAACGCCTTCGCGACGCCGTCGCTGCAGCGGCCGTTCGAGTTCGGCGCCGACATCGTGGTGCATTCCTCGACCAAATATATCGACGGCCAGGGCCGGGCGCTCGGCGGCGTGATCCTTTGCCAGGCGGATTTCCTCAAAGACCACCTGCAGAGTTTCCTGCGCAACACCGGCCCGTCGATCAGCCCGTTCAATGCCTGGGTGCATCTGAAAAGCCTGGAGACGCTCGATCTGCGCATGCGCGCCCATTCGGAGGCCGCCGCGACGGTGGCCGATTTTCTCGCCGGTCAAAAGCACGTCACGCGCGTGCTCTATCCCTTCCGGCCCGATCACCCGCAGCACAATCTTGCCCGCGCCCAGATGGATTTGGGCGGCGGCGTGGTGGCATTCGAGGTCGAAGGCGGCAAGAAGGCCGCGTTCAAGATGGCCAACGCGCTGAAGGTCATCGACATCTCCAACAATCTCGGCGACGCCAAGAGCCTGATCACCCATCCCGAGACCACGACGCATCAAAAATTGACTCCGGCAGCGCGCGCCGAACTCGGCGTCACCAGCGGCCTGATGCGCCTCTCCGTCGGCCTCGAAGATCCGGCCGATCTCTGCGAAGACCTGGCCGCGGCCCTCAACGCGGCGTGAGCCCGGGCGCGTTTCACGATCCGCTCACCGAGACGATCGCTGGCTTCCTGCGCGAAATCGGTCTCGAGGTCCGCATCGGCGAGGTGCGCGAGGACGCGGTGCTGCCGGGCATCCGCATCGATCACGGCGCGCTCGTCGTCGAGGAGGCGCGCCTCGCCCATCCCGGCGATCTGCTGCACGAGGCCGGGCACCTGGCGGTGGTGCCGCCCGCGCGGCGCGCCCGGTTCCATCACGACGTCGGCAATGACGGCGGCGAGGAGATGGCGGTCATCGCCTGGTCCTATGCCGCGGCGCTGCATCTCGGCCTCGATCCCGCCATCGTCTTCCACGACGCCGGCTATCGCGGCGACAGCGCCAGCATCCTGGAGAATTTCACGCGGGGTTATTATTTCGGCGTGCCGATGCTCGACCTCGGCGGCCTGGCCTACGACCTGCCGCGCGCGGCGCGCGAAGGCCTTGCGCCCTACCCCAAAATGCGCCGCTGGCTGCGCCAGGCATAGCGCCCCTGCCGGCTTAGCGGATCGACGGTCCGCCGCGCGGAAACTAGAGTCCCAGGGCAAACGCAGCTGCGAGATCGCACCATGTCCGAACATCACGCCGGTGTCCGCTGGAAGCGCAGCAGCGCCGACTTTACCTACGACACCTACAACCGCGCCCACGAGGTGACGTTCAAGAACGGCGCCGTGGTGCTCGCCGGTTCCGCCAATCCGGCGTTCCGCGGCGACGCGGCCCGCGTCGATCCGGAGGAGGCCTATGTCGCTTCGCTCAGCGCCTGCCACATGCTGACCTTCCTCGCCATCTGCGCCCGCAAGCGGCTGACGGTGGAGTCCTATGCCGACGACGCGGTCGGCATCATGGAGAAAGGTTCCAACGGAAAATTGTGGGTTTCGCGCGTCACCTTGCGCCCGCGCGTCGTCTTCGTCGCCGGAACTTGGGTGGACGCCGCGGTTTTGGCGGACATTCACCATCTCAGCCACGGCGAATGCTTCATCGCCAACTCGGTAAAGACCGACGTGTCGGTGGCGCCACAGTCCTGAGCGACATTAACGAACGCCGCGCCGCGGCCTTGCTTCGGCCCGTATGGCTACCGATAATTTGACCATGTACGAACGCTCGACTCGCAACATCCGCGTCGCCGTCAAACCGGCCTTCCTCGACGATCAATCCGATCCGGACGAGCAGCGCTATCTGTGGTCCTACACGGTGACGATCGAAAACCGCGGCGCCGACACGGTGCAGCTCCTGTCGCGCCTCTGGCACATCACCGACGGTCACGGCCAGGTCAAGGAAGTGCGCGGCCCGGGCGTCGTCGGGGCCCAGCCGGTGATCGCGCCGGGGCAGAAATTCCAGTACACCAGCGGTTGTCCGCTGCCGACGGCCTCCGGCTATATGAGCGGCAAGTATCAGATGCGCTCCTCGACCGGCGAGGCGTTCGAGGCCGATATCCCGGCCTTTCTGCTCGAAAGCCCCCACGAACAGCGGCAGATTCACTGAGCCCGGCCTCATTGGAGCCCTGCAAAAGCATGGCTTGATCTTTGGGTGGTTCGAAGGCGTACACTCACGCCCTCCCACTCGGATCAGATCATGTCGCAAACCAAAGCCTCCCTCCGCGCCGCACCGTCATTGCTGAAGAAACCGACGCGCGAGGAGGCCGAGGCCGCCATCCGCACCATGCTGATGTGGGCCGGCGACGATCCCGAGCGCGAAGGCCTCAAGGACACGCCGGCGCGCGTCGCCCGCGCCTTCGAGGACTGGTTCTCCGGCTATAACGAGGATCCGGAAGAGTACATGCGCCGCACCTTCGAGGAGGTCGAAGGCTATGACAGCATGATCGTGCTGAAGGACATCCGTTTCGAATCGCATTGCGAGCATCACCTGGCGCCGATCATCGGCCGGGCGCATGTCGGCTACCTGCCCAACAGCAAGGTGGTGGGCATCTCCAAGCTGGCGCGCGTGGTGGAAGCCTATGCCCGCCGCCTGCAGGTGCAGGAAAAGATGAACGCCCAGATCGCCAACACCATCCAGAAAGTTCTGGAGCCCAAGGGCGTGGCGGTGGTGATCGAGGCCAGCCACCAATGCATGACGACGCGCGGCGTGCACAAGACCGGCGTTTCCATGGTGACCTCGACCATGCTGGGCGATTTCCGCAGCAACGAGATCACGCGGCGCGAATTCCTTGCCGTGATCGGCAATCCCTCGTCGCATATGGGCGGTTGAGGATGTCCGCGAGCACCACGCCGCTCGAGATGGTGCGGCGGCTGATCGGCTTCGACACGACCAGCCGCGGCTCCAACCTGGCGCTGATCGACTTCGTCCAGGAGCAGCTGGAGGGCGCCGGCGCGCGCTGCCGCCGCACCTTCGACGCGGACCGCACCAAGGCCAATCTGTTCGCCACCTTCGGCCCCGACGCGCCGGGCGGCTATGTCCTCTCCGGGCACACCGACGTGGTGCCGGTGGACGGCCAGGACTGGTCGAGCGATCCGTTCGCCGCCGAGATCCGCGGCGACAAGCTCTATGGCCGCGGCGCCTGCGACATGAAAGGCTTCATCGGCGTGGCGCTGGCGCTGTTGCCTGAGATCGCGCGCGCCCGACTGGCGCGGCCGCTGCATTTCGCGCTCTCTTATGACGAGGAAGTCGGCTGCGCCGGCGTGCGCGGCCTGCTGGACGATCTGAAGGCCGCCGATATCCGCCCCGCGCTTGCCATCATCGGCGAGCCGACCGAGATGAAGGTGGTCGGCGCGCACAAGGCCGGCGCCGTGCTGCACACTCATTGCCATGGCCGCGAAGGCCATTCGAGCGCGCCGGAGAAAGGCGCCAACGCGGTGATGATGGCGGGCGAGTTCGTCACGCTGCTGAACGCGGTGTGGGACGAGCTGCGCGCCGACGCGGACACGCGCTTCGACCCGCCGCATTCGACGGTGCAGGCCAACATGATTTCCGGCGGCTCGGCGGTGAACATCCTGGGCCGCGACGCGCTGGTGACCTGGGAATACCGCGCCCTGCCCGACCGCGACGCGAACCGCATCGTGGAAACCGTGCGGGCCCGCGCCGACGCCGCGATCCTGCCCAAATACCGCGCCCGCGCCGCCGAAGCGCGGTTCGAGACCACCTTGCTGGCCGCCTATCCGGGGCTGGTCATGGACGAGGCCTCGCCGGCGGTGGCGCTGGCGCGCGAGGTGACGGGCGCCAACCGCGTCGAAGCCGTCGCCTACGGCACGGAGGCCGGCCATTTCCAGCGCGCCGGCATCGCCGCCGTGATCTGCGGTCCCGGCTCCATCGAGCAGGCGCACAAGGCCGACGAGTTCGTCGCGCTTTCCGAGCTCGCCGGCTGCGAGGCGTTCCTGCGCAAGGTGATCGCGAAGGCGGCGGCGTGAGCGACGCCGTCCGCGAGCTGACGGCGGACGGCGAGCAGGCTTCGCCTATCCTGCGCTTTCTGAGCGCCCGGGAGATACCTTGGCGCAAGAGCGTTCGGACGCTGATCGATCAGTATGGGATCGAGAACGATCCCTGGTATGGCTGGAAGATCATTCCGATCCGATCCGGGACGCCTTTGCTCGAGGGCCTGATGGTGCCGCTGGCGGCGAATTTCGACGTCAATCTGAATGCCGGATATCCGCCGATCTATCTGCAATGCCACCTCCACGTCAGCGACGATGCGGAGGAGAATTTTCGCGACGCGACGCGGCAGCTGGAGGCGGCCTTGGGGCCCGGACAGAACAGTTCGTTGTCCAACACGCACGCAATGCGGTGGGACGACGGTTATGCGCGGATCGACGCCACGATCTGGCCGGCGCATCTGAGAGCGTCCAAGATGAGCAACCCGGCGCATGCGCAGCATCCCTTCCTGGCATCCGCCTGTCATGTCGGAGTTTCGCTGAAGTACCTCACGCCGATGAGTGCTGCCGAGACAGCTTGGGCCGGCTCGTTCGCCAAGCTGCGTGACGTCTCCGAGGACGTCTCATTGACCTATCCGTTCTGGGACGGCGCGCAATATACGCGCGAATTCCTGCGCAAGCGGGGCGCGGCGACGGACGGCGGCCGGGCGCTGGGCGTCAGCGCGGACGGCGCGGCGCTCATCGCCGCCGACACCGAGACGCTGAGCCTCTATCCGCTCGCGCGCGTGCACGGCAGCGCGCTGCGGTCGGTGCCCGACGAACGCGACGGACCGACGACGCATCATCTCACGGTCCAGGTGCCCAAGGACTTCACCGCGGACGGTGCGTGCCGGGACGTCGAGATCGCCCGGCAGGTCGGGGAATCGGGCGAGATCGAAGAGCTCGCGGCTCTCGTCAAAAGCCGGACGGGATGAGCCTTGGCAGGGGGAGGATTGAGGATGAGCGAATTGCTGCCCGAGCGGGTCGAGGTCGTCGGCCTCGATCATGTCTATCTCACCGTCTCCGACCTCGCGCGTTCGGAGACGTTCTACGACACGGTCCTCGGCCTCATGGATTTCCGCAAGATCGACGCGGCGATCGGCGGCGAGCCGCACCGGCACTACTTCAACAAGCTGATGCAGATCAGCATTCGCCCCGCCCATGGCGGCCGGCACAATCCCTATGCGCCCGGACTGCATCACCTCTGCCTGCAGGTCGCGGACAACGCCGCCGTGGACCGGCTCGCCGCGCTGCTGAAAGCCGCCGGCATCGAAACCACGGCGCCCGCGCTCTATCCGCAATATGCCGAAGACTACTACGCGCTGTTCTTCGGCGATCCCGACGGCCTGCGTCACGAGGTCGTCGCCCGCCGCGCCCGCCGCCGGCTGGCGGTCGAGCGCTGGGACGAACTCACCGACTTCCTCAACCCCTGGGCGAAGCTGAAGCCGTAAGCGCCGCGCGCAGGTCGTCGGCGCTGCGGAAATGCCGCGCGCGCCAGCCGAACGCGTTCGCCGCGTCGACATTGCGCTGGGCGTCGTCGAGGAAGATCACGTCGCTCCGCGCCGCCGCCGGCAGCCTGGCGTGCAGCCGCGCGTAGAACGCCTCGTCCGGCTTGCTGGCGCCGAGCGCCGCGGAATAATGTATGGCATCGAAATGCCGCGCCAGGCCGAGCGTCTCCCACAGATGGCGCGCGCGGTTGTGCTCCTGCACCGTGCCGAGATAGGCCTTGCCGCCGGCGGCCCGCCACGCATCCACCAGGGCCAGCACGTCGGCATCGAGCGCCGCGTCATGCGCGAACCAGTAGTCGACGAAGGCGTGCGGGGTGCCGGCGCAGCGAAGTTCCGGCCAGACGTGCTCCAGCACCGTCATCATCTGCGCCTCGCCGAGGGCGATCGTTTTCCAATGCGGCTGGAAGAAGCGCGCCTGCAGCAGCTGCGGGTCGAGACCGAGATCGCGCGCCAGTTTCTTGTCCCAGCGCCCACCCTCGGCGTGCCCCGTCACGACCACGCCGTCGCAGTCCAGCACCAGTATCGTCACGCCCGCCTCCTTGAGCGCCAAGCGTAATCGCGAATAAGCTGCGGTGCGAGCCAGATCGGAAAGAACATGTCGCGCCGCTTCGTGCTGATCCTGTCGGTCGTCGTGGTCGCCGTCGCCGGCGCGATCTTCGGCTTCGTGCAGATCGACCGCGCCAATTTCGGCATTCCGCGCTTCTATGCCTGGCGCACGCTGTCCGGCCAGTTCCATGGCGGCCACCGCGCCAGCGTCAACGGCATCAGCCTCTATTACGAGACCTACGGCCAGGGCCCGCCGGTGTTGGTGCTTCACGGCGCCGGCGCGTTCCTCGAGAGCATGCATTATTTCATCACGGCCTTGGCGCCGACGCACACCGTGATCGCCGTCGACAGCCGGGCGCAGGGCCGCTCCACCGACGCCGACGCGCCGCTGAGCTATGTGCTGATGGGCGACGACATGATCCGGCTGATGGACACGCTGAAGATCGGCCGCGCCGACGTGGTCGGCTGGAGCGACGGCGGCATCATCGGCCTCGACATGGCGATGAAGCATCCCGAACGCGTGCGCCGGCTGATCGCCATCGGCGCCAATTACGACGTGAACGGCGTCGCGCCGGAGGCGGGCGGCGCCGGCTTTTCCGCCGATGTCGCGCGCCAGGTCAAGCCGTTCTATGACGCCATCGCGCCCGATCCGGCGCATTTTCCAGTGCTGATGAAGAAACTCGGCATCATGCTGTCGACGCAGCCGCATTATACGCCGGCCGAACTCGGCCGCATCCGGGCGCCGACGCTGATCGTCGCCGGCGAGCACGACCTGATCCGCCGCGCCCACAGCGACAGCCTCGCCGCCGCCATTCCCGGCGCCAAGGAGATCATCGTCCCCGGCGCCAGCCATTTCGGCCCGCTGGAACAGCCGGACGTGTACGACACGATCGCGGTGAAGTTTCTGGACGGGCGTTGATTGCCCTCCCCCGCTTTGCGGGCGGGGATAGCTATTCGACCAGCGTCCTGGGATCGATCGCGTGCACCGTGCCGCAGAATTCGCAGCGGGCCCGGATCAGGCCGTCGGGATCGGCGAGGCCGTCGCGCTCCTTCGGCGCGTAGGATTTCAGCACCGCGGAGATGCGGCTGGTGTCGCAGCTGCAGCGGAACTCGACCGGCTGGTAGGGCAGCACCCGCGCCTCATCGTCGTGGAACAGGCGCCACAGGAGCTTTTCGGCCGGCAATTGCGTGTCGAGCAGTTCGATGTCCTCGACCGTGGTGAGGAAGCTCGACAGCCGCTCCCAGTCGTCGTCGGCGCCGAAGCCTTCCGGCGTCGCCTGCAGCATGATGCCGCCGGCGCGCCAGCTGGGCTCTGCCTTGCCCGGCACGAACAGCGGCCCGGCCGCGAGGCGCAGCACGGTCGGCAGCTGCTCGGACTGCGCGAAATAGGTCTCCGCCGAGGCGCCGATGCCGGCGGGATTGAGCGCGACGATGCCCTGATAGGTCTGTCCGCCGCGCTGCGGCTCGATGGTGATGGCGAGCGAGCCGTCGCCGGCCAGCGTCTCGAAGGTGACGGGCGCCGCGAGCGCCGCGAAACGCGGCGCATCGAGCCGTCCATAACCGCGCAGGCCGATCGGCTTGCCTTCGGCGGCGCCGAAATAATCCGCCGCCACAAGATCGAGCGGCCCGTCGCTCTTGGTCTGGACCGTCAGGCGGCCATCGAGCTTCAGCGAGGTGCCGAGGATCGCCGCCAGCGCCAGAGCCTCGCCCACGGCGCGCGCCGCCGGTTCCGGCAGCGCATGCGCGGCAAGCGCCCGCGTCGAGCTTACATCGAGCCGCACCAGCCGCCCGCGCAAGCCGACCTCCGGCAGGTCGAACGGCAAAACGAAGTCCGCAAGCGGCGCTTTTTTGTAAGGTTTTTCAGGCATGAGAGAGGTATATGGCCCCTCAACCGCGATTGTTCAACCGCGGCTGCCTCTTCAGCCTGGCGCCGACGCCTGGACGGATGTCTGACTTGCGAGCCCGAACCTGCCGCTCAGGTGGTATGGCACACCCAGCAAACCGTTCCCGTCTTGAAGCTGGAGGGACACTCGATCTGCACGCAATTGATGTCCTGGGTCAGTCCGCCGACGCTCGCCACCAACTTGCCGGCGACATAAAACTTGTACGTCCGGATCGGGCAGCAGACAACGCGGGGTGCGGTCAGCCCAACGCCCAAACCAGCACCGCCTTTTGCGCGTGCAGGCGGTTTTCGGCTTCGTCGAAGACCACGGAGTGGACGCCGTCGAGGGCTTCGTCGGTGACTTCCTCGCCGCGGTGGGCGGGAAGGCAGTGCATCAGGATCGCGTCCTTCGCCGCGCGCGCCAGTAGGCGCTCGTTGACCTGGTAGGGCTTGAGCAGGTTGTGGCGCTGCTTGGTGGTGTCCTCGTCGCCCATCGACACCCAGGTATCGGTGACGACGCAGTCGGCGCCGTCGACCGCGGCCTCGGCGTCGTCGAGGAACCGCACCTTGGCGCCGGCATGCTCGGCCCATTGGCGCAGGCTCTCGCGCGGCGCCAGCTCCTTGGGCGTCGCGATGCGCAGCGTGAAGCCGAACTTGGCCGCCGCATGCACCCAGGAGGCCTGGACGTTGTTGCTGTCGCCGGTCCACGCCACGGTGCGGCCCTTGATTGGCCCCAGCTTCTCCTCGAACGTCATGACGTCGGCCAGCACCTGGCAGGGATGGCTGAGCTTGGTCATGCCGTTGATCACCGGCACGGTCGCGTTCTCGGCGAGCTCGTGCAGCATGTCCTGGTCGAGCGTGCGGATCATGATGGCGTCGACATAGCGCGACAGCACGCGCCCCGTGTCGGCCATGCTCTCGCCGCGGCCGAGCTGCATCTCGGCGCCGGTCAGCATGATGGTCTTGCCGCCGAGCTGCTGCATGCCGACATCGAAGGAGATGCGCGTGCGGGTCGACGGCTTGTCGAAGATCAGCGCCAGCATCTTGCCGGCGAGCGGCTTGTCGGCGTCCTCCTGGCCCCGGGAGAGCCCGGCGCGCGCGTCCTTGCGCTGGCGCGCGGCGGCGATCAGCCCGTTCAGCGCCGGCGCCTCGAAATCCGACAGATCGAGGAAATGCTTCACCGTGCCCACCCGTCCTGTCGGCGCGTTCATGCCGCCACCGTCTTCTGCGTCGTTTCGAAATCCACCGCGGCCTGCGAGAGCAGGCCGATCGCCTCGCGCACCTGGTCTTCGGTGATCACCAGCGGCGGCAACAGGCGCACCACGTTCTCGCCGGCACCGACGATGAGAAGGCCGTGCTTGCGCGCCGCGGCGACGAACTCGGTGTTCGGCACGCGCAGCTTGAGGCCGAGCATCAGCCCCTGACCACGCAGCTCTTCGAACACCGCCGGGTGCTCGGCAATGAGCCCGGCGAGCTGCTGGCGCAGATAGTTGCCGACCTGCTCGACATGGGCGAGGAAGCCCGGCTCCAGCACCATGTCGATCGCTTCATTGCCGACCGCCATGCCGAGCGGATTGCCGCCATAGGTCGAGCCATGCGTGCCGGCGGTCATGCCCTTGGCCGCTTCGGCCGTGGCGAGGCAGGCGCCGAGCGGGAAGCCGCCGCCGATGCCCTTGGCGACGCACATGATGTCCGGCGTGACGCCGACCCATTCATGGGCGAAGAACTTGCCGGTGCGCCCGACGCCGCACTGGATCTCGTCGAAAATCAGCAGCATTCCGTGTTCGTCGCACAGCCGGCGCAGGGCGCGCAGGAATTCGGGCGGCATCGGATGGAGCCCGCCCTCGCCCTGGATCGGCTCGATCATCAGCGCGGCGGTGGCCGGGCCGATCATCGCTTCCAGGGCCTTCAAGTCGTTCGGCGGCACCTGGTCGAAACCCTCGACCTTGGGGCCGAAGCCTTCGAGGTATTTCTCCTGCCCGCCCGCCGCGATGCCGGCCATGGTGCGGCCGTGGAAGGCACCGGCGAACGTTATGATGCGGAACTTCTCCGGATGGCCGCTGACGAAGTGATAGCGCCGCGCCATCTTGAAGGCGCACTCGCAGGCCTCGGCACCGGAATTGGTGAAGAACACCGTGTCAGCGAAGGTCGAATCGACCAGCTTCCTGCTCAGCGATTCCTGGCCCGGCACGCGGTAGAGGTTGGAGGTGTGCCACAGCCGATTCGCCTGAACCGTCAAAGCAGCGACGAGGCGCGGGTTGGCGTGGCCGAAGGCGTTCACCGCGATGCCGGCGCCGAAATCCAGATATCGGCTGCCGTCCTCGGCGAAAAGGTAAGGCCCTTCGCCCCGGACGAATGCGACATCCGCCCGATTGTAGGTCGGCAACACCGAGGGAAACACTGGACTCTCCATAGGTTGGCCTGTGGACAAGCCCCCAGGACCGGCTCGGGTTTATCCATTCGAACCGCGGCGGGCAAGCGAATGGCCCCTATGCGCGCGACTCGGCTTGTTGTGGACAAGGGGTAGCGAGTACCCCGTAACGCTTGTACGATGGGGCGGGGGCGATACGAT
>Ga0210397_10000474_pt1 | contig 26900 bp, 48 predicted proteins | sample IncBWH2OmetaG_FD_160126 | JGI IMG/M metagenome (GOLD analysis project Ga0210397, IMG submission 160126) | Forest soil microbial communities from Barre Woods Harvard Forest LTER site, Petersham, Massachusetts, United States - Inc-BW-H-2-O ...
GGGTTGCAAAGGCACATGGGGGGGTTGCACGGCCTCCCCCGTTCGGAGGCACCCTTCCTGACCTGCGGTGATATCCGGAGCAGGGGGAACGACTTTCTTATCATACCAGGCCTGACCTGCGGAAACGTCATTTTGAGGGGGAACACGGGGGTGTAGGGCAACGCCCCCAGCCCCCCCAGTGGCGGGAAAACACACCCCTCCATCTCGTAGTTCGTCGTCACGACGTACAACGTCGTTGCCTCGCGTACGTACGCGCGAGGGGTTGGTTTGTTCCCCCTGTATCCCTTGTTCCCCCTCGGACTGGTGTTTTTGCAGGTCAGAGCCGGTAGAGGCAACAGGGGTAACGACATCATCGCAGGTCAGGAAGGGTGCCCCGTGAGTTACCCCCCCATAGCCCGCGAACCCGGGATTGTTCCCCCTTTGTTCCCCCTCGCCCAGCTCAGGAGGGGTGCCTCCGTTCTGCGTGGTCGTGCAGACCCCTGTGCCCTCGGAATACTCTTCGATGGCCCACTTGGCGACGTTGTTGAATCCCTTGCCGATTTTGGTGAGCCGGAGCCCTCCGGACCACTGGTTCCGGTGCCGCGCGTACTCCTGGCCGAGCTTCCGGGCGAACCCGGGGTCGCTCAGGTTGTCGAGGCCGGGAACAGCACTCCAGTTACCCAAAGATGCCACTGCGGCATTCTTAGCCTGGAGTGTAGTAAAGGGGTTCGTTCCGAAAACACTGTGTGACCAGGAAAGATGCTCCTTCCAATAACCTCCGCTCAAATCAGCCTCATTGCGCTTCTCAATGAGGTCAGACAGGAACCCCGGAACGCCGGCATAGTGCAGGATGCCGGACGCCATCTTGTCCCAGGCCTCGAACGACCCCATCAGCGAGCCGCGCGAGTACTCAGGGCGCCCCGCCGCGAACCAGGCCCGGATGACCGTCAGGATCCTGGTGATGACTTCCGGGCGCGAGGCCTCCGTCCAGCCGCGCAGGTCCGGGTGCCGGAACGCGGACTCCGGGCGGTCTTGCGGGTTGGGGCCGTGCGGGTGCAGCTCGATGTGGTGCACCCGCCGGGACATGTCCGCGTTCACGACCACGTTGTTGCCCAGCGCCAGCCAGGTGGCCCGGTTGGGGTAGCTGGCCATCTGCGAGACGCCCAGGATGCGGTCGGTGTAGGTCTGCGCGGTCAGCGCCCTGGTCAGGGCCGCGCCGCCAACCTCGTGCGCCTCGTCAAAGCACAGCAGCCCGTCCCCTTGCCGGAATGCCGCCAGGATCTGCTTGCGGACCTCGTCATCGTCATCGGGTATCCAGAGCATCGGCTGGCACGGCTTGCCGGTCATCACGATGGACAGGCAGTCGGCCAGCAGGTTCTTGCCGACCCCGATTTGCAGGCCGGAGACCACCGCGAGCGGCACCAGCGGCACCAGGCCGCGGATGAACGGGGTGATCACCAGCGCCAGCGCCCCGGCCCGGCTGGAGGCGTCCTTGAAGGGCATGTCGCCGAGCCATTCATCCAGCAGCCACGCGGCGGCGGCCCGCGCCTGCTCCCGGGAGGGGGCATCAGGGATGTCCAGCCGGTCCATGCCGGAGTTGCCCATCGCCAGGAACGTGCCGCTCGCCGCGTCGTAGCCGTTCTTGGCGCACACTGAGCCGTCATTGCGGATGAAGGGCATCGCCAGCACCCGGTTCAGCGGCGCGAACTCATCGGAGCTGGCCAGCAGCGCCTCCACCGTCTGGGTGTCCGGCCACGCGTCCTCGTACCGGCCGGGCGTCGTCATGCCCGGCGGGGTGTACCGGTAGCAGGCCACGCCCTCCGCCAGCCAGCGCAGGAACGCGCCGCGGTCCAGCGGCTCGGTCTTGGCCTCCCGCAGCCGGGTGAGGACCCCGCCATAACAGAACAATTCCGTGCCGTCCCACCGGGCCCGCAGCGCGTTCAGGATCTCGTGGATGACATCCCGGCGGCTCTTGTTGACCACGACTTGCGGCAGGCCGCCGGCCTCGGGCTGCTGTCCTTGCGCCCTCGGCCGCGATGAGGGCTTCCTGGCTGCGGGCTTTGGCCCGGCCCCCGCCACCAGCCGGGCCAGCTTGGCCGTCCGGCGCGCGGGATCGGCCTCGGTTCCCAGGTAATCGTCAATGCCGTCCTTGCCCCAGGCAGGAGAGGGCACGAACAAGGGCCGGGCGCCTTCCAGCACCAGGCTCGTGGCCAGCTGCTCGCCGGCTTCGTAGACGTTCAGGTTGGACCCGGCGTCAGCGTCCAGCATGATGATGACGTCGCGGCCCTCGAACCGCCCCAGCCGGGAGGCGCCCAGGTTCCGCCAGCCATCGCAGCCGGCCATCCCGTACACCGCGTACTGCGGGGGAGCCCAGCTCGCTACCGCCAGCGACTGCTTGGTACCTTCCGCGATGATCACCGGGCCGCCATCGTCACGCGCCGGGCGCCAGGCAGCCAGGTGCAGCGGGTGGCCAGCCTCCCACAGGTACTTCGGGCCGCCGTCATCAGGCTGCGGCTGCGCGGGCGCCATGTCCATCCACCGCCGCCGCTGGCAGGTCAGCAGGTCCCCGTCCCGCCAGGGGAACACGATGAAGTCGCCCTCGGAGTGGATGCCGCAGGCCGCGATCACCTCATCAGGCACCGCATGATCGTTCAGGTAAGTACGGTGCGCGCCAGACAGGACAACAGGAACTGGCGGCTCAGGAGTCACTAGTGTCCCGCTCACGTGATGGCTCCGCCCATGGCAGGGTCCTCCTGAAGCATCTCGCGCCCGCGGCTCTTACCCGGACTGCGCGCTGGGTTGGCAGTTACACGGCGCGCAGCAGCGCGATCAGCTCGTCCCGCTCGGCACTCGTCAGGGGCGGCTGCTCCTAGGCGCCCTCAATGATCGCCTGGGCCAGCAACGCCATCCGCAGCTGCGCGGAGGCGGCCAGCGTGCGCGCGTCACCGGCGCCGAAGTGCCTGGTCAGGGCGGCCTTGCGGTTGGCCAGCGCGCGCAGGCTGGAGGGCACGGCGGTCGTCAGCGACATGGGGGCGACGCTACTCGCCTTGCATGGCGCTGTGCAAGGCGTTCGGCAAGGTTCCCCAGGCCGGTTTTCAGTCCCGCCGGTCGCAGTTCTCTTGCCTCTGCGCAGGCATTGCCAGGCAGCTGCCGTCGTGAAGGTCGGGCAGGCCGTCAAGGTCGCAGTTCTCTTGCCTCTGCGCAGGCATTGCCAGCGCTGGCGCGGTCCCTGGCGCCTGTACGCCACTGAGGCCGCAGTTCTCTTGCCTCTGCGCAGGCATTGCCAGCGCGACGCGGCGCGGGCTGATCCCGGTTGCCAGCATGTCGCAGTTCTCTTGCCTCTGCGCAGGCATTGCCAGACTCAGGCGGGGCGGCAGGGAAAGCCGCTGGAACCTGTCGCAGTTCTCTTGCCTCTGCGCAGGCATTGCCAGACCGTCAGCCAGCAGCGGCCCGATCGTGGACGGCTGGTCGCAGTTCTCTTGCCTCTGCGCAGGCATTGCCAGCATCCAGGCACCAGCCGTGCTCGATCCAGCCCTCGCGGTCGCAGTTCTCTTGCCTCTGCGCAGGCATTGCCAGTGGTCGTGGCCGGCCCTGCTGGCCCTGTGGAACCAGGTCGCAGTTCTCTTGCCTCTGCGCAGGCATTGCCAGCCCCCGCTGGGCCCGGATCACGTAGCCATCGGCCGTGTCGCAGTTCTCTTGCCTCTGCGCAGGCATTGCCAGCGCCGTTGCCGTTGCCCCCGTTCGTGCTGGCGGCCCGCCGTCGCAGTTCTCTTGCCTCTGCGCAGGCATTGCCAGCCAGCCTCAGCGGCGGCCCGCTCCGGGAACTCCCGGTCGCAGTTCTCTTGCCTCTGCGCAGGCATTGCCAGGACGATCGTGCGCTCACGACGCTGGGGGACTCCCAGGTCGCAGTTCTCTTGCCTCTGCGCAGGCATTGCCAGGTCTGGTAGGGCACGCTTTCCTCTGCCACCCGCAGGTCGCAGTTCTCTTGCCTCTGCGCAGGCATTGCCAGCGAAAACAGGTAGCTCGCGACGTTGGGGTACGTGGTGTCGCAGTTCTCTTGCCTCTGCGCAGGCATTGCCAGCGCCGTGCCCGAGTCCCGCTTCCGGCGGTGCCAGGCGTCGCAGTTCTCTTGCCTCTGCGCAGGCATTGCCAGCGGCGAGACCAAATGGGGCGTGATCGTCCTCTCCGCAGTCGCAGTTCTCTTGCCTCTGCGCAGGCATTGCCAGTGGTCGTGGCCGGCCCTGCTGGCCCTGTGGAACCAGGTCGCAGTTCTCTTGCCTCTGCGCAGGCATTGCCAGGCACGTAGCTCCGGGCGGCCATCGCCCGCGCCCACAGTCGCAGTTCTCTTGCCTCTGCGCAGGCATTGCCAGGGCGGGATATCTCTGATTTCCATGCAGACCGAAGCAGTCGCAGTTCTCTTGCCTCTGCGCAGGCATTGCCAGCGCCTGGAAACGCCGGCCCGGCGACTGAGACGGCAGGAGTCGCAGTTCTCTTGCCTCTGCGCAGGCATTGCCAGCGCCGTACTGAATGGCGTCGAGATACCTGCTGATGTGTCGCAGTTCTCTTGCCTCTGCGCAGGCATTGCCAGGGCTTGCCCTTTTTCCCGGCCCTGGCCTGGTATTTCTTGACGCCGTGCGAGCAGTGCCGTTCCGGCAGCCCCTGACGAGCGCTTTTTCCCTGTTTAGTTTTCGGTAATGGCGCACTGGCCAGCGTGCGAGCGCTACCCGGAGGTGAGCTCACCACCGGGGCGCTCGCGACCGCGGCGCATGATGTTCCAGCCTGCGTTGGCATCGGCGTCGGCCCGGAACCCGCAGCTGGCGCAGGTCCACCGCTTGCCCCGGCCGGGCCTGGCGGCAGCGTACTCGTGCTCGGCATGCATGTGCCTGCATGCCGAGCAGGTCCGTGACGTGTTGCGCTCGTCTACCATGATCACCCGCATCCCGGCATCCGCGTGCCGCCGGGCTAGTTCCGCCCAGCGCGCTTCCCGGTTGAGCCTGTTCATGGCAGTGTGCCCGGCGACGCCGTAGTTCTTCCCCTCCTCCCGATTATCTGGGGCCTTGGCCCGGCGTGCCCGGCTGAGCCCGCCGCCGTCTCCCATGTACAGTTCCGCGTACTGGCGGGCATGGCGCCGGGCGATCTCGCGCTCGTCGTTGACAGCCCGGTCGGTGGCCCGCTGCAGTAGCCTGCCGAGGTTCCGCTTCAGCTGCTGCCGTTCCGGGTCGCTCTTCCAGCCATCATGACCTGGCGTGCGGCACCCCCTGGCCATCTTCCCTGCCTCGTCCAGGCACGGGCAGTACCTCATCCTGATGGCGGCGATGCGCTGCCGCAGCCGCAGTTCCCGCGCCTGCTCCGGCCCGGACAAGGCGCGCCGGGCGTATTCCCAGTACCGGGCTTCCGGGGCGCCGTTCGCGTGCCCCTGCGCAGGCAGGCCAGCGACGAACATCGCCGAGGACGTGACGCCGGGGTCAGCGGCGATGGCACCCGAGGCAGCGGCCTTCTCTAGGTGCTCATCACTGAAGGTGATGTTGAGCGTGGCGTGCCACGTGCCATCTGCGGCACGGTACCGCACGGTCACCGTGTCCACCCTGCTGCCGGGCGGCAGCTGCCGGTGCAGCCTGATCCGCAGGCTTCCCCCGAGCCTGGCGGGCACGCGCAGCAGCGCCCAGGCCTTCCCGCGGCCCGTCAGCGGGCTGGTAACCGTGATCAGGTCGTCAGGGAACGCCTTCCAGTTCGCCGCGCCCGTGTCCTTGATCACCGGGTCGCCCTGCTTCCACCGGCCGGCCGGGTCGTCCTTCTTCCTCTTGCAGGGAGCGCCGCCTGGCGTGAGCCGGGCCACGTACCGCTCGCTGTCGTCCTTGGCAGTGGCGCGAGCCTTCCCGCACTGCTCTTGCCACGTGCATGACTGGTCATCCCGCCAGGACCGGAACCGCAGCGTTGCCGGCTCGCCAGCTGCCCGCTTGCCCACGACGTTCCGGTAAGCGGCAGACGCGCGCTTGGCCACGTACAGCAGGGCCGACTGGTATGGCATCTCTTCCAGGGGGAAGTACTCACGTCCCTCGCGGCTGGTCAGCGGGCCTGCCGCAACTGCCTGCTCCTTGAGCCAGGCGTAGCTGAACGTTGCCGCGGACAGCGGGTACTCCGGGTCCAGTCCTTCCTTCCTGCGCGCGGCGTTGTGCTCGTCTGCGTCCCGGCAGGCGCGCACTGCCAGGTTCCAGGCGTGCCGGGTTCCCGCGAACTGCCTCCGCCAGGCATCGAGCTGGTCGTGGCGCGGGTACGCCTCAAAGGTGAAATTCCGGCTGGTGAGCATGCAACAATACTATAAGAGACTTCTATAGTGCGCCACTTAGCTACTCCACGGCCCCGGCACAGCCCCGACGGCTCACCCGATGGCGATCTCCTCCCGGGCCCGGGTGATCGCCGTGTACAAGTAAGCCTCACGCGAGACGTGCGGCAGCCGGTCGAAGGCCCCGGTGACCAGCACTCCCCGGGCCTCGTCACCCTGGGCTTTCCAGGCGGTGAGCGCGTAGCCGTAGTCCAGCCGCAGCAGTGGCTCCTTGCCGTCGTGCAGCATCTTCAGCTCCTTCGGCGTCAGGTCATCGGGACGGCTGGCGCGGACGGCTTCCAGCTCATCCCGGAATGCCGGCCGCACCGGGACGGTGGCCTGCACCTTGCGCGGCCCGGCCGGCGTCCCGTTCCCCGGGTGGCCGAACTGCCGGGCCAGCGCGAGGAACCGGCGCGGGTCCCGGTACCCGGAGAACTGCACGGTCATGTCGATGACGAGCTCTTCCGCGTGCTCAAAGGGCTCACCCGCCTCCAGGACGGTCCCGCGGCTGCCATTGAAGGCCCGCCACAGGTAGTAATCGTTGGCCATGGACACCACGACGTCCCCGGGAACCGGCCACGGGCCAGTGAAGCCGAGGGCCTCCCGGGCGCGGTTGTTGTGCCAGACCCGGCCGCCAGGGCGGTAGCCGTCATGACGCGGGCAGATGATCATGTCGCCGCTTGCCGCCCGCTGGGCGAAGTACGTGTTAGCAGCGGAAACCGACTCACCCAGGTCCGGCGGCAGCACGTGCGCGAGCGGGCCGTAAGGGCCGGGCGCCAGGTACTGCCCGAGGCGGGCCATTGTGGCCAGCGCGATGATCGGGTCGCCCGCCCGCTGCCGGACAATGGCCTCCATGACGATGCCCGGCGCGGCCAGCGCGCTGAAGCCCGGGTCGCCCACCGGCGGCAGCTGCCCGGGATCGCCGAACAGCAGCAGCGGGATGCGGCGACGGGCGCACTCCTGGCACAGCGTCGCGTAGTCATCACGGCTGAGCATGGAAGCCTCATCGATGATGATCACCTCCGCTCCCGACAGCGGGTCCGTGCGCGGGTCAGCCTTGAGGCCGGACTCCCGCAGCATGCACGGGCCAGCGGGCACTGCAACGCCGTCAGGGCGCGTCATCATCAGGCCCTGGTGATCGGGGCACGTCTCGCCTTCCCCGCAGGCGATTCCGGAACTGTCGCAGACAAGCTGCACCTTGGGCAGGTTCAGCAGCGCGAAAACGGTGCCGAGGGAGACGGGCTCCGTGAACCGGTCACCGTCTTCCCCTCCGTCGTCGTCTCCGGAATGCCGTCCGCGCCCGTGCGGGAAGCCAGATACCGCAACGCCCGCGTCTTCCAGCTTCTCCCAGAGCACCTTACGGGCAGCCTTGTTCGTGGGCGCCGCGTAAACCAGCCGCCGGCCGGCGAATACCTCTGGCACTACGTGAGTGGCCAGCCAGCTCTTCCCGGTCCCCGCGTACCCGCAAACGGCCAGCGGCCCGGAGCTGTAGTCATGCCCCATGATCCACCGTGCGGCCAGCTCCTGGTCCCGGGTCATCGTCATCACGGGCGCGCTCCGTTCCTTCTTCAGGCGCGCGGGCGCGCGCAGGTTGCATTGCTCGTGCTCAGGACCGCCAGGCGCTTCGCCATCGGGATGGCCAAGGTGCCAGGGATCACCAGCGGGAATCCACTGCCCGCACCGGGCGCAGGGCAGGCCGCCATCATGCCGCATCATCCGTGCGTAGCGACGGCGGCGCCAGCAGTGATCAGCATCGTACCGGTTGCCCACGTCAGTACAGCCTGTTCCTGCGCAGGTCCCGGGCGCGCCAGCCCTGAAGCCAGAGCTGGATGGCCTCGCCCAGGATGCGGTAAGGGTAAGCGCCCATTGTCCGGTAAGGACGCTCAACCGGGACGGCGAGCACGGGCAGTCCCCGCTGACGGCACAGTTCCGCGGCAAGGGCGCCGGTTTCCTGGCTCCGCCTCAGCTCCGGTTCCCAGTACGGGACGCCCCAGAACTCCTCAACGGTCATGTACCCCAGGGTCATGACGCTATCCTAGCATGCCCAGTCTTTCCTGGTCTTTCCCAGTCGTCGCAGTTCTTTTGCCCCTGCGCAGGCATTGCCCCCGGGCCACGCTGACGCCGGCCTAAGGCGTCAGCTCGCCTTGACGCCGACGATCATGACACGGTCCGTGCCTGTCCCGGGCGCCTTCCCGTCATGCTGCTCGAAGGCCAGCCCGAACCCGGCGGCCTGGATGGCAGCCAGCAGCGCCTCCTTGCTGAGCCAGAAGCTGCGCTCGTTACGCCACGCGGCCCAGCGGTTGCGGTTCTGCTCCGCCACCCACCGCCCGCGGTAGCCTTCGTGCTCGGCGTCCGGCTCCGTGGCGACGTGTGACTGCACGATGAGCAGCCGGCCCGTCGCCTTCCCGAGGCCGTTCAGGAAGGCCACTGGGTCATCCAGGTGGTACAGCAGCCCGCAGCAGAAGACGGCGTCCCACTCGCCTTCCCGGGCCTGTACCACGACGTCGCGCACGTCCGCCTTCACGAACGCCAGGCCGGGCAGCGCCACCCGGTCCATGACGTAGCGGCAGCACGCGATGTTCTCGGCGCGGGCCTCATACCCCGTCACGTCGTAGCCAGCCCTGGCGAAGGCCACGCTGTAGCCGCCTTCCAGGCAGCCCAGGTCGGCCACCGTCACCGGGCGGCCATGCAGGGCGCGGTCAGGGAAGGCCAGTTCCAGGTCCCGCAGCGCGGCCCGGCAGGTGCCGTTGCCCGCGAGGAGCGGGCGCCCGGGAAGCGTCTGCGAGCCGTCGTCCAGCTCGGTGTTGTGCGCGGTGAAGGTCTGCGCGACGCCGGCGATGACGTCACTCACGACGAAGGCTCCTGCCTTGCCAGGTGATGCCGCCGCCAGTGCCGCCGCAGCTGCTTCTCGCCCCGGAACCGCGCGCAGTACGCAGGCGGGTCATCACGCAGGTGCAGGAAGAAGCGGCAGCACAGCCATGTCTCGCCACGCTGCCCCCGGCTCAGGTCCCGCGTCATGAGCTTTCCCCCTGCTCCTCCAGCCCGAAGGCGCGCCCGATGCCCAGCCGCAGCGCCAGCTCATCGTTCCGGGCCGGCGCCCCGGGGTCAGCGGCGGACTCCAGGGGGAGGCCATCGCGCCGGCACAGGGCCTCCAGGACGTCGCGCAGCAGCTCATCACCGTTGCCCGCATCCGCCGCCGCGCCCTGCAGCTCAGCCAGCTCACGCCGGGCGAACTGCGCGCCAGCCGGGGTGAGGGCGTAGTAGCGCCGCGCCGGGCGCCCGGCCGTGACCGGGTCCTGCGCCTCCCACCAGGACGTCACCCAGCCTGCGCTCTCGGCCCGGTGCAGGGCCGGGTACAGCACTCCCGACGTCAGCCCTGCCTGCTGCATGATCTCCCGGCCGTAATGCGGCGCGGGATCATCCAGGAACACCCGCAAGATCCGCAGGAGGTGCCGGGTGACCCGGGGCGCGTCTGCATTCGGCATGGTCACCTGGTCACCGGCCCGCCAGCTCTGCCATCGTCAGCTTCCGCGCCCGCAGCTGCCCAGCCGGGCGCAAGGCCTGCTCCGGGAAGCCCGGTACCGCCAGCCGCAGCATCTCCTGGCGCAGCTTCGCGAGGGCGGCCTCCAGGGTCAGCATCTCCTGGCGTGATTCATCCAGGCCCTCCAGGACACGCAGGAGGTCCTCGCCCCAGTCGCCGGTCAGCATGCCGTCATCCTACTGCACCGGGTCTTTCCCGGTCTGGCTCGCGTCATCAGTCCTCTACCTTCTTCTCCACGATGCTGACCGGGGAAGGGCAGTTCTTGTTCAGGCACTTGTAGGTAATGATCAGGTACAGGCCGCTGCCGCGCCGCTCGGTCTTCGAGCCGTCAAACGTCCAGTCGTGCTTGTGCATGTCCTTCTTGTTGTCAACGGGCTTCTTCCCCTTCCGGCCGCCGCCCCCGCCGCCGGTTGCCGGGCAGGTGCCCGCGCCGCGCGCCGCAGCTGTCGCATGCCATGACCGTCCTCCTTTTCATCGCCATTTTGTCTCTTGTAGTATAACCCACGTCACCAGGTAAAGTATGATGGAGTCTGGCATACGCCTCACAGGAAAGGGCCGTCATGGCACGCAAGACCGAGTACCCCGCTGCGCCCGCCGTCAACTACGAGGAGGTCATGCTGCCGGTCGGCATCCTGACGTCCGCGTTCGCCAACCTGCACGGCCCGCAGCGCAACCGCCCCGCCGACAGCGTGCGCTGGCAGGCCTCGCTGCGCGCCCGGTCACGGGCCTACGGCGACTACAACCCGGTGCTGCTGCGCCCGCGGGTGGTGTCCTACCGCGAGGACACCCGGCAGTACTACACGCTGGACGGCAACTCCTCCAACCACTGGCTGCAGGCCAAGTTCGGGCCGAACGTCCTGGTGCCGTGCCGGGTGCTGCGCGGCCTGACGCCGGCCCAGGAGAACCGGGTCTTCCAGGAGCTGCAGAAGCTCAAGCGGGTGACGCCGCTGGAGGCCGCCCGCGCGGACGTGGAGTTCGACGCCGGCAGCGCGGCGTTCGTCATCAACAAGGCTTACGAGGAGAACGGCTTCACCCTGGGCAACCGCACTGACTCCGCGCACGTGCTGTCGATCACGGCCGGGCAGTACGTGCTGAGCATCGGCGGCGAGGCGCGGCTGCGCGAGGTGCTGCGGGCCATCCGCGAGAGCTTCCCCGATGACGACTCCCGGCGCACCAACGCCTCGCTGGTCAAGGCCATCGCGCTGGCGCTGGGCAATGCTGAGATGGACCGGGAGGTGCTGCTGCGGGCGATGAAGGCAGCCGGGACCTGGGAGCTGGCGGGCGCCATCCAGGGCCGCGGGTCTGAGGGCGCTGTCCTGGCCCGCATCCGGGCGGCCTACGACGCGCTGGCGCAGCAGGAGGACTACGATGCGCTGGTGGCCCGGGAGGCCCTGGACAAGGACTGAGCCTGGCCCCCCTGCGCCGTGTCAGCCGCTATCCATCGTCGCAGTTCTCGTGCCTCTGCGCAGGCATTGCCAGCCACGATTGTCAGCCACGAGCGCGCCCCGTCCTGGCAATCTCATCCGCCGCGACGGCAGTCTGGCCCCAGACGTCATCCAGGGTCACGATCCAGGCCAGCCCCGGCACGGACGGCGAGTGGAACCGGGCGCTCAGCACGCCCGTGCTGCCGTACCAGGGATGATCGCGGCTGGTGATGATCACGTGGTCGCCAGCCGTCAGCGCTGCCCGGGGCTTCGCCATCAGCAGCGGCCTGCCGTGCCAGCAGCCGGGTGCCCGGTCAGCTCCGCCATCGTCAGCTTCCGGGCGCGCAGCGGCGAGCGCTGCTCCAGCAGCACCTCCAGCGGGTCCGCGCCGCCGATGATGGCCTCGGCCTGTTCTTGCGTGACGAAGGCGCCGCGCAGCCAGCCTTCAGCCACGGTCAGCCCGCAGGCGGCGAGCAGCCGTTCCTCGTCCCTGGTCCGGGCCCGCATGGCCAGCCGCCAGCCCGTGACGTCGCGCTGCGCGTTGCGCTCCTGGTCAAGCGTCCAGTGCCGGGCCGCCATCAGGGCCGCGTCCTCAGCTCGCGCAGGTAGCCGCGCACCGTGTCGGGGTGCACGCCGAGGCGCCGGGCCAGCTCTGCCGCGCTGGTGATGCCCTGCTCCAGCAGGTACTGGCAGTCAGCCAGGTGCCCGGCCTTGTCCAGGCTACGCTGCGGCGGTGGCGGCCCCTGCTCCGGCCGGCCCGTGCGCAGCCAGCGCCGGTAGCAGCGTGCGCACCAGCCCCGGCAGTAGCCGCCCTCGTCGTTGCCGCACGACGGGCAGGCTGCCAGCAGCCGGGTGCGCGGCGCGCCCTGGCGCGCGGGCGGCGGCAGGGACGGCGGCTTGCCCAGCGCGCGCCAGCGGCTGTAGCACGACGCGCACCAGCCCTGGCGGCGGTAGGGCAGCAGCAGCACCCGGCCGCAGCACGTGCAGGGCCCGGCGTCCACGGGCCAGCTCCCTCCTCCGGCTACAGCCGGGTCCCCAGCAGCCAGTGCGCCATCAGGCACGCGGTAACGAGCATCACCGGGTACCCGGTGACCAGGACGAGGACCACGACGGCGCCGGCAATGCCGCAGTCCCACGCCGCCAGCCACAGGCCCTGGCACCACAGCCGGGCCTCGAACGCCAGCCGCGCCGCGCTCACGGGATTCCCCAGGTGCGGGCCTTCATCATGGCGCCAGCTCCTCGAACTGCTGCCGGAAGGCCATGGGGGTCAAGACAAGGCGGCCGTCCGCGCCGTCCAGGGCCAGCAGCAGCCAGCCGGGCTTCAGCTCCGTGCGGTTGAGCGTGACCGGGCAGCTGATGATGACCTTCCCGTCTTCAATGCTGGCGTGCGGGCCGGCCATCGCCGAGATGGCGGCCCAGTCCGCGGTGATGTCGCCGCTGAAGCGCAGCGCCGTGCCTTCCCGGGCCCGGGTGCGGACCTTCATCATGCCGTCAGCTCCGCCATCGTCAGCTTCCGGGCGCGCGGCCAGCCGGGCAGCAGCACCGTCACCGGGTCAGCGCCATGGGCGATTGCCCGCGCCTCAGCGGCCGTCAGCTCAATGCCGGACAGCTCGATCACGTCGGCCGTGCCGCTGTCCCGCATGCTGTAGCTGACGGTCAGGCCGGGCCGGGCCGCCACGACGTCCTGCGCGCACGCCATCGTCATCCTGATCCCGTCCAGGACCCAGCGCTCCTGGAAGGCCCGGTACGGGTCCAGGGTGATCGCCCAGCCTGCCCGCCCGGAGATGCGGGCCATCAGCGCGCCCCTAGTTCCGCCATCGTCAGCTTCCGGGCGCGCAGCACCGGGGCCGGGCGGCGCCAGGCACCCGTGACGGTGCCCCAGGGCTCTCCCGGCAGGCACGGCCATGGCTCGGGGGCATACTCGCCGCTGCTGCCCAGCCCCAGGAGGGCCCGGGCCTCGTCCGCGGTGACCAGGGCGCAGTTCACGTACCGCGTCATGATCCAGGCCGTGAAGGAACCGTCGTCGTTCACCGCGCCCCCAGTTCCGCCATCGTCAGCTTCCGGGCGCGCAGCCGCGCCGGCACCGCTGGCACCGCTGGCGTCGTGCTGCCGTGCAGCAGGAGCGTCATCACGTCCGTGCCGTTGATGAGCATGAGCGCTTCCTCCTCGGTGACCCGGATGTCATTCAGCACCACGCAGGCGGCGATTCCCCCGCAGGTGCAGGCCTCGCGCCATGCTACGATCTCCTGCGCTTGCGGGACCGTGCACGCCACGCCGTGGAGGCGGTACTCCGGCCAGCTCCGGAACGACCCGGCCTGGCGGGAAGCGGAGGTGAGCGTGAGCGTCCAGCCGTCCGCGCTGGCCCACTGGCGCACGCTCATGACCGCGCCCGGTCCTTCCACCAGGCCACCGCGCCGCGCGCCAGCGGGTCCGGCATCCCGCAGTCATGCACGGCGCAGAACAGCAGGTGCCGGCACGCGTCCCGGGCGTCCCGCGGCATCTTGGCCGTCAGCGCCAGCATCCCGGCGATGCGCAGCCGCTCATCCGTCGCCCAGGCCTTCACCTCGCCCGCCGGGCGCCAGTGCCAGCGCGCCACGCCGTCCAGGCTCGTGATCACCTGCCGGGTGACGGTGGCATCGCGCCCGGTGCCGGGGCCGGGGACGAACGCCTCGCCGGCCGCGATGACCCGGGCTCCCTCACTGGCCTCCAGCAGCTGCCGCGCCAGCCAGGCCGCCGCGTGCCCGCTGCACTGGAAGGCTGTCAGCGGCCCGTGCGGGGGCAGGAACGCCATCCCGGTGCACGTGCCCGGGTCGCAGCCCAGCACGGCCACGGGCTCACTGCCAGCCAGCGGGCCATCGCCCGCCACCCGGGCAGGCAGCACCTCCCGGTCATCATCAGGCGTCACCGGCCGCGTCATGGTCGCCGATCGCCCGGCCGGCCACAGGCCGCTGCCCGCGCCGCCGCCGGGCACAGTCCAGCTCATGGCGCCCCTCCTTCCCGTTGTTCCTCGCGGGTGCCCGCCGCTGCATCCGGCAGCGAGTCCCGCAGCCGCTCCAGCACCGGCCCGGCCAGGGCCACGCCGTCGCTGTTCCCGGCCTCGTCCAGCTCCAGCACCAGCCGTGCCAGCGCCGAGCGCCAGCTGAACGCGCTGGCGTCCTTGACCAGGCCGATGCCGCTGATGAGCGACAGCGCCCGGCCCGCTTCGTCACTGATCATGATGGCCTGCTTTCCTGCAGTCGGCGTGGTGCGGCATCCAGTACGGCGCCTGGCAGGACGGGCACGTCCCGCACGGGACGGCTGCCTGCCCGGTGCCCGTGGCGGCCTTCACTGACCGCGGGCGCAGGTGCCGCAGCACGTAGTGCCGCTCGGCCGCGGTGAGCAGGGCGCCCAGCTCCCAGGACGTGCTGGCGGCCATCACGCGACCGTGCACGGAACACGACAGCACAAGCCATGACGTGCCGTCCACGACAGGCGCGGTCACGGTGTCGCAGTCCTCTTGCCCCTGCGCAGGCATGGTTATGGTCACGCTGAAGTCAGCGTCCTCGTCGCAGGGCCACATCCGGCGCGCGGTGGCCCATTCCTCCTTGGTGACCTTCACGGCTGCTCCCCGGCCTTGTTGCGCGTGACCCAGAGCAGCAGGCCATGCGCCAGGTCCCCGTCCTCAGTGAACTGCAGGCCGTCCAGTGCGCTGCGTGACCCGGCAATGCCGCTGTCCCCGGCGGCCCAGGTGGCACAGGCCCAGCTGGCCAGCAGCTGGCCGAGCCGCTGCCGGGGCTGCGCCTGCCAGGCTTCCAGGACCAGCGCGAGCACGGCCTGCTTCTGCTCCGTCGTCACCGCCCGGCCACGGGGCGCGGTCCCGGTCACGCACCGGCCCTCATCGCCCTGGCGCACGGCCATCACCGACAGCACGACGGCCGCGCGCGGGAATTCCGCTTCCGCCATCGCCTGGCACGCCTGGCTCATGTGCCGACGGCAGCTCAGCTGGGCGTCACTGCTGCGGCTGCCCACAGCCACCCGCCAGATGGCGCGGGCCTGGCAGCCGTCCGGGTGCTCGCATGGAGCGCTCACGGCTTTTCCTCCTTCTTCCTGGCACGGTCCCGGCGCTCGGTCAGGGAGCGCTTGAGCGCGCGGCGGGCCAGGGCTGCTGCCGACACGCACTGCCCGCGATGGCCCAGGGGGCGCCCGCACCGGGGGAACGGGTCCGGTATCGCGCCCGACATGATCCGGGGCTGCAGGGCGGCGTTGCAGCGGTCCGGTCGCCAGGCCGGCGTCACCGCGTGCCGTCCCGGATCCCGGCGGGCACCTGCGACCAGTCGATGGTGATCGTCACCTGCTCCGGGCCGCCGTCCATCGTGACCGCGTTTTCCGGCAGCTCGCACAGCACCCAGTCCAGGGCCTCGCCCAGGCTCAGCCGGGCGCTGGCCAGCTGGGTCAGGCCCGGCTCGCCGCGCGGGCGCTTCCAGTGCGTCGTCACCCGGAAGCTCACCTTCTCGCTCACGGCCGCCGCTCCTGGTCCTCGCGCGCCCGGGTGACCAGCCGCCCGAGCCAGGCCGCCGCCGCCCGCTGGCAGCCGGGCGTGCCCAGCGGCAGCAGTGGCGTCACCTCGATGCCCAGCTCCCGGCACTGCGCGAAGGCCAGCGCCAGCGCGTCCATCGCGCGCCCGTCCACGGCGATGCCATCCTCAGCTTCGCTCACGGCAGCCTCGCCGGCACGCGGTAGGCGCCCTTCAGCGCGGTCCAGTACTGGGTCAGTTCATCGTCGCAGTTCTCTTGCCCCTGCGCAGGCACTGCCAGCCTGAACCTGGCGCGCCAGTCCACGGCAGTGCGCCGGTCATGGGCCAGTCGGCCGTTCATGCCTGCGGTCCTCCTGCCGGGTACGGCGGCAGGACGCACTGCCACTGCAGCAGCTTCCCGGCCGCCCGCGCCATCCGGATCGCCTGCCAGGTGCCGCTGCGCGCCGAGCGCGGGTCGTCCTCGGGGAACGCCGGGAAGCCCGTGACCTGGTCAGCCCGCTTCACCAGCATCGCGTTGCGGTCCTTGTAGGCAGTGCCCGGGGGCATCGCGAAGACGGTCACTTTCGCGCGCGGCAGTGCCGGGTCCAGCCACCAGGCATCCACCCGGCTGCGGTCGGCGGGCACGATCACGATGTGCTCCGCGCCTGGGTGGTTCGCCAGCAGCCAGCGGCCGAGGAACGCGTCACCGCCCCGGCACGCGCCGGTGACGTACCGGCTCGCAGGGGGCAGTCCGGCCAGCATGCCCAGCGCGATGGCCGGCGGCGGATTGAAGCCCTGCCGGGAGGCGGTGAACGAGAGCGCCAGCATCACGCGCCCCCGGCTTCCCGGCCTTGCGCGGCCAGGCGCCCTGCCCTGAGCGCCAGTGCCCGGATGACCCGGCCGCGGCGCTCGGGGTCGTCTTGCATGACCTGGTGCGCCAGCACGCGCCAGCCCTGCTCCAGTGCGGTCGTCGCGTCACGGCTCAGCGTCATGACCCGGCCTCCTGGCCGACCCAGGATGCGACGTGCACGCGCGCGCCATGCGGGGTGCAGCCAGCATCCAGGCACCGCTGGTACGCTTCCGGCTCGTCAATGAGCCCGGCGCTCAGCTCTGCCGCGATCAGGGCCAGCTCCCGGCCTGCGTCATCATCCAGCGGGAGGGTCATCGTGCGTCGCCTGCTTCCTTGCCCACGCCGAGCGCCTTCCTGCCAATCATCGCCCGGGCTTCGTTAATGCGCGCCTTCAGCTCATCGTCGCTGATCGTGCGGCGCTGGTGATCCCGGACGGCTGCCAGCACCATGCGCAGCGCCCGCAGGTACTTCACTCCTGCCCCGCTTCCTCGCCTGCCATCATGACCCGGCCTCCTGGCCCTTCAGCAGGAACGTCCAGCCATGCTCGGTGACCAGCTCATCACGCAGGTGATCACCGAAGCCGGTGCGCACCACGTCCGGGGCCAGCGCGATCCCGGCGCGCGCGCAGAACTCCTCCAGGCTGATGCTGCCGTCCAGGCCATCGCCGTGCTCGAAGCTGGCGACGTGCCGGATGAGCTGGTCCTCGTCAGCGGTGACCCAGTCCGGGGTGGCGTACTGCCGCACGGCGCCGTAACCGTGCCGGTAGCGCAGGTAGTAGTAGTTGCCTGCCTCGTCCCAGGCGTCCCACTGAGCTGGGCAGGCAATGCTGGTCTGGGTGACCCGGGTAAGGGTGAGCACGGTCATTGCGGTCCCTCCCGCTGGGGCGCGATGGCGAACCGGTGGCCGTCCAGCTCCAGCGTCATGGCGTGCGCGCAGTGCGCGATGATGACCCGGGCCAGCTCGTTCTCCAGGCCGGGGCGCCAGGTGATGCGGTCGACGGGATTGCGGTGCTGGCTCTGGGCGTGGTGCAGGAACACCCCGTCGTCCAGCGCCTTCTGCACCTTCGCCACCATCTCGGGCAGCAGCTCGTCATCGTCACGGCTCACCGCTCGTGCACCTCCTCGTTCAGGGGCGTGCCGGTGTCGGCGTGCAGCCGGTAGTCATCCAGCATGCCGTCTAGGATGCTCATCGCCTCACTGCCTGGGTCCATCTCGTCGCGCCACCGCAGCAGCCACGCTTCCACGGCGTCGCCGCGACGGGGCAGTGGCGGGTAATAGAGGACCTCGCTGGCGGCACGCTGCTCCTGCGGCGTGAAGGCGCAGGTGCACTCATCAGCGGGCCGGCTCAGCGACGCGTCCCCGCACCAGGGTTGGTGCTGCCGGACCGGTTCCTCATCCGGCTTCGCGAACAGCTCGTCTACGGCCTGACGGCCTTCCGGGGTCAGGAACCGCTGCACCTCATTCCGCAAGCCCTCGCCGGCACCTTCCAGGGCGGGCGCCGCCATGAACGCATGCGCCCAGTCCTGCGTGTAATCGCACGCTGCGCAATGCCAGCCGTCCGCTCCCGCGATCAGGGCCAGCCGTCCGCCGCGGCCTCGCGCCCGCCCCCGGCAGTTGTCGTTGCCGCACGTGAACGGGTGCCCGGCGCCGCCCTGGTAGGCGTTCAGCGCGGCGACCTGGCCCGGGGTGAACGGGGCCTGGATGACCGGCCAGGGCCGGTGCTGCCACGTGCCGTGCGTGCTCACGCGCACCTGCCGATGGCGATGGCCCAGCAGGAGTCATGCGCGCAGTCGCCCCAGGTCAGCAGCGCGGCGGTGCTGCTGCCGCGGTGCCATTCCCGGCACAGGGGCCCGTGCGGGCGCGGCCGGGGCTTGCGCGTGCGTGGCCACAGCCGGATGCTCACAGCTCACTCACCTTCCCGGCCCAGCCGAGGGTCATCACGGGCCAGGGCGGCGGCGCCGGTGACTTCTGCCGCTCCATGGCCTCCGCCAGCAGTTCCCGGCCCACCTGGTCTATGCACGCCGCGCATGCCCACCGGGGGCCGTACGCCATCAGCTGGCCGAAGACCTGCACTAGCCACGTGCCCGTTCCCCCGCACCCACGGCACGTGATCACCAGCCCGTCCATGCTCGCCCCTTCCCTTCTGCCTACAGCGGGATGTCGAAGCCGCCGAAGTCTGCGTCCAGCTGGCCGTCCGGCTCGATCGCGAACGGGGTGCCGGGGATGTCAAAGGCTATCTCCCCGTCGAACGGGTCGAAGCCGATGCCCGGTGCCACGTAACCGCGGTCCAGCGCCACGTCCAGCAGCAGCAGGCTGCCCAGTGGCGTCATGCACGTCCCGCAGCCGCCCCGGCTCGCGTAGACGGCGTGCCCACAGCTCGCGCAGTAGTAGTGCCCTTGCCCGTACATGGTGGTGTCCTTTCCGTGGATGGTGCTTACTTCGTACCTGCAGCGCTGGCTGACGGGATGACGACGCCGGACCCGGCGCCCGGCCAGCAGGAGAACCCCGCTGGCGGCGTGAACGCGCCGTCGGCGAGGGCGTTCATGCACTGCTGGACCAGCGCCAGGGGATTGCCGGCCAGTGACTTCTGCAGGTCCTGGTTGGCCTGCGCTTGCGCCTGCGCCGTCAGCTGGGACTGCTTGGCCACGTCGGTCTTGGCGACCTGCGCGAGCACGGAGTTAATCCGGTCCTGCACGGTGCCGCTGTACTGCAGGGGCTGGATGACCAGCGTGATCACCTGGATGTCCGAGCCGACCTTGCCCTCCAGCAGGGCCTGCACCTGGGCGGCCAGCTGGGCGGTGGTCGGGTTGGACGGCGACCCGGCAGGCGCCCCGGTGGCCAGCGGCGCGATCGGGTCATAGCCGTCATAGACGGTATTCATGGCCCGGTTCAGCTCCGGCAGCAGCAGCGCGTTCTCCACGCCGGAGGTGGAGTTGCGGTAGTTCTGGAAAATGTCGTCAGAGGCACTGGCCACGATCTTCCACCGGATCGCCACCGGGGCCCTGGCGATCTGCTGGCCGGCGATCTTCACCGTCATCACCACGTCGGTGACCTGGACGGCCTCGTCCATGGACGTGACCTGGTCCCAGGGGGCGGTGAAGTTCGGGCCAGGGGACAGGTGGCCGGTAGGCTGCCCGAAGCTGGTGACGATGCCGATGTCGCGAGTGCCGACCGGGTTCCAGCTGCTCACCAGGACCAGGATGATGGCGGTGGCGCCCAGCACGGCCGCTGCGATGCGGGCCACGGTGCGAGCGTCCCGGACGTCCCTGTCCGCTTGCGCGCGGCTGCGGATGAGCCGGGTGTACAGCACGAGGAGGGCGACGATGACCGCGAGGATGATCGCCCACAAGAAGGTTCCTGGCATGAGTCCTACAGTATCACGGAGTATGCGAAGATGCGACCGTTACTCATGGCGGCTGGCCTTCAGCCGGGGATGGAGCACGTCGTCCAGGAGCAGCAAGGCGCCTGCGAGGACCAGCATCACCAAGGGCAGCGTCACCGTGAAGGCATCCGGGGCATCGACGGCAACCGCGGTCGTGACCGCAGCCGAAGCCAGCAGGCCCAGGCCCCAGTAGCGCAGCGGGCGGTGCCGGATGGTGAACGCCACGGTCCAGGTCATGTCCCGCAGCCGCCACCGCAGCCCGTAGCGTGGCTGGCCGCTTGCCGGGCGCGCGGCTTTCCGGGTCGTCATGACGGCTGCTCCGTGCCGCCTGGCGTGCCGTCCAGCCGCCGCCAGCTGATGGCCGTCACGCACGTGACATCGTTGCACACCCGCAGGCCGTAGCGGTGCTGCCCGGCGTCCAGTACCCAGTTCGCTTCCGGCGTGGCGGGCAGCTCCACGACGATCGTGATGCGGCCGGAGCCTTCAGCAGAACTCAGTGCCTCAGCAGAACTCAACGTCCTCGCCTGCTTCCGCCGCGGCCCGCAGCCCGTTGATGAATGCCTGCGTCTTGGCCCGCATCGACGGGGAGATGTGCCCGATGGCGTGGATGTCGTCCAGCTGGGGCAGCAGCTCCTCCAGCCGGGCCGCGATCAGCGCGCCCTGCTCGGGGTGCAGGACGCCGTCGCAGTCGGAGTGGACGATGAGCCACAGCAGCGGGTCATCGCCCGGCATGGAGCCCCACTCGCCCATCAGGTTGGCATTGGTGAAGTCCTCCCAGGGCAGCGCGACGTACTGGCGACCGTGTTCCCCGGTGGTGAACTGGTAGCCGGCCACCCGGGCCAGCTCGTTGCGCCACCGGGAGAACGCGCTGTAGGCGCCGTGCCAGCAGTCGTGCGTGATGTCGAGTCCCATGACGGTTAGGGTATCATGCAGTATCACGAGGCGGCACGGAAAGGAGGCTTCCTCATGAAGTCGCGGTCAGGCAGGACGGCAATGGGCAGGCTCGCCACGGTGACCATCCCCGTTGCGGTCATCATGGCGTACCGGCTCATCCCGGCACGGCTGCGCCGCGTCCTCAGCCCGCCACCCGGTACCTCCGGTCACGCCCTGGAGGCCGTTCGCGCAGGCGGCGGGTGGACGGCGTTCTGGCATGACGCGCTGCCGCAGCGCAGCGTGCACGGCGGCCCGTTTGACTGGGAGCACTACAAGAGCGGCTGACCGGAGGCTGTGCCCTTCAGTGGCGCAGCGGCTACCTCACGCAGCCGCTGCGCCACTTCCGCGCTGCCGTGCAGTTCCTCTGATGCGATGGCCTGGCGTGCCAGGACGCTGAAGCGCGCCTCGTCGCCGTCGTAGTGCGCGCGGATGAGCTCCGCGACCAGCTCGCCGTTCACCACCGCCGCTCACCCGTGCCTGTGCTGCTGGCCGTGCGTTCCCAGAACTGCCTGGGCAGCGTCCAGCACGTCCAGCAGCGTTGCTGACTCCGCCGTGAGCTGGCCGGCCCGCGCGTCCGCCCGCATCCCGGCAAGCGTGCGGGCATCACCCTCGATCAGGGCGACGATCGCGGCCAGCACGTCACGGTCATCATCGCGTGTCATCGCATGCTCCAGTTCGTGTCAGCGTCCGCATGGGCCTTGCGGTAGTCATCCGTGCCCAGGTACCACAATGGGCAGCCCCGGCCGTCCTCGCGCATGACGGTTCCCTTCTTCCACTCAAAGGTGAAGGTGAGGCCCGTGCACCGGGGCGCGCCATCGGGGTCCAGTGCCGCCCTCACGCGCCAGCCTTGCGCTGCTGCCAGGAGGGGCGAGACAGGCAATCGTGCCACGCGTAGCGCGCCCCGGGCAGCTGCCGCCGGGGGTCACGCACGATGTACCCCTCACTGTCCCGGGCCAGGTTCCCCTCGTCACCGGGCAAGCTGACCAGCGCGCCGCGCAGCCTGCCACCGGGCCGGCGCTCCTCCGCGTGCATCACCAGCTGGCCGCACCCGTTGCAGGTGACGCGCTCCCACAGGCGCGCGCCACTGCGGGGCTGCCGGCCCTCCCGCGCAGCACGGGCGATCACGGGCCGGTAGCCCGCCCGCCTGGTCTTGCTCATCAGCACCACCAGGTCGCGATGACCGGGCGCAGCTCCCGCCACGTGCCCGGGTCGGTGAACAGCTCCAGGTACTCGCAGAGGTCACGGACTTCCGAGGGCACGCTGGGCACGATGCGCATCCGGGCCTCCTCCAGCGTCCAGTCCGGGAACAGCACGGCCGCCAGCTCGCGCAAGGCCTGCTCGCTGAGATCCCCGTCTTCGTAGCGTGCCGCGAAGCGCGCCCACAAGGCCGTGTCCGCGGGCGCGGGCTCACCGGTGCGCGCGTCCATGAACGTGCCATTGAAGGGGAAGATGCCGTTGCGCAGGAAGAGCACCCGGTTGCCCTGGGATGGCGTGCGGTCGTAGGTCTCCTCGGCCCAGTCCAGGGCGTCGTCGTACCGCGACCACTGCCTGCACCCGAGCGGGATTACCAGCAGTAGCGGCAGCCCGGCCTCATCCGGGACGTGCACGCAGTCTGCCAGGTCGCGGCTGGTGATCGCGTCCTGGTCATGGTGCAGCAGGATGTAGTCCAGTGACGGCAGTGCAGGCGTGCTGCGCGGGAGGGCCTGCAGCCACTGCCAGTACTGCGCGGCGGGCAGGCCCTCGTAGCGGAACAGCCGTGACTCCCAGTTCACCCGTGAGTCGGCGCGGTCCGTGCCGGCCAGCTTCAGGCCGTAGCCGCATGCCTTGTGCACCCTGATGCCCATGACGGTATCTTACGGTATGACTACGGCAGCGGGCGCTGGAGGCTGACCCGGGTGCGCCAGGCATCCGCCGCCGGGACCACTTCCGTGATGAGGTAGCCGTCCTTGACCAGGTACGTGAGCATGCCCCCGAAGCGGTTCTGGGTCCCGATCCGGATGGCCCGGTAACCCCGCTCGGCCGCCCGCGCCTTCATGATCGTCATCAGCGCGGTGAGCGCCCCCTGGCGCCGGGCCGCGGGCACTACGCCGGCCAGCCAGCAGTACAGCGAGCCGTCCTGGTACCGGTCGTAGGCGATGAGCGCGCCGCCGGGCAGCGCCCCCGGTTCGCCGGCGACCAGGATGAGGCGGTCATGGCTGTCCAGCCGGGTGCGCGCGGACTGCGCCCACGTGCCATGCGGGCCGTCATCGGGGTCGAATTCCGGGACCCCTGACAGCACGCCGAGGGCCACGTCCAGCGGGGCTTCCGTTACCAGCATGACCTGTATCGTACAGTATGAAGCCCGTCACAGCACTAGCAGCCGGACGGCGTCGCTGGCCGTGGCGACGCCCAGTGCGGCCGGCTTCTGCTCCCGGGCTGCCAGCGTCCACTCACCCGCGTCCGCCAGGCCTCCGGTGACCACGTAGACCTCATGCCCGGCGTCGTAGAGGTCATTCGCCAGCCGGGCCAGGGCTGGGCGGTCCAGGCAGCCGTCAAGGTCGAAACCGTGTCGCAGTTCTCTTGCCCCTGCGCAGGCACTGCCAGCCTGAACCTGGCGCGAAACCGTTACCGGAGGCCCCCCATCAGCTCACGCACTACCCGCGGGTCTCTGACAAGTTCTGACAACTGGCCGCCCTTCCCGCGAAGAACAGTCCGTACACGTTCATCTACAGTACTTTTAGCAATGATATCAATCACTTCTATGCAGCAGTTCTCGTTGCCAATTCTGTGAGCTCGGTCCTCTGGCTGCAGCGCCTGGTCCAGCTGCCAGGACCGCTGCAGCATCACAACCGTGCTGGCTGCAGTCAATGTAATTCCCAGGCTTCCTGCGCCGCTTGTCGCCAGGATGACGTCCAGCTGTCCGGCCTGGAAAGCGTCAATATCATTGCGCCGGGCCGCCTTCCCCTGGCCGCCGGTAATGTACCCGCACCGGTAACCCGCGTCCTTGCACGCTGCCCCGGCAATGTCAATGAGCTGCTTGCTGACCGCGAACACCGCGACCTGCTGGCCACGCCGCTCGGCCAGGATCTCCAGCAGGCAGTCGGCCTTCCAGCTCGGCGCCTTCAGCGTCACGTCATAGCGCTTGACCTCCATCCCCAGCTCATTCAGCTCCGTGCGGACGGTCACGTCGCACGCTGAGCTGGCCAGCTGGGAGAGCCGGGTCAGCTGCGCCAGGGTGCTCATCACCGGCAGGTCCCCGCCGTCCTCCGGCAGCTGCGCCAGCATGTCGTTCGCCATCCCGGTGTACGCCGCGCGCCAGGGCGCCGGGATGGCCACCGTGCGCACTGAGTAGACCTTCGGCGGCAGCTGGCTCAGCACGTCGGCCTTGGCGACCCGGCGGTACTGCCCCAGGAGGACGGCGCGGAACTCCGGCTCGGCCAGCGGCGCCAGCCCTTCGACCTTGCGCTGGTAGCCATCATCGACCGTGAAGCAGTACCTTTTGATGAACGCGTCGCGCGACGGCCAGCTTGCCGGGTCCATGGCGGCCAGCGCGGGATAGACGTCCCCGGTGTCACGAGTGACCGGCGTGCCGGACAGGCCGACGAAGGTCTGCGCGTGCTCAGCGATCCGGCGCACGGCCTGGGACAGCAAGGACGCGTGATTGCGCGTCAGGTGCACCTCGTCGCAGACCACGGCCCGCGCTCGCAGCGTCACCAGCGGCCCCCCGGCACTAGCGGCGTCCAGCCGGGCGGTGGCGTACGTGGTGATCATGATGCCATCCGGGCGGGGCTGCCGGTTCTTGCCGCCGTGCATGACGGGCGGTGGCCAGTTCGGCGCCCAGTCGCGGGCGTGCCGTGCCCAGACCTCGCCGACGTCCCAGGACGGCACGAGGATGACGAGCGGGAAGATGGCGTGCCCGAGGCGCTGCCGCTCCAGCAGCCCCAGGATCGTCGTGACCGTCTTGCCGCAGCCGGCCTCGTCAAAGATCAGCGCCTTCCCGGTGGTGGCAATGACGCGGGCGCCCTCCAGCTGGTAGTGGCGCGGCACCAGCACAGGTGCGGTGGCTGGCTGCTGCGCATGGGCTGCGGGCACCGGAATGATGGCTGGCTGATCCCTGTTGGCTGCCGTCACCGGAGTAATGGCTGGCTGTTGCACATTGGCTGCGGGCTCGTTGACGAAGGCTGGCGGTACTGGATGGGCCGCGTGCTGTGGGGCGTTGGCTGGCAGGACGTCAGCGGCTGCTGGCTCATCTACGAGGGCTGGCTGTTGGGGATTGGCTGCAAGCGCGGGCAGTGCAGTGCGCTGGGTGAACTCCGCCAGCACCCAGTCCTGCAACCGCGGGCCGGGAGCCCACTGCCCGAGGCTGCCGCCATTGAACGTGAGGGCCAGCTGGGTGACGATTGCCCAGGTCAGCGGCCCGGCAAGCGCGCCGGGCGGCCGGGTCTTGCTAAATGGCGCCGTCATGGCCCGGATGGCTGCCGCCGCCCGGTTGACCTCCCAGTCCTGCCCGGCTGCCACCACGATGACGTGACGGCCATCGACGGCGATCTCGCCGTAGACGCCGCACGTCACCGGCAGGCTCCTGTTCCATGGCTGGCTACGGTGCTCTGGCTGGATGGCTGGCTGGAGCGGATGGGCTGCGTGCTCACCGTGTCCTGGGCTGGCTTGACCTTAGCGGGATGCGGTACTTTGGCTGCTTGGCTGGCTAACGCCGACTGGCTGTGCTGGCGGGCACCGGATTGGCGGCTGGCTGGTCCATGCTGGCTGGGGTCTGATGGCGGCACGAGATGATGGGCTGGCTGGTGCCTGGTTGGCGGGATTGAGGCCCCCGGACCGCGCACCCCCACGTCCGGGGCCCGGGGGAGCCTGGGTCAGCCCTGGCCGGTGAGCTGCGCGAGCAGCCGCTGCTGGTCCGGTGACAGGTCCGGGGGCGCCGCCATCACGGGCGTGACGGCTGGCTGTCCTTGAGCGGCGGCGGGTGCCCCCTGGTCATACGGGCCGTTGTACGGCTGCGGTCCCGGGGGCGGCTCCGGGGCGGGCAGCGGTGCGTACTGCGGTTGCTGGTGCTGTGGTTGCTGGTGCTGCGGCGGCTGCAGTCCCGCGGACTGGTAGGCCGCGCTCGCGAGCTGCTGGGCCGGGTCCTGGTACTGCTGCGCCAGCGGGTTCCACGGCGCGTTCGGCTGGCCGTACGGTCCCTGCGGAGCGGGCGCGTACTGCGGTTCCATGGCTGGCTGTGCTGGTCCGGCTGCCTGCTGGAACTGCTGGAGGTGAATGGCTGGCTCTGCAGGTTCGGCGGCGTGCTGGTAACCGTTGCCGCCTTGCGGGCGCCGGTAGGTGATCATTTTCATTTTCTGGGGATTCAGCCCCGGGATGGGCCGCTCGCCGGTATATGTAATCGTGATAACAGCGCCTGCCTCGGGCGGCGGCATGTGGCCCTTGGCCGTCAGCGGGACGCCGGCCGCCTCCATGGCGCGGTCCAGCTCGGCCCGGTCGCTGCCCTTGCAGTACCAGGCCGCGCGCCCGTCGGGGAACTCCGCCGATGGCTGCAGCTGCAGCGGGACGACCATGACGAACTTCGGGCGGCCATCGGGGTGGGTGATGACGCGGCTCTTGTCGCGGATGTCGGTCTGCGCGACGACGTCCGCGTTCGTGAGGCTGCGCGCCACCACCCCGGTGTAGCTGAAGCCAACGGGCTTGCGGTCGAAGGTCAGTGACTTTCCTGAAGCCGCTGGCTGGTCATAGTACTCATCAAGGGTGCCGTGGATGACCGGGGGTGGCGGGGCTGCCTGCTGCTGTGCTGCTTGAGGGTAGTAAGGAGAAGGCTGCTGAGGCGGGTACGCGGGCGCTGGCTGCTGGTACGGGGCGGGAGGGTAGCCCTGCTGCGGGGACGGGTACTGAGGCGGGTACTGAGGCTGAGCCGGGGAAGGGTACGAGGGCTGCTGAGGCGGGTACTGAGCGGGGTACGTCACAGTGGAAGTGTCATGCGCTTGTCCGTGTCC
>Ga0210397_10000476_pt1 | contig 26858 bp, 25 predicted proteins | sample IncBWH2OmetaG_FD_160126 | JGI IMG/M metagenome (GOLD analysis project Ga0210397, IMG submission 160126) | Forest soil microbial communities from Barre Woods Harvard Forest LTER site, Petersham, Massachusetts, United States - Inc-BW-H-2-O ...
AATTCAGCGATTGTTCGGCTCGCAGCGAGCGCTCAAGACTGTTGAGGATTTCACGCAGTTCGAACAGGCAGGTGCATATTTCGACGGCGACCACGTGATTGCCGCCAAGAAAGGCCTGAACCCTCTTGATCGGATCAGCCAAGTTGGCCTGATGGCGGAATTCCAGGAAGAACTAGGCTTCCCACCAGCACCGAAACTCGACGTGTTCGGCAAGCTCGATCCGAGCAAGACCACGCAAGCCGAGCTTCGCGGGCAGGAGATCTTCTTCGGGAAGGGGCGGTGCGATTCCTGCCATGCTGCCCCCTACTACACCGACAACCTGATGCACGATCTCAAGACCGAGCGTTTCTTCAAGCCGGAAATGATCAACGGCTTGAGTGAAGTCGGTGATGGCGCCGTAAAGACGTTCCCGCTGCGCGGTATCAAGGATTCGCCGCCGTACCTGCACGACGGGCGCCTGCTAACGCTCGACGATACGGTCGAGTTCTTCAACCTGGTGCTCGGCACGAAATTGACCGACGACGAGAAGCACGACCTGGTCGCGTTCCTGCGCGCCCTCTGATCGCGGTGCTTCGACATCGGGTTTGCGATCTATCGGTTGAGCAAAGCGCCTAGCGCTTAACAAGGAGGGCTTTGATGGCTCTCCTTGACTTGCATTCCTATCGCAAGCGCGAGCGGTGTCGGGCATATTGGAAAAACCGGCCCTATGCCGTCCGAGAACCAGTATGCTCGGCAAGACCAATTAGCGTCGAAGGCGATCTTAATGGTGGTAACACCACCTCGGGCAACGGCTACCAGAACCCGCATGACCGACAGGTGACAATTTGCGTCGCGCGCATATGCGCTCAGGGCAGCGCAACTGACTTTGCAACAGTGAACGCGACGGCCCCAGCACGCGGGGCCGGATGAGCTGGGGCCGTCTTTCGGATGGTGCCGTTGGGGGGAACGGCACAATCTTGATGTGGGTCCGCGGTCCGCTGCCGCCATTAACGTTTGCGTGAAGCGCGATTGGCTGCCCGTCGACGGAGACCAGGATACAAAAAGTAGCTTCAGGCATTCTCGGCGCGTTGCTGATCGCCGAGACGGCGGCGGCGTCATTGCTCCACCCTGCCGTACTCGGCCGTGCGCGACGCTGGGCCAGATTAGGGAAGTGACGTCGGATTCATCCCATCTCTCGTCGTTCACGCCCGCTTGAAGCTTCTAACAAGCAATTTAGTCGCGCGGGCGAACTCCATTCCTATGTCAGGTGCACGAGACATAAGCATCCCGGCAGATAATGAGCACTTCATTTGCCGCGATTGCTGACATCGTTTTTCGCCAGGCGAACCGAGATTGTGGATTCAAGAGATGCCACCGCGATCTTTCCGCAAGCAACTATGGAGATGACCATGCAGAAGATCCTTCTTACCGTTCTTTTCATTCCGCTAGCTGCTGCATTGACAGCGCAAGGGGCGTCAGCCTCTGAACACCACACCCGAACGAAGGACCGCGCAATATTAAGCGAGCAGGTGCGCAACAGCAATGCTTATGCCGCACCCGGCGATATCGCCTTGCCAGCTCGCGCGGCAGACTACGATGAGGGTGCGATGAGCTCGGGGCCCGCTGGTCATTGATACGAAGGGACGCCGCGTTTGGCGGCGTCCCTTTCCAGCCGTGGTCTTAGTGGGAGCAAGGCAATCTCTGCTCGCACTCAAGCTCAGCCATCCAGGATTTGACCGAGGTTCAAGCCGTGCGCGCCAAAAAACGGTCTGCGTTGATCAAGCCTTCACTTCTGGTGGAGATTGCAGGCCATACGGCGATGGGAATTGCCGTCGGTCTCGCCTTTGCATTTCTCGCAACCCACATCGACGCGTTGGGCATCGCAACCTTGATCGGTTACAGCGACGCGCCGCGTAATGTAATGCTGATGTTCGTGGGGACATCCACGATAGGCTTCGGTATCGGAGCGACGCTGACCGGGTTGGCAATTACATTGACTGAAAAATCCGACGATAAGCAGCGCTGAAATAACCGCTGCCCTGTCCTGTTTGAGCAGGCGCTTTGCGCCAGCGGCAGACCAAACGGCGTCCCCAGACAAGCCTTCTGACACTCCTCACCCGACCGGCCACCAAAGCGAGCTGTCGCATTTTTAACAGCATCTAACCAAGGTTTTAATGGTGACGGCTCGTTCTCTCTCTATGTGAGGAGTGTCCGCCTAACAATGGAGACGACCATGCTATCGACGCCGGTCACATCACGCTCTGCGTTCTCATTAGATAACCGCGAATGGGTCAGTTGCTCCCACTGGGGCTTGTTCCCGATGCCGGCGAATTCCTCAACGCGCGACCAACAATAAGCTCTTCAGTCCGGTGAAAGCGCTCCGAGTTTGCGGTCAGCCTTCGAGCCTGACTTCAAACTGAATTTGGTCGTTAGGCCGCAGCACGTTTTGGGATTACCCGAATGAATCAGATCTCTGCCATTTCCCGTCCCAAGTTCTTGCCCGACAACTTCACCTTGACGCTGATCGGGACGCTCGTGCTGGCAAGCCTCCTGCCCTGCCGCGGCGCAGCTCTGGACGCCGTGGACCATCTCACCAATGTCGCCATCGCCGCACTATTTTTCCTACATGGGGCAAAGCTGTCGCGCCAAGCCGTGATCGCGGGAGCAAGTAACTGGCGCCTCCACATTGTTGTATTTCTGGCAACGTTCGTCCTGTTTCCTTTGTTAGGCCTCGCGCTCAGGCCGCTCCTGTCGCCACTCGTAACGCCGACGCTTTACGCCGGAGTCCTGTTCCTTTGCACGCTGCCGTCCACGGTCCAGTCCTCAATCGCCCTTACAGCTATCGCGAAGGGTAACGTCCCGGCGGCGATCTGCAGCGCCTCTGCTTCGAGCGTTATCGGCATCTTCTTGACACCGGTACTTGTGAGTGTCCTGCTCTCGAGCCATATCGGATCTGGCTCGGCCTGGATCACCATCGGTGAAATCCTGCTGCAGTTATTCGTTCCCTTCGTGTGCGGACAGCTTCTGCGGCCGTGGATCGGCGGATGGCTCGAGCGTAACGGGAAGATCGTCGGTATCGTCGATCAGGGGTCAATCCTTCTCATCGTCTATTCGGCTTTCAGCGCGGCGGTCGCCGAAGGCCTGTGGCACAAAGTGCCGCCTTCGGCGCTGGCCGGGCTGCTGGCCGCAGATAGCGTCGTCCTGGCTGCCGCGCTGGTCATCACCGGGTTAATCAGCAAATGGCTGGGCTTCGAGCGCACCGATCGGGTGACCATTATCTTCTGCGGCTCGAAGAAGAGTTTATCTCAGGGCATCACCATGGCGAAGATAATCTTCTCTTCGCACGCCGTAGGTCCGGCTGTCCTGCCCCTCATGCTATTTCATCAGATTCAGTTGATGGTCTGCGCAGCGTTGGCCCAACGGTGGGGTCGGCTCGCCGCGCCCTCTCCAATTCCGACCTCGGCAAACAGGAACGCACCTCTTGTAATGCCGGCGGGGGCTCCCGCCATATTCGCCGCGGCCTCACTTTCAGGCTGCGAGTGCGACCCACCAGTGACACCACATCGGGGCGAGGACCGCCGTCGCCTTGTCGAGGCCGACTGATCGCAGCATCGACTAGTGGATGGCTTGAAAAGCGGCCGACCCAAAGAAGCGTCCAGTGGACCAGAGATGTCCAGCGACTGCGCATTCTGCGGAATAACGATAGTGATCGGTCTGTCGTCCATTTCGTTCTTCGGATGCGAGATGGCGCCTGGCATAGCGCAGCAGGTCCGCGCGGATTGCGCGGACCTGCCGTGCGAGGCTATCAGCGTGGCCCGTTATCGTTTGCCGGCTGCGAAGGTAACCAGCGCGTCGGCAACACCTTTGCCATAGGCCGGGTCTGCCTTGGCGCAGTTGGCCACGTGACGTTCCTGGACAAGCCGGGAAGCGTTGCCAACCTGTCGCGCCGTGTTGTCGAATAACGCCTGCTTCTGTACGGCATTCATCTTCCGAAACAGATCGCCGGGCTGTTGCCAGTGGTCGTCATCGACCCGATGATCCCAATGCGCGGCAGCGCCTTCGATCTCGAGCGACGGCTCGTTGAGTTTAGGCTGGTCCGTCCACTCGCCGAGACTGTTTGGCCAATAGGTTGGTGTACCACCAAGATTGCCGTCGGTGCGCATGGCACCATCCCGATGGTAGCTGTGAAATGGGCATTTCGGCGCGTTAACCGGGATCTGGTGATGATTGACGCCGAGACGGTAGCGTTGTGCGTCACCGTAGGAAAACAGGCGGGCCTGCAGCATCTTGTCGGGCGAATAGCCGATGCCGGGCACGATGTTGGCCGGCGTGAACGCCGCCTGCTCGGTCTCGGCAAAGAAGTTCTCCGGATTCCGGTTGAGCTCGTAATAGCCGACCTCGATCAGCGGGTAGTCTGCCTTCGGCCAGACCTTGGTCAGATCGAACGGGTTGAAGGCAAACTTCTTCGCCTGGTCTTCCGCCATCACCTGGATGAACAGCGTCCAGCGCGGGAAATCCCCGCGTTCGATGCTGTTGAAGAGATCGCGCTGATGGCTCTCGCGGTCCTTGCCGACCAGCGCCTCGGCTTCAGCATCGCTCAAATTCTGGATACCCTGCTGGGTCCGGAAGTGGAATTTGACCCAGACGCGTTCGTTGTTCGCGTTGATGAAGCTGTAAGTGTGGCTACCGAAGCCGTGCATGTGACGGAAGCTTTTCGGGATGCCGCGCTCGCTCATGACGACCGTCACCTGGTGCAGCGCCTCGGGCAGCAGCGTCCAGAAATCCCAGTTCATATCCGCGTCCCGCATCCCGGTGCGGGGGTGGCGCTTGATCGCATGGTTCAGATCGATGAAGCGCAACGGATCGCGGAAAAAGAACACCGGAGTGTTGTTGCCCACTACGTCCCAGTTACCTTCATCGGTATAGAACTTGAGCGCATAGCCACGGATATCTCGCTCCGCATCGGCCGCGCCGCGCTCGCCGGCGACCGTCGAGAAGCGTGCGAACATCGGTGTCTGCTTGCCAATCTTCGAAAATATCTTGGCCTTGGTGTAACGAGTGATGTCGTGTGTGACCGTGAACGTGCCGTGGGCACCAGCGCCCTTGGCGTGCATGCGCCGCTCCGGAATCACTTCCCGGTGGAAATGCGCCAGCTTCTCGATCAGCCAGACGTCTTGCAGCAAAGCGGGCCCTCGCGGCCCCGCGGTCTGTATGTTCAGATTGTCCGTCACCGGCGCGCCAGAGGCATGGGTCAGAAACGGTCTCTTGGTCGTATCGTTCATTGGAAGCTCCTGTTGGATTGGTTCATGGGGCGGTCGCTGTCGGCGCCGCACGAGTGACGCCAGCAGAAAATTCGTGCTGCAATGGGTTACGAAAAGCTCGATGCGATCGACCTGAGCCGAAAAGGCTCGATCAAGCCTTCATACGTCGTTTTTCGAGATGTACTTGCCCATGACACATTTGTAGCCGCGCAGTTTCCAGTCATGATACGGACCATGGGCGATCCATTCGGCAATGCCGGCCTGCCCGTTTACCTGGCAGGCAGCCATCGTGATGCTCGACTGATCGCTATTGGTAACGACCTTCTCCAGGCAGAGCTGACTGCTGTTGCAGAGGATAGCAACAAGAGTAACAAGCATCGCCACCTTCCTCGACCAAGATTAAGTCGCCAGATTTCTTCGCGTTTTGTCGTGCGGACCGCGTGCAAAAAACGTAAGTCGATCGAAATCGGAATTCGATTGTACGAAGGTTCGCACGCCTATTTCGAAAGGGTCGCAAGCCTATACGATGGTATGCCTGCCTTATTTCTTGCGACATAAGGAACGGTACGTGAGCAACGCCGAAGCAGCATCGCTTGCAATGCGTCGAGGCTACAAAATAATCGTCAACAACCCTGGGGCATCACGCCCGGCGTAGCGGTGGCGCCGGTCGCATTCGCTGGAGCCATCATCGCGGGATTGGCAATATCCATCGAAACGCTTTCGTTGCATGCGGCCGAATTCGGCGTAGGGATGACAGTCATTACGGGCTCGATACCCGTGCTGCCGAGGTCGGCGACCGGCGACTGAATGACTCCGGGCGGTGGGGCCGCCGGAATATCGCCGATCGCCAGCGGCAACGCGGCCGAGCTAGTCAGCGCGTTTCCTGGAGACGAGGTGCACGAGCTGCCCTGTTGTGGGTATCCGAGCGGCGGCGCGGTTGCGACTGTGCCGGTCGTACTCCCGCTGACCGAGCCCACGATCATCACCGGCATCGCTGGAGGCAAAAGGAGCGGCTGAGTTGTGCTCGAGGTCACTGGTAACGTGTTCGACATGGGCATCGTGGTAGCCCCAATCGTACCCATCACGGCGCTGGCTCCAACCGAGCTCATCGCAGCAGTTGAACCGGCGACGGCACTCGTACTGGTGGCTGTCACGCTCATCACGGAGGGTGAAAGTGCTACCGCAGTAGGCGAGCAAGTCACGCTCGTACCGGGAATGGTGGGATCCGTTGCCAGCGGCGGTGAGGCCAGGGTGGTGGCCGGGGCTCCCGGGACGGTGGCGGCGGAGAAAAGACTGGTAAACGGACTCGGTCCGCCGAGCGGAGACGACACGATCGCCCCTGGAGTCGACGGAATTCCCAATTCCGTTGTGCCCATGGTCGATATTTGCGCCATACAGCTGCCGCTGAACAAAATTCCCAGCACCACGCCGAAGATACGCATGTCCAATTTGTCCCGGTCGCCCTGGTCACTCATGAGCGTGCAGGCTCGGGCTGCGGGGTTACTTTGGCTCCATCTCCGAGATCCACAACTGGATTGAGAATGACCTGGTCACCAGCCTTGATGCCTTGCTCAACCACGACCTGCTTTCCGAGATCGCGCGCGATCGAAATCTTCTGCAGGTGAACGGTGCCGTCCCTGACAAGAGCGACATGTAAGCCATCCTGATCGAATACGACGGCGTCCGCGGGCACCACGAACGACGGAGTCTTGCGGGGAATTTGCAAGTCGACGATACAATAGATTCCAGGACTGAGCGCGCCATCCGGATTCGGAACGTCGATTTCCGTCAGCAGCGTGCGGCTGCCAGGCTGCAGCGCATGTGCAATGCGCGTTACCGTGCCTGGAAAGGCGCGATCCGGAATTTCCGGAACATGCACCACCGCCTTGACGCCGTGTTCGACACCGAAGGCTTCGTCCTGGGGCACATACAGTTGGATGCGGATCACATCACTGTGCATCATCGTGTACATCATGGTGGATCCGGACTGCACCAGACTGCCGTTGTCGATAAAGCGCTGTGTGACCACGCCATCGAACGGCGCGATCACACGCTGATACGCCTTCTCCTGGCTTAGAACCCTGATTTGCGCTTGCTGGGCAACAATGTTCGATTGAGCGACGCTCACCGCAGCCTCCTGGGCCGCGAGGGTTAGCCGGTCGTTATCGCCCTGTTGCAACGTCAGCCAGCCCTGTTTGACCAAGCCGGAGTCGCGCGCATTGGTCACCCGCGCCAGTTCGTGGCTGGCCTGGGTTTGATGCAATGATGCCTGGTATTGTGTTAGCGTTGCCTGCGCCTGCGCGATTTGATGATCGAGTTCGGGCGCCGTGATTTCAGCAAGCAGCGTACCCGCCTTGACCTGATCGCCAATGTCGACATAACGCTTTTCGATATATCCGCTGGTGCGAGCGAAGATGTTTGCCGCTTCGAACGCGGTGGTCGTGGCCGGCAAGGAAACAGTCATTATGCCGTCGCTTGGCTGGACGGCGGCGACACGCACTGCCGGCACGAAGTCATGATGCTGTTTGGCCGTCGCCGCGACGATCGCCTCTTGCCTGTAATGCCGGTATGCGCCCGCAATCAGGCCGCCTGGCAGCAACAGGAGCACCACCACGCCAAGAATGGAAGTACTGCTGAGACGCCGAGAAGGTTTCTGATCCACCCTTGTCGGCTTCGGATCAACAGGCTCCAAATCAGGATCGCCCCGGCGGGCAGCTGGTTTCTCCAATATCGTCTGTTCTTCGATCATTCGAGTGGTCCTTCGAATACGCCGTGATGGGGTTTGCCGTCACTTCCCTTGCGCAACATGGCGAACAAATACGGCACGATCAGCAACGTGGTCGGAGTCGCAAACAACAGGCCGCCGATGACAGCGCGCGCCAGAGCCGCATTCTGCTCCTCGCCGGCGCCACCGATCGCCATGGGGATCATTCCCACAATCATTGCTGCCGCGGTCATCAATACCGGCCTTATTCGGGTGTGGCCTGCGCTGAGCGCAGCCTCGAAGGCGGAATGGCCGGCGAGCTGCTGTTCCCGCGCGAACGTCACGAGCAATATCGAGTTTGCGGAGGCGACACCTACCGCCATGATCGCGCCCATCAGCGACGGCACGTTCAGTGTAGTCCCGGTGATGAACAGCATGGTGATAATCCCGCTTAGTGTCGCGGGGAGTGCCAGGATCACCACAAACGGATCGACAAAATTCTGGTAGTTCACCACCATGAGGAAATAGACGAACACGGCAGCGAAGACCAAACCGATGCCAAGGTTTCGGAACGAATCGTTCATGCTCTGGACCTGACCGAGGATCTGAATCGTGTTTCCCGGCTTCAGCTCCTTTTGCAACGCGGATGTCACCTTGTTGATGTCGGATGCGACATTGCCAAGATCACGCCCCTGAATGCTCGCATAAACCTCGAACACCGGCTGGATGTTCGATTGGTTGGAGTTGGTCGCGACGTGGTCCCGCGTTAGCGACGCGACGTTGCTGAGCATGCCGGGGACAGGCTGGCCGCCCACCGTCAGCATGCTGGAGACCGGCGTATTTTTTAGGGCATTCAGCGAGTTGACACGATATTCCGGAGTCTGCACCGCAAGATAATATGGAATACCTGAAGACAGATCGGTCCAGAAATTCGGCGAGACCTGCACCGACGAAGACAGGCTGACATTGATGTTTGTGGCCACCGTGCTCGCATTAAGGCCAAGCTGCGCGGCGCGTGTACGATCAATCATCGCGTAGAATGCCGGCCCGTCGGTCTCCTGTTGAAGATGAACGTCTACGACGCCGGGGATGTCTGCGATGCGTCTCCGCAGTTCCTTCGCTACCTGCAGATTATTCGCGCCGTAGCCTACTGTACGCACGTCGATTTGCGCCGGCAGCCCGAAGTTCAGGATCTGTGTTACGATATCCGCCGCCTGAAAGTAGAACACATCTCCCGGAAAGGCGGCCGGAAGCACTTCGCGCAGTTTTCGGATGTAGTCCGTGGTCGGCTTGTGGCCTTCCTTCAGCCCCACCAGGATCACACCGTCATTGATTCCGATCGTCGAGCCGTCGGCGAAAGCCAGATTGTAGGCGCGCGCCGGAAGGCCCATATTGTCGACGATCAGTTGCCGCTCCTGAGCCGGAATCACCTCGCGGATCTTGTCTTCCACCGCCTGAAAGATGCGCTCCGTCGTTTCAATCCGCGTGCCGGCCGGTGCGCGAACGTGAAGCTGGATCTGGCCGCCGTCAATGAAGGGAAAAAAGTCTCTGCCGACAAAGACAGATAACGTTCCCGCAAGACCCAGAATCAAGACGATGGCGATCGGCACGGTCGTCCGTCGACGCAGGAGCGACGCCAACAGCTTGCTGTAACCCGCCCGCAGCCGCTCGAATGCACCTTCGAAGGCGAGCGATATCCGGGTGAACAAGCCCGATTTAGCCCCCTCGGGGGCGCGATGATTTTCGCCCTTCAGCAGCAGGCCGATCGTGATCGGCGTCAGCGTGCGGGACAGTCCGTAGGACGCCAGCATGGCGAAAACCACCGCAAGCCCCATTGGCGTGAACAGGTATTTGGCGGGCCCATCGAGAAACACCACCGATGTAAATACGCAGCTTATGGCGAGCGTGGACACGAGCGTCGGCACGGCGATTTCGGCTGCACCATGAAGCGTCGCCTGTGGCAGCGGCATGTGCTCTTCGGCGAGCAGTCGATGGGTGTTCTCGATTGTCACCGTGGAGTCGTCGACAAGTATACCGACCGCGAGCGCAAGACCACCGAGCGTCATCGTGTTCAGCGTCTCCCCGAGGAAGTACAGCACGATCAACGACGACAGGATCGCCAGCGGTATCGAAATCATCACCACCAGGGTCGAACGCCACGAACCGAGGAAGATCAGAATCATCAGCGCGGTCAGACCGGCGGCAATCGCGCCCTCACGCAGGACACCCTGCACCGCGGCAGTAACGAAGACAGATTGGTCGAACAGCTGAGTGATCTTCATACCCGCCGGTGCAGCCGCCTGTATGTTTTTCAGAGCCTGCTTGACGCCGTTGACGACCGCCAGAGTCGAGGCGTTGCCATTCTTAATGACGCTGAGCAGGACCGAGCGGCGGCCGTCTTCCCGCACGATATTTTGCTGCACCATCGACCCGTCGCGCACCTGCGCCACATCCTTCAGGAAGACGGTCGACCCGCTCATGAACTTGACCGGCATCATGTTGAGGTCGTCGATCGTCTGCGGTGTCGCATTGGTGCGGACCGTATATTGTTTATTGTCGATTTTTGCGGTCCCGGATGGAAGTGTCAGATTTTGAGTGTTGACCGCATTGACGATGTCGAGTGGCGTGAGGCCCCTGGAAAGCAACTTGTCCGGATCGATGTCGACCATGATCTGACGATACTTTCCGCCGGCAGGAGTCGGCAGTGTGACGCCAGGGACCGGGGCCAGTTGTTGCCGGACCCGATAGATGCCGAAGTCGTAAAGTTCCTGTTCGTTCAGCTTGTCCGAACTCAGACTGAGTTGTAGGACGGGAACGCTCGACGCGTTGAATTGCACGACGATCGGAGGTTCGATTCCCGGCGGCATCAATGCACGAATCGAGTTGGTCGCCGAAACGATCTGGGCGATGGCGAGGTCGAGATTGACGTCGGGCTGGAAGTAGATCTTCTGGATAGACAAGCCGTCCAGGGTCTGTGCTTCCATGTTCTTGATGCCGTTGACATTCGCGCTGATCGAATACTGGCTGTACGTGGTGACGCGCTGCTCCATTTCGGGCGTGCTCAGGCCGGTGTACTGCCAGATCACCGTAACTACGGGAATCCTGATTTCCGGAAAAATGTCCGTCGGCATCGCATAGATCGTGCTGATCCCCAGGAACAATATCAGCGCAGCGACCACATAAAATGTGTGAGGAAACCTCAGCGCAAAGCGAACGATAGCCATTTTGTATTTCCCGTATTCCGAAAATGGTCCGGATCGAAAGAGACAGGCTCAACTGAATCGCCAGGGCGCTCCAGTTTCAGACAGGATGGGATGTGCTTGTAACGCGCCCCCATACACGAACTGTGAACATTTGCAGTTGGGCCAGGAAATAAGCAGCGCACCGCTGATGCCCAATAACATTTGATTTAGTGCTCGTGCCTGCTCGGTTGAATCAGACAGGTGGCTTGGGTGCGACTGCGATTTCGCGCTTACAGCTTGGCTCGCCTACCTTCGTATAGGTCTTCGAATCTTTCCGATGCAGTGAGACCTACTCCCGTAGGGATGGCGCTGAACTCGCGACTTCCGACATCATTCCCATCGCACGGAGGATTTTCGGAAAATGAAAACGCAACTAGTCATCGCTATCGTGTTTTGCCTTACGCTTTCGAGCACGGTTGCATTCGCCCGGGGCGGAATGAGCGGCATGGGAATGTCTCATATGACGGGAGCGGCTCAGATCGGTGCTGGCGGCAGCTTCGGCACGAGCCCCTTTGCACCTGGCACCAACTCGGCGGGCACGGCGCTTTCATCGTCCGGCATCGGCAGACCTATGAGTGGCCCGTTGCTCGGTACCAGTCCTGCCCTCGATCAAGAGGAAGCCAGAGTCGAGAAGGCGCTTGGCTCAATCTGCAGGGGCTGCTGAGGCGGCAGGCTTTCGACGCTGTCCGTCCAGATATGCGCGTGCGTGCTTGTGAAGCACCGTTTGATGAGCAAGGCCGCCAGCCCGGATTTTCTGCAGATAAACCGCACACACGACAATCCCGGAACCGATCAATCCTCGGAGGTCCCATGACCAACGGCATCAAGTCAGTCTCACGGTACGAACCCAGCACTTTGGCCTTTAATCCTATCGATCGAACCGGAGCGAGGCTGTACGATCCTCAATCATCTTTTACGACGGTCGCCGCGCCAGCCGCCGATCAATCTGCGCAAGATACGAGTGGCAGCAGCCAGATTTCCCTTTTCATAAATGCAGACGAATCCAGCGACCACATCGTTAGGTCCCTTTCCATTGCACTGGAGACTGTTGAGCTTGAGCATGATGAGTATTGCGCCCAGGCTTTGAGGTTGGCGATAGCGGCCAGGCTCACCGGGCCGCAGGCGCAAGGCGAGGACTGCGCGGGCGACGCAGACTTTAATGGACGGCCGATCCAAGCGTTGCAGAAGTGGCGTCTGAAGCGGGTCGTCGAATATGTCGATACCAACCTGTCGAACAAGGTCAGCCTGCCGAGCCTGGCAGCCGTCGCCGGGCTGAGCCGAATGCACTTTGCTTCTCAGTTCCGGGTCGCGACAGGATTGCGACCCCACGAATTCGTTCTTAGCCAGCGCATCTGTCGTTCCAAGGAGTTGCTGGGAAACAGCCAAATGCCGATCGTCGAGATCGCCTTCGCTGTAGGCTTTCAGACTCAAGCTCATTTCACTACCGTTTTCAAACGTTTCGCAGGATCCACGCCGCGTCAGTGGCGCACGGAAAATCAAATATTGGCCCCTCGACGGACGAGAAAAGACCCACGGGCCGAAATGAGGACCTCCCCTCTAGCAACTGAAATCCTCTCACAAATGGAAAATTGAACTTGCCTCAGGTCAAACTGGTCGGAATTCCAGGAAGTCTTCGCGCAGCATCCTTATCCTTTTCCCGCGCGGCGCTGATTGGGCTTTGCAACGCTCCGCCCGACACGGTCGCGATGGAGATTTGCGATCTGCAGCTTCAGCTTTACAACGAAGATGATGATCGATCCGGAGGCGGTGTTAAGATTTCGAGACGCGATCGCGAACAGTGATGGAGTTGTGGTTGTGACGCCGGAATACAATCACGGCATTCCCGGCGTTCTGAAAAATGCCCTCGACTGGGCGTCGCGCCCCTTCGGTAAGTCGGTGCTGACGAACAAACCGGCGCTGGCCATATCGATTTCTCCGGCGTTTACAGGCGGCGTCCGCGCGCACACGCAGCTCAATGAGACGTTGCTTTCCATCCCGGCTTTCGTTTTGGGGGGACCTCAAGTCGTGATCCCCAATATCAGTAGAAAAATCAAGAATGGCATTCTCGTCGATCAGCCCAGCTTGAGCTTTGCATTGACAGCTCTTCAGCGAATGATCGGTCGGATCGGCTCGCTGCGGCTTGAGCAAACCTTTGACGAGATGAGAGGTGACAAAGTCCTAGAGGGGTTCAACCCAGAGCTCACTTCTTGACTCCAAAGCGCCTCTCGAATTCACAGATATTGACGATGCGGCGGCGATGGGTGCCTTCCCCGATCCTGCGCTCGGCGTTCCAGGCTTCGATCTTGAAAAAGACGTTTCTGGAGACGATTTTCGTGACCTGTGCGATCGCGCGAATCGAACTTCCAATGCTGGTGGCTGCCAGATGGCGGACGTTGATCTCTACCCCAACGCTGACGGAGTCGACCGACAACGCCGAGGCGATAGCTGAGCCCGCAGCCATTTCCATATGCAAGACCATCATCGGCGTCGCATAGACACGTGGCATACCGTCAACGAGATAGCCAATGGTCATCTCTTGCGTGACCACAACATTCAGTTCGGCTGCCATCCCCACCGCCAACTCGTCAAACGCGTTCATTCGAACAAGACCCCTCCCGGTTTGTGTGAGTGCGCTCGATTCGGATCGGGATCGCTTTTGACGACGGCGTGAAGCTTAAGGGATCGTGCGCATAGAGCGGTATCAGCGGATTTGTCTCCGGATAATATGCCGCACAGCAGCCATCTGGAAACGAGTAACCGACCGCTCGAAGATTGCCTACCCTTCGCTCGATGCCATCGGTCGATTTAGTAACGAGATCGACGCGATCACCGTCCCGCAGACCTCGTTTCTCCAGTTCCGATTTGTTGAGAAAGACGACATCTCGCTGGCCATAGACACCTCGATATCGGTCCGACATCGAATAAATCGTTGTATTGTACTGATCGTGGCTTCGAATCGTACTCAGCCAAAGCGCTTCCAGATCATCTTCGAGGCCATCCTCTCCGAGTCCGTCATAGACGAGGAAATTCGCTTTTCCCGACGGCGTCGACCAAATTCTTTCGCGAGCATTTGACACCAGGTGGAAGCCACCCGGAATTCGAATACGGTCGTTATAACTCTGGAAAATCGGTAACACGTCCTCGATCGCATCACGGATCCGATCGTAATTCGAAACAAACCCCGTCCAATCGACTACCGAGCGTTGGCCAAGAGTTGCACGCGCCATGCCGGCGACGATGGCAGGCTCGCTCAGCAGATGTTCCGAGGCCGGCTTATTCCGGCCGGCGGACGCGTGCACCATGGACATGGAGTCCTCGACGGTAATCGACTGAGGCCCGGACGCCTGGGTGTCGACTTCTGTGCGGCCAAGGCAGGGTAAGATCAACGCATCACGCCCGTGAATGAGATGACTACGATTAAGCTTGGTCGAGATTTGGACGGTGAGATCGAGGTTTCTGAGCGCTTCTTGCGTCCGCAGCAAATCCGGAATCGCGGCCGCAAAATTACCCCCCATTGCGATGAAGGCCTTAACTTCTCCCCGGATCATGGCTTCGAGCGCCGTAACGACATTGTGGCCGTGTTGCTGTGGCGGCCTGAAGCCGAAGCGGCGTTCCAACCGTTCCAGAAACTCCGCTGACGGAACCTCGGTAATTCCGACCGTACGATCGCCCTGCACGTTTGAATGGCCACGGACGGGACAAATGCCGGCACCGTCGCGACCAATATGACCACGAAGCATGGCCAGGTTGGCGAGTTGTTGCACATTCTGCGCACCGCGCCTGTGCTGGGTGATACCCATGCCATATACGATGATCGCACGCTTCGCATTCAGGTAAACATGCGCAGCGTGTTCAATTTCCTGGCGATCAAGGCCGGAGTAACGCTCGATTTCATCCCAACGGGTAGCCTTCAGATCATCGATGAGAGCGTCGATTCCGAGCGTATGCCGGCGGATGAACTCCCAGTCCAGGATCTCGGGAAGGCGGGCTGCGCGCGCGGCCTCGTCGGCTTCTATCAGGACCTTCATGATTCCCTTGATGACGGCCGCATCGCCGCCCACACGCACCTGATAAAGCCTCGAGCTGATTTTCGTCGAGGTCAGCGTCGCCATCTCAACCGGGCTTTGCGGGTGCTGAAAGCGCTCGAGCGCTCGTTCTCGAAACGGGTTGAATGAGATAATGGCCGCTCCCCGCCGAGACGCGTCGCGCAAACTTGTCATCATGCGCGGGCTGTTGGTGCCGGGATTTTGTCCAAAGATCAGGATGCAATCGGCCTTATCGAAATCTTCGAGCAAGACCGTTCCTTTGCCGACGCCGATCGATTGCGGCAAGCCAACACTTGTGGCCTCGTGACACATGTTGGAGCAGTCCGGGAAATTGTTGGTGCCATACTCCCTGACGAACAGCTGATAAAGAAAAGCGGCCTCGTTCGAGGTTCGTCCCGATGTATAGAATTCAGCCATGTTGGGATCCGGCAGCGCATTGAGATGCGCGCCTATGATTGCGAACGCCTCGTCCCAGGTCACTAGAACGTAATGATCGGAAGTCGCGTCGTAGGCCATCGGATGAGTGATCCGTCCGACCATTTCCAGCTGGTAGTCACTCCAGTTCGTCAGCTCGGCAACGCTGTGCGCCGCGAAAAACTCCGGCGTGCAGCGCTTTGAAGTCGCTTCCCAGGCCACCGCCTTGACCCCGTTCTCGCAGAACTCGAAAGACGACGTATGCTTCGGGTCGGGCCAGGCGCATCCTGGGCAGTCGAAACCGGCCGGCTGGTTCATGCGGAACAATGTTTCCGCGCCTTTGACGGGAATGTGCTGCTCAATCAGATGCTCGCTGACTGCCTTGAGGGCACCCCAGCCGCCAGCCGGGTGGTGGTAGGGATGAACGGCCTTTCGATCGGGCATCGAGATACTTCCTTCAGCGATAATCAACGCTCCCTGAAGAAATGGGCGCGGCCGACGGAAAATCTTTCGAAAGCGATCTCGGCTTTTCCGAAATGCACGCGCGGTAACGTTCGATTCCCATCTAGGCCTCGGGAGCGAGCATCATGCATTCCGAAAAAACTCTGTTTTATCCGGAAAGCACTCGCTTGAAACCTGCGTAGTTACATTAAGCAAAAATCGCGAACCAGCACCGAACAAGGGCAATCGTGGGACAGAGCAAATGATCACGGGTTACTCGCAATTTGAGTCGCCTCTTTTCCCGTTTGCACGACGCCCGACGGAAAAACATTGATCGTGATTGGCGCTTCATCGGCCATGGAGCACGTGCGAATTCGAAAGAACGTGATCCGCAGGCGAACGATGTCTATCGGCGGAGGCGGGCAGCGGACCCGACACCATGAACGGTGCACCTGCCATCTGTCCATGAAACATCCATCAACGGGATCAAAGCATGACGCATATCGATGTGGCCGAGACGCACTTCCGGCCTGTTGCTCAAAATTCAAATCGTCTTGTCGGTGTCAAACCGATTCACCGAATACTGGCGCCGTTTCCCGTCGCTTATTTCGCGGCGGCTCTTGCCACCGATCTCGCCTATTGGCGAACTGCCGAGGTGATGTGGGAGCGATTTTCGGTATGGCTGATTGCCGGCGGCCTGGTCATGTCCGCCTTTGTCGCATTGGCCGCCGTGGTCGATCTGGCCTTCGCCGGACAACGGCCGGCATGGACTCGCGCGCTCGGCTATACAGCCGCCGTCCTGCTTTCGATCGTGAATGTCCTGGTGCATAGCCGCGACGCTTACACCGCCGTGGTGCCTATGGGCGTGACCCTCTCCCTAATCGTCGTCGCCATCCTGCTGGTCTATTCGGTCACGGCCGGCTGGACCCTCACCAATCGTCGCTATGGAGCACGCTCATGAACTGCCTTAACATCTATCGCTCCGCAAAGCTGAAGCGCCTCGCTACTGTTTTTACCGTCACCGCCGCAGGGCTCGGACTTGCGGGCTGCAACTATGAGGGCGGCGATCCCAGAGTGCAGATCGGGGCCGATCCGGCGTTGCCTGCGGTTCAGCAGTATCTCTTGCCACCGATCTGGATCGCCCGACCGGCGCTCTGGGGAAATGATACCCCGAAGGTGGCGCAGGGACTGCAGGTCCACGCGCTGGCCACAGGATTCCAGCATCCGCGGTCCGTCTACGTCCTGCCGAACGGCGATGTGCTGGTGGTTGAGAGCAATGGACCGAAGGCACCGGTGTTTCGTCCGAAGGACCTCATCACCGGCGTCGTGCAGGGATTTGCAGGCGCAAAGGCCCCCGACGCAAACCGCATCACACTTCTGCGGGACACCAAAGGCGACGGCGTTCCGGAATTGCGAACTGTCTTTCTGGACCATCTGAACTCGCCGTTTGGCGTCGCGCTGATCGGTCACGATCTCTACGTGGCGAACACCGATGCAATCGTCCGCTATCCCTATGAGGACGGACAAACTGGCATCACGGACAAGGGAACCAAGCTGACCGACCTTCCAGGTGGGCCGATCGATCACCATTGGACCAAGGCTCTCCTCGCCAGTCCAGATGGTACGAAGCTTTACGTCGGAGTCGGCTCGAACAGCAATATTACCGAAAATGGAATGGAGGCCGAACGTGAGCGAGCGGCCATATGGGAGGTGGACGTTGCAACCGGAGCGCATCGCATCTACGCCAGCGGCGTTCGCAATCCAACCGGGCTGCAATGGGAACCCGAGACAGGCAAGCTCTGGGCTATCGCCAACGAACGCGACGAGATCGGGCCGGACCTGGTACCGGACTATCTGACTTCCGTGAAGGATGGAGGGTTCTATGGCTGGCCTTACAGCTACTATGGCCAGCATCTCGATCCCCGTGTCATGCCGCAACGGCCCGACCTTGTGTCGAAAGCCATCAAGCCCGACTATGCGTTGAGCTCTCACGTTGCGCCCCTGGGTCTTGCCATGTACGCGGGCAGCGCCCTTCCGGCCCAATACCACGGCGGCGCATTTGTCGGCGAGCATGGAAGCTGGGATCGAACGCCTCTCAACGGCTACAAGGTGGTGTTCGTACCATTCAGCGGCGGCACGCCTTCCGGCGTCGCTCAGGATGTCGTCACCGGCTTTCTCGATGAAAACGATCACGCCCGCGGCCGGCCGGTCGGCCTGGCTATCGACCGGACTGGCGCGTTATTGATCGCGGACGACGTGGGCGACACCGTTTGGCGGGTGTCATCCGCGCTTAACTCCACCGCATCCCGGTCCGGCTTTTAGCCCGCTCCCCTCACTCGATGCCGGCGGCCCAACACCTTTCGATTGAAAGGTGAGGCCGTCGGCCCGGCAGTGCGTCGCGCCCTGCGTTGATCCCGAGGCACGAGGCTCGAAGGAGAACGCCGCGTGACTTGACTCCGTAGACGCAAGGCCAGATGTAGAGAATCGGGCTTGCATGGATCACTGCCGACGGACCAGAAGATCACGCCCGAAGAAATAATTCCTCGCGCTTGGTCTCCAAACCCATTTGCTTGCCGGTGCAAACAATTTCCACCCGACCGCCGGGACCGGGATGGATCACCAGTTGAAATTCGTGCAGCTTGACGATTGCCGCGACGAGATTGAGCCCTAGCCCCACTCCAGGTGTATTTCGCACTTTTTCTGAGCGATAGAACCGACGAAGCACAGCTTCGGTCTCCTGTTCGGAGATGCCTGGGCCCGTATCTCTCACACGCATCACCGCTCCCCGATCACCGTGCACGAGTTCGATATCCACCCTACCCCCCTCGGGGGTGAACTTGACGGCGTTATCGACGATGTTGACGATTGCCTCGAACAGCAAATCGCGGTCACCGCACACCTCCAGCTTGGCCTCAATCGCGACGCTGAGCCGGATCTGCTTGTCTTCGGCGATCGGCTCGTAGATATCGCAGACCTCACGAAGTAGATCATCAAATGCAACATTGCCGAATGCGGCTGAGCGTCGGCTGTTCTCGATGTCGGCAAGTCTCAGCAGTGCTGTGACGATCGCCAGCGACTGATCGATCCCCCCGAGAGCTTTGTCGGTGCTCTGCTGAAGCTGTTCAAGGGTCGTCGCCTTGGATCGACCACGCTCAAGCGCCAATCTGGCACGTGTCAGCGGCGTGCGCAGTTCGTGCGCTATATCGTTACCAACGCCGGCAAGCGCATTTATCATGGTCTCCATCTCGTTCAGCATGCCGTTGACAATCGCGGCGAGCCTGGAGAAGGGCTCATCGATGTTACGATACGGCAGGCGTTCACGTAGATCGCCTGCGACAATGCGCTGAACCCGCTGGTTGACCTCCTCCACCCGTTTTTGCGTACGGACGCTTAGCCAAGCGCCGGCCACCAAGCAAAGGAAAAACGCCGGCATCAAGCCGAAGGCGAGCGCCTCGCCAACCACGTGGGAAATTTCCAGCGTCTCGTCTACCGCCCTTCCAACGAGAACTATGTTGCCGTCTTCCAAACGCCGCGCCATTGCCCGGATCAGCGGGTCGCCTGATTGACCACCGTTCGACCGGGTGACGCGGACAGCCTGTATGGGCGCATCGACCCTGATCTCAGCAGGCAGACGCTCAAGGTTGCCGGCAAGTCGTTTCCCCTGCGGGTCGAACAATCCGGCAAACTGGACGCCACGGGAGTCTTCTCTGAGATGATCCTCGATTGCGCTCACCTCGCGGTCGAACGGCAGCGAGACAAAGAAATCGGTCTGCGTGCCGATCATGTGGTCGGATCGCGCGACCAGATAATCGTCGATGTTGAAATAAATGAAACCGAACAGGACGACGACAAACGTCGCAAACAGGCCAGCCACCGCGAAGGCCCATCGAAACGTGTTGGAGTGCAAGAATTGAAGCTGATACATCCGGTTTCCTGCTCGACCCTGGCCTAGGAGAGAGCGCGAAGGATAAAACCCGCCCCGCGAACGTTATGTATCATCGGAGTCTCGCCTGGCTGATCGACCTTGTGGCGAATGCGGCCCATGTGAACGTCGACCAGATTCGTTGTCGGAATGAACTTGTAATTCCAGACCTCCTCGAGCAGCATCGCTCGCGTCAGCAACTGGTCACTGCGGCGCATCATGTATTCGAGAAGACGAAACTCACGTGGCAGCAAGTCGATCTTCCGTTCATCGCGCTTTGCCGTGCGCTCTATGAGGTCGAGCTCGAGCTGCCCCACCCGCAAAATCGTCTCCCGCGTTTCCGTAGGACGCCGCAGCAGGGCCTCAATTCGGGCAACGAGTTCAACGACCGCAAACGGCTTGGTGAGGTAGTCGTCGCCTCCCACCCGCAGTCCGCGCACACGATCGTTTACAGCACCGAGCGCACTCAGGACCAGCACCGGGGTGCGCACCTGATCCTTCCGCAACGTGTCGATGATGGTAAGGCCGTCGATCCCGGGCAGAAGCCGATCGACGATCATGGCATCGGGTCGCATGGCGCGTGCCTTGTCGAGCCCCTCTATTCCATCGGATGACCATTCGACATCAAACCCACGGTCGATCAGCTCGGCAGATATTTCCTCTGCCGTCTCGCCGTCGTCTTCGATCAAGAGAACTTTCGTCATCTTTGTTTTCCACATCCACACGGAGGGGACATTACGATCCCCTCCGTTGCCAAAGACTCAATGCAAGCCAGCGGTCGACTGGACGCTTAGCTGCAGTAGGCCGGCAAGGTGGAATCCGGATGCAGGAGGTACCAATCGTAACAGTTCCCGTCGTAGTAGGGATAAATTCGATCGAAGCGGTGCATGGCGAAGCGCCGATGATCACCACGATCGCTCGTACGGGTGCCGTCGAAACGGTTCACGTGATCGCCCCTGATACCGGCGTGGACGCCAGCGCCCACACCGCCAGTTTCGACGGCTCCGATGTGAGTCCCGCCAAGCCCACCGCCGCCACCGATGTGAGCGCCGCCACCCAACCCGGCGATGTGGACACCGCCGCCGAATCCACCGATGTGAGCACCACCGCCGAAGCCCCCAATATGGGCGCCGCCACCAAGGCCGCCCATGTGAGCGCCTCCGCCGAAGCCGCCGCCCATACCGCCCGCGTGGCCGCCGCCACCGCCGCCACCGCGCGCCTCTGCTTGCACGGTAAGCAGACTCACCGCCAAAAGAGCCGTCGCCAAAACGGATATCGTTCGTTTCATCGTTTTCTCCATTCGGTCAAGGATCGTGCGCGCCATTGACACGCCGCGCGTCACCAAAGCTTCTGATGAGCCAAAGATAGGTTTGGTGCTGGATTTACCCACTAAATTCACTTTCAGGAATCAAGCGCCCGGCACCGAACAGAATTCGATTACGTCCCCCGTAATGATCTCTCTCACGGAGGCGTGGCCGATAGAGCAAATTCAGGGCTTTGGTTCGGGGTAAGCTGCCTCTCCACGCCAGATCGAGCAGCGTTCGCAAAAATCGGAACGTGGGTTGCGATTTATGCATGGCCCCTGCGGGCATTTTCCAAAAAGAACGATCTCGTTTTCCCTAATACACGCGAGCGCGGCGGCCGCACGAATTCGCTCTCTTAAAAGCCAATTTAGTAGTAGCGGGCTTCAGCCCGCTTATCTCGCTGGATGGATGCCTCTCGCGGGCGCCTTTGGCATCGCGGATCGAAGACCGCAGACATCCACGCGACGGCAAATTTCTCACGACGGAGCTTATGATGATCCTTCCTCAATCCGACGAAGCCGCAATGGAATTCGTCGATATTCCCGGCACCTCAATCCGCGCCTCGCGCATCGCATTAGGAACATGGGCGATCGGTGGCTGGATGTGGGGCGGCAGCGACGAACGCGAGGCCATCAAAACCATTCACACGGCCATGCACTGCGGAATCAATCTAATCGACACAGCTCCAGTATATGGCTTCGGTCATTCGGAGGAAATCGTCGGCAAGGCCCTCGCAATGGATGGCCGGCGCAATAGGGCACTCATCGCCACAAAGGCGGGTCTTGACTGGAAGAATGGCAAGCCATTTCGGAACGCGCGCAAGGCGCGCATCATTGAGGAGGTCGAGAACTCCTTGCGGCGGCTTCAAACCGACGTCATAGATCTCTACCAGATCCACTGGCCCGATCCGAATACTCCGATTGGGGAAATCGCAGAAGCCATGGGCGCGCTGCATCAGGCCGGTAAAATCCGCGCGATCGGCGTCAGCAATTTCAGTCCAGCCGAAATGGACGAATTTCGGAAGACGGCGCCGCTGCATACGGCGCAGCCACCGTACAATCTGTTCGAGCGTGCCACCGATCGGGATGTGCTGCCCTATTGTCGGGATCACGATATAGCAGTGCTTGCATATGGCTCGCTATGCCGTGGGCTCTTGTCTGGCCGCATGTCGGACTCCAGCCAATTCACCGGCGACGACCTCCGCAAGAGCGATCCAAAATTCCAGGCCCCCCGTTACACCCAATACCTCGCAGCTGTCGAAAAGCTCGACCGTGTCGCAAAAGAGCGCTTCGGTAAACGGGTCATTCATCTTGCCGTCCGATGGGTTCTCGATCGCAACAAGTTGAATATCGCTCTATGGGGTGCGCGCCGGGCCGATCAGTTGTCACCCATCAGCAATGCGCTGGGGTGGAAAATCGACAGCCAGACCATGGCAGAGATCGACCAGATTCTTCACGACACGATCAAGGATCCGGTTGGGCCCGAATTCATGGCCCCTCCAGCTCGCGTCGCGGCGTGACGCTTGAATGAGAAGCAATCCGATCACGAGCGGGTTGCGGACCGTCATTCTGAAATTTGCAGGGCGTCAACATAGTTGGCGCTGATCAGGCCCCGCTTTCCGGGGCAGGAGTTCTAAACACCAATTTAATAGCGCGACTTCCCGCCCGCACTACTTCCAATGCATCAGCTTTCAGGACCAATCGGAAAGCCCATGACCGAAAACAAAGCGATCCGCGTTGTAAGCCCAGAGCAATTCGACCTTGGCACCGCCCAAACGCCGGGTTCGGAACGCCGTGCAGCCATTGCACCGGAACTCTTCATCGATTCTGCCTTGTGGGGCGGCATTTTTGTAGTCGAGCCGGGCGCACGGACTGGAATCCACCATCACGGAAGCCAACAAACGATCGCGTACGTCCTCGCCGGCACCTGCGAGGTACGGTGGGGTGAGAGAGGAGAATTCCGCGCGCACGCAAGACCTGGAGACTTCATTCATGTCCCCGCCTTTCTGCCGCACATGGAGATCAACCCATCGAAGACCGAAGCGTTCCGCTGGGTCGTCGTGCGCAGTACACCGACGCCTATCGTCATCAACCTTCCCAACGTTGTCTGGCCGTGAGCTCGCCGGCTCGGTTCAGCGCCCGGTGGACTCGGCGACGTGAAGGTTTGCACGATTTTTCATGCGGAGCAGCGCAGCTCTGCTGCAGACCGACACATTTGCCGATGGGCTAGTGCGTTTTCGAATGGAGCCCGGAATGAGACTTTCGTTGATCGCTGTTTTCCTTTCGGGCGCCTCGTGCTGGTGCAACCCCGCATTCGCCCAACTCGACTACATGCCCCAGGTTGACGACATGTCCACGGTTGCGATCGGTCCAACCTCACCGCTTGGAATCGATTCCAGTTCGTCGGTCGCGGGCACCGGAATTCCGTTCGGCGCAACTGAAATCCCGTCAGCCGGTCTCAGCCCGCTGGCTACCTATTCGACGGGCACAATCGCGTTGCCCAGCAGCGGCACGACATGCCCGACAACGGGGACTTCGACATCCGGACTTGAATCTGCCGATACCTATGATGGCGGTGGAATGGCGATGGGATCCGCAACGACCGCAACTGCCGCAACAGCGGGCATCGGCACGATGACGAGTACCATGGCGACATCGGGCAGCACCGAAATGGCGGGAATTCCGTCGCCATCCGTGACGTCGACCGATCCGGGAATGTTGCCAACTTCCGGAATGTCGACAACCTCTTCAACGGAAACGGTGGGCGTTTCCGGAATGTGCAGCTTTGCGTCAAACGGTCCGCCTATGTCACCATCCGCTCCGATCTCGACGGCTCCCACAACGCCTGGCGGCAATCCCAGAACCGGGATTCCACTGGCTTCCTCGGAAATCGCCAATCTCGGTGTGGGCTCTTGGGCAACGATACCGACGCCGAGCTTATCGCCGTTTGCGAGCATATCAGGACCGGGTGTCGCGCCGTCGACAATTCCAATTCCGGCGACGCCCGTGGCGACGGCACCGCTGTCAACTTTCACCGCGACAACGACGATACCCGGCAACGTTTCAGGAATCACAGCCAACGTTACCGGAATCCCGACGCTCGTACCTGGCATCGCAGGTCGTTAGGAAGCCAACGCTCGAAATCCATAGAAGTGAATGCAATGAAGCGTTTGATACATCGCATAACGAGCTCGATCCACCGCACGAGCAGGAAATCCGTCGCGGTCGGATCATCGCGCTGGACCCGCTCATCCAGGGAGTCCTTTATGAGGCCGTTGCTCATCATCGCGGTGCTTTCCGCTTCCTGTTATGGGAGCGCCGTATTCGCCCAGGCCGGCATGGGCGCGACCATGCCTCCGCTTGGAGTAACCTCGCCGCTGGGGAGCGATCCCGGCACACCGGTCGCCGGAACAGGAATCCCGGCGGGGGCTGCAGTACCCTCATCACCTGTAGTCAGTTCGCTGCCGAGCTACTCGACAGGCGCAGGCGGCACGGCGTGCTCGACTTTGGGAATTCCGACAACGGCGATGTACGGATCGCCCTCCAGCTATGATGGGGGTGGCATCACGTTGAGTGGGACTGCACCGCCCGCGACCGCCTCCACAATGGCCACGGCAACATCCGGCACTGGCGCAGCATCGACAATGCCGTCGGGAATATCCGCGACGTCCGGATTATCGGCAACCTCCGGAATGACGGCAACGGCAGGATTGTCGGGAATGTGCGGTTCGGGTGCAACCAGCGTTGCCTCGTCATCGGCTTCAACTTCAACGTCGTCCGCGACGCCGAGCACCCGAGCCGGAATTCCACTGGACTCGACAGAGATCAACAATCTCGGGGTCAGCTCCTGGGCCACGGTGCCGACGACGAGCGTATCGCCAGGTGCAGGAGCCGCGGCGACGACTGGCACGGTGCCGTAAACAATTCCTGATCCACGAGCGAGAGCGACTATGAAAAAGAAGAGCATCATTGCCGCCGCCTTAGTGACCGGTGTCGTCGCGGCCGGCGGCCTGTTTTATCAGCTGCATGTTGGGGCACTGGAAGAGGCCGCGGCTACGCCAGTTCCGCCCGCGCCGGTGCCGGTCGTCGCTGCGACCGTTACCCGACATGATGTCCCGGTCTATCTTGTCGGTGTTGGAACGGTGATTGCGTACAACACCGACGTCGTGCGTGCCCAGATCCAGGGGCAAATCATCAGCATCAACTTCACTGAAGGCCAAAAAGTGCATGCGGGCGATCTGCTTGCGCAAATCGACCCGCGCCCGTATCAGGCAATGATCGACCAGTACACCGGACAATTGGAGCGCGATCAGGCTCAACTTGCCAACGCTCAGGCGAATCAAAAACGCTACAACCAGTTGGGAAACCAAGGCTGGGCAACACCCCAGCTGATGGAGACCCAGAATGCGCAAGTGGGTGAGCTGCAGGGAGCGATCAAGACCGACCAGGCCCTGATCGACGCCTCCAAGGTGCAGCTCAGCTACACGCGGCTCACCGCACCGATTGACGGTGTGGTCGGTATTCGTCAAATCGACGTCGGCAACATCATTAGCCCGTCGACTGCGAGTGGTTTGTGCGTGGTCACGCAGCTCGACCCGATCTCGTTGATTTTCACTCTTCCCGAGACCGTGCTGCCGCAGATTCAACAGCAACAGGAAAAAGCCAAGGCGCCGCTCAGGGTTCTTGCCTACAACCAGGACAATACGATCAAGCTGGACGAAGGCGAGCTTGGCCTCGTTAACAACGAGATTCTGCAGACAACGGGCTCGATCCAGCTCAAGGCGAATTTCTCCAACAAGGGCAACCGGCTTTGGCCCGGTGAGCTTGTCAACGCGCGCTTGCTCCTTGATACGCGGCACGACGGCTTGACTGTTCCGGCAGCGGTCGTGCAACAGGGCCCGAAAGGACCCTACATCTGGGTTATCAAGCCTGACGACACTGTTGCGATCAAGCAGATCAAGGTCGCGCAAATCACCGACGGCCAGGCGCTGATCGATTCCGGCCTCGATGCCAACGAGCAGGTCGTGGTCGACGGACAATACAAGCTGCAGCCGGGCGCTCACGTCACGCTATTGCATGGCAAAGCGGCCGAGGAGGCAGCCGCCCAAGACGCGATGCAGGCGCCGATCCCATGAATATCTCCGCACCTTTCATCGAACGGCCGATCGCCACCATCCTTGCCATGGTCGGACTGCTTGTGGGCGGTCTTGTCGCCTATCCGCTGCTGCCGGTAGCGGCGCTGCCGAACATCAACTATCCGACAGTCACGGTGACGGCGCAGTTGCCGGGCGCCGACCCGCAGACCATGGGAGCGACCGTGGCGTCGCCGCTGGAGCTGCAATTCGGCGAGATCCCCGGCCTCACGCAGATGACGTCCTCGAGCGCGCTCGGTTACACCCAGATCACCCTGCAGTTCGAATTGAGCCGCAACCTGGACGGCGCGGTCAGCGATACGCTTTCGGCGATCCAGACTGCGACCGCGTACCTGCCCAAGAACATGCCGTATCCTCCGATGATCCGGAAGGTCAATCCGGCCGACACGCCGA
>Ga0210397_10000477_pt1 | contig 26851 bp, 26 predicted proteins | sample IncBWH2OmetaG_FD_160126 | JGI IMG/M metagenome (GOLD analysis project Ga0210397, IMG submission 160126) | Forest soil microbial communities from Barre Woods Harvard Forest LTER site, Petersham, Massachusetts, United States - Inc-BW-H-2-O ...
GACGACCTCACTCGCCGGAGTGCCGGTCACCCGCATCGGAAGCTTGAAGAAGCGTCGATCAGGGCGGCCGATGATGACTCTCCTCGCCCCTGACGGCGGTCATGAGGAGTTGAAAGCCGCGGGCTGGGAGCACTTCTCGGGAAGTGGCGACCGCAGGAAGAGGTTGCGGTGAGCCTGCTACGATCGATCGTTTCGATTCGAATTCTGACCTCTTGAAAAAACTATGCGCGACGCCACCAAAGTCATCCGTTCTACGCTGAGCCGGGTTGTTGCCGGCGAGCCGCTACACTCAGGACCTGTATTCGCGGCTCCGTATCACACTCCGTGCGATGCTTCGGAGACGCTTTACACCTATGCGCGGTCGCATAATCCTACATGGACCTCGCTTGAGAAGGCGATCGGTCAGATGGAGTCGGGAGAGGACTACCAGGCAGCTGCGCTGGTTTTTGCATCAGGCATGGCAGCATGCTCGGCTGTCTTTGGTTCGGTGCTGCGGCCGGGTGACGCCGTCGTTATGCCCTCGAATGCGTACTACACCGCGCGCGTTCTGGTGCAGGAGTACTTCACCAAGATGGGTGTGATCTTGCGTATGGCTCCTACGGCGGGAAATGCGCAGGCGGAGTTGCTGGAAGGCGCTCGGCTGCTTTGGCTGGAGTCACCAAGCAATCCTGGAATGGAGATCTGCGACATTGCGTCGTTGTGTGATGCCGCGCATTGTGCAGGAGCGTTGGTCGCGGTCGATAACACGACGCCTACTCCGCTCGGACAGCGCCCGCTAGCGCTTGGAGCAGACTTTTCCGTCTCGTCAGATACAAAGTCGATGACAGGACACAGCGATCTGCTGCTGGGCCACGTCGCCGTGCGCGATATGGATCGACTGGCCCAAATCGACCAATGGCGAACCCTGAATGGCGCTGCTCTAGGGCCGATGGAGGCTTGGCTGGCGCTGCGTTCAATCGCTACGTTACCTTTGCGGCTTGAACGGTCCTCCGCAAATGCCCAGCGCATTGCAGAGTTTTTGACAACACGCAAGGAAGTGAAGAGCGTGTTGTATCCGGGATTGCCAGATCATCCGGGACACGCAATTGCCGTGAAGCAGATGAGTTGTTTCGGTGCTGTCTTGAGTTTTCTTTTGCACGACAAATCGGCCGCCGACACCTTTCTTGCCAAATCAAAACTGATTACGCAGGCGACCAGCTTTGGAGGGATTTCAACAACCGCGGAACGCCGTGCACGCTGGGGCGGTGATGCTATCGCCGATGGATTCATCAGAATGAGCGCAGGCTGCGAGGCGGTAGAAGACCTGATCGAAGATATCGCCCAAGCACTGGATGGAGTTCGATGATTACCCGGCCTTGTTGGATTACCACCCATCTTGCGATCGTTCCCAGACCCCGAGGCGGCGATTGGCTCGACGACGAAATGATAGCTCTTCGAGAAGCTGGTATTGATGCTGTTGTATCGATGCTTGAAAAGGGTGAGGCGTTGGAGTTAGGTCTGGAACAGGAGGCTATCTCTGCAGCAATGGCAGACCTCCATTTTGTCAATTTCGCTATACCCGATCGCGGCAGTCCGCTTGATGCATCATTCGAGAAATTCCTAGAAAATGTTGAAGCCTCATTGGCTGAAGGCAACCGAGTAGGCGTTCATTGCCGTGCCTGCATAGGCGGAGCGTCTATTACTATTGCGAGTCTCTTAATCCGGTTCGGTGCCCCTCATGAAGGGGCATGGCAACAGATATCGACGTCGCGCGGATGCCTAGTTCCAGATACAACTGAACAGTATCAGTGGGTTAATCGCCATATGAGACCGACCCCATGAGCAGTATGGCCGCCTTCCCGCAAAACTGGAGTGCCGAGATTCTCAAAGCTCCCCCACTCATCTCACCTGCAAGACGGTTCACATACCCGAAGCAGATCGCAGGGGAAGAGGATGCTCTCGCACGCGGAGCCCTGCAGTTGATTGTGAAACCAGCGACTGGCGAGCCGTTTCTTGCCACCTGTGCCCTGGGGTTTACCGATCCAACGATGCCCACTGGAGTCTTTGCGTGTCCGAATCCGCAGGAAATATGCGCCGCAGCGGGAGGGTATGCCTATGTCATCGATACTGCGAGGCCTGAGCTTTGCACGCATCTCTCGTTGAAACCAGTGGTTGAGATTCGAGCGTCAGTAGAGCATGCGCTTCTGCTCTTCGTTGGCTTTCATTCCATCGTTGCGTGGGGACAAACCGGTATCGTTTGGGAGTCGGCGCGACTGAGCTGGGAGGGCATCCGTATTACAGACATTAAAGTCGACTCTCTGAACGGCTTTGGCTGGAACCTGCTAACCGACAAGGAAGAGAATTTCTCACTCAATCTGACTACGGGCCAACATCAGGGCGGGGGTTTCCATCAGCCGGAGAAAAAAAAATGAGAGCCGCGTCGCCCTGTTTCAACAGACGAGTGCATTCCAGCGCGCCATAGCGTTCCGCGAGTTCGGCCTTGCTGCCGCGCTCTGCAATGACGATCGCATCCGGTGAAAGAATCTTTCTACCCATACCGCTCCCCAAAAAGCCCAGCGTGTTGGTGTACTCGTTCTCAGCCTCGTAAGGGGGGTCGAGAAAGATGAGATCGATAGGTTGCTGCACTCTTCCGAGCTGTTGCAACAGAGCTCCGACACCACGGGTCTCCAGTGTGAATTGGTTGGAAATCTTCAATGCTGCAAGATTTTCGCGAAGACAAGCCAGCGCGGGCGGAGCATTTTCGGCAAACCAAACATGAGAAGCTCCGCGACTCAAAGCTTCAATTCCCACCGCTCCGGTACCGGCATAGAGGTCGACAAAGCGGCTTCCGGCGATCCGCGGCGCAAGGATGTTGAAGAGAGTCTCGCGCAGCCGATCGCTGGTGGGGCGAGTCTTCATCCCGCTCGGCGCGGAGAGTTTTCTGGAGCGAGAGGTTCCGGCGATGACACGCATTCTTAGCATGGTAAAGCTGCCCACGCCGGAGCGGCATTGACTGTAGCGCATACAATAGCATCATGCGTGGGTGGTCTTTTCCGATCGGCAGATTCTTCGGTGTGGATGTACGCGTCCATACCTTCTTCCTCCTCCTTCTAGGTCTATCGATCAGCTACGGCTCCATGATCGGGGTTACGGGTGCACAGGGTTTTGCTTTATGGCTCCTCCTGCTGCTCGCAGTACTGGTCCGCGAGATCGCGCGCTCGCTCGGTGCCGCATGGTTTGGACTGGAGTTGCGCAGCATCCTGCTGTTGCCTACCGGCGGTTTAATGAGCTACGCCTCGTCTGAAGCAAACGAGCTTGCGTCAACTCCGGCGCTACAAAAAAAGCTTGGAATTATCGGGCCGATCGCGAACATCGGCTTCGGCCTGGTTCTGGGGGCAATCGCGCTGACCTTCTCGCCCGGCGTCAATCTTTTCGGGCAGCCATGGCTCTCGCCTGCTCACCTGCTACGTGCAGCGATATGGATGAATATTCTGCTCGGCGTGGTCAACCTTCTACCTGCGTTGCCGCTCGATGGTGGGCGTGTCTTTCGCGGCGAGTTCGCCAAGACCAAGGGAGTCATCAAAGGCTCACGCGCTGCCGCCGGTGTCGGGCAGATGGTTGCCTATGGACTGATCCTCGCCGGAATACTTTTGATGGTTTCGGGAAGAAGCTATGGCATGTGGCTGCTGATCCTTGGCGGCTTCGTGATGATCGGAGCTCACATGGAAGATCAGGGCGTCCTGTTGCAGGCTGATGTAGACGCTGTGCGTATGCGCGACGTGATGCTGACACAGTTCAGCACGCTCTCCGCCTCCGATACGCTCGAAGAGGCCCTGCAACGCTCTGTTCATACATTGCAGGATGTCTTTCCGGTGGTACGCGGATCGAATCTTGTGGGTGCGATCTCCCGGCAGAATATCGTGGAAGCTCTCCATGCCGATGGCAACGGCTATGTGCAGGGCGTGATGACTCGCTCCTTCCAGACAGCCCAATTGGACGATTCACTGGTGAAGACGCTGCGCCGTATCATGGCCGGACAGGGTGCACAGATGGTGCCGGTACTCGAAGGCGACCGTATTGTCGGGATCATTACGCCGCAGAATCTGGCCCACTCCATGGGAATGCTGAACCAACGCCGCAGACTGCGGTCGCAGGAATAAATGTCCGTGGAGTACGAGGGCCGGGAAGAGACGCCGCTTGCGCCCGGGCTCTATCTGGTTGCAACGCCAATAGGAAATCTTGAGGACATCACTCTGCGAGCGCTGCGCGTTTTGCGTAACGTGGATCGCATTGCATGCGAAGACACTCGCCAGACGCAGAAGCTCCTGAATCACTTCAACATTCAGACGCCGACGGTCAGCTATCATATGCACAACGAAGCCCAGCGTGCTGACGAGTTGGTGCGGGAACTCAAACAAGGCCGCCGAATCGCAGTCGTCAGCGATGCAGGTACTCCGGGAATCGCCGATCCGGGCGCGCAGATTGCGGCTGCGGCGATCGCATCCGGAGTTACCGTCTTTCCTATCCCGGGTGCAAACGCCGCTCTCAGTGGGCTAGTGGCAAGCGGCCTTCCGACGGATCAATTCATCTTTCACGGGTTTCTTCCTTCGAAGGCCGGCCAGCGGAAGACGACGCTTGAAGAACTCGGTCACGTCGAGGTGGTTCAAATCTTTTACGAAGCTCCGCATCGGATTCTCGACACTCTTGCGGACATTGAGACGGTTTTCGGAGGCACACAGCATATAGTTCTCGCGCGTGAACTCACAAAGCTGCATGAAGAATTTCTGAGGGGGCCGGTCAGCGACCTGCGTTCGCAGCTTGCGGCGCGGCCGTCACTTCGAGGCGAACTAGTTCTGATGTTGCAACTAAAGCCGAATCAGACGACAGCAGAAAAAGCGAGATCCAGCCTTGCGGATGAGGTTTCGGCCTTGATGAAGACTGAAGGGGTCAGCGAAAAAGATGCCCTAAAGCGAGTCGCCCGCAATCGTGGAATAGGCAAGAGTGAAGCCTATCGGGAATTGCAGCGTGAACTTAACCGCCTGCGGTGACACTTATCGAATAAACCTAATATTTATTCGCGGCCTGCGACGCGGTCGTAGTTGTACACATTACTCGTCGTCCCTAGAGCTTCGTTGTATAAAATTGTTCCCCCAGCAGCCTCAATCAACTCTTCGCTGAACTCGTGGATCGCTCGGAGGTGATCCGCTGTCGCGGGAATCTCCAGCTTGCTAGTCCGGATGAATTTCTGATACCCACGGTCGAGGACACGTGCTATCTCGCCATTCAGCACCCAGCCGGGCCGAGCCAGAATTTCGACAGTGCCGTCGGGAGCCGAGGCTATATCGGCTGCACAGCCGTATTTCCTTACCTGAACGGCGTTTGCAATGCGTTTTGAACCGTCCTGAACAGGGGCGACATCGAATCTCTGCCCCCCAAGCAGGGCGAGAACATCGTTGAAGGTACGTTTCGGGGTCTTTTTGGCCATAAGCGCTTTACGTTAGACTTAAATTACTGTCGCACATTCGCTGATGGCGATCAATCGAACGACCGTATCACGAAACCCGAGGGAAGACGGAAGCTGCATGATTACAACCGCAAAGACGTTTGGAACCAACATTCTCAAGCGAATTGGCAACACCCCACTTATCCGGCTGGAAAAGCTTACGGAACATCTTCCGGGAATCCAGATTCTTGGTAAGGCGGAATGGACCAATCCGGGCGGGTCGGTTAAGGATCGTGCGGCCTCTTCCATCGTCACCGATGCGCAACGCCGCGGGTTATTAACGAGCACGCGTGGCCTTCTCGACGCTACAAGCGGAAACACTGGCATCGCCTACGCCATGCTGGGAGCCGCAATGGGCTTTAATGTGACTCTCTGCATGCCGTCGAACGTCTCCGAGGAGCGGAAGCGCTATCTTCGAGCCTACGGAGCGCAGATTGTCTGGACGAATCCGGCAGATGGATCGGATGGAGCGATTCGCAAGGCTCGCGAGATGATCGCAGCTGAACCTGACCGCTATTACTACGCGGACCAGTACTCGAACGATGAGAACTGGCGTGCGCATTATCGCACCACCGGCAATGAAATATGGGAGCAGACCGAAGGACAGCTTACGCACTTCGTCGCAGCTCTTGGAACGACCGGAACATTCATGGGCACAACTCGCCGACTGAAGGAGTTGAATCCGAAGATCCAATGCATCTCGATGCAACCGGATTCGCCCTTCAATGGACTTGAGGGCTTGAAACATATGGCGACTGCGATCGTTCCCAAGATCTACGATCCAAATCTCGCTGACCAGAACATTGAGATGGCCACAGAACGCGCCTATGCCATGGCAAAATACCTGGGGCGCAATCTTGGAGTGCTTGTAGGTGTCTCGGCAGCAGCTGCAACTGCAGCAGCATTGCAGGTCGCCGAGCAAGAGGCTGCGAAGGGGCGCGAAGCCATCATCGTGACGATCCTGTGCGATGGCGCCGACAAATACATGAGCGAGCGCTTCTGGGCGGAGGAGTAAACGAATGCTTCGCATCGGATATCACGACTACGAGGCGCTACGGAAGCATGGAGAAGAGACCTACCCGCATGAGTGCTGCGGTGTGTTACTTGGTAAGAACGTCGCGAAAGACGAAAACAGTCTTACGCCAATGAATCACGTGCAACACATCGTTCGCGCTGGAAACACTCGCACCGACTCCGCACACAACCGCTACAACATCGCACCTCAGGAACTGATCAAGATTCAGCGCCAGGCGCGCGGCCTCGGACTGGATATTATCGGCTTCTATCACTCGCACCCGGACCATCCGGCACAGTGGTCGACGACGGACTTCGCCGAAGCACATTGGCTGGGCTGCTCGTACGTCATTACGAGTGTTGAACATGGCAAGGCCGCGACCACGAACTCTTTTTTGCTGACTGGAACGGAAGAAGATAACAAGGGATTTGAAGACGAACCCATTGAGATCACAATCGCCACCCACGTCACGGAAGAAGTGACGTACAACGAGAAAGGTTAGGCATGAAGATCCACATCCCCACGCCGCTGCGCAGTTACACCAGCGGGCTCGAGACTGTCAGCGTACCCGGTGCAACCGTCGATGCGGTATTTCAGCAACTCATTGTGAGCTATCCCGATCTGAAGCAACATCTTTTTACTGCAGAAGGCAAGCTGCGCTCGTTCGTCAACGTCTATCTGAACGACGACGACATTCGCTACCTTGATGCGAAGCAGGAGACAACAGTCACAGACACCGACGAGCTGACAATCATTCCATCTATCGCTGGTGGGAAAAATAATTTGACTTCGAAACGAGACACAACCGCGCTTCAACGGATGAAGGAAGACGAAGATGCCGACAGCAATTGAAGAAGCAGTACTACCGAAGCTTTCCAACGATGAAATCGCGCGCTACTCCCGCCACCTCATACTGCCCGAGGTTGGCATGGAGGGCCAGCAGAAGCTGAAGGCCGCAAAGGTGTTGTGCGTCGGCACAGGCGGTCTTGGCGCTCCGCTTGCAATGTACCTCGCTGCTGCAGGAGTCGGTACGATCGGTCTCGTTGACTTCGACACCGTCGACGCCAGCAATCTGCAGCGCCAGATCATCCACTCCACTGCGACCGTCGGCAAGCTCAAGGTCGATTCCGCCGAACTGATGCTGAAAGGCCTGAACCCTTATCTCAACGTGGTGAAGCACAACACCATGCTCACCAGTGCCAACGCGCTCGAGATTCTGAAGGACTACGACGTCATCGCCGATGGCACCGACAACTTCCAGACGCGTTACCTTGTCAACGATGCCTGCGTGCTGCTTGGCAAACCGAATGCCTACGGCTCGATCTTTCGCTTTGAAGGCCAGGCCAGCGTCTTCGGCACAAAAGAAGGGCCCTGCTATCGCTGCCTCTACCCTGAGCCGCCTCCGCCGGGACTCGTTCCTTCCTGCGCGGAGGGTGGCGTGCTCGGAATTCTCCCAGGCCTTGTTGGCGTCATTCAGGCAACCGAGACGATCAAGCTGATCCTTGGTATCGGCGAACCACTGATCGGCCGTCTACTTCTTGTCGACGCCCTGGGAATGAGCTTCCGCACGCTGAAGCTGCGCAAGAATCCCCAATGCCCGGTATGTGGGCCCAATCCTACCCTCACCGAACTGATCGACTACAACCAATTTTGCGGTATCGCGCCGCCGAGCGAGGTTGGCCCACTGGAGGTCGCACACGACAAGGCTGTCGCGGAGCATCCGGTGGTTGACGGCATTCCGCAGATTACCGTTGAGGAGTTGAAGCGTAAGCTCGATGCTAAGGAAGACGTCTTTGTCCTCGATGTACGCGAACCTCACGAGTACCAGATCGCTAATCTTGGCGTTCTTCAAATTCCGGTGGGTTCGGTCGAAAGCCGACTCGGCGAGCTTGCAGGCCGCAAGAATGATGAGATCATCATCCACTGCCGTTCCGGCGCACGCAGTCAGAAGGCATCGCTCATCCTGAAGAATGCCGGATTCACCAACGTGTCGAATCTCACCGGAGGCATTCTCGCATGGGCCGACAAGATAGACCCATCCATGCCGAAGTACTAATTACAGAATGCAAAGAGCGGCGAACCATCCGGTTCGCCGCTCTTTTGTTTTTAAAGCCGTCTCCGCTATTTACGTGGGGGTTTCAGCGCGGGGCGCAAAACGTTGAGCGACCCGTCTAAGTCCTTTGGCGGCTCAAGGCCAAGTATCTCCGCGATGAACGGATAGATGTTCACATTTTCAAATGGTTTCAACTGTACTCCTGGCCGGATATCAGGTCCTGCAGCAAAGAAAATTGCCTTCATCTCCGGCATCCTTCTAGCATCGAACCCGTGGGCGCCACGATGTTTCTCGGTGCTGGAGGCCTCGGAGGGAGAAGCCTGCGCACGTAGTGCAAACGGGCCATTAGGCACAACCACCGGATCACCTTCTCGCAGATTGGAATCAAAGTGTAGATATCGGGGCATATCGGCGCGGCGATAGATCTTGAACCGGGGATCAGGATGGGCCAGGAATTCCTCGTAGGTCTCCTGAACGTCAGCATCGGGATTCGCATAGAGGAGCGAACCTTCGGTGTGAAACTGACTGAGATCAGCAAAGTCGGAGAGAGTTACGGGATTGCCTTGCACTGTCACCATTCCGTGATCGGCAACGACAATGATGTCAACAGGGAGATGCAACGCGGCAACCCTCACTTGCAGATCACCTACAATCGTATCCACATGATGAACAGCAGCCCGAACTTCGTCTGAATCCGGGCCGTAGTTGTGTCCTGCATGATCGACATTGGCGTAATACAGCGTAATGAAGTGCGGCCGCAGCTCAGGCGCTAGCTTTAACCAATCGACAACCTGTTCCACACGTTTCTCATCATCAAGCTTGTCGTCGAAATGCAGATAGTACGAAGGTCGTTTGCCTTGAATCTCCGCTTCGGAGCCTGGCCAGAAGAGGCACGCCGACCGCATTCCCTGTTTTTCAGCCAATACCCAAAGCGGCGTACCGTTGTACCAGCTTCCGTCGCTGTTCGACTTCGACTGCGTGTAGATGTAAGTTTGCTCGCGCTCGGGATCCCAGAAGCTGTTGGCGATAATTCCGTGATGTTCCGGATAGAGGCCGGTGACGATGCTGATGTGATTGGGAAAAGTTAGCGAAGGATATGAAGGAAACATACCCTCAGGCGCGCTTGCGCCTTTGATGCCAAGCTGCAAAAGATGAGGCGCACCGTATCTTCGTGGATAGTCCCAACGAAACCCGTCAAGCGAGATGAGAATGACATAGTGTTTCGCCTGCTGAGCCGTACTATTCGGCAGATTCTGCACTGCAACGACTGGAGTTGGATCCTGCGCGAACGTAAAGCCCGCGGATAGGAAAACAGCCAGCAGCCAACATCGAACAAGAGCAAGGGAGGCCCAAACGTGCATTCTGCCTATTCCGCCTTATCTTCGATTTCAAGCATCTGCAGACAGAGCGGACGCTCCAACATGCAGTCCATCCGTGCAACAGAGACCAGCGCCCGTTCGATCGTCGAGGTCAGGCACGGCTCGGTGGTCACAACAAACGGCAACCGGTGCTTCGGATAGCCTGGCCTCTGCAGCAAAGAGTCGATATTGGCACCGACTTTGGAAAGCGCTCCAGAGATTGCAAAAACGATACCCGGTTTGTCGTCTACAACAAAACGCAGGTAGTGCGGCGCCAGAAAATCACCGGTCACCTCGCGCTTTTTGATCGGCAGCTCAACCGTATTGCATCCCTGGGCAACAGCGAGAAGATCCGAGACCACTGCCACAGCTGTAGGCTCGCCACCCGCGCCATGTCCGGAGAAAACCACATCGCCGCCAAATCGTCCGCTCACGACAACCATATTCTGCGTGCCATGCGACCAGGCCATCGGGGATGCTAGCGGTACTAGCATTGGAGCCACTCGCGCATGCACCAGCTTGCCGTCGAGTTCGGCGCGAGAGACTTGGCGAATCGTGCAATTCAATTCCTTCGCGTAGGTGAAATCAATCGCTTCCACAGTCGAGATCGTTTGTGTCGCAACCGCATCAGGATCGAGCTCGGCGTGCATGGCAATCCGCGACAGAATGCAGAGTTTGGCACGAGCGTCGAAGCCATCAACGTCGGCTGAAGGATCTGACTCTGCATACCCAAGCTGCTGTGCATCGGCAAGCACAGTCGCGTAGTCTGCGCCAGCTTCCATGCGACTAAGAATATAGTTGCAAGTACCGTTAACTATGCCGCTCAGCTTCGTGACCTGATCGCCGCAAAGCCCCTGCAGCATGCCTGGAATCACCGGGACTCCCCCCGCCACAGCAGCGCCGTGCACCAGATGTACCTTGTGCTGCGCTGCTAGCTTCACTAGACCCGGCCCGCGATAGGCGATCAGCTGCTTGTTCGCCGTAACTACCGACTTTCCTGCTGTCAGAGCTTTGCGAATCCATCCCTCAACCGGATTCAGCCCTCCCATCAACTCGACAACAATATCCACATCCGAACGCAGAATAACGTCGATGCTATCCGTCCAGACGACCGACGACGCAACTGTTCTGGCCGCCTCAGAGGTACGTTTCCGTTCAACATTGCGATTAAAGATATGCGTCAGCTCGATGCTCGGAAACTTCGAGGTGGCAAGGATTCGCGCAACCGAGCTTCCCACAGTTCCGAATCCGAGCAGCGCGACTTTAACTTTCGAATCTTTCTTTTTCTTATTCTCTGAAATGTGTTTTTTCTTCGTTGCCATATTTTTCAGTAATCAATTCTCCCTACCCGAGTGCGCCATGCATCAAAACTCGAAATTGCCTTCTCCCGCAGCAAATTCACAGCGGGAATACTTCTCTGATCGATCGGGCGCTTCATCTCCTCGTAAAGAAACGCATCATCGAATCCTGCCGCGGCTGCATCTGATGCGCGGCCGCCATAGAAAATCGCGTCGCAGCGAGCCCAATAGATTGCCGCAAGACACATCGGACAGGGCTCACAACTGCTATAAATCTCGCAGCCATGCAATTGAAATGTCTTAAGTGCCACGCATGCATTGCGGATCGCCACAATCTCGCCGTGGGCCGTCGGATCGTTCGTCGCAGTTACAAGATTTGTGCCGCTGGCGATGATATCTCCTCCGCGTACAATCACCGCGCCAAACGGGCCGCCGCGCCCGGACTTAACATTTTCCGTCGCCAGCGCGATCGCCTTCTCCATAAAAACCGGGTTGCCTTGCATTCGGCTCGGTATCCTTATTGGACGCTTTGCGCCTCGAGAGTCACGGGATAATCAAATTATGGCACATGCCTTTATCTCGAAACGTATTGTCACATCCCAAGGGACGCGCGCTGGAGCACTCCTCATCGAAGGCGAGAAGATTCGAGCCATCTGTTCGCCGTCTGAACTCCCCTCAGACGCCATCGTTCATAACTGTGGCAACAACACACTGCTTCCCGGACTCGTGGATACTCATGTTCATATCAATCAGCCGGGACGCACTGAATGGGAAGGCTTCCGCACTGCGACCCGCGCTGCGGCGGCAGGCGGCTACACCACCCTTATTGATATGCCGCTGAACTGCCTTCCCGAAACTACCACCGTCGCAGCACTCGAAAAGAAACGCGCTGCCTCACGAGGCGAATGTTTCGTCGACTGGGCTCCTTGGGGAGGAGCTGTTGCGGACAATCAACAACACATCCTGCCGCTCGCCCGGGCTGGAGTTCTGGGATTCAAATGTTTTCTCATCTACCCTGGTTGCGATGGCTTCGCGATGATCGACCAACACCAACTGGAAACCGCACTTCCCGCAATCGCCGAGTCAGGCCTCCCCTTGCTCGTTCATGCGGAGCTTGCCGGGCCGATCGATGCTGCAACAGGTAGATTGCATAATGCGGATTGGCGAAGCTATGCAACTTATCTTGCCTCGCGTCCCGATCAGGCCGAGCTCAACGCGATTCGCTTGATGATCCGGCTCTGCCGTCAGTATCGTTTTCGCCTGCATATCGTGCATCTTTCCACCGCAATCGCCCTCGAGGAGCTCCGCCAGGCGCGCGCCGAAGGGCTACCGGTGACGGTCGAGACCTGCCCGCACTATCTGCACTTCGCGGCCGAAGAGATCGGCGACGGAGCAACCTTGCTAAAATGCGCTCCGCCAATCCGTGGCAAAGAAAATCAGCAGCAACTCTGGGATGGCCTGCGCAAGGGAATTATTGACATGATCGTCACCGACCATTCCCCTTGCCCCCCTGAGATGAAACGCCTGGATTTAGGCCGCTTCGATCTCGCCTGGGGTGGAATTGCAAGTCTTTCTCTCGCTCTCCCCATTATTCACACGGAGTGTATCAGTCGTGGCTTCACGCTCGACGACATTGCGCGATGGATGAGCAGCGCCCCCGCGACACTTGCAGGGATCAATCATCGCGCAGGCGCATTGGAAGTCGATCGTGAGGCAAACTTCGTCATCTTCAATTCTGATGCTGAGTTTCGCGTTACGGCGGATCGATTGCACTATCGTCACGCCTTCTCGCCCTACCTCAATGAGACGCTTCGTGGAAGCGTCACAGCAACCTATGTCCGCGGGCAACCCGTTTTCAATGAGACCGGCTTCACTGAAACTCCGTCAGGACGCGAGATCACGCTATAGTAGGCAGACAAGATGAACAAGATCCTTGCCCGATGGAACTCGCTCGACTCGGATGCCGCCGCCCACGAGATACTTCCGTGCTGCGGCTCCGAGGCATGGGCGACTGCGCTGGCTTCACGTAGACCTATCGTCGACGAGCCCTCTCTGCTCGAAGCTGCCGCAAACGTTTGGCGAGATCTGTACCAACGAGACTGGCAGGAAGCGTTCGATAGTCACCCGCGGATCGGCCAAGCTCACGCGCAAAATTATGCAACGGAAAAATCGCTAAGCTGGTCGGCTCAGGAACAACGCAAAGCTCTCAGTGAGGACGAGACAACGCGACTCGCGTTAGCAGAGGCAAACCGCCGCTACGAAGGGAGGTTTGGACGTATTTTTATCGTCTGCGCATCAGGAAAGAGCGCAAGCGAAATGCTCGCAATCCTGGAGACACGAATGAAAAACGATCCAACTACCGAGCTTTACGAAGCCGCCGAACAACAACGTCAGATCACAGAACTGCGCTTGCGCCGTTGGCTGGAGCAGAATTAAGCATGGGTATCTCAACACACATTCTCGACACTGCGCTCGGACGCCCCGCCACCGACGTTCCTGTCGCTCTTTCATTGATGGGCGACGACACATGGACGCTTCTCAACGAAGCTGTGACAGATTCTGATGGCCGCTGCAAACAACTGTTGCCCGAATCGCGGAATCTGCAACCGGGAACATATCGTATCCGCTTCGGAACCGCCGAATACTATCAACGCAATCAGCTTGTCGGGCTCTATCCTTATGTTGAAATAATCTTCACCATAAGTTCCGCAGAGCAGCACTACCACATCCCTTTGCTTCTGACCGCTAACGGTTACACCACATATCGAGGAAGCTGACCCGATGATCGAACTCGTTGAGAATCGTTATGGAAAATCCCGCGTTCGCCTGATGAAGGTCACGCGCAACGAGCAAGGCCACGACCTACGAGAATGGACAGTTGAGATTCTTCTCAAGGGCGACTTCGAAACCGCGCATATTTATGGCGATAACAGCAAAATTCTTCCAACCGACACTATGAAGAATACTGTCTACTCGATCGCGCGCAGCTCGAAGGCGGCTGCAATGGAAGACTTCGCCAAAGAGCTCGCTGACTTTCTACTTGAACGCAATCCCCAAGTCGGATCCGCTTCGGTTCGAATCGAAAGCGCTCTGTGGAAACGCCTCACCGTCGAGGGTAGGCCCCACCCCAGCGCCTTCATCCGCGGAAGCGCCGAAATGCAAATCACTGCGGTAGAACGCGTGCAGAAAGGAACCTTTCAAATTCAATCCGGTTTCGAAAATTTGGTAATCCTGAAAACGGCAAACTCCGGTTTTGAAGGCTTCATTAGGGATTCGCTCACAACTCTGCCCGAGACAAAAGACAGGCTATTTGGCACCGCCGTTACCGCGACATGGCGCTATTCCGCATCCGATCTTTCGTTTGATTGCATTCGTGTGAAAGTTCGCGAGACGATGCTTCGCACCTTTGCCAATCACGAAAGTAAGTCTGTTCAGCAGACTCTCTACGCAATGGCTGCAAGCGTGTTTGAGGAAATTCCGGAGGTCGACGAGATTCAGCTAACGATGCCCAACAAACACTGCTTACTAGTCGATCTCTCGCGCTTCGGCCAGGACAATCCCAACGAGATCTTCGTACCAACTGATGAACCTCACGGATATATCGAAGCCCGTGTCCGCCGTTCTGAATAAGTGACCATGCCAAGAACATATTCCGACCGCGCCACTCAGGTCATCGCTCGCTGCAGGGAGATTGCGACATGCACTGAAGTTCCGGGTGAAACCACCCGCCTTTTCCTAACCTCTTCTATGCGCAAGGTTCATGGACTGTTACGCGGTTGGATGGAAGCCGCAAGTATGATGGTTGATGTCGACGCCATCGGCAATCTCCACGGACTATGGCCCGGCGTCACCCCCGGCAGCCCACGTCTGCTCATCGGCTCGCACCTCGATACAGTGCCCAATGCTGGGGCCTTCGACGGCATCCTCGGTGTGGTCCTTGGCCTCGCGGTCATTGAGGAACTTCAAGGCCGGCATCTGCCGTACGCGATTGAAGTCGTCGGATTCTCCGAAGAGGAGGGAGTCCGCTTCCACAAGCCATTTCTCGGTAGCCTTTCTCTCGTTGGCAGACTCGATCCAGAGACACTCGCACTCACCGACCGCGATGGCATCAGCATCACTAAGGCGATTCAGTCCTTTGGTCTCGATCCTTCACAGCTATCCACGGCAATGATTAGCGACGCCTTCGCTTACCTTGAATTCCATATCGAACAAGGGCCCGTGCTCGAAAGCGAAGACCTATCGCTTGGGGTGGTTGAAGCCCTAGTCGGACAGACGCGAATGCGATTTACCTTCACGGGGCAATCGAATCACGCTGGAACTACACCAATGCGGCTGCGCCACGACGCGATGGCCGCAGCCGCCGACTGGATCGTTGCCGTTGAAGATCACGCTGGTTCGCGTGAGGGCCTCGTCGCGACAGTAGGCAAGGTCGAAGCCTCGCCAGGAGCAGGAAACGTCATCGCGGGTAGGGTGGTTGCCTCGCTCGATGTTCGCCACATCAACGACGCAGTCCGCCAACACGCCGTCGCCGCCATGACCCAAGTTGCTGAGGTCGCAGCTGCAAAACGCGGAGTACATGTCACCGCGCAATTACTGCTCGAACAACCCGCCGTGCCGTTGAATCCGCACTTAACAACTATGCTTCAGCGTGCCACCGCTCAGGCGGGTATCCGCAGCCGCGTCATGGCGAGCGGAGCCGGCCATGACGCGATGATTCTCGCTCCTGTAATCCCTTCCGCCATGCTCTTCCTTCGTAGCCCGGGCGGCCTTAGTCATCACCCTAACGAAACAGTTCAAACACAGGATGTTGAGGCGGCGCTGCATACAGCGATGGAGTTCCTTGTCCAATTGCGCGATGATAGATCGATCCTCAAGGACGCCCATGCATAAGCTCGGACACACCCGCAGCACCAACCAGCGCGATCATCTGCTGCACACACCCGACACGTTCGTCCGCACCGTGCTGCCGGGCATGAAGCGCGCTACAGCCGTCGTGCACATCTCGCCCGCCGGCGGCGCCGCGTTCACGCAGTACACTGCGGAACTCGAAGCGGGAGGTAATCTCGGCCCCACATCGAATCAGCGCTTCCTCTATGCGCTCGAAGGCTCAGCCGATCTCGCAACGGAGACGACGTTTCACACGCTGAACCCCGGAAGTTTCGCTTATATCCCAGAAGATGAGGTCCATACTGTTACGGCACAGCAACCGACGCGGCTTGCCGTCATGGAAAAGCCTTACGAACCCATTGCTTCCGCGCCCAAATCTGACGTTCTTGTCGGCCACGAAGACAAGACGCTCTCTATCCCGCTCAACGATGACCCGGACCTTCAGGTCCGCACCCTGTTACCCGGCGATTTATCCTTTGACTTCGCTGTAAATACGATGACCTATCAACCCGGTGCCGCGCTCAGCATGGTTGAAGTGCATGTCATGGAGCATGGGCTGCTCATGCTCGAAGGCGGCGGCATTTATCGTCTTGGCGACGACTGGTACTCTGTCACCGCAGGCGATTTCATCTGGATGGGCCCCTACTGCCCGCAGTGGTTCGGTGCAATTGGCAAACGTCCCGCAAAATATCTGATTTACAAAGATTGGAACAGGCACCCGCTCGTCTAGTTCCACTGTTGAACTACCTACTGAACGCAGGAGTACCCATGCAGATGCAGATCGACCAGACAAGGCTGCTCAGTGAACTACAGGCCCTTGCAACCATTACCAGCGCCGAACCTTCTTCCGACGGCACCGCCGTCACTCGCATCGTTTTCTCTTCTAACGATCTTCGCGCTCGCGGATGGCTAAAGGATCTCGCCAAAGGAGCAGGCTTCGAGGTCCGCGACGATGCCGTCGGCAACATCTTCATCCGCTGGACCGGCACTGATCCCGACCTGCCCGCCGTAGCCACTGGCTCCCACATCGACGCGATTCCCCATGCCGGAATGTATGACGGCACGGTCGGGGTCCTGGGCGGCCTCGAAGCAATGCGCGCGCTCAAGCGGACCGGGTTCCAGCCGCGCCGCTCCATCGAACTTCTTATGTTTACCTCCGAAGAGCCAACACGCTTCGGCATAGGTTGCCTTGGCAGCCGCCTTCTCGCCGGAACAATGGACCCCGCGCGCGCCGACAGACTTCGCGAAGCCAACGAGCCTGCCGATACTGGCCGCACGCTGGAGCAAGTTCGCACTGCCGCTGGTTTTTCCGGAACACTGGCCTCCATCAAACTTCCACCCAACCACTATCATGCCTGGATCGAGCTTCACATTGAACAAGGCCCAATCCTTGAACGTGAAGGCATTCCTATTGGTATCGTTACGAGTATCGCTGCCCCATCCAGCTATCGCTTTACAATTAATGGTTTTGGGGGCCACGCGGGAGCACTCCTGATGCCTGACCGCAGAGATGCTCTCTGCGCTGCGGCGGAACTCATCCTCTCGATCGAAAGACACGCTCTCGCCACGCGGGCGATCGACACCGTGGCCACGGTTGGTACCTGTAACGTATACCCGGGCGCAGTAAATAGCGTCCCGAGCCACGTCGTCCTTCAGGTTGACGTGCGCGACACCGACACGGATCGTCGCGAATCAGTGATGGAAGCAGTCCGCCGCGACTACATCGACATGGCGCAACGACGCGAAGTCACCGTTACCGAAGAACAGATCAACGCCGACGCTCCGGCTCAGTCTTCTCCGCATATCGTCGAACTGCTCGAACACATCTGCGCTGAACAGACACTCGCATACAAAAAGATGGTCAGCCGCGCCTATCACGATTCGCTCTTCATAGCTCGCATCGCGCCGGTAGCGATGATCTTCATTCCTTGCCGAAATGGGGTAAGTCACCGTCCGGACGAATACGCCTCGCCGGCCGATATCTGTCTCGGAGTCTCTGTTCTCGCGCACGCCCTTGCTCAGTTAGCATCGGAGTAGTAAGCCACTGCGCTGAGACATGGCCATCGAATCGATCAATCCCGCAACAAACAAACTCCTTCGTCGCTTCGAAGCTCTTACGGACGAAGCCGTAGGCCAGAAGATCGCCCTTGCCGCCGACGCCTTTCTCTCCTATGCAAACGTACCACTCGACCATCGTGCTCTATGTCTGCGCAAGCTCGCTTCAATTCTCTACCAGGAAACGGAAGAACTCGCTGCTCTGATCACGCTTGAGATGGGGAAGCCATTTGAAGCTTCGCGTTTCGAACTCCATAAGTGTGCCGACGCATGCCGCTACTACGCCGACAATGCTGCACGTATCCTGGCATCAGAGCCAATCCCCACCGAGCAGAATCACAGCTATGTGCGTTGGGATCCATTAGGCATCGTGCTTGCCGTAATGCCCTGGAACTTCCCTTTCTGGCAAGTGTTCCGATTTCTTGCTCCCGCGCTGATGGCAGGTAATGTTGCACTTCTCAAGCACGCATCCAACGTTCCTCAGTGCGCCCTTGCAATCGAATCGCTGGTTCGCCGTGCCGGCTTTCCTCGCGGAGTTTTTCAGACGCTTCTGCTTGAAGTTCATCAGGTCGAACATGTTCTCGCCGATGATCGCATCGCCGCTGTCACCTTGACTGGCAGCGAAGTTGCCGGTCGTGCCATTGGCGCCCAGGCCGGCTGGCTCATCAAAAAATCTGTCCTCGAACTTGGCGGCAGCGATCCCTTCATCGTGATGCCGTCGGCCGATCTCGAACTCGCAGTCGAAACCGCCGTCCGTGCGCGCTGTGTCAACAGCGGCCAGTCCTGCATCGCGGCCAAACGCTTTCTCGTCGCAGACGAGATCTACGATACCTTCGAGTCGCGGTTTGTCGCCGGCATGCAGACCATGCGTGTTGGCGATCCTATGAAGGAAGACACAGACATTGGTCCACTTGCAACAGTTCGCATGGTGGAGCAGCTTGAGGCCCAGGTGAAGGCAGCTACCCTTGCCGGCGCACGCATTCTCACGGGTGGTGAGCGTATGGTTGGCGAGGGGAACTACTTCGAACCCACGGTTCTGACCAGCGTGCCACGGAACTCTGCCGTCTATCGCGAAGAACTCTTTGGTCCTGTCGCGATGCTTTTTCGAATTCACGACGTCAACGAGGCTGTTGAGATTGCCAACGACACACCCTTTGGTTTAGCCGCCTCCGCATGGACGCGCGACCCCGCGGAGCAACAGTTCCTCATCTCCGCTCTACAATGCGGCGGTGTCTTTTTGAACTCGATGGTAGCCAGCGACCCGCGTCTTCCTTTCGGAGGCATCAAACGATCCGGTTATGGACGAGAACTTTCCACCGCAGGCATGCGCGAATTCCTGAATGCCAAAACAGTCGTTATCGCCTCGGCACGTTCGGATGAATTGCGCTCTTAAGACAATCTACTCAAAATCATTTTGATCTCGACAAATTTATCTCTGTTCCTCAATTCGTCTTTGTCGAAGGGATTAGCCCTGTTTCCACGCTTATTTCCGCACCATCAAAATTTTTTATTACAAGAGTGATGAAAAACAATTTGGTGTCTTTTCATCTGTTGCGATGTGCAACTCCTGCAATGCAATTTCTTTCTAACTCTGCATTACATACGGTTGGAAGATTTCTTTTCGAAATCATTCTTACCAAGGAGGCCCTATCCATGCTTAAACACTTCGTTGTACTTTCTGCATTGGCTCTCGGCAGCGCTGCCGTTGCTCATGCCGACCCAATCAGCGGTTTCTTTTCCGCGAGTGGGACCGACACATTCACCTCCTCAACCATCACTTTCGATAGTGGACAGGTCGCAGGATCGATCGGGGGCACCTTTGCTACATATCTGACTGACGGTAACCCGATCGTTTTTCTGCCTGGATCTCTTCCCTATTTGAATGGAGCAAACACTCTTCCTTCGGGATCAGTCCCACTCTTTACGACGGCAGAGGGGGGCACTACCTTCACCTTCAATCTGACGGCCTATAACGCCGGCTTCATCAACAACGGAACAGACGGATGCACCAGCGGCAGCACGTGTCTGGACGTTACTGGTGCCGGCTTCTTTACCGCAACGGGTGCGCTGACCGGGACGTCCGGTCCGGCGGTCTTCTCGTTTACCTCACAATATGTAGCGGGTGAGCCTCTGACCGACATTACGTCTTTCTCCGCGTCGGCTGCGGCCTCTGCTCCGTCAACCACTCCTGTTCCAGAACCGGCCTCACTTGCTCTTTTTGGCACAGGCTTATTTGGAATCGTTGGACTGGGCCGCCGCAAATTCAACACTTAGCCTTACTTGTTTTCAAAATCTGTTCGTCGCAAAACGGGAGCCTCCAAGAGGTTCCGTTTTGCTTTTTAGGCAGATTTTTCTAAATCTCCTACAAAACTCCTCTTCGCCCTGGTGGCAGATATCTACGCTTTTCAGAACAATACGAGCCTCCAGCCAAGTCAGCTTCTTTTTTTGAGTTGTTTGCACATTTCGATTTAGAGGAAACGAAGACCGCGCCAATTCACTCCGATTTCAGCTAAGCTACGGTCGCGGCGCGTAGTCTGAAAATCCGCGCGCCAAAGAGGAAACTGATGCCTGATCTCCATTACTCCACCGGCTTCGGCAACGAGTTTGCAACCGAGGCAATCCCCGGCGCCCTGCCGGTCGGCCAAAACGCTCCACAGAAGGCCCCGCTCGGCCTCTATACCGAACAATTGAGCGGCAGCCCCTTCACTGCGCCGCGCCTATTGAACCGACGCACATGGACCTATCGCATCCGGCCCTCTGTCATGCACAAGCCCTACGAGCGAATTGCCAACGGCCTGGTTCGCTCCAGCCCATTCGGCGAGGTTGAGACCACCCCAAGTCAACTCCGCTGGGACCCACTTCCCGTGCCAACCAGTCCCGCTGATTTTGTCGACGGCCTCACGACGCTCGCAGGTAACGGAGACTACTCCATGCACTCCGGGCTTGCCATTCATATCTATGCCGCGAACAAGAGCATGACCGAGCGCTTTTTCTACACAGCCGACGGTGAGTTTCTCTTCGTCCCGCAACTCGGGCGGCTGATGCTTCACACGGAACTCGGTATCCTCGATCTCGCACCAGGGGAAGTCGCCCTTGTCCCCCGCGGGATTAAATTCCGCGTCGAACTCCTAGGCCCGCAAGCTCGCGGCTATCTCCTCGAAAACTACGGAGCCAGCTTCCGCCTCCCCGAACTGGGAGCAATCGGCGCCAACGGGCTTGCCAACACCCGCGACTTTCTCACACCCCATGCCGCTTACGATGACCGTGACAACGGAACCTTCCAGGTTGTCGCCAAATTTCAGGGCAATCTCTGGGCAACAGACTTCGACCACTCGCCGCTCGACGTCGTCGCCTGGCACGGCAACTACGCGCCCTGCAAATATGACCTTGCCCGCTTCAATTGCATCAACACCGTCAGCTTCGACCACCCTGACCCATCGATCTACACCGTCCTCACCTCCCCGAGCGAGATCCCGGGCACCGCGAACGTCGACTTTGCCATCTTCCCGCCGCGCTGGATGGTCGCCGAGCACACCTTCCGCCCGCCATGGTTTCACCGCAACTTCATGAACGAGTTCATGGGTCTCGTCCAGGGCGAGTATGACGCCAAAGCCGAAGGCTTCGTCCCCGGAGGCGCCAGCCTTCACAACTGTATGAGCGGCCACGGGCCCGACGCCGACACTTTCGCCAAAGCCAGCGTCGCCGAACTAAAGCCCGTCAAGCTTGATGGCACTCTCGCCTTCATGTTCGAGACGCGATTCGTCTGCCGTCCAACGAAGTTCGCCATGGACACTGCCGCACGCCAGCACGAGTACTACACTTGCTGGCAGACGCTGAATAAGAACTTCAAGCCGTAATCTAACCTCAGTTCAAGAAACCGCAAAAGAAAACGGGCGCAGCCGAATGTCGGTTGCGCCCGCGTCTGGTGAAGAAGGAATTAGAAGGTGAAGGACGTCTGCAAAAACACCTGTCGCAACGCCGAAGAAGTAGTGAACGGCCGTCCTGCAAGCTGAGTCGATCTTCCGAAGTTCTGAGAAGTCAGCGTGCCGATCGGCGTGGAAAGATCCTCATTGTTGAAGAGGTTCAGCACCTGAACACCGATGGACCAGTTGTAACGCCGGCCTGTGCTGCCGCCACCGCCACCGCCGAACCCACCACCCGGGCCGCCGCCCGGACCGCCACGACCGCCGCCGCCACCAGGACCACCACGACCGCCGCCAGGACCCCCGGGCCCACCTGGAGGGCCGCCCTGTCCACCACGGTTACCCTGTCCTTGAGCTCTCGCACCAGTCTCCGGACCAAAACCAAAGACCTTGGTAAGGCGGACGTTCGTTGTGAACTGAGCAGGTCCGGTGCAAAGATTGATCGGTACGGGCGTATACGTTGTACCTGCAGTGGGAGTTACAAAACTTCCGCAGCCTGTAATGGTATTGGTTCCGGGATTGCCAGGGGCAATGCCGTTCGCCGGGCCAAACGCGGGCCTTGAATTAGCTTGTCCGGAAAGGTTAATGGATCCCGTCGTAATGTTGTAAGGTGTGCCCGCGGAAAGGATGAGGATCGGGCTCAGGGTAATCGCGTGGGGCAGGTTTAGGCTCCCGAACAGGAACAATCGGTAACGCGTATCGAAGGTCGAGCGCCCGTAATCCTTGCCAATGTTATAGAAGTCTGTCGAAGGGTAGGTGGTGATACCGCCCGTATCGGACTTCGCAAAGTTAAGCACTCCGTAACCTGAGATGGAGAACAGCGGTTTCGGGCGAATATTTACATTCGCTATCAGCTGATTCTGCCGGTAGACGCCGCCCGACTCGTAGGTATCCAGAACAATAGGATGGCCGCCTGCCGGCGGAGGCACCGGATAAACAGGGTTGTTGCTCGAATCCAGGCCAATCGGCGAGTTCGCGTTGATGCTGTAGAACTGATGCACGCCGTCAGCACGAACGTAATTGACTGAGAGCGTCGCTCCGCGGAAGAGCTGCTGATCCACGCCGAAGGCGTAGTGCAGCGTGTAGGGGGCCCGTAGACTCGGCGACGCCGAATAGGTTTTATTTCCCGATGAAGAGGCTCCTCCCGCGCACGCAGCTACATTCTGCGGCGAGCAGGCCTGAGGAGGATTTGTAATTTGCGTCTGAATCTGGTTCTGACCGTTTGACTCGAGCGTAGTCATGATGTTGCCAAGCTGGTACCGGTCATAAAACATGCCGAAGCCGGCATTGAGAACAGTCTTTGCGTTGCCACCCTTGCCCAATCCATAGCGAATGGAGACACGCGGGGCGACGTTGGAATGGTCCGATAGATGATTCTGTGTCTCATACCGAAGACCATAACTAACTGATAGATTCGGACGAGGCTTCCAATCATCCTCGGCGTAGAGGCCGATATCCCACATCGTCGTGCTGACCGGATGAAGAACCTGCGTAATGCTGAACTGGCTGGCCTGCGTCGGATATACAGCTTGTGAGCCCGTCGGGCAGAGCGAGATCTCCAGGCAGCTGTAGATAAACGTACCGTTCGTTCCTGCCGTCGTCGTATTGTCGTCGTTCGTCGAGCGCAATCGTCCACCAAGCCGGATAAAATTCTTCGCCAGCTGGATCGAAGTATAGTTCTGGACTTCAATATGGTTCTGGGTATCTGATGAATTTCCCGTAGCTGACCCGCCAGCGGTAAAACTGCCTTGCACTGAGATCGTCGGATTTGTGCTCAGGGCTTTCTCTGTCGCGGTCTCTCGCTGATACTCGAACCGGGTCTCGTTGATCACCCGCTGACTCACAATCTGGGTATCGCTCACCTGCAGTGTCGTTTCCGATGAGCTGGAGTCGTAGCCTGCACTGGGCAGAACCAGCCCTCCAACTCCTACGTTGTTCTGATCATTCTCCTCATACATGAACCGCGTCACCAGCGTATTCTTTTCGCCCAGTGCGAGGTCGACGCGTGGGTTGATGTCGGTCCGCGACTGCGGCTGAGGATTCGCCACCGTATAGGGACACGTCGTCTGCCCCGCTGGGCAGGTCAGTGTAGGATCGAACGCCGGCATATTCGGAATGATCGCATTGACCAGGTTATTGTCCTGAATGGAACGGTGAGATCCGCCTACCGTGAACGACGCTGTCTTTGTGAGTGGTCCTGAAATATTTCCCAGCACCAGGATCGTGTGATACGGCGGCTGTGTCTGCTGGGGCTGGCCCGAGCTGAGAAAACTATTGAGCAACGGATTGGCCGAGTTCAGAGCCGAAGTAATGCCCTGCAGATTGATCTGCCCATGAAACTTGTCTGTTCCCGGCTTGGTGAAGACCTCCACACGCCCATACCCCAGACGGTCGTACTGCGCCGAGAACGGATTCTGATTGATTCGGATCTCGCGGATCGACGACTTAGGAGGAAGCTGCCCGCCCGTAAATCCATCTACATAGATCTGTCCGCCGTTCGGGCCCGCCGCCGGCCCGGCCAGTGCACTCAACTCCGACGAGAGCTCATCCGGATCGTCCGACAGCGCATCGAGGTCCTTACCCTTCAGCACAGTTGAACTGGCATTGTTGTCGGAATCGACACTCACCTGAGCCGCTGAGGTTGTTACATTCACCTCTTGCTGCTGCTGCTGAATCGCCATCTGCACATCCAGCGACAGGTTCTGTCCCGCAGCTACCTTCACACCCATCTTCACAAACGTCGCAAAGCCCGGCATCGTCACCGTCACCGAGTAGGTTCCCGGCGGAACGTTGCGCACCACATAAGTTCCATCGCTTTGCGACTGAATCACCAGCGCCTTGCCCGACGTCGGCGTCAGTGTCACCGTCGCTCCTGGAATCACCGCCTGCTCGGGATCGGCAACCACCCCATGCACCGTCGAGGCGGTCTGCTGGGCGATTGCAGCCATCGGCGTCCAGGCTAAAAAGCAAAGTAAAACAATCTTCCATGTGACACGAAATGACATACTGCTCCTCAAATTTTTCTCGTAGCGTTCGTAGAAATAAGTTGCTTCTAAAAAGAACTAATGTGCGCCGCCACCCTCAGGTGCTTCGCCCCCGATATTCCATGGAGACAGGGTCATTGCAGGCCCGCCGCTTGGCGTTGCTGCCAGAATCGGTTCCACTCCAGACAACAAAGTAACCGCTGTCACCGCAGAACTGCTGGGATCAGGCTGCGACGCTACGATCATCACTGCATCGCCTACCTTCAAATCAGCGATCGTCTTGTTCGGCAGCCGGCTCACCATATTCGAGAGATCGCCTCCAGCCGATCGTCCCGCTCCGCCCGGCCGTCCGCCCTCGGGCGCATTCGCCTGGCCGCTCTGCGGAGCAGCTCCGCCTGCTGCGCCGGCGGCACCACCCTTGGCACGAGCCGCAAACATCGCGGCTGCCTGAGGCGGCAGACTCTTCACATTCGAGTTCCCAGTAATCGCAATAGTAAAGGTTTTCTTTGTTGCCAAGTCCTTCAACGTCAGCGTTCCCGCGGTTGCATTGATCGTTGCAATCGTTCCAGCCAGATTCTTGAACGATCCGCTGACAATCTCCTCCGCCTGGATCGACGAACCATCATCCGACTTATTGCCGCGCACGCGAAGCTGATCGCCGGCTTGAATCTGCGCCAGTGTTCCGGGCTTCGCATCCTCAAACTTCACCGAATCTCCGGCATAGCGCCGGTACTGCGTCGTGCCCGAAGTCGTCACTACTACTTTGCGGGCCCCGACCGCAATCGTCACCGTTTCAGAACCAGCATCCACCGCGCTCACAATGCCACCGCTCCCGCGTTTCTGCCAGTCCGCCTGCTCCGCCTCATGCTTCTGCGCGATATCGGTCGATTTCATCAGAATCACGCGCGATGCTGTAAAAGAACTCGCATCGTCACCCGCTTTTCCGTTCACAAGCACGCGATCGCCGGTCGCAATATTCGTCAGTGCAATCGCCTGCGCCGTCTTCAAATCCGTACTGCCCGGAGCGAGTTGCAGAATTCGCGCTCCATCGGAGACACTCACCGTTACTACCTGCCCCGCGTCCGTCTTCAGCGTCAGGCTGTTTCCCGAAACAGCGGTTACTGTGCCAAGCTGACGTGCGGCAGCCGGCGCAGCGGCCGGTGCCTGCGCCAGCACATTTCCCCCCAGACACCAAACCGTCGCCGGCAGGATCAAACCTGCTCTCAGGACTGTCGTCCGGAATACACCCACTTCCTTCAACATGCTCATGCCCTCAACTTGATGCAACTCTTAAGTTCCGCTTCAGGTCGGCCCGCTGAAGCCGTTTTTCTCTACGCTGGTCTCTAAAGAAGACGAATTAGAGACACAAAAGTTTCCGCTCAAGAACAATACTTTCGTATTGAATTCCCCGCGAAGCAAAGGCGAAGCGAATCAATGAATATACCGATATCTCTATGATACCTGTTAGACAGTCCAGGCTCCCGTTTTTACTGGGTCGCCAGCAACTCCTTGACCGCTCTCTCCAACTGCGCATCCGAACCGGTCTCCGTCTCGCCCAGAGGACGCTCCACTTCAACATCCACAGGCCGTGGATGCATCTCCATAGTCTGTCCACGCATGTCCTGAATTCGCCATCCCGGCACCCGAACCGCCGATCCATCGATGAGCGGCTGCGCACCCGTGAAGATGATCCAACCTGCCGTAGGTTCTCCGACTACCTTGCCTAGCTTCAGCGACCGATAACCCTCAGTGAAATCCTCAGCGTCCGACACCGACGACTCATTCGTCACAAGCAC
>Ga0210397_10000478_pt1 | contig 26826 bp, 22 predicted proteins | sample IncBWH2OmetaG_FD_160126 | JGI IMG/M metagenome (GOLD analysis project Ga0210397, IMG submission 160126) | Forest soil microbial communities from Barre Woods Harvard Forest LTER site, Petersham, Massachusetts, United States - Inc-BW-H-2-O ...
AAAGAGGTCCTTGTCGTTGGTCGCCAGAATCGTCTCGATCTGCTCGCGTGCTGCGGCGATCACATAGCAGGCCATCAAATCGTCCGCCTCAGTATTTGGTTTTGCTATCGATGCAAATCCCATCGGCGCACAAAATTCGCGGATAAAATCCAACTGCGAGATCATCTTTTCGGGCATTGCCTCGCGTTGCTGTTTGTAGGTGGGCTGCAACTCCACGCGTTTCGCGGGAAGCCCTTCGTCCCAAAAGATCGCCGCCAGGTCCGGGCGAAGATCTTTCAGCATTTTTCGTACGGTCTTAACAAAGCCAAAAATCGCGTTAGTGGCTTCGCCACGCGAATTTGTCAGTGATTGGATCGCGTGATAGGAGCGATAGACGTAGTAATGACCGTCGATCAGGAGGAGTGTCACATAGCACCAGTAAGCAGGGTCTGGACAGCTGTCCAGAGATCAGAAAACCGGAGATTCGTACCGTAAACACCAGTATCCTGCAACCACGGCTCAAACGAGTTTCAGATTCGGGTCAGCATCGTCGCTGAGGTTGGAGCGATATCCGAGCAGGAAGCGTTCAAGGGCTACGAATGCGATCATCGCGGCATTATCGGTGCTCAGGGACGGACAAGCCAACTTCAGCTCCAAGCCAGCTGCGGCGGAGGCATCCGTCATTTTGGTGCGCAGCCGCGAGTTTGCGCTGACGCCTCCGCTTACGGTCACCAGGTTCACTCCAGACCTCTTGGCCGCCCGAATCGTCTTCTGCACCAGAACATCGATAACGGCCTCCTGAAAAGAGGCACAAAGATCCGTGCGAAAATCACCGTCCAGCTTCGGCAAGAGATAACGAACGGCCGTTTTCAAGCCACTGAAGCTGAAATTGAAATCTCCGCTGTTCAACATGCTTCGCGGGAGATCGAATTTTCTTGGATTTCCCTGCTGAGCGAGACGGTCGATCTCGGGACCACCGGGATATGGCAACTCCAGGAGTTTGGCAACTTTGTCGAATGCTTCGCCGGCGGCGTCGTCGACTGTTCTTCCGAGCAGGTTATAAGAGCCGACGCCGGTGATTTGGACCAGCATGGTGTGTCCACCGCTGACAATCAAGTTAACAGAGGGCAAAGGTCGATCGGGTCCTTGGAGAAAAGGCGACAAGAGATGGCCTTCCAAATGATTGACGCCGATAAACGGCTTGCCTAAGCCGATCGCGAGACCTTTGGCAGCGCTGTAGCCGACGAGGAGAGACGTCAAAAGTCCCGGACCACGCGTTGCGGCGACGCAATCGATCTCGGCCAGTGACGATCCGGAGCGATGCAGAGCGGCCTCGATGAGTGGTCGGATTCTGGGCAAATGATTCCTGGAAGCCACTTCCGGAACGACCCCGCCATATTTCCTATGGAGGTCGATTTGGCTCGCTATTTCAGAAGCTAGAATCTCACGCGGGGCTCGGAGGACCGCCACAGCCGTCTCGTCACACGAGGTCTCGATCGCTAATACCAACGACCGGCTCACTGCTGAGTCGACTGAGGCTGTTTGTCGTTCTGATTATAAATCATGGCGCCCTTTAGAGCATCGACAGCGCGATCCAGCTGGGGATCTTTTTGGTCGTTGACAAATCTCTGCTCGTCCGGGCTGAGGAGTCCGTCGCGATGCCGCAAAAGCAGTGCGCGCTCCTGGTCCGCCGTAAGCGACGCTTTAATGTTAGGCGTCACCCCTTTCTCGTGAATAACCTGTTTGCCGGGCGTGTAATATTTGGCCGTGGTCAACCGCAGTGCAGCACCATCCGGCAACTGGATCACGCTCTGCACCGAACCTTTCCCGAAGGTCGTTTCGCCGACAAGGATTGCGCGATTCAGGTCTTTGAGAGCGCCGGCCAAGATCTCCGAACCGCTCGCGCTTCCGTTGTTGACCAGCAAGACCATGGGAAAGTTAGGCCGCTGCTTCGCATTTTTGCTGGTGTAATATTCTCGTCGTTGAGAGGCGTCGCGCCCCTCGGTGTAAACAACCATCGTCTTGGGCGGGAGGAACAGCCCTGAGACATCCACCGCGCTGGTGAGTAAGCCGCCCGGATTGTAGCGTAGATCAACGATGAGCGCCTGCATGCCGTGGGCTTGCAACTCGTTCAATTTTTGATCCAATTCCTGCGCAGTGGGCTCATTAAACTGCGTGATCCTCAGATAACCGATTTTAAAGTTTCCGGTGACCGATTGATCGAGAATCTTCGCGTCTTTGACGCTGGCCACCTTGATGATCTCTCGCTGCAGAAGATAGTCTCTGGTCTCCTTGGTAGAGGGTCGAAAAATGGTGAGCGTAACTTTCTGGCCGGGGTCTCCGCGCAACAGATTGATCGCATCCTGAAGACTCATCTTTTCGGTTGTCGTGCCGTTGATCCGCAAGATCTGATCGCCAGGCGAGATCCCGGCGCGAAAACCGGGGCTATCTTCCATTGGAGACACGACCGTTAGAACACCATCTTTGGTCGATACGACAATCCCCAAGCCACCGAACTCGCTCCGGGTCTCGTCCTGCATATCCCGGAAATCTGTTGGCTCCATGAACTGGCTGTGAGGATCCAGGCTGCCAAGCATTCCCCGAAGAGCCGAATAGGTCAGATCTCTGTATCCAATTTTATTCGCGTCAACGTAGTCTTGGCGGATCAACTGCAGAGCCCTGGTGAAAACCGTCAAATTTGCGTAGCCTGCGTCGTCCGAATCGGCGACGGCACTCGAGGTTAGAACCTTTACGCCAACGACAAGGTTAAAAATCAGTAACAGGCTCAAGAAGCCGTACAAAACTTTGCGCTTCATCGGAGTTGCACTTTAACACACGTTTTGACCTGTGCGAGTAACCAATGAGCAAAGTCGCAGTCCATGAAGAGGAGTGCCAACCGAGGGCGGTTCACTTCATTCGAAAAATGAGAAACCAGCAAGGGATTGCTTTTCCTAAGCCGCGTCCTTGTCCTGTTTTCTTCTGATCAGCGGCGCACGTTTGCCTTCGACGACAGCACGATTGATGACCACGTCGGCGATATCTTCCCTGCTAGGTACTTCATACATGACGTCGAGCATGATCTTTTCGAACATCGAACGCAAAGCGCGGGCACCCGTGCCTTTCGTGACCGCCTGGTGAGCCAAGGCGCGTAAAGCGTCACGAGTAACGACGAGATTGACTCCCTCCATTGCCAACAGCTTCGTGTACTGTTTTACCATCGCATTCCGCGTCTCGGTCAAAATAAGCATCAACTCGTCTTCCGTTAATGCATCGAGTGCCGTGACGATCGGGAGACGACCTATGAATTCGGGAATCATTCCGAAAGAAAGCAGGTCTTCCGGTTCGGTGTTCTTCAGCGTTTCTTCCACTTTACCTTGGTCTTCCACGGTATGCGTGGTACGGAACCCGAGAACTTTGTTTCCCAACCGGCGGCTGATTATCTTTTCGAGTCCGACGAAAGCGCCGCCGCAGATAAAGAGAATTTTCTCGGTGTTGACCTGGATATATTCCTGATGCGGATGTTTGCGCCCGCCCTGCGGCGGAACATTGCAGCTACTTCCTTCCAGGATCTTGAGAAGCGCTTGCTGGACACCTTCGCCGGAAACATCCCTCGTGATGCTCACGTTATCGGTCTTGCGCCCGATCTTGTCGATTTCGTCGATATAGACGATGCCGATCTCGGCACGTTTCACATCATAGTCGGCATTTTGTAACAGACGCAAAATGATATTCTCGACATCTTCACCGACGTACCCTGCCTCGGTCAGGGTAGTCGCATCCGCGATACAAAACGGCACATCGAGAATCCGCGCAAGCGTACGGGCCAAAAGCGTTTTTCCTGAACCGGTTGGACCGATCAGCAGAATGTTGCTTTTCTCAATCTCAACATCCGCGTAGGGATCCATCGAAAGATCTTTGCTGCCGTTCGCTTGCAGGATTCTTTTGAAATGGTTGTGAACCGCAACCGCGAGCACCTTTTTCGCGGCCTCCTGTCCCACGACATACTGATCAAGCTGTCGCCGGATTTCAACCGGCTTCGGAACACGCAGACTGGTGGTTTGGCGCCTAGCGTCCTCGTTCAATTCCTTGTCGAGGATACCTTTGCAAACATTGATGCAATTATCACAAATGTAAACGCCCGGGCCGGCAATAAGCTTGCGCACCTCCGCATGGCTCTTGCCGCAGAAAGAGCACATTGTGAGGTTAGATGCGCGAGCCATATTTTATCATTCTATCCGTCTAAACATCCAATTCGTCCAGTTAGATAATCACTTAAGCGGGTAAATCAGCCGCAGCCGGTAAAGGCTCCGGGGCGACATCTTTGCGCGACTTCACCACTTCGTCGACCAGCCCGTAATCCTTGGCCTGCTGAGCAGTGATCCAATAGTCGCGATCGGAATCGGCTTGAATTTGGACGTCCGTTTTACCGGTGTGATGAGCGAGAATACTGATCAGCCGTTTTTTCAGCTTGAACATGTACTCCACCGTGCGTTCAACGTCGCTGGCCGTGCCTTGCGCTCCGCCGGAGACCTGATGAATCATGATATCGGAGTTGGGCAACGCGTACCTCTTGCCTTTAGTCCCGGCAGTCAACAGAATCGCACCCATGCTCGCGGCAACGCCGACGCAGTAGGTGGCCACGTCGCACGTGACGTACTGCATTGTATCATAGATCGCCAGACCTGCCGTTACGGAACCGCCTGGCGAATTGATGTAAATATTGATATCGCGCTTTGGATCCTCCATCTGGAGAAACAGCATCTGAGCGACGACTAGATTCGCCACATGGTCATCGATCGCGGTTCCAATGAAAACAATTCGATCTTTCAGTAGTCGGCTATAGATGTCGTAACTGCGTTCCCCTCTTCCGGTTTGTTCGATGACCATCGGAACGAGCAGAGAGTTGTGCGAATGATAGGTGTTGCTGGACATGTTATTGGAGCCTTTAAATCAGCTGTTCACGACATCTTCGGGCGCGATTTCGACGTTAGCATTCGAAGTTAGGAAATCAAGAACCTTGCCGAACAGCACCTCCTCGCGCACCTGCCCCATCGCCCCCTTTTCTTCCAGATCCGACGTCATTTTTTCGTATTTGACTCGATATTGATTTGCCAGAACCTGGACGCGTTCCCGGATTTCCAGAGGTTTCACCTCGATTCCTTCTTTTTCGGCGATCCTTGTTAGAATGAAGTTGGTCTTCAATCGGTCCCGGGCATTGCGAGAAGCCATGCTAATGATGTCCTTTTGGTTCTCCCTCAGCACGTCTTCGCTGATACCTCGCATCTGGTTATGCTGCACTATCTCGGACATGATTCGGCGCGTCTCACCCTTTACGTAGCTCTGCGGCAATTCGCATTCCACATGCGACACGAGATATTGGATGATTTGATTCTGCTTAAGCGTCTGCTGTCTGCGCTCCTTGTCGGCGACGAGTTGCCCTATCAGAGCCTCTTTCAGTTTTTCGACGGTCAACCCTGCGGCAACCTGGCTGGCGAACTCGTCCGTGAGCTCCGGAAGATGCATGCTCTTGACTCCTTTAAGCGTGACATTGAAGTCCAACGCGCGGTTTGCCAACTCTGCGACAGGGAAATCGGCCGGAACCGTGAGATCGAAGTTCCGAGTTTCGCCGATTTGCATTCCGACCAACCGTTCGCTGAAGCCCTTCACGAGTGTGTTTTCCTCCAGCTTGATCCAGAAGTCCGCGCCACCCGTCAGCATCTTGGGCGCCTTCGGTTCGGCCTCCAGCAAGGGACGTCCGTCCAGAGTCGCGGCATAGTCGATGACGGCAAAATCGTTTAGTTCAAGAGGCCGCCCTTCCACATCCGAAAAGGTGGCATGCCGCTCTCGAAGACTCTGAAGGCCTTTTTCAATTTCGTCTTCGGTGACTTCGTCCGGCGGCACCTTCACATGGATTCCTTGGTAATCCGGAAGTTCGAACTCCGGAGAAGTGATCAAGGTCGCCGTGAAGCGCATGCTTCTTTCGGGAGTGAACTCGACGCCGGCGACATCAGAGATCGATAACACATTGAGGCCCTTCTCCTGGATTGCCACTCGCGTCGTTTCTGTGACCAGCTTTTTGGTCAATCGATCCTGGATCTCCTTGCGGAACTTTGCTTCGACCACATTCCCGGGAGCCTTACCTGGACGAAACCCTGGAATTCGCGCAGCCCGGCGAAATTCCTTGACGACCTCGTTCCATTCTTTCGTAACAACATCCGGCGGCAATTCGATATGCAAAGAGGCGATGCAATTTGGCAGATTTTCAACTTCGACGTTCATGTCATTCCTCGAAACCTCAAAACCCGATGTCCCCGATCAAACGTTCGACCTTGGCGCCTTCGACGGGTCCGACAACACCAAGGCCCATCCGCTGTGGAGCGAAACAGAGATCGGCTACCTGCTGGATCTGCTCGACGGTGACCTCCTTAAATTTAGCTTGTACTTCTTCAGGATCGACGACCTTGTCATACGCGATCAACGATTCACCCATCCACATGATCTGGTTGGTCGTACTTTCAAGGCCTAATTCATTCTGACCGATCGTGTATTCCTGGGCCTGGCGCAGTTCCTTTTTGCTCGGCGGCTTTTGGCGAAGTTTGTCCAGCTCACGATGGATTGCCCGCAAAGCACTCCGAAGTTTCGCAGGTTCAAGTCCGACACAAATGCTGACAAGACCGGAATCCTCAAGGACCAGTGTACCGCTGTGGACGGAGTAACAGAAGGCATAACGCTCTCTGAGTTGCTGGAAGAGCCGGGAACTCATGTTTTCCCCGAGGATCACGCTCAAAAGCTTCATTGCATGCCGGCGATCATCGGTTCGACTCATCGCGAAATACCCTAGCGCCAAGTGGGTTTGTTCCGTTTCGTCCTTTGCCACGAGAACGCGCTGGTCGCGCTTCACTTCGTTCCAGCGCTGGAAGAGCGGAGAACGGCCACGAGGCAGTTTTTTCAGCTTATTTCGGAAATGCTTCACGACCTCCTCGTGCGTGCAACGTCCCGCTACGGTAATCACGGTGCTGAGTCCATTATAGTTCTCGGCGACGAACTTCAGGAGATGCTCACGCTGAATCCTGGAAATCGATTCGAGTGAACCAGTCAACGGCCGGCCCAGAGCGTGCCGAGGCCACATTGCCTCGGTCAGGAGCTCCTGTGAAAACTGTCCCGGCTGATCCTTGTACATCAGGATCTCTTCACGAATCACATCCCTTTCCCGTTCGATTTCCTGCGCGGCGAAAAGGGAGTTGACGTACATATCGGAGAGCACATTCGCCAAGGTGGGCAGATGTTGAGATGCAGCCTTGGCGTAGAGACAAGTATGATCTTCCGTGGTGAAGGCATTGACGAAACCTCCAAGACCTTCCACCTCTTCGGTGATATCCCTGGCCGATCGGTTTGCCGTGCCTTTGAAAAGGAGATGCTCCAGAAAATGAGAGATTCCGCAGAGCTCCTCCGGCTCATGACGCCCGCCCACCGCGATCCAGACGCCCACGCTGACACTCTTCATTTCCGGCATCTCGCGCGTGGCGATCCTGACTCCGTTTTCCAAACTCGTTGTCCGGTACTGCATTCTACATTCAGGCCAAGTTGAAAAGAATCAGGTAAAAGCGTCCACCGACTCCAAACCTAAAATTTAACCTCCCTTAAATTCATCATCTTCTCCACTAAATCCAGGTCTCTCGGAAAAGTAATCTTTATATTCCAGTCGGTGTTCAGCAGCAAACGAACCGGATAACCGGCTTCCTGCAGTGCTGAAACCTCATCGGTGACGGAGCGGCCTGAGTCAACAATTCGTTTATAAGCGTCGAGCAGCCAGTCGAAACGAAAGACCTGTGGTGTCTGCATGGCCCAGAGCCCGGACCGGTCAAGGCCTTCCGTGACGTTCTGCTCCAGGTCCGCTCGTTTTATTGTCTCCACGATCGGGGCGGCGAGAGAGACCGCGCCGCAACCTCGAGCCAACGTCACGCTTCGACTGATCAGGTCCGACGAAACCAGCGGACGCGCAGCATCGTGAACCGCAACTATCTCGCAGGCTTCCGACAAGTGAGAAATGCCATTCCAGACCGAGAGATGCCGTTCAGATCCGCCGTCGACAAGGTGGTTGACTTTGGTAAATCCGCAAGCGTCCACAATCTGCTGAAACTCAACACGCCGCTCGGCACGAACGACGAGTATTACCTCGTCGATATTCTCGCATTGTTCAAACCGATCGATCGAGTGAGCGACGACCGGCCTGTCGCCGATGAGGCTCAACAACTTATCAAATCCCATCCGCTGACTGCTGCCAGCCGCTACGATGATGGCGGAGACCATGAGGGGGAAGTTGTCAGTTGCCAGTTGTCGGTTTTCAGTTGCCGGAAGAGAGGCAGTGCGCAAGGGTTCGTTGTCAATAAATTGGGCCAAGGGGCATGTTATTTTCCAAAAAGTCGAAGCCTCATTTGGCAATCTCCGCACGGACAACTGGCAACTGATAACCAACAACTTCCTCCGACACTTTCTTATTCCAGTGCTTTCTGAACGGCTTGGCTGAGCTTTTTACCCTCAACCCGACCTTCCGCTTTTTCCGTAGCGATTTTCATGACCGCCCCCATCTGGGCTTTCGAGGTCGCCCCGCCTTCGGCTATGGCATCTTTCACCAGTTGATTAATTTCATCTTCTTCGAGGGGCTGCGGGAGATACTCCGTTAGAAACTCAATCTCCTTTCGTTCTTTAGCTGCCAATTCCGGGCGTCCGCCTTTCTCAAAACTCTCGATGGAATCCCGTCGTTGTTTGACTTGTTTCCTGATAACGCCGACAGCTTCGGAATCCGCGAGCCCTCCGGTCACTCGGCGCTTCTCGATCGCAGCATTCGTCAGGGCAGACTTTACCATCCGTAGTACCGACAGCCGCTCTGCGTCCCTTGAACGCATGGCATCTTTCAAGTCGGCATCGATCTCTTCCTGGATAGTCATGAATCGATTTTATGCGGGCAACGCCGGTCGTGCAAATGCGTCACTGCGTAAATCGACTGATGGGCAAACCTCAGCGAAGCCGGTGAGCCGTCGCATTGCGTTGTTAGGACCGACGATCCAGGCGCCGGTGTCCTCGAGGTTTTCTCTGGAAATTCTCGATGTTACAGCCGAAGGTGGCGGGTTATGCGTCCGGTTGTCTTGTTCGCGCCCCTGTTGCTAATGCTGAGCTTCCTTGTTGAGTCGCGTGGAGCAGTTTATTTGCCTTACGCGATTGTATTTAGAGGTGGTTCAGAATTTGAAGGGCTGGTTCAAAAAGCGCAGAGCGAAAACTGGCGCTCGCTGACACTCGGAGCACGAACGGTGGCAGTAGGTAAAGCTCTTTTGGGGACTCCATACGTGAACTATACGTTGGAAATTGATGATCACACGGAGTCTCCTTCCGTGAATTTGCGCGGAGTCGACTGCTGGACTTTTTTCGAGATATCGCTTGGGTTCGCGCGCATGCTCGAGCTCAAGACAGGAAATTACTCGCCGGCGGATCTCCTCGCGATGATCGAACTCGACCGTTATCGCGGCGGCCAGTGCAATGGCAGGTACACATCACGGCTTCACTATCTGGAGGATTGGATTTACGACAACGAACGCCGGGGCCTGGTGACGAATGTCACACCCTCGCTTGGCGGAGTCCCGATGCGAGGACGCTATCTCAATGAGATGAGCAAATACTGGCGCGACTCCCGATATCTTCGGCACAATCCCGGGCTAGTGCCGGAAATGCGCCAGATCGAAGACCGGATCGCAAGCCGAACGATCTATCACATTCCCAAAGCGGAGGTCGCGGAGATTGAATCAAAAATTCAGGATGGCGACGTGATTTGTATCAGTGGAAACGGTCCGGAGGGTTTCACTGAACATGTTGGATTGGCGTGTCGTGATCGCTCGGGTGTAGTTCACTTCATGCACGCCTCGAAGGACGAACACAGGGTAATTATCGACGTGCCGCTTCACAGTTATATTTACCGATACAGAAAATTTGCCGGGATCATGGTCGTCCGGCCGCGGGAAGTTTCACCGTCTGCCGTGGCGGGAGTTGTTGCGACGCGTTGATCCTTTGTCAAGGTTAGGGTGAAGCCGAGCTGGAGCCAAAAACACCGGATTTTTGGTGAAGAATCTGCCGATTGCTATATGTTCAAATGAGTATGGCGATCTCATCTTCGGAAATGATAGAACCGGGAAAGAAAGTCCCGCCCACCGGCGTCGCACTTTACTGGGATGGAAGCCCGTTTCGCGTCGAAACCAGTTCCGCGGGTTATGGGCGATGATCCGATGAATCGGCCAATGCGCGGACGTGGTGCGACCATCAACCCGGCAAACCGGTTTGAGGCGCTGCGCTATGAGCTGGAGGATTGGTGTGAACCGGACGCGGAGTCGCGACCGATTCGCACCGAATTTTTCCACGACGATTCACAGAGCATAATTTCGTACAATAACAGCCCCGACATCGGGTTTGACGCCAGCCTGAACCCGTATCGCGGGTGTGAGCATGGCTGCGCCTACTGTTACGCGCGACCAACCCACGAATACTTGGGATTTTCGGCCGGGATTGACTTTGAAAGTCGAATTCTGGTGAAAGCAAATGCCGCGGAGTTATTGGCCGCCGAGTTAGCGAGGCCTTCGTGGACGCCGCAACATCTCGCACTTAGCGGGGTGACCGATGCGTACCAGCCGATCGAACGAAAATTGCAAATTACCCGCTCTTGTTTGCGGGTCCTGGCGGAGTTTCGCAATCCGGTCATTGTGGTCACCAAGAACCATTTAGTCACCAGGGACGCAGACTATCTCGGGGAATTGGCAAGAGTCAACGCCTCGTCGGTATCACTTTCGATCACCACCCTTGACTCTCAGCTAACCCGAATATTGGAGCCGCGTGCCTCAAGTCCTTCGCAGAGACTCGAGGCCGTCACCACGCTGCACGAGGCGGGTATTCCGGTTGGAGTCAACGTGGCGCCGATCATTCCCGGTATCAACGACCACGAGATCCCGAGTATCACGGCGACGGCAGCGAAGGCTGGAGCGCAGTTCGCGTCTTACACGATCGTTCGGCTTCCGCTCACGGTGGCACCGGTTTTTGTCGCTTGGCTTGAGAACCATTTTCCAGACCGAAAGGAGAAGGTTTTAAATCGTATTCGTTCGATGCGGAACGGGAAATTGAACGACCCGGATTTCGGCGCTCGAATGCGCGGCGACGGCCCGATGGCGGAAGAGATCGGTCAACTGTTTCACGTCAGTTGCCGCCGGGCGGGTCTGAATCGAGCGCGCACAGAACTTAGCACCGCAGCATTTAGACGAGTTTTGCCGAACCAGATGGAACTGGCGCTTTGATCCGTGAGAGCGTTGCTGGCCAAACGCGGTTTTGCGCTGCAGGCCGGTTTTTGTTCAGCGCGCATCGCGTATTTGGAGATGAATCGGGCCGATTTACTCCACTTGACCGGAGCTTTGAAGGGGGTAGTTATGCGGAATGCGTTCGCTGGCTGCTTTGTGTATTTTCTTTGGAGCAATGGGTTCGGTTGCAAACGCTGAGGAATCAGCCGGTTCAGCGTGGTCGCAACTGGAGACGCTCAATGACAAGACGAAGGAAAAAGTGCCGATCGGCACTAACGCGGTCGACTTTTATGCCGGACGCGAAAAGGCGTTGCACGACGCTGCAGCGGAGTTCGTGAAGCAGTTCCCGAATGATGCTCACGAGCCGCAGGCAATGCTTTGGAAGATCGAGACGACTAACCTCCTGGGGTCTGCCGAGCAAAGAATTGCTTTCCTCCGACAGAACGAACAAGATGGACGAACCGTCGCCGACAACGCGGCGTTGCCCGCAAATTTACGATTTCAAATCCAGCGCACGATCATCACTCAGTGGTTGGACAATCCGGATCTGATCACGACGCCCGATCAGGCCGCTGACATTGAAGAACGAATCGCTGATCTGGTCCGGAAAAACCCGGCAGAACCGCGGGTCATTTTTTTGCCACTGGCGAGAGCGGAATTAATGCTCCGCTTCGACCACGAGAAAGGGGTTACGCTCCTCCAAGAGTTGACCAAAGCCCCTGAGCAAAAACTTGCGGACGCGGCGCAAGCTAGACTGCTGAAGGAGCAAATGATTGGTCAACCGGTGGATCTTCAGTTCACGGCTGTGGACGGTTCGGCCGTCGATCTGCGGATGCTACGCGGCAAGATTGTCCTGGTCGATTTCTGGGCTACGTGGTGCCCGGACTGTATTCGAGAGATGCCGGAGCTCCGGCAGACTTACGAAAAGTACAAAGACAAAGGCCTCGCTGTCGTCGGGATTTCTCTCGATAAAGACGCGCAGGCTCTTTCCAACTTCGTGGCCAGGAAATTGATTCCCTGGCCTCAGTATTTCGATGGCAAAGGATGGGGAAATGATTTCGTGACGAAGTACGGCGTCCGCGCGATCCCGGAGATGTGGCTCATCAATCAGCGAGGAGAGTTGGTGAGCAGCAATGTTTTGCCTGGACGGCTCGATCAACGAATCCAGGAACTCATGACTTCTCAGGATCGGCTGAGTCGGGACTAGATAGTTGGGTTTCTTGTTCGACTGGCACGATTTAGCAGAATGTTCCGAGTTTACGATTCGCGATTCACCCCCTACTGTTCGCCAGCATGAGTGACGGAACTCCCGCAATTGGGATCATTGGCGGCAGCGGCTTGTATCAGATTGAAGGTCTCGAGGAACCCGAGGAACTCGTGGTCGACACGCCCTTTGGACAGCCGTCCGACTCCCTTGTCTCGGGTCGTATGAACGGCCGTCAGCTCTACTTTTTGCCGCGGCACGCTCGCGGGCATCGACTGCTTCCGACGGAACTGAACCACCGCGCGAATATTTTCGCGCTCAGGTCGTTGAATGTTCGCTGGATTCTCAGCGTGGGCGCCGTGGGGAGTCTTCAGGAGAAATATCGCCCGAGAGATATTGTTCTTCCCTCACAATTCTTTGATCGGACCAGCCGCCGTTCGGAGTGGACTTTTTTCGGGAACGGAATCGTTGCCCACGTTGGTTTTGCTGATCCGGTCAGCACGAACCTGCGAGCGATGGTGGCCCAGCAAGGGTCAAACCTTGGTTATACTGTTCACGACGGAGGAACCTACGTGAACATGGATGGACCTGCGTTCTCGACGCGCGCGGAGTCGGAGTTTCATCGCAAAATGGGTTTCGATATCATCGGCATGACGAATCTCCCAGAGGCTAAGCTGGCTCGAGAAGCCGAGATTTCGCTTGCCTCGATCAATTTCGTAACCGATTACGACTGTTGGAAAATAGAGGATGAACCAGTGAGTGCTCAAACGGTGATCGGGCACTTGGTGGCGAACGCGGAGGCGGCTCGAAAGATCCTGCCAAGGGTCATCGAAAAAATTCCTCTGGAAGCAAACTGGCCGGAACATCGGGTACTCGATTTCGCCCTGGTAACCGACCGTAAGCTTTGGCCAGAAGCAACGGTCAAAAGACTGGAAATTATCCTTAAGCGATTTCTGTAAGACTATGCGTTTTGGAGTAGGTTTTCTCTCCTTTTTTTTAAGCGTCCTGGCCGCTGGCGCCCAGGACTCCAACTCCACTCCAAGCCCGGCGCCTACTCCGGCAAAACCGGCGACCTATGCTCAGGTGCGGGTGGACCAACCTTACATCGCGATGACGTTCGACGATGGGCCAAGCGCCGAAAATACTCCGCGATTGCTGGAGATGTTGAAGCAACGCAACATCAAGGCAACGTTTTTTCTCATCGGTCAGAATGTCGCGGCAAACCCGGACCTTGTTCGCCGCATCCTTGCGGATGGACACGAAATTGGGAACCATTCGTGGACCCATCCTCAACTCTCCAAACTCTCTGACGACCGAGTGACGATGGAAATCACCAAAACGCAGGACGCGATCAAGGACGCAAGCGGGTTTACCCCCAGCCTTTTGCGTCCGCCGTACGGTGCGATCACGCCTCGCCAACGAGAATGGGTAGAGGACCGGTTTGGCTTGAATGTCATTCTCTGGTCGGTGGATCCCTTCGACTGGAAACGACCGGGCGCCTCGGTGATCACGCAGCGCATTCTGAGTCAGGTCCGTCCGGGAGCGATCATTCTGTCACACGACATCCACAAGCAGACGGTCGACGCGATGCCGGCGACACTGGATGGGTTAATTGCCAAGGGCTATAAGTTTGCCACGGTGAGTCAGTTGATCGCGATGAATAAGCCGAAGCCGCCATCGGCTGAACAGGGGAGCGATGATCGAGCACACTCGACGAAAAGCCGGAAAGGCGTCCAGGCGCCGGCGGAGGCGGTAACCCCGCAACCGGGGAGAATCCAGAATGATCCAGGGAGCAACGCCACACCTACTCCCGCCGGAGGGCGTCAATAGGAACCGCGCCAGAAAATGGTCGCTGAGAAATACCTCGAACTCCGTTCTCAACTCGGGACCACGCTCGGGTCATTGATCACTCTTGCGCACCAAATCGGGGCGCCCGAAGACACCCTGCGCAATCTGCAGAATCTGGTGACAAACCTCGGCCAGCCGTTTTTGTTTGTCGTTGTCGGGGAAGTTAAAGCCGGTAAATCATCCTTGCTAAACGCTCTTTTCGGTCGCGACTTTTGCAAGGTCGATGTTCTCCCGGCGACCGACCGTATTTACGAGTTCAAGTACGGAGAAAAGGACTATGATGTCCAAATTTCCGATCACATTACGGCACTTCATCGACGAATCGATTTTCTAAAAGATTTCAACATCGTCGATACGCCTGGAACAAATACGATCGTCGCGAATCACCAGGAAATTACCGAAAATTTTGTCCCGATGGCCGATCTCATCGTGTTCGTTTTTGCGGTCACGAATCCGTGGGCGGCTTCGGCGTGGGATTTTTTGCGTTTGATCGGGCAACAGTGGAAGAAGAATATCGTGTTTGTGGTCCAGCAGGCGGATCTGCGAGACCCGCACGAGGTCGAAATAGTTTCCAGGCATCTCGATCAGACAGTCTTGCAAATCCTGGGAGCGAGCTGCCCGATCTTTGCGGTGTCTGCGAAGAAAGCCTTCCTGGCTAAAACTTCGCCGAACGTGGATCGCGACAAATTGTGGAATGAAAGTCACTTCGGTGAGCTGGAGGATTGGATTACCGAGACGGTGTCCCGGAGTGAAGAGCGCGGCGGAAAATTGCGTTCGGTCGCGCAAACGGCGCAGGTAGTAGTGGGCGGCTTGCGAGCACGTCTGCAAGGTTCGTTGGATATGCTAAAATCGGACCTGGAGAAATTAGCGTCGATCCGGAGCACTTTCGATTCACGAAAGGCACAAACACAACGACAGGTTGGAGGATTTACCCGGGAGGTTGAACAAGCTTACGATGCGTGCCGGGAGCGGGGTGAGAAGGTCTTGGAGGAGCGCCTTACCTTTGGCCAGACGATCAAGATGATTTTTTCTGGCGCCCGATGGGAGAAAGATTTCCAGGATAAGGTCGAATCCGAGGTCAAAAAAGAAGTCCAGGCCAAGATCGAGCATGCGCTCAGTCTTCTCGAATCCGATCTTCGGTCGATGTGGCAAGATCTTCAGGACAAGGTTAACGTCCAGTTTGGCTCGGAAACAAAAAAACAGGTGCGCGCGGTGATGCCCGGATTTCTCACGCAGCGTCAAGAGATGCTGCAGCGGCTTCAACTCACCTTGATGGAGCAAATGTCTGACGCCAAAATCAAGGAGCAGTTACAAAGTCTTTTCGGAGAAACGGCTCGATGGTTGCGGGTGCCAACGAGTGTGGCCGCCGCCGGCGGGATTGCCACGGTAATCGCCGCCCTCACACACACGGCGCTGCTGGACGTCACCGGCACCGTTGCTGGCCTGGCTGCGCTGACCGGCACACTCTATGCCGTTTGGCGCCGAAGAAAGATCTTGCGCCAGTACCGGGAGCAAATGAATGAAAAACGCCGGGAGCTCTCTCGGGCTGTGGAATCTCAACTGAATCACGCCATTGAAGGGTTTTATCACGAAGTCGGCTTGACCTTCTCTCCGCTGGAGACTTTCTGTGACTCCGAATTTAAACGCCACGCGCCGTTGAGGGAGCGGATTGACGGCCTCGACCAGGCAATTGGGGCCATCAAGAGCCAGCTTGGCTAAGGGCTGAATCGGGGTATCTCCTTGTCGATGAGTCGATTCTACCGGCGATTAATCAGCGCAATAGTGATGTGGGCGATCGCGTTGTCGGCGATCTTCTCGGGGAACGAGATGATCTTTTTGCTGCTGATCGGCGCGCTCGGACTGGCGGGACTCTGGGAATATTTTCGGATGATCGAACGATCCGGCACACGCTGTTTTACCGCGTTTGGGATGGCCTGTGGCGCAGCCTCGTTTGTTGGCAGTTTTTTCGCGTTACGCACCAACAGCCAGACCGCGGCCTACGATTTCGAGAATATTGTGCTGCTGGTGTTTCTCTTCGGAGTCTTTGCCCGCCAGATGTTTCGGCCGAGCGGAAAAACCGCACCACTCGAGACAATGGCCTATACACTCTTTGGACTGCTCTACGTGGCGTGGCTTTTCAATTTCATGACCAAGATCGTTTATGTCATTCCGAGAACTGCGGAGGGCGCTACACTTGGTCAATTTTACGTGCTCTATCTGGTCGTGGTGACAAAATTCGCCGATATGGGCGCTTATCTCGTGGGGAGCCGGATTGGGCGGCATCGGATGATGTCGCACATTAGTCCGTCCAAAACGTGGGAAGGTTTTATTGCGTCCCTATTTTTCGCGGTGGCAGCCAGCTGTTTATTGATCTTTTTGATGCCTAAGCACTTGGCCAGGTTGAATTTTTTGCACGGGACGATTCTTGGCCTCCTGATCGGGATTGCGGCGGTGGTGGGAGATTTGGGAGAATCGATCATCAAGCGCAGTACGGGCGTGAAAGACTCAGGAGCATTGTTGCCTGGAATCGGGGGAATGCTGGACCTGATCGACAGCCTGTTGTTTAGTGCCCCTCTACTGTTCTTCTATCTGAGATTTTTAGTTCGATGAGAAAACGCCGAGTTATCCTCCTCGGATCGACGGGATCGATCGGAGTCAGCGCAATCAAGGTTGCCGCGACCATACCAGGTCGGATGGAAATTGTGGGAATGGCAGCTCACCGAAGCGCCCATAAATTGGCGGCAGCCGCCAATCTTACCAAACCGGAAGCGCTCTGTCTGGCGGATCCGGCCTCCCTGGACGAACTGCGAGCCGCTTTAACTTACAAACCAAAGATCTTCACGGGCGAAGAAGGGTTGGTTGAACTGTCGACTTTGTCGGGTGCAGACCTGGTTCTGGTGGCCATTGTTGGCACCGCGGGTCTGCGACCCGCCCTGGCGGCCATTGACTGCGGCAAAGACCTCGCCATCGCCAGCAAAGAGATCCTGGTGATGGCCGGCGAGATCGTGATGAGCCACGCACGAAACAATAATGTCTCTATTCTGCCCGTCGACAGCGAGCACAACGCAATTTTTCAGTGCCTGGAAGCGAAACGGAGCGAAGAGATACAAAATCTCATTTTGACTGCCTCGGGCGGTCCGTTTCGCCAATTGCCGGCTGAGCGGTTGGAAAACGTCACCAAGTCGGATGCTCTCCGGCATCCAACTTGGAAAATGGGTCAAAAAATCACGATCGATTCGGCCACCCTCTTTAACAAAGGACTCGAGATGATCGAGGCTCGCTGGCTCTTCAATGTGCCCATGAGCAGGGTTCAGGTCGTGATTCATCCACAAAGCATCGTGCATTCGATGGTCGAATTTGTGGATGGCTCGATTCTTGCCCAGTTAAGCCATTCCGACATGTGTTTCCCGATCCAATACGCCGTGACATGGCCGGACCGAGTCCCCACGACCTTAAAGCCACTCCGCCTGGCCGACGTCAGGAAACTCGAATTCGAAGAGCCCAGGTACGACGTCTTTCCCGCCCTCGATCTCGCGCGTCAGGCAGGGGAAGCGGGCGGCGTACTCCCGGCAGTATTGAACGCCGCGAACGAAGTGGCAGTCCAAGCATTTCTAGATGATCGGATTCCTTTCGGTGGAATCTGGCGTTTGGTGCAAAACGCAATAGGGCGTCATGCAAATTTGGCTAGACCCACCCTGGATGATATAATTCGAGCAGACAAAGAAGCCCGGGACTTCGTGCGCAGGGCTTTGGTTTAACCGTTAGTTTATGATTTTCAACATCTTTCGTGTCATCCTTACCATCGCTGAAGTTCTTCTGATCTTTAATCTCCTCATCATCGTACATGAGCTGGGGCACTTCCTGGCCGCTCGATGGCGCGGATTGCAGGTGGACAAATTTGGGATCTGGTTCGGACGTCCAATTTGGAAGAAAAACGTCAAGGGTGTCGAATACAGCCTCGGTTGGATTCCCGCTGGAGGATTTGTGCTGTTGCCGCAGATGGCGCCGATGGAGGCCGTCGAAGGTAAATCCGGGACGGCGCGCGAAGATCTATCCCCGGTGCGTCCGCTGGACAAGATCATCGTGGCTTTTGCGGGTCCATTTTTCAGTTTTTTGTTGGCGCTTGTCTTTGCGGTGATTGTCTGGGCAGTTGGCAAACCGACCGCTGAAGCTGATGCAACGACCACGGTCGGGTACGTGGCGCCGGGGGAACCGGCTGCCAGAGCCGGATTCCTGCCTGGTGATGTAATCCTGGAAGTGGACAATCACCCCGTTTCACGGTTCTCCGGTATGGTCGACAGCATCACTTGGTATGTTGTCCGGAGCGAAGGAGACACGATTCCTTTTAAGATTCGGCGTGGAGACAAAATCCTGACCCTCGTTTCAAGTTATACACGACCGGAGACCAGGGGCTGGGAAAGGCGATCGCTTCGCCAAGTCGGCATCGCTCCTGCGATCAGCCCGATCGTGTTCAAAGTCACCGAAGGTTCGGTAGCCGCGCAAGCCGGCATCAGACCGAATGACGAGATCGTCGCCGTGGGCGGAGAAAAGCTTTATCATCCGCAGCATCTTTTGGAATGGGAACAGGCTAATCCCGGTAAGCCATTACCGTTGACCATATTGCGGGGTGGGAAGACCATTCAATTGACGATGGCGCCGTCACGGCCAACGGTCTCCGCGGTCATCAAGAACAGTCCGGCGGATGTCGCCGGCATCCAGGCTGGCGATCGGATACTGGCCTTAAACGATGCGCCGATTTACGACCCGACCGAGATCATCAAACGCGTCGAAACCAACCCGACGGTCCCATTTTCGCTGACGGTCGCCAACAGTTCCGGAGAACGAACCGTGCGGCTTCTCCCGGCGACACCCGACGGTCAGGAGAAACCAATCATCGGAATCGGTTTTGCCGGGGACTCGGATGGGATCCTCTGGGACGGAGGCGGGACAATGACCGTCGTTCACATCTCTCCCGTTGAACAAATCTATGCTGCCGTAGAAACCATTGGCAACACCATCGGTGCCCTTTTATCACCTCAGTCCGATATTAAACTTCAACATATGAGCGGTCCGATCATGATCATGCAGACGTACTATCGCCTGTTTGACAGCGATTTTGGCTGGCAGCTCGCGCTCTGGTTCAGCGTGGTCTTCAATGTGAACCTGGCGATGATCAATCTTCTGCCAATCCCGGTTCTTGATGGCGGGCATATCGTACTGGCCTTGATCGAAGGGATCCGCCGTCGGCCCATCAATATCCGCGTCCTGGAGGTAATCCAAAGCGGCTGTGCCCTCCTCTTGATCGGGTTCATGCTCTATGTCTCGTTCTACGACGCTCAAGATTTGCCTTGGAATTCCAATCACAAAGCGAAATTCAGTGTGCCGGCCAGACCGGCTCCGGCCGGAAATCAATGAGACACGCTTCGTTCTGCCCGAATCCGTTCAGCTACAAACGCCGAGTGACCCGTGAGGTCAGAGTCGGAAAGGTAGGCGTCGGAGGGCATCATCCGATTCGAGTGCAATCGATGATCACGTGTGACACGATGGAAACCGAGGCTTGTATTCGCCAGACAATGGAACTGGCGGCCGTCGGATGCGAAATTGTTCGGATCACGGCTCCGACGGTGAAAGACGCGCAAAATCTCCGATCCATCAAAAAAGGATTGCTTGAGAGAGGTTGCGATATCCCGCTCGTCGCGGATATCCATTTCAAACCGGAAGCAGCCATGGAAGCGGCTCTCTGGGTGGAGAAGGTTCGGATTAATCCCGGGAATTACGCCGATTCCAAAAAGTTCGCCGTGAAGGAGTACAATGACGACCAATACATGGCGGAATTGGATCGCATCCGCGAACGTTTCACTCCCTTGGTTCGACTTTCGCAAGAACGCGGCATCAGTCTGCGAATCGGGACGAATCACGGCTCGCTGAGCGACCGGATCATGAATCGTTACGGCGACACGCCGCTGGGAATGGTCGAGAGCGCTCTCGAGTTTGCCAGGATCGCGCGGGACCTTCGGTTTCACGATTTCATCTTTTCCATGAAGGCAAGTAATCCGAAGGTGATGATTGCTGCCTACCGGCTACTGGTGGCTCGCTTGATTGAAGCCGGTCCGGACTGGAACTATCCCGTTCACCTGGGAGTGACAGAGGCCGGCGACGGCGAAGACGGGCGAATTAAAAGCGCGATTGGGATCGGGTCGCTACTCTCCGATGGAATCGGCGATACGGTTCGCGTTTCCCTGACCGAGGATAGCGTGCACGAGATCCCTGTCGCTCAAGCGCTGGTCGCAGAATACAACCAGCGTCCAGTCAATCCGATCGGGAGCGACCGATCGAATCGTGCACTACCATTTGACCCATTTACCTACGAAAGGCGGGCGACCACACAAACCGAGGTGAACGGAATCGGAATTGGCGGTGAAGAAACCATTCGGGTGCTCGTCCGCCAACAGACATTCGATAGCATTGTACATAAACTCAACAAGATGGGTGATTTCCAGCCGGAAGGCGTCCTGGAATCCGCGAACCTCGCGACGGTCGATCCGACCGATTCCGCAGCAATTGCCGATCTCAATTCCTCCGCCGAAGCTCGATTCGTCACGATTAAGGACGGTATCGATTTGCCTGTTATCACGGCTTACCGTTTGCTTGCCACAGCTTTAGAGGCGCGTCATCCGGTTTTGTTGAAGGACACATTTTTTCCTGCCGCGGATCCTAACCGCGATTTTCTGGACACACTTCTCGAGTCGGCGACCAATCTTGGGACGTTGCTGTGCGACGGTATTGGCGACGCAATTCTGGTCCAGGGAGAATCAGCACCTGGGCAATCGCTTCGCCTGGCCTACAATATTTTGCAGGCGGCCGGCGCCCGAATCTTTAAAACGGATTACGTTGCCTGCCCATCGTGCGGACGGACGCTGTTTGACTTGCAAAAGACCACCGCGCGTATCAGGACTGCCACCAACCACCTGAAAGGCGTGAAAATCGCTATTATGGGGTGCATCGTGAATGGCCCCGGCGAAATGGCGGATGCCGATTTCGGGTATGTAGGAGGCGCGCCTGGCAAGGTAAATCTTTATGTCGGCAAGAAGCCCGTGAAATTCAATATTCCGGAAGCAGAAGCCGTCAATCGGTTGGTGGACCTCATTCGGGAGCACGGCCGGTGGGTCGACGCTCCTTCGACGGCAGAGACCGCAACTCTACCGGCGATCAGTCTCGTCTGACTTTTTGTGGAGCCAGTGAAAAGGGGAAAACTTCTTGTGAGCGCGCCCTTTTGGCGATGTCGTAGTGTTGGCGTGATCGGTATGTGTTTGCTCAGCACTCGCTTCTTTGGTTCCGGAAAGTGAGTGGAGGAAGCTCGTTGACCAGATCCAGGCGCGTCCCTCTTCCCCGACCGCGGCGATCCAATTGTTATCCGGAGACCAGGCAACAGACCAAACCGCTTTGTCGGTGCTCAGTAGCAAAACCTGGCGCTTTCCCGTCGGATATGAAACGCAGTTCACGCGCCCATCTTCGCCGCACGAAACGAGCCAATCTCCCTTCGGCGACCAGGCTACCCGCCGCGCACCTCCAACGCCTGAAAGGTGCAACTGGGCAGAGAAAATCGGATCGCCAGCCGCAGCAGAATGGACGACTACCCGGCCGTCCTGATGGGCGGTGGCGATCCATTTGCCGTTGGGTGAGTAACGTACCCCGTTCACTTCATCCAGGCCGTATCCAAACGGAGCGGCGTAATTCGGCAGCAGATCCTGGCGACGCCAGCGCAAAACTCCCGACTGCGCGTCGAAGAGAAGCAACCGGCTGCCGCCCTGACCGGTTGTCACGGCGAACAAGCGTCCCTTCGGCGCCCAGTCGACGCCTAAGCCGTCTCCGTCGAGTTGAATCGAAGATCGCAGATAGCCTTGCACATCCCACTCTTTGGCGAGTCCGGTGTAGTCCACTGCCATGAGCGACGTGCCATCCGGATTCCAGCCAATATCCAAAATCCAACCACCTTGAAACAATTTCTTTTGCAGTTCGCCGTCCTGCCAGAACTGAACGGTGCCATCCTTGCCGGCACAAGCCAGTAGAGTCCCATCCGGCGACCAAGCCAGTCCCCAGATCTCTTCCTGGCCCGTCTCCAAGGTTCGTTCGACCGCGAAATTTGGGGCGCGGCAGATTCGAACCGTGCCTCGCCCGCCAAATGCCACCAGCTGACTGTCCGGAGACCAAGCCACGCTGTATAGGCCAAGGTCGAGTTTAGAGACCCATTCGGGAGCCGGCAGAATTTTGTTCCGCTGAGGAAGCAACTCTTGGCCATCGGTTCGAACCGCAAAGGGAAAAGCGATCACAAGAGCCAAGATATACTTCCCGACCATGGATAGTTTGCATAGCCGGGATAGCTAAATTTCGTACTCCGCCAGATCCAGCTGCAACCTGGGGATCAAAAAGTCCAACAACCTCCCAACGGATTCCTTCACGGATTCGCGATCGGTATGAATGGTGATTTCCGGATTCTCAGGTTCCTCGTAAGGGGCGTCAATCCCGGTGAAGTTCTTTATCTCACCCGACCGGGCACGTTTGTAAAGGCTCTTCGGATCACGGCGTTCGCAGACTTGCAAAGGAGCAGCGACGTGGACCTCAACGAACTCAACGTCATCACTCAGAATAACGTTTCGCGCTCGGGTGCGATCCAAGCGGTAAGGAGAGATCAATGAAGCGATGACAACCAACCCTGCATCCGCCATCAACTTCGCGACTTCAGCAATCCGCCGGATATTCTCGACGCGATCGTCCGGAGAAAATCCAAGGTTGGAATTCAGTCCATGCCGAATGTTGTCTCCATCCAGGACATAGACCTGCATGTGCCGATTAAACAAATTCGTCTCGAGTGCTCGAGCCAAGGTCGACTTGCCCGAACCGGATAATCCGGTCAACCAAACAACCATCCCGCGATGACCGTTCCGTTCAATCCGTATCCTTTGATCGATTCTGCCTTCCGACCAAAAGAGGTTCGTGCTCTGAATGCGCTCACGTTCGACATAAGTCCCTCCAAAAATGATCCCCCCTCCGGCAACATCCCGTTCGTCCACCACCACGAACCGCCCGGAGGTGTCGACCCTGTCGTGGTTGTCCATGACCAGCGGCGAGCGCGCCTGGATCGTGACTTCCGCCACCTCATTCTTGACCACAGAAAGGCGTAGCCCGGTAAAAGTATCCAAAGAAGTCGCGTCGATCACCCGGTCGACCGACACCAACTGGCACTCTATCTCCTGAGTCAGCAATTTAACGTTGTACCGCTTGCCGATGGAGAAAGGCCTGTCACCCATCCAGAATATCCGCGCTCGGAAGCGTTTCGCTTCAATTGGAGCGTCGGTATCGTGAGATCCGATATGTCCCCGTTCGACGAAAATTGGCTCCGTCAGAATCAGCCCAACGGATTCTCCCGCCGATGCCGAATCTTTGAGGGGTGCGTTCCATCGTTCGATCGAAGCGACGCTGGAAGTTTTATTGTTGGGCAAAAAGACGATGTGATCGCCCACTCGCATCGTCCCAGACTCTATCCTTCCGGCGATGATTCTGCGCTCATCGAATCGATAGACGTCCTGCACAGCAAAACGCAACGGACCATCGGCCTCGGCGCTGGGGAGCGGAAGCCGGTCAAGCGCACGCAAAAGGGTCGGACCAGAATACCAGGAAGCAACTCCGCTCGACGGTTCAACCAGGTTCAGTCCATCACGAGCAGAGATGGGAATAAATCTGACCGGGCGAATGCCGAGCTTTTCGAGAAACTCACGGTACTCCATCTCAATTTGTCGAAAAACGGACTCGGAATAATCCACGAGATCCATCTTGTTGATCAGGACGATGACCTGATCAACGCCTAGCATGCTCAGGAGATAGGCGTGACGCTTGCTCTGTTCCTGGACCCCTTCGTTCGCAGCAATCAACAGCAGCGCGGCGCCGGCACTCGCGGCGCCGGTGACCATGTTTTTGAGAAATTCTTTATGACCTGGCGCATCGATGATCACGTACGAACGCGTCTCCGATCGAAACCAGATCTGCGAAACATCAATCGTGATGTTCTGATCTCGTTCGGCTTGCAGCGCATCCATCAGAAATGCCCATTCAAACTGCATTCCCCGCCGGCGGCAGACCGCCTGGATCTGTTCGAATTTCCCTTCCGGCAGCGAGCCGGTGTCATGCAAAAGCCGGCCCACCAGAGTCGATTTTCCGTGATCGACGTGGCCCACAATGACAATACGGAGCGCGTGAGCGCCTGAATTCGGCGCCAAGTCGGGCGTTCTCACATGTATCCGCTCGATCGAAGCCGCTCAAAGGCGTCCTCAGCCTCTTGGTCCTGAGCGCGTGTGCTGCGCTCCGAAATCCTGGTATGTCGGAGTTCCTCAATGACCTCGGGAACATTCCGAGCCTCCGACTGGATCGGTTTCGTGCAGGGCGCGCAACCCAAACTCCGGTAACGCATCCCGTTTCTGGAAAAATAAAGGCCAACGACCGGTATGCTTTCCCGGTGGATATACTCCCATACATTGATTTCCGTCCAATTGAGCAGCGGATGGATGCGGATGTGCGTTCCCGGGTCAAAATCGGTCTTGAATTGGTCCCACAGCTCCGGCGGCTGATCCTTAAAGTTCCACTCGAAGTTCTTGTCACGCGGCGAAAAGTAACGCTCTTTCGCTCGCGTTCCTTCCTCGTCCCGCCGGATACCGACGATCACAGCCTGATAGTCTTTTTCCTCAATGATCGACTGGAGAGCATCCTTTTTCAGCAGACTGCAGCATTCGACGCGCGTAATCCGGCCATTAGGGAAAGTCTCGCCGCGATCCAGCACTTCGCGATTCTGTCCTACGACCAAGTTGATTCCCCATTCCTTCGCGAGGCGATCTCGAAATGTGATCATTTCCGGAATCTTATAACTGGTGTCCACGTGCACACAGGGGATCGGCACATGACCGAAAAATGCCTTTCGCAATAACCAAAGCATCACACAGGAGTCCTTGCCGATGCTCCAGAGCATCGCCAAGCGCTTAAATTTGCGATAGGCCTCCCGCAAGATGTAAATGCTCTGGTTCTCGAGCACGTCGAGGTGAGCGTACCTGGATTCCATTGCTAGATTTTATCTCCCAAAAACGTGTGGATACCACACTCGCTCTTGTCAAATCCAGTCCAGCGTCCTGCGCGCTCGTCCTGACCGGATATCACCACCCTCGTACATGGGTAGCAGCCGATACTCCGAAAACCGCGATCCATCAACGGATTGTACGGAATTCCGTGGCGCCGGATGTAATCCCACACCTCATCCCGAGACCAATGGACCAGCGGATTGACCTTCAAAATGTTCTTCTCCCGAAGTCGATCAAATTCATAAAGCTCCAGGACCTGTATGTTCGCCCTCCCGGCAGATTGCTCCCGACGAAGACCAGCAATCCAGGCGTCGAGCTGGTTCAGTTTTTTTTGCAATGGCTCAACTTTTCGCAGAGTGCAGCAAAGATCGGGATTGCTTTGCCAGAGTTCCGGAGCGATATCCTCCGCCTGCTGCTCCACGGTGCGTTCGGGAACCAATCCTTCAATCACAATTCCAAAATATTCTTCGAGCCTGGTCTTCAATTCAAGCGTCTCGGGGAAAAGCAATCCGGTATCGATCGTGAAGACTGGCAGTGGCAACCCGGCAGCTACAGCGTGATGAATCGTGACCAGACCGGCCCCTTGGAAACTGGTTCCGATCGCCGCGTATCGACCGAACCGATCGACGGCCCACCGTAGAACCTCAGTCGCCGAAGCGTGTTCAAACTCTACGGCCAGAGCGGCGACTTCCGAAGGATTAGAAGTGAGCGCTGGCATTTGAACTACTTCTCTATATACAAATAGGGAATTAGCAAGGGCTTTGTCCCGTTTTCTCAGACTTCCGCACCTTCCTCCACCGTCCTCCTGGTCGTTCTCGGCTCCCTGATCGAACTCCTCACACGTGACCAAATCACTTCGCTCGCTTTCCTTCTCACGCACTCTCTCACCACCCGGGACGCGTCGAAGACGCGTCCCGTCAATGGCAGGCACTACGCAGAGAGGCTTTTCACGGCTTGGACCACGCTTTCAGCCGTGATGCCTAACTCAGTCATTACTTTCCCGCCGGGCGCGCTCATCCCGAATCGATCGATACCGACAACTTTCCCGTCCAACCCAACAAATCGATGCCAAAGGATCGTCACACCGGCCTCGATCGCGACGCGCTTTCGGCACGACGGCGGCAAAACTTCGTCTCGGTAACCTTGATCCTGGCGCAAGAACCGCTCCGTGCAAGGCACGGAAACGACTCGAACACCGTCACCGAGTTGTTTGGCTGCGTTGAACGCATGCTGGAGTTCGCTGCCGGTCGCCAGGATTATGGCCTCGAGCTTGCCAGTTTCCTTGCGGGCCACGTACGCCCCTTTCCGCACTCCATCACGGCGGACATCGAGAGGCACTTCG
>Ga0210397_10000479_pt1 | contig 26776 bp, 20 predicted proteins | sample IncBWH2OmetaG_FD_160126 | JGI IMG/M metagenome (GOLD analysis project Ga0210397, IMG submission 160126) | Forest soil microbial communities from Barre Woods Harvard Forest LTER site, Petersham, Massachusetts, United States - Inc-BW-H-2-O ...
TCGCCTGGCTGCATAATTTTCGCCGCCTCGTCGTGCGCTGGGAATATCACGCGGAAAATTTCTTCGCCATGATCCAACTCGCCTGTGCAGTCATCCTCCTAAGGCATTTATGAGATGGCTTCTAGTGAATAGTGGGTAGTGAAGAAATACAGAAAGGAGGGTCTGTACGTGACTGCGCCAACGTCAAGAAGGTCGTCCTGCTTTGCATGGCGTATAGTGTTGTGTATACGCTAATGGCGTAGGGTGAGTGGCGATGGCAAAGAGAAAGATTATTACGGAATTGGTCGAGGGCGTTGAAGCGATGAAGAAGCAGCGGGAAGGGAAGCTGACACTGCGGAGCTACGGAGTGGAAGCGGCGCCACTTCCGGCGGTGAATTCCAAGTTCATCCGGGAGACACGCAAGAGAATGCAGTGTTCGCGGGCGGTGTTTGCGCGGAAGCTGCGGATCAATGTGAGAACGCTGGAAAAGTGGGAGCAGGGCCGCGCCAAGCCAAATCCGCAGGCGGCGGCGCTGGTGCTGCTGGTGCGAATGTATCCCGACACGCTGGAGCGGCTGGAGAAAGTTGCGATGGCGTGAGGCTGTGCAGCGGAAAGCGAGAAGCCAGACGCAAGATAGCGCCAAGGGCATCGGGCGGACGCGGAAAGAGAAAGAGCCTACCCTTTAGAAGAAGCGTACCAATGCTCGACGATCGTCGAGCATTGGATTCCTTTCACAAACCACCAGGCAAATCTGTAAAGGATGTCCCGGGACACTCTGTAAACCATGTCTCGGGACTAGACGGAAGAAGCGTACCCGAAGGGTAGGCCACGCCAGAGAGTCAGAGCGGTCTCATCAAGTTGGGGCTATCCCATTCGCCCAGATTCAAACTGGAAAGTTTTCGGTGCTAGTCAGCGAGGGCGAGTTCTTTTTCGACTAGTTCTTTGTGGGTTTGGGTGAATTTGGCTTTGGCTTCGATGCCGAGGCGGCCGGCGTAGTGGAGGAGCTTGTCGACGGATTTGCTGGCGATTTTTCCGTTGAGGAGTTCGCTGACGCGCGGCGACGGAAATGGGGTTAAAATAGCGGCATGCAGAACTGGAGGGAGCGGGTCAGCGTTAATCCGGCCGTTTGCCATGGCAGGGCTTGCGTTCGTGGAACGCGGGTGATGGTTTCCGCGGTGATTGATAACATCGCGGCTGGCGTGGCTCGCGATGAAATTTTGCGGAGCTACCCGGCGTTGACGGAGGCGGACATTGACGCGGCGCTGGCGTACGCCGCTGAGTTGGCGCGCGAGGGAACCGTGGACTTGCCGCTGGAAACAAGAGCTTGAAGTTCAAGGTCGACGAAAATCTTCCGGCGGAACATGCCGCGCTGCTTCGCGAAGCGGGCCATGAGGCGGATACTGTCGCCGATCAGAAACTGTCAGGGAGCGACGACTCGACGCTGGCCGAACGATGTCGAAGAGAGGACCGCATCCTCCTGACGCTGGATTTGGATTTCGCGAATGTTCAGGCGTATCCCCCAAAATCTCATTCGGGCATTGTAGTTTTTCGGCCCAACTTCCAAGACAAATTGACCCTCATTTCGCTCATGAAGCGGATGCTGCCCGTGCTTTCCCGGCGATCGCCAAGGCAAGAACTTTGGATTGTCGAGCAAGACCGCATCCGATATCGCGAAGATTGACCCTCCGTACTGGGAGTTGGTCATGTGGCGTAGAGCGGGGGTGGCGTGGCTGAAGACGTTCGAGTGGAACAGTTTCGGGTGGAGAAGACCGAGGCGTTGCTGCGCTTTCTGCGCGTGGCGTATGCGGGCGAGGCGCGGAAGAGCGATCCTGCTTACTGGAAGTGGCACTACCTGGAGAACCCAAACACGAGGATGGACGATATTCCGCTGTGGGTGGTGAGTTGCGGAGAGGAGATTGTTGGGCAACTGGCGACGATTCCGGTGCAGGTGAAGGCGGGAGGAGAAACGCGGCCGGCGATTTGGATTTTGGATTTTATCGTGCGGGAAGATTTTCGTGGGAAGGGATTGGGGAAGCAGTTGGTGATGGCGGCTGGGGAGAAGTATCCGACGATGATCACTTTGGGAATTAATGAGCAGTCGGCGGGAGTGTTTCGGAGCATGGGTTGGGCGGAGATGGGGTGGATTCACCGGTATCAGAAACTGATGTATGCGGGCAACGGGCTTGCGGGAGCGGCGGGGATTGCGCCGGTGCGTGGATTGTTGAATTTGTTGTCTGCGCCGATGCGCATTGGGGCGGGCAGAACAGGGACCGCTGGGAAGTATGCGGCAAGAACCATCCGCGAGTTTGGGACGGAGTTCGATGAGCTCTGGGAGCGCGCTTCCGGGCAATGGGCGTGTGCCGCGCGGAGGGATGCGCGGACGCTGAAGTGGCAATTTGCGGAACAGCCGGGGAAGCGGTTTGAAATTATCGGATGCTATGAGAAGGAACGGCTGGCGGGGTATGTGGTGCTCTTCCTTCGAAAGAGATTTTCTGGCGCGGGGCCGAAGGCGGGTCCGGCGAAGGCGGCGATCAGCGATATTTGTTACGAGCAGGAGAATGGCGCGGAAATTGTGGACGCGTTGATTGAGGCCGCGCTGCGCAGAGCCATTGAGCTGCGAGCGGGTAGCCTGGTGACAGACGTGTTGGATGGATTGGTGGAAGAGCGATTGAAGCGGCGCGGCTTTTGGAGAATAAAGAAGTCGCCGCAATTCATGGCGTGGGCGATGGCGAGCGACGTGGAAGCGAAGAACGTGATTTGCAATCCGCAAAACTGGTTTTTGACGCGCGGCGACTCGGATGTGAGCATCATTGAAGAGCCCAACCTGGAATGAAGATAGGAAACACCAACGCCATGGTGCCGGTGATTCAGTACCACATGATTGACAAGCCAAGCCGCAGCTCGCGTGTGCGGGGAGGATTTACGCCGCCGGCGCGGTTTGCCCGGCAGATGCGGTATTTGAAGGCGCAAGGATTCGTGTTTTACACCGCTGCGGAGCTGATTGATTACTACCGGGACCGCGGCGAGTTTCCGGCGAATGGGATTACGGTGACGTTTGACGACGGTTGCCAGGATAGCTACACGAATGCGTTTCCGGTTTTGCGGGAACTGGGGATCAAGGCCACGATTTTTCTGGTGCCGTCGGTGATTGGGCAGATCTCGGCAAAGCCGCTGGCCAAGGGGGAGGAGGCGCGGCCACACCTCTCGCGCGAAGAAAGTTTGGAAATGGCCAAGCACGGAATCGAATTTGGGTCGCACACGACAAATCACAGACTGCTGCACGAGCTCAAGCCGGAAGAAGTGAAGTACGAAGTGACCGACGCAAAAAAGCAAATCGAAGAGATGCTACAGAAACCGTGCAGAACGCTGGCGTACCCAGCGGGATTTTTTAACGCGGTGGTGGAAAAGATCGTGGCGGAGGCGGGATACTCGTGCGCGTTCAGCACGGTATACGGGCCAAAAGAGCCGATCGATTTATACGCGTTGAACCGGATTGAGATTTTGCGGCGGGACAGGTTTTTATGGCAGTTTGCCCGGAAGATCAGGCCGATCAAAAGGCCGCTTGCCTAAGCCTAAAAGCGCGTGAGGCACAGAGAGTAGGCTGGTGTATCACATCCGCACCCTGGGCGCGGGTGCTATTGACAGGGTGGGAGCAGGCCTGTATTGTCCGCGGCAGCAAGTAACCCAGGTCGGTAACACTGCTTATGCGCCCAGACCCTTCCCAGCGCGGCGGTGCAGGTCCCAGGCCAATCCCTGCGCTCCCTCGATTTGTATGTCTACCTGAAAACCCACTCCGGAGGTGCGCTGTGACCCTGCGCCGGTTATCCCTGATTACGGCGGTGATACTGCTTGGAGCTGCCGCGTATCGCGTGCGGCCGAGCAGCGCGGCCGATGAATGGCTGCCGATTTCGCCGGAAGAATTGAAGATGACGAGCGTGCCGGAAGCTCCGGGAGCGCCGGCCGTGTATTTGTACCGGCAAGTGGACCGCAGCGATGAACAGGGTAGAGCGACCGAGCACAACTACGCGCGAATCAAGATTCTAACGGAGGAAGGGCGGAAATACGCGGACGTGGAAATTCCGTTCGTGAGGGAGCAGGGAAATATTTCTAACATAAAGGCCCGGACGGTGAGGCCGGATGGCACGATCGCGAATTTCGAGGGAAAGCCCTTTGACAAGACCATCGTGAAGGCGCGAGGGCTGAAGTATCTGGCAAAGACATTCACGCTGCCGGACGTGCAAGTGGGAAGCATCATCGAATACCACTACACATACAATCCGCAAGAGGGATACGTCTACGATTCGAGCTGGATTCTGAGCGAAGAGCTGTTCACGCTGCACGGGAAGTTTTCGCTGAGGCCAAACACAAGTTTTTCGCTGCGATGGAGTTTGCCGGTGGGGCTGCCAGCTGGGACGACTCCCCCGAAGGACGATCACGGGACGATTCGTTTAGAAGTGCAGAAGGTCCCGGCTTTCCAGATCGAAGATTTCATGCCGCCCGAAAACGAATTGAAATATCGCGTCGAATTCATCTACACCGACAACGGTAATGTGGAGACCGAGCCGGCCAAGTATTGGAAAAAGGAAGGCAAGAGACTCGACGCCGCGGTAGAAAATTTCGTTGGGAAGCACAAGGCGATGGAGCAAGCGGTGGCGCAGATTGTTTCCGGAGGCGATACGCCGGAGACCAAACTGCAGAAGATCTACGCGAAGGTGCAGACGCTGCGGAACACGTCGTATGAGGTAGAAAAGACGGAGCAGGAAAAGAAGCGGGAGAAAGAGAAGGATACGAACAACGTCGAGGAGGTATGGAAACGCGGGTACGGCAACGGGACGCAGCTTACCTGGCTGTTTCTGGCGCTGGCTCGCGCGGCGGGGTTCGAGGCGTACCCGGTGATTGCGTCGGCGCGAAGCGTTTATTTCTTCAGACCCGAGATCCTGAATGCATCGCAACTCGACACCAACATGGTTTTGGTGAAGCTGAACGGGAAGGACGTTTATTGCGATCCGGGGACACTGTTTGTGCCTTTTGGGCTCTTGCCGTGGGCCGAGACAGCTGTGCAAGGGCTGCGGTTGGACAAGGATGGCGGAACCTGGGTGAGAACGGAGCTGCCCGACAGTTCCGTGTCGCGGATCGAGCGCAAAGCCAATCTAAAGCTCGACGATACTGGATCGCTCGATGGGAAACTAACCATCACGTTCACAGGACTGGAAGCTCTCGGCCGCAGGCAGGAAGAACGGAACGTGGACGAAGCGGACCGCAAGAAGTTCCTCGAGGATCAGGTAAAAGAATATATTCCGGTGGGAATCGAAGTGGAATTGACCAACAAGCCGGATTGGGGAAGCTCGTCGGAGAAATTGGTGGCGGAATACGATTTGAAAGTTCCCGGCTGGGTGTCCGGCGCGGGAAAGCGCGCGCTGTTGCCAGTAGCGCTTTTCGGGGCGACGGAAAAGCGGGTGTTTGAACTCTCGAACCGCGTGCATCCGATCTATTTCGAATTTCCATTTAAGAAGATTGATGATGTAACGGTCGAATTGCCGCTGGGCTGGCAAGTGAGCAGCATGCCTCCGCTGAAGAATCAGGATTCGAAAGCAATTGTATATACATTGAAGGTGGAGAATGACAAAGGGACGTTGCACCTGAGTCGCACTTTAAATGTGGACGTCCTTTTGCTGGAAGCGAAGGTGTACCCAACGCTGAGGGCTTTTTTCCAGATTGTGAGGGCCGGAGATGAGCAGCAAGTGGTATTGCAACCTGGCGGAGCGGCTGCGGCTGCGCGGAACTAACTTTCGGGGCGCGGTGCGCTTCCTGATGGTGTTCCTAGTTGCGATGGTGTGCCTGGTGGGGCGCGCCAGGGCGGCTGGAGACGCGCCGGGGTGGATGCACGCGCTCGTGAATGCCCCCCTGCCCGCTCATGACGAAAAGACCGACGCCGTGCTGCTTTATTCCGAGAAGACAGTCACGGTAGTGTCCGCAGACAAGATCAAGACGACGGTGCGTGTAGCGTACAAGATTTTGCGGCCGGCCGGGCACGACTACGGCGTCGTGGTGGTTTCCTATAACGCCCACGAAAAAATCACGGCTATCAAGGGATGGTGCATCCCTGCGCAAGGAAAAGACTACGAAGTGAAGGACAAGGACGCGGTGGAGGTATCCCTTCCGAAAGTGGACGGAAGCGAATTGGTTTCCGATGTAAAAGATAAGGTGCTCCGTATCCCGGCCCCCGATCCGGGAAACATCATCGGGTACGAGTACGAAGAGGAAAAGCAGCCGTACGTTTTGCAAGACGTCTGGTCCTTTCAGGAGACGAGTCCGGTCCGCGAGGCCCATTACACCCTGCAGCTGCCCCAGGGGTGGGAGTACAAAGCGACGTGGCTGAACTATCCGGAAGCCAAGTCGGCGCAAACGGGAAGCCAGGCGCAGTGGGTGGTGAGCGACGTAAAGGGAATCAGGCACGAAGATGATATGCCCCCGTGGCCGGGAGTTGCCGGGCAGATGATCGTTTCCTTTTATCCGCCGGGCGGAGCCGCGCAGAACAAGGCATTCCAAAGTTGGCAGCAGATGGGAGTTTGGTACCAGGGGCTGATCAGCGGGCGGCAAGATGCCTCACCTGAAGTGAAGCAAAAGGTAGCGGCGCTTACGGCATCGGCAGGAACGCCGCTCGAGAAAATGAAGGCGGTGGCGGGATTCGCGCAGAAGGACATCCGTTACGTGGCGATCGAACTGGGGATAGGAGGGTGGCAGCCCCATCCGGCGGCGGAGGTGTTCACCCACCACTATGGAGATTGCAAAGACAAGGTGACGCTGATGTCCGCAATGCTGCGGGAGATCGGAATCGAGAACTACTATGTGGTGATCAATTCGGAGCGTGGCTCGGTAACGCCGCAGACGCCCGCCCATATGGGCGGGTTCGATCATGTGATCATCGCGATTAAGCTGCCCGCAAACGTCACGGACAGCTCGCTTGTAGCCACGATGGTGCATCCAAAACTCGGAAAGCTTTTGTTCTTTGACCCGACGGATGAAATGACGCCGTTTGGCCAGCTTTATGGCCCATTGCAGGCAAATTACGGATTGCTGGTGGCGCCGGATGGCGGAGAACTGATCGAGCTGCCGCAATTGCCGCCGGCATCAAACGGGATTTCGCGCACGGCGAAGTTGAGTCTGAGTCCGACGGGAACGCTCAGCGGCGACGTGAACGAAGTGCGCGTCGGCGACCGGGCGTCAGCGCAACGATGGGCGCTGCGAACGGTGACGAAAGATGCTGATCGGATAAAACCGATCGAAGCGCTGCTTTCGCAATCTCTGACGACCTTTCAAATTACCAAAGCGACGATCGGGAATCTTCAACTAACGGATAAAGCGTTCCTGTACGACTACTCGCTGGTGGCTCAGAACTATGCGAAAACAGCGGGGAATTTGCTGCTGGTGCGGCCGCGAGTGCTGGGAAGCCGGTCGAGCGACCTTCTGGAGACGAAAGAGGCGCGCAAGTATCCGGTGGAATTCGAAGGACCATCACGCGACACGGATACGTTTGAGATCAAGCTGCCACAGGGATATGAAGTGGATGATCTCCCGCCGCCTGTGAATGCAGACTATAGCTTCGCGAGTTATCACAGCAAGGCGGAAGTGGACGGCAACACCCTGCGGTACACGCGGACGTTTGAGGTGAAGGAACTAAGCGTGCCTTTGAGCAAGGTCGATGACCTGAAAAAGCTCTACCGCATCATCGCGAACGACGAACGGAATACCGCGGTTTTGAAGCCGGCGGGCAGTAAGTAAAGAGAAAGTCGGCGCTGAGCCTCGCGAGACCGGGGAGAACCCCTCCCAAGGCAAAGAAGGGTTTCGCCACAAGGGCTTATTCTTGTGCGCGCTGCCGGCGGGCACGAATGGGCTTACGCGGCGAGCCCTGACAGTAAAAAGACAAATAAAGTAGCGAAGAAAGACTGCAACTCGCGCCGAAGTGTGGAATGAACTGTGGAGGAAGCAGGCGCGGAATTGTGGCTCCTTAGCAGAACGCTGATCAGGAAAGCTTGGCGCGGACGCGGTCGCTAAGAGCTTTGCCGTCAACGACCTTGCCTTCGAGGTGTGTCTTGGAGGCTTTGACTACCGCCCCCATCTGCTTGATGGAGTTGGCGCCGGTTTCGGCGACGGCTTTGGCGATTGCGGCGTCCATCTCGGCATCGCTGGCGCCGGCCGGAAGATAAGACTCGAGGATGACGAGTTCCTTGGTCTCTTTATCGACGAGGTCCTGGCGGTTGCCTTTCCCGAATTGATCGATGGATTCCTTACGCTGCTTGACGAGCGTTTGCAGGATTTGGATGGTTTCTGCTTCGTCGAGCGTGTGGATTTTTTCGGTTTCTTTGTACTTGATGGCGGACTTGACGCCGCGCAGGACGCTGAGTCGGAGTTCGTCCTTGGCGCGCATGGCGTCGACCAGGTCTTTCTGGATTTTTTCGGCGATAGTCATGCGCTTCAATATAGCAGAAGAAAAGAAAGAAAGAAGATTTACGCAGAGGCCACAGAAGCACGGAGGTCGCAGAGAAGAGGAACGAGGATTTGACAGTGTGAGAGCGGCTCGCTACCGTTAATGTTTTAGTTTTGGCGGGTTTTGCCCGCCTCCGTGCATGGCAAATCAAACCAACCTGGATGAGGCCCGATGAAAGTTATTGTTGCCGACAAGATTAGCGAACGCGGCGTGGAATTGTTACGGAAAGCAGGATGGAACATCGTTCTGACCACCAAGGACACCCTGAACGCGGAGATCGCGGACGCGGACGCGCTGATCGTGAGGAGCGCGACGAAAGTTACGGCGGAGTTGCTGGATAAAGCGCCACGATTGAGAGCCGTAGGACGAGCGGGAGTGGGCGTGGACAACATCGACCTGGATGCGGCCACCACACGCGGAGTGCTGGTGATGAGCACGCCGGGAGGGAATGCCATCAGCGTGGCCGAGCACACCTTTGCGCTGCTGCTGGCGCTTGCCCGGCAGGTGCCCAGGCTGGATAAAGCGATGCATGAGGGGAAGTGGGAAAAGTCCTCCGCTGCAGGAACGGAAGTGCGGGGTAAAACGCTTGGATTGATTGGACTTGGGCGCATTGGTAGCGAAGTGGCACTGCGTGCGGATGCGTTTGACATGCGCGTGCTGGGGTACGACCCATACATTAGCGAAGCGGCGGCTCGGGAGGTGCAGGTCGAACTTGTTCCGCTGGAAAAGTTGTTGGAGGAAAGCGATTTCATCTCGCTGCATACCGCGCTGAGCCCCGCAACGCAAAACCTGATTAATGCGGAGACGCTTGCGAAGATGAAGAAGGGCGCACGGATCATCAATGCGGCTCGAGGCGAACTGATTGATGAGGCTGCGCTAGCGGAAGCGCTCAAAAGCGGGAAGCTGGCCGGTGCGGCGCTTGACGTTTTTGTGCAAGAGCCACCCAAGGATTCGCCGCTGCTCGGCATGGCAAACGTCATAGCCACGCCGCACGTGGCGGGTTCAACGGCGGAGGCGCAGGAAGAAGTAGGCACCCAGGTGGCCGTGCAGGTGAAGGATTACCTGGCGGAAGGACTGATTCGCAACGCCGTGAATTTGCCGGCACTCTCAGCGGATCAATATCGGCGGGTGCGTCCGTATTTGGCGCTGGCGGAGCGGCTGGGGTCGCTGGTGTCGCAAGCAGTGGCGGTGAGGCCGGCGCGCATACGGATTCGCTATGCGGGCGAGGTCGCGGACGTGGGCACGCACCTGTTGCGCAGCGCCGTACTAGCCGGAATGCTAAACGCGGTGTTGGACGAGAAGGTTAACGTGGTGAACGCGCCGGCGGTGGCTGCGGCACGAGGGCTATCCGTCGAGGAAGAGACCCGGCGGCGCGAGCGGGGGTTCCCTAACACATTGGAAGTAGCCGCTTTACCGGAGAAAACAGGATCGGCGAAGGGATTTTCGGCCGAGGGCACGGTCTTGTTCGATGGCTCGCCACGCGTGCTGCAGATTGACGATATTCCCCTCGAGACGGAACTGGCGGGAACGATTCTCTATCTAAGAAATCGGGATGAACCCGGCGTCATCGGCCAAGTTGGTTCGACACTCGGAAACCTGGGTGTGAACATCGCGACGTTTGCTCTAGGACGCCGGGAAGCGCACAAGGGCGCGGAAGCGGTGTCTCTGGTACGGCTCGATGGAGTGGTGTCTGACTCGATTCTTAGCGCGATCCGCGGAATTCCAGCCATTACAGTCGCCAGACTGCTTCAACTTGGGTGAAGGTTCTTAGGCTGCGGCCTAGGTGCGATTCTGCACACCCAGGTACTAGTGCGTTTAGTGTCTCCCCCTTATACAAAAGAATCTAAAATTAAGATAATTTCTAGCTAAATATTTTTCCAAAGAACTCTCCTTGACACAGACCCGCGATTTAGCCTAAAAGCTACCTCCAAGTTTAGCTTATCGGAGTGGTGGGGTAAGGTTGCCCAAGGTCGAAGATTTCCTCCAGGTTGAGACCCGGCAAAGCGACGCATAGTCTTTGCGCCGGCTTAGCGCTGCCCACCAGCATACAAATCAATTAGAGGTTGGGGTGTGCGAAAGGAGCAATCTATGAAGTGGTCTGGTGTGAAGCGCAGTATTTTAATTTCTTCGGTGGCATTGATTTTTGCGGTGACCTGCGGATGGGCGCAGACGGGAACAACTTCGCTGCATGGCGTGGTGACTGATAAGACCGGCGCGACGATAGCAAATGCCAAGGTAACACTGACAAACGCCGGGCAGGCGTTGAAGCGCGAGAAGTTGACGAACAATGTCGGTGAATATGACTTTCTCGCCTTGCCGCCCGGCGCCTATTCGCTGACGGTGGAACTCGCGGGATTCCGAAAGTTTGAGCAGAAAAGTTTGCAATTAGCTGTGAACGTGCCGACGACGGTGAACGTCACTCTTGAGGTCGGCACGACAACGGAGACTGTGGAAGTCTCAGCGCAGGCGGTAGCGTTGAACACGACGGACGCTTCGCTGGGCAACGCGTTCAACGAGAACCAGGTGAAGCAGCTCCCGCTGGAAGGGCGCAACGTGCCGGATTTGCTTAGCTTGCAAGCCGGTGTGGTGTACACGGGCAACCGCTCGGATATAAACACGGACACGGACACGCGGAGCGGCTCGGTGAATGGTGCGCGCAGCGACCAGAGCAATGTGACATTAGACGGCGTCCCGGTGAATGATTCCGGCGGCCACGCGTTTACGTCGGTACTGCCGGTTACTCTGGATTCGGTCCAGGAGTTTCGTGTAACCACGACGAATTACAATCCGGATCAGGGTGGTACGTCTGGCGCACAGGTTGCGCTGGTTACAAAGAGCGGAACGAACAGCTTTCATGGCTCCGCGTACGAATATCTCCGCAACACGTACACGAGCGCGAACGACTTTTTCATTAAGACCGCGCAACTGCAGAGCGGGGACGCGAATAAGCCGCCGGAACTTATCCGAAACGTGTTTGGCGCGTCTCTCGGGGGGCCGATCATCAAGAACCGGCTGTATTTCTTTGTGAACTATGAGGGCACGCGGCGGGCGGAGCAGAGCAGCCAGGTGGCGACCGTGCCATCGGACGCATTGCGCGCCGGCTACGTCCAATATCTTTGCGCGGATCAGACGCAATGCCCGGGTGGCCAGCAACTTCAACTAACCAACTCGGTCGGCAAGAGCTACACATACACGGTCCCAACAGGCTATATGGCTCTAAGTCCCACGCAAATTCAGGGGATGGATCCACTGGGCCTGGGGCCAAATCCTGCTTCGATGACTTATTTCAAATCTTACCCGAGCCCGAACGACACTACAGTGGGCGATGGCGTGAACTACTCAGGTTTCCGGTGGGCCGCTCCGATTCACGATAACAAGAACTGGTACATCGCGAAGATGGATTACAACATTACGTCGGATGCCAAGCAGCGCCTCTCCGTGAGCGGCGCGCTGGCGAACGAAGGGAACCCGCAGACGCCATTCCTGCCAGCCGCGCCAGCGGGCAGTCTATTCAATTACACCAGCGCGCAAAACACGTTCCTGAATTTCAACAAGGGACTGATCTTCAATTATTCGAGCGTGATTAAGCAAACTCTCGTAAACAACTTCCGTTACGGATACATCCGCGAGAGTTATGGAAACATCGGAGACTCGGATCAGCAATACATCATCATGCGAGGGTTCAACCAGGGAGTAACGCGATCGTCGACCTTTCAACGCCCGGCGAATACCTTCGCGGACGATCTATCCTGGATTCATGGAACTCACACACTTCAGTTTGGTACGCAGATCGCGATTGTTCGTAGCCCCCAATCGAACACCTCGAACTCTTATAGCGACGGGGTCACCAACGCCTCTTGGCTGGATGTGTCTGGCATGCTGGTAAAGAGTGGATCGCCGTTCAATCCGTCCAATAACATCAATCCCGCGACAGGCCAGGCGTATCCGGCTGGAGATTCCAGCTTTGCGAACTCTTATGATTTCCCGATGATCGCCCTTTTGGGAATGGTCACGGAGGCCGACGCCACTTACAACTACCAGAAGAACGGAAACGTCCTGGCGCAGGGCGCGCCGGTGTCGCGCCATTTCGCGTTCGACAGCTACGAATTTTATGGCCAAGATCAGTGGAAGGTTAAGCCGAATCTGACTCTGACCTTCGGATTGCGGTATTCGCTATTTCCTGCTCCGTGGGAGACAAACGGTTTGCAGGTTTCTCCCTCGCCGGATCTCGGGCCGTGGTTCGGCCAGCGCGGCCGAAATATGGAGAACGGGATCCCGTCGAACGTAGATCCGTTGGTGTCCTTTAATTTGTCTGGTCCGGCGAACGGAGGCAAACCCGGACTGTATAACTTGGATAAGAAGGATTTCGGACCCCGCTTCGCGTTTGCTTATTCGCCGAGGCCGAGCGGCGGCCTTCTCAAGAGCCTCTTCGGCGAAGGGGGAAAGACCTCCATTCGCGGAGGCTTTGGCATAGTGTATGACCGCATCGCTTCTGGCTTGCTGGATACGTTTAATACGAGCGGGTCCTTTGGTTTGGCGACTACGCTTTCAAACCCCGCCGGAATCGAGACTGCAGGCTGTGCGCCGCGTTTGACGAATTTGAATACCATCCCAACCACGGACCTGGGGTGCCCCTCCAACGGCGGAGCGCCACAGCAAATCTTACTTCCTGCGCCTCCGGGCCAGTTCCCACAAACATTCCCCTCAAGCCTGAGCGATGGCGGCTTTGCGATCACCTGGGGATTGGATAACGGGATCAAGACGCCTTATTCCTACACCATCGACTTATCGGTAGCCCGCGAACTGCCAGCAGGTTTTTCGATCGAAGCCTCTTACGTGGGCCGGCTGTCGCACCGTTTGCTTGCCCAGGAAGACATGGCCATGCCGCTCGACTTTGTGGATAAAAAGTCCGGCCTCGATTATTTCACTGCCATAGACGCTTTGGCGAAAATTTACCGGACGGGGATGTTGTCGCAGAATTTCAGCCCCTCCATGGTGTCACCAAAAGTGGCGCAGTATTGGGCGGATGTGGTGACACCTCCAGTGGCAGGTGATCAGTATTTGATGAGCTCCTGCACTGGCACAAACCAGGCGACAGGACAGGCCAATATGATCGGCACGAGCAGCCCCGTGTCGGCCATCTACGACATGTTCTGCGGCTTTAGCTTGAATGAGACGACGGGGCTCTTCGGGCTGGATTACTTCGGGGTCAACGGTTTTAACCAGTGCGGGACACCCGGGAACCAGTTTTCCTGCAACGGGTACACCCCGACCACGGGAACGAACACATTCTTCAACTCGCAGTTTTCGTCCTTGTACGCCTGGCGGACGAATACCAATGCCAACTACAATGCCTTGCAAGTCAATCTCCGGCATGGAATGACGCATGGCGTGCAGTTTGACTTCAACTACACATTCTCCAAATCCATCGACATCATGTCCGACGCTACGCGCGTGGGCGCATGGGGTGGCCTAGGCGGCCAGATTATCAACTCCTGGGATCCCAACAGCGCGCGAGCCGTCTCGGATTTCGACGCCACGCACCAGTTCAATGCCAACTGGGTGGCGCAACTTCCCTTCGGCAAAGGACAGCGGTTCGCGGGCAACGCGGGCGGCCCCTTGAATGCGCTCATCGGCGGCTGGCAATTGTCGGGGCTGTTCCGTCTAACGAGCGGGTTCCCGGTCAATATCTCGAACGGGTTCGACTGGCCGACGAACTGGCAGCTGGGTGGCAATGCGTACCTTACCGGACCCGTGAAGACGGGGACTTATACGGTAAACGGCAACCCCAACCTGTTTTCCAATGGCCCGCAGGCAATCGCCTCATTCACCAATCCGCTGCCAGGCCAAACCGGCGCGCGAAATCAAATTCGCGGCCCGGGTTTCTTTGGCATCGACATGGGGCTGGCCAAGCGCTGGGCCATGCCGTGGAGCGAGAAGCAGAGCCTGCAGTTCCGCTGGGAAGTGTTTAACGTGACGAACTCGGTGCGATTCAACGTGCAATCCATCAGCGGAGAACTGGATATTTCGTCCACCTTCGGCAACTATACCGGCTTGATAACCAACCCACGCGTGATGCAGTTTGGGCTGCGTTACGAGTTCTAAGGCCGTTTAACACGCTTCAAAAACGCCGCCGTGAAGCGAAAGCTTCCCGGCGGTTTTGTTTTTGCATCGTGGGCGGTGGTTGCAGATGCTGGCAATCCCGCGTAAACTGTTAAGAAGTATGCATAGGATTCGGGGCGTAGCGCAGCCTGGCTAGCGCGCCTGGTTCGGGACCAGGAGGTCGAAGGTTCAAATCCTTTCGCCCCGACCACTCCCTCCGCAGGAAAGAACTCCTTTTCAACCAATTAATCGAGCAAATCGAGGCGTTTTTCTGGCACGAAACTCCGATTTGCGCTTGGCCCGCCCCGGGTTCCGCTGATGTTCAGGAATAATCCAAACACGAAGAGTGTTCTTGCCGAACTGACGGCTTGCCTTTTTTGTCAGATACTCCTTATCCTGCCAGCGCGCACTGCGGCCGCATCAAGAGGCAACGGATGATCCTGGAAAAATTACGCGAGGAAGTTTTGGAAGCAAACCTGGAGCTCGTCCGGCGCGGGCTAGTGCTGTACACCTTTGGAAACGCCAGCGGTATTTCGCGCGAAGAAGGGTTGGTGGCAATCAAGCCAAGCGGCGTGCCGTACGAAACGATGAAGCCCGAGGATTTGATCGTCGTCGATCTGGAAGGAAAAACCGTGGAGGGATCGTTGCGGCCTTCTTCCGACCTTCCCACGCATCTGATTCTCTACCGAGCATTCTCAGGCATTGGAGGTATCGCGCACACGCATTCCTCGGCCGCAACGGCGTGGGCCCAGGCGCAAAAAGAAATTCCATGCTTCGGAACGACTCATGCCGATTACTTTCGCGGGCCGGTTCCTGTCACAAAGTCGCTGACACCCGCTGAGATTCGGTCGAATTATGAGGAAAACACCGGTCACGCCATCGTGCGGCGGTTCAAAAAGCTCGATCCTCTTCACGTGCCGGCGGTCCTCGTCGCCGGGCACGCGCCGTTCTGCTGGGGGAAATCCCCTTCGGAAGCGGCGCACATTGCCGTGATTCTGGAAGAAATTGCATCGATGGCCTTTCACACAATCACCGCGAATCCCAAATCGCAGGCTATTTCCAAACACCTTCACGAGAAGCACTTCCTGCGGAAACACGGAAGCGCTTCGTATTATGGCCAGGAAAAGTAGCGTTGTGAATTTGCGGACGGCCGCGTGTGACTTATCATCGGGGACGTTCAGCCAAGTTCTATTTTTTTGCCGCTAGAGCAGAAACCTGTAGGGTCAGAGACTTCGCGACAATTTCATCCAGCTTCCGCCGGACAGCGCTGGCTTCCGTTCCGAGGCGAGCTTCGCTTTCCTTGCGCGCCTGGGATACCACCGTGAGCTCCTCGCTGGTCGTATTCTGCAGAGTATTTTCCGCATGCAGCAAACAGGCGAACACGTAGCGCTCAGGCTGCTGTTGTTTACGCAAAAATTGTGCGTAGTTGAACCAGTCAGATGCCGCGCTGCGCGCATCGGAGAGCGCCGCATCAAGCTGCAGTGCGCGCTGGTAAGACTGCGCCGCTCCGCGAACGTCGCCTTCATTCTCCTGCAAATCGGCGAGATGCACCAGGGCCAGGCCTTCCAGCGTCTTCTCCCCGGCCTTGTCCGCAAAACCGGCTGCCGCGTTGTAACCTTTGGAAGCATCGCCGTTGTGATGGATTGCGGAATCCGCGTCGGCAACTTTTATCAGTGCCGCGAGCACCGGTCCATTATCTGCAGGATTTTTTTGATGGCGAGCGGCGAAGGTTTCAAGATACATGCGATAATGCCGCGCCGCAGCTTGCAATTCACCTTGTTGATCGAGGACTTGTGCAAGGTAAAGCTGCGCGTTGGCCTGCCCCGGATCAACGTCGACCGCGCGCTGCCAGTTGTCGACCGCCTCCTCGTCGTGCCCGAGGCGATGAGCGAGCATTCCATAATCGACCAGCGCATTGGCATCTCGCGGCCAGCGCGTGATCATCTTCTGGAACTGCCCATAGGCGTCGGCGTCGCGCCCCGCTTCAATCAAGCTCCGGCCGTAGGATTCTTGCAGCGAAAAATTGGCGGGACTGAGCGCGGCAGCGCGTTTCATAGCTGCGAGCGAGGCGTCGCGTTGCCCGGCAAGCTGCTCTGCGCGCGCGAGGCGCACTTGAACGGAGCTGTCGTCAGGATTCAACTTCGCGGCGCGCTGAAGCGCAGGCAGTGCGCTAGCTTCGCTCGACCACCAAAAGTGTAACTGATCCACGCCTGCCGAGAGGAATAGCAATGCCACGGTCGCGATTCGAAGGGCCCGAGCGCCAGGTGCTTGTCCCGTTAACCAGCCAGCCACCGCCGCAAAGCTGCTTTGTTTTTCGCTGCCAGCGCCTGGCGATTTTTGTTGACCATCCAGGAGCAACGCCGCGATGCGCGAATCGCGCAATTTCCAGATCGCGCCGTCGAGAATAAAGTGATGAATATTGACCAGTGCCGTGAACGTCAGGAAGCTCGCGGCAAAATCGGCGTGAAAAATGCGGCTGACGATCCACGGCCCGGGAATGAAAAGCGCAATGCCGCCCGCAATCAACGTCACCAGATAACGGGAAAATGACCAACGGGAATCGCCAGCAGCGCGAGCCTCTTTTTTCTGGTAATAGCTCGTGATCCACAAATACTGCGTGGAGTGCAACACGGCGAGCAGGCCGCTGCTGTAGCGAGTCTGCGGAATTTCCCGGCCGCTGACGAGTTCAATCACCGCGGGCAAAAGAAACCAGAGAAATTGTGTGACGGTCAGTGTGATTACGGGAAGAATTGTGCGGAAGTTGCTCCTTCGCGCCAGCGACGCGAGGGCCCATCCACTGGAGCCAACAAAAAACAGCGCCAGCACCGCTCGTACAGGCAGGGTGAACTTAGCCGCGAGCCCAAGCGACAGAATCAGCGCATCGCCGGACGGCCCGGTATGAAAGCTCAGCATCAACAGAATGTAGGAGGCGATAAACGAAAGGCGAAGCGCGCGCCGCTCTGATTCTGTGGGCGAGACGCCCGCGCGCCGCGCAAACATCATCAGCAAGCCGAAGTTTTGCCCCGTGTAGTGCCACGGGCTCCAGCAAATGTATAGCGTGAAAATCCAGGGAAGCAGCCCATACCAGAGGTGCGTGACGACCCCAGCTACTATGAGCAGCAGCGCCACGTGCACCGTGTAGATGCGATATTTCTCGAACTCGTCGCGCGTGTGGTACGCGCGGTATACGGTGGCCATGAAATGCGGATAGTTTGAAAGCAACGCGAGAAAATAAAACGCCACGCTCCAGCCGCGTCCGTAGGAATTCGCAAAATAAAATCCCGCCAGCAAAAGCGGCGCAGACCACGCACCGCAGCCGACTGTCAAATCAATCCACGGACGATAAATCCACGGACTCTGCGGGTGAGAGGGCGGAGCAAGCGTCGAAGCGCGCTCCTCCGGCGGGGTTATTGTGATGGTTCCCATTCCATTGCAGAGTAACGCAGGCACGGCACGCCTGTGGGCCGAGGGCCGTCAGCGCATGCGGAATCGGTTACTTGTACTTGCGAACGGGCTTCCGGTAATGGAGTTTTAGAAGACGGCAAGAAAGCGCAGCAGCAAACCCGCCAACGCTCCGCCGAGAATGGGGCCGATGACCGGTACCGGCGAGTAGCCCCAATCGGAGTTTCCCTTCCCAGCGATCGGCAGAATGGCGTGCGCGATGCGCGGACCCAAATCGCGCGCCGGATTAATGGCATAACCCGTCGTACCGCCGAGCGATAATCCGACGCCCCACACGAGGCTGCCCACGAGATAAGGGCCCAATCCAGCAGCAGGCCCGGTCGCGGACACCCTCTTCGAAAAAATCGCGCCAATCACAAAGACCAGAACAAACGTAGCGCAGATTTCACTGAACAAATTGGAGGCAAAGCTGCGGATCGCAGGCGCGGTACAAAAACAGCCGAGCTTCGCGGCGGCATCCGGTGTTTCCTTCCAATGCGGCAAATAGTGGAGCCAGACAAGAACAGCTCCAGCAATTGCCCCGAGAAGTTGCGCCGCAAGATAGGGAGCGAGCTTTCCAAAGCTCGCGTCACGCACCGCGAAGCCTATCGTGACCACTGGATTCAAGTGCGCGTCATTGCTTCCACAGGCAATCGATACGAACACGCCGGCCATGACCGCAAAGGCCCACCCGGCAGTAATGACGATCCATCCACTGCCTTCCGCTTTCGACCTCTTCAGCAGCACTCCGGCGACAACTCCATTGCCAAGCAGCACGATGATCATCGTGCCCAGAAATTCGCCGAGAAAGGGTGACGTCATTCAGCAATCTCCTTCGGATCGACCAGGTTCACAGCAACACTTTACCCCGCGCATCAATTTTCAACCCAATCAAATGAGCGCGTGACCGCTTTCTTCCATTGTTTGTACATCTCTTCGCGTTCTGCTTCCGCGAAATGTGGTGTCCAAGTCTGGTCCACGGCCCAATTGGTTCGCAGTTCATCCAAGCCTGAAAAAAATCCGACAGCCAAGCCCGCAGCGTATGCTGCACCGAGCGCCGTCGTCTCCTGAATCACAGGGCGCACGACTTCGCGGTTCAAAATGTCCGCCTGAAACTGCATCAGCAGTTCATTCACCACCATGCCGCCGTCCACGCGCAACGACGACAGCGCGATCTGAGAGTCTTTTTCCATCGCTTCCACCACTTCGCGGGTCTGAAACGCCGTCGCTTCCAGAACCGCTCTCGCCAGATGGCCTTTGTTGATGTAGCGCGTCAACCCGGCAATGACGCCGCGCGCATTTTCCTTCCAATACGGCGCGTACAGGCCGGAGAACGCCGGAACAAAATAGATGCCGCCGTTATCTTTCACCGTGCGCGCCAGCGTTTCGATGTCTGCGCTTTTCTCGATCATCCCGAGATTGTCGCGGACCCACTGCACCAGCGCTCCCGAAATCGCGACGCCACCTTCCAACGCGTAACATGCCGGCGCGCTGCCCATTTTGTACGCGACAGTCGTCAACAAGCCAAAGTTCGAAGGAACGGCGCGTTCCCCCGTATTCATCAACAGAAAACAGCCTGTTCCATACGTATTTTTCACTTCGCCGGGGCGGAAACAAGCCTGTCCGACAAGCGCAGCCTGCTGATCGCCCAGAATCCCCGCGACTTCCACGCCCGCTATGGCTGGGAGCGTCGCCGCACCGTAAACCTCGCTGCTCGACCGCACCTGCGGCAGCATGGCTCGCGGAATCTCGAACGCGGACAGCAACTTTTCATCCCATTCCAGTGTTTGAAGATTCAGCAGCTGTGTGCGGCTTGCATTGGTGACGTCGGTTGTGTGTACGCCGCCCTTCGGCCCTCCCGTCAAATTCCAGACGAGGAACGTGTCGATATTTCCGAAGAGCAGCTCACCCGCTTCCGCTTTCCGTTGCGCGCCGGGGACATGCTTCAATAGCCAGCGTAACTTGAGGCTGCTGAAATACGTGCTAAGTGGGAGCCCTGTCAGCGTGCGGAAGCGGTCTTGTCCGCCGTCGCGCGCAAAATGTCTGACGTCTTCAGCGACGCGCGTATCCTGCCAAACGATTGCATTTGCAATCGTTTGGCCCGTATTCCGGTCCCACACCACGGTTGTTTCTCGCTGGTTGGTTATGCCAATCGCGGCCAGATCCGAAGCACGCAGTCCTCGTTGTTCGAGCGCTTCGCCGATCACTTCTTCCGTGCGACGCAGAATCTCCAGGGCGTCGTGTTCCACCCACCCCGGCCGCGGGAAGATCTGCTCGTGCTCTTTTTGCGCGACCGCCACCACGCGCGCCGCCTTATCAAACACCATAAAGCGCGTGCTAGTTGTGCCCTGGTCGATCGCCCCGATGTAATTTTTCACGAGTTCCGTCCTGTCCCGCCGGGATGCATTCTACGATGGAACGTGGCCAGCTCTTCAACTAGATGTATACGCGACCGGCCTTCAACGCATCTAATCCTTTGGGATGAGAAAAGGGAGAGTAGTTATGAATAAAAACATGTATCGAAAAGGGTCGCTTCTGCTTGGTGCGCTCGTCGCGGCGTCAGCTATGCCGCTCGCTTTGAGGGCAGCCTCCAACAGCGCGTCCGCAGCAAAAGATCCATCTGCAGTTGTTATGACTGTCACGGCTACTGCGAAGAAAGACGCGCAGCCGCCTGTATTATCCAAGAATGATGTCGAGCTCTATCAAGGTAAGGAACGCGTACAGGTCGCGGACTTCAAGCGCGGGGAGGCTCTTTACCTCGCCGTGCTCATTGATGATTCGCTCCGCAGCAGCCTTGCCAACCAATGGAGCGATCTCCGCGCGTTTCTCATGGCTCAGCCGGAAACCACCTACATCGCCGTAGCCTACGCGCGGAATGGCGTAGCCATGGTCGCCCAGGATTTCACCACAGACCATGCACTAGCGGCAAAGGCCCTGCGACTACCCTTGGGCAACCTCGGCGCTGCATCGAGTCCTTATCTCTCGGTCCAGGATTGGATCAAGCGTTGGCCCGCCTCCGGACAGCGCAGTTCCATCATCCTGTTCTCGTCGGGGATTGATTATTTCCGCGGAGGTCCCGCTACTCTGGATCCCGATCTTGATACGACCATCGCACGCGCGCAGAAGAACAACATCAACGTTTGGACAATCTACGCACCAGATGCAGGCCGTGTTGGCCGCGGTTCGTTCCGTGCCTTCAACTGGCAATCGAACCTGGACCGTCTGTCGCAACAGACCGGCGCCGAGTCTTACTCACTTGGTCTCGGAGCGCCCGTCAACCTGAAACCGTATTTCGATCGCATCCAAATGAATCTCAACAACCAGTATCTGCTCGCCTTCGTGGGCGATGGCGGCCATAAGGGCAGGTACGAGCCCGTAAAAGTAACTTCGGAAGTTCGGAAGGTGGGATTTCTGACGCCTTCGGAAGTGTATTTGCCGGCAGTAAGGTAGTTGTTCGAGAGCTGGTTTCTCATTCCCAGGGGCGTGGACCGCAAGGTTCGCGCCTTTTCTTTTCCGAGCGGCTCTTGTAACTTTATTTTTCTATCGGGCCAATAATCCTCGGCATCTAAGATTGGGATGAGAAGAAAGGAGTTACGCTCTTGAACAAAGATCTAAGGTGCAAAGGGGCCCTGTTGTTGGCTGCCATGGCCGTGGCGGCGGCAATGCCGCTCGCCTCCAAGGCCGCGGCGGCGGATTCCTCCGCGGTTACGATGACCGTTACGGCGGTGGGCAAGAAAGAGACCCAGCCGCCTCCGCTCACGAAGGATGATGTCCAACTCTATCAAGGCAAGGAGAAGGTGCAGGTGGCGGATTGGAAGCGAGGGGATGCGCTTTTCCTTGCCGTGCTTATCGACGATTCGCTCCAAAGCGCCGTCGCCAGTCAATGGGGCGATTTGAAGACGTTTTTCATGGCCCAGCCGGAGAACACCTACATTGCCGTGGCTTATGGGCGGAACGGTGTAGCCATGGTGGCGCAGGATTTCACTAAGGATCACGCCCTTGCCGCCAAGGCGCTGCGCATGCCTCTGGGTAGTGCTGGCGCCTTCACAAGCCCGTATCTCGCGGTTCAGGATTGGGTGAAGCGTTGGCCCGACTCCGGGGAACGCAAGTCCATCATGTTGTTCTCTTCGGGCATCGATTATTTCCGCGGGAGCTTCGATCCCGTCGATCCCGATCTCGATGGCACTATCTCGCGCGCCCAGAAGCAGAACATCAACATTTGGACGATCTATGTTCCGGACGCCGGGCATGTCGGCAACCGTTCGTTCCGTGTCTTCAACGCGCAATCGAACCTTAGTCGTCTCTCGGAAGAAACCGGCGCCGAGTCTTACTACCTTGGCTCCGGCATGCCGGTTACGTTGAAGCCGTACTTCGACGAAATCCAGATGCACCTCAACAATCAATACTTGCTCAGCTTTGTGGGCAACGGCGGCAAGAAGGGCAAGTTCGAGCGCGTGCGCGTGGTCACCGAAGTTCCCAACGTGGAATTTCTCACGCCGTCAGAAGTGTTCCTGCCGCCCGTGAAGTAACTTAGCGCAAGTGGGCCATCCAAAAAAGAGCGAGGCGCGGACGGCAAGGTCCGCGCCTTTTGCTTTTTCTTGCATAGCTCTTGTCTCTTTTCTTCCCCTCAGGCTAAACTAACGCCCATCCACGCAAGCTCAGTGGGTCTAGGCTATTCCCGCCATTGAATCGGTTTAAATGGCGCGGCTTGCTTGGTGGTGTGAGGGGAGCTCATGAACATGTCACGCGGCAAGAAAGAGAATTTCATTTCGCGATCAACAACTTGTTTTGCATTAGCCGGTAGAAACTTTCTTGCTGCCGTGAGCTTCGTCGTAGCGCTCCTTGCAACCGCAATAATTGCAGCACCCCTCTCACGCGCCGATGGCGATATCACTCTGCATGAAGGATGGACGGTGCAATCCTCCGCAAAGGTGAGCGCCAGCGCCGAAACTATCTCCGCCGTGGGCTTCGACGCGTCGAGTTGGTACAAAACATCTGCCCCGAACACGGTGTTCGCCGTCCTTGTCGAAAACGGTGTGTACAAGGATCCGTACTTCGGCATGAACTTGCGCTCGGTTCCTGGCGTGTCTTATCCGATTGGCGGCCAGTTCGCCAATCTCGAAATGCCAAGCGATAGTCCGTACGCCGTTCCGTGGTGGTACCGCAAAGAGTTCGAAGTCCCCGCGCAATTTAGCGGAAAGACAGTCTGGCTCGCGTTTCACGGAATCAACTACCGCGCGAACATCTGGATCAATGGGAAAAAACTCGCCGGCTCGGACCAGGTCGTTGGTGCGTTTCGCCGCTATGAATTTAATGTGACGCCGTTCGTCAAACCAGGCGCAAAGAATGTAGTGGCGGTGGAAGTCTCCGCCCCTCACGCCAACGAACTGGGAATCACCTGGGTGGATTGGAATCCCACCCCGCCCGATAAGGACATGGGCCTCTGGCAAGAGGTGGTTCTCTTCGCGAGTGGCCCGGTTGCCGTGCGGCACGCCGCAGTCGAAACGAAACTCGATCTCCCGGCAACGGACACAGCACACCTAACCGTGCGCGCCGAGCTGCGGAATGCATCGGGCACAGCCGTAAAAGGAACGTTGCGCGGAAAAATTCTTGGCGCAACCACTCCGATTGAATTTTCGCAGACTGTTGAGTTGAAAGCGGACGAGCGCCGCGCGATCGCGATTACGCCTGACTCTGCGCCCGCGCTGAACATGCCGAATCCGCGTCTCTGGTGGCCGTACCAAATGGGCGAGCCTTATCTCCACAAACTCACACTGGAATTTGTCCCCGAGAAAGGCCCGGCATCAGACCAGCAAACCATCGCATTTGGCATCGTGCAAACCGATTCCGAACTCACGCCCGACGGCTACCGCCTCTTCAAAGTGAACGGCAAACCCGTGCTCGTGCGCGGCGGAGGTTGGGCGCCCGACATGATGCTGCGCATCAACCAGTCGCGCCGCGAAGCCGAGTTCCGCTACGTCAAAGAGATGGGCCTCAATACCATCCGCCTCGAAGGCAAGCTCGAAGACGAAACCTTTATGGAACGCGCCGACCGCGACGGCATCCTCGTCATGGCCGGATGGTGCTGCTGCGATGCCTGGGAAAAGTGGAACAAGTGGGGCGACGAAAATCGCCACGTTTCCGTCGACTCGCTCCGCGATCAGATCCTTCGTCTGCGCGCGCATCCGAGCATTCTCGTTTGGCTGAACGGCAGTGACAATCCGCCGCCCCCCGAACGCGAGCTTGCTTACCTCGCCGTCGAAAAAGAAAACAACTGGCCGAAGCCCGTCATTTCTTCCGCCACGGCGAAAAAGAGTGAGCCCACGGGAGACAGCGGCGTGAAAATGTCCGGCCCGTACGAATACGTTTCCTCGAACTACTGGCTGCTGGACACCAAAGCCGGCGGCGCGTACGGCTTCAACACGGAGACCAGCCCAGGTCCGGCCGTTCCGCCTCTCGAAGAATTGAAATCCATGTTTCCGCCCGACAAGCTCTGGCCCATTAACGAAGTTTGGGATTTCCATGCCGGTGGTGGCAAATTCAAAAACATCAAGGTCTTCACCAACGCCATAGAAAAGCGCTACGGCGCGGTAAAAGACATCTCCGACCTCGCCTGGAAATCACAAGCCATCACGTACGAAGGCGAACGCGCCATGTTCGAAGCCTACGGCCGCAACAAATACAAATCGACGGGCATCATCCAATGGATGCTGAACAATGCTTGGCCGGGACTCATCTGGCATCTCTACGATTACGATTTGCGCCCCGCTGGCGGATATTTCGGTTCCAAGAAAGCTCTCGAGCTAGTTCACGTTCAATTTTCGTATGACGACCGTACCATCGCCGTCGTCAACGGCAAGCAGCAAGCCCTCCAGGGCTTCAAGGTTGTCGCCAAGATTTACGACACCTCGATGAAGGAACGCTTCTCTCACGAAGAAGTCGCGGATGTCGCGGCGGATGGCGTGACCAAATCCTTCAAGGTTGCCGAGCCCGAAGGCATCACCTCCACGTACTTCCTGAACCTTCAGCTCTTCTCTTCGTCGGGCGAATTGCTAAGCCGCAATTTCTATTGGCTCTCGGCGAAGCCCGACGTCCCCGACTTCAGCAAGACGGAGTGGTACTACACTCCACTAACCGAATACGCGGATTTTGTCGCCCTGCAGGATCTTCCGAAAGCCACGGTCAACGCCACGATGAGCGTCTCCGAAGCAGGCGACGAAACCGCCGCGCGCATCACCGTAGAAAACACCGCCACGGGCCTGGCCTTCCTCGTTCGCCTCCGTTTGCTCAAAGGCAAAGACGGCGCGGAAGTCCTCCCCGTCTTCTTCGACGACAACTACATCTCCCTGCTCCCCGGCGAGAAACGCGAAATCACAGTTCACGTCCGAAAGAGCGACCTCGGCGCCGCCAAACCCGTCCTCGCCGTCGACGGCTTCAACGTCGGCCCCGTGCAAGTCCCCTAGTCGTGCGCCTAGGAAAATCGACGCGATTTTCGGCACTCGTTCAGTTTCCGATAACCGCGTTCACCAGGACATGGCTGTTTGCTGAGTTAAGTGTTCGAGCCCCTTACTTCGGTGGCGGTGCGGGCTGGTTTTCACTTGTCGGCGGCACGATCCCCTTCAGTCGCAGATAGGTGACCATGTTCCCATAGTGCTCATCCGTGTGCGCCGTATTGATCGAGAACAACGTCAGCTTCGCTACGTTGAAGTTGAAGAATTTCACCATCTGGCTGCCTTTTGCATCGGTCATGCTGTCGAATGCCTTGTTGCAGTACGCCACTCCGTCCTTGAGCGCAGCCACGAGGTCGGCCTTTGACGTCTTCGTTTTTTCGATGTCCTTTGCTGGGTTTGATTCACCGATGGCTTGCGAGCAGAACATGTACGAAGCGTCGGCCACATGGCCAACGAGCTGGCCAAAAGTGCGAACCTCCGGTGTCGGCTTGAAGGAGTAGTTTTCTTCTGGCATTTTCTGCGCCGCACCGACGACCGCGCCGCTTACAAACGAGTAAAAACCTTTTTCGCTCGCGGTAATCGGGTTCGCAGGCGGAGCGGACTGCGCTGGTGGGGCGGACGACGCCGGTGGCTTCTCCTGCCCGAGCAGAGCAACGGGAGCTGCCATCAATGCAACAAACACAAAACCGAGTCTTTTGTTCATAAAACTCCTTTCGGGGGATCGTGCCACCTTGCGGGTCGTAAAGGACCTTCCTTCCGAACACCCGCTATCTACTATACGCACGAAGTGCCAAATCGTTTCGCGTCAGACAGCTATGTCCGGACAAGTCCTGTACCAGGACTTCAAGTTTCTGGTTACGGGCTGCCAGCTCAACCGATCGATGCAACACCATCTAATCGGTTGACCCGACAATACTTCCTCCTGGATAACCGATCCGTTGGGCTCCACTCAATCAGAACCTAGTCAGGGTAGTGTTCCGTTTGAATCGACGCTCGTGAACGGTTTTAGCCTGTGAAGCGCCAGCAAGTAGACTTCGAGCTCAGTGTTGCGTCAACCCATTGAGACCGCCCCTCCGATGTGGTACAGGTGTGCTGCTTCGTCTCTGATGGCAACCTGTTTCTTGAGCCTTACAGTTCGTCCCGGCGGTGCCCAATCTAGACATGAGCTACGTGTTTGGGTTGATTCCCGCGGTTCGGTGCCTCCCATCCCTGATTGGTTTACTTGTACTAGAGAACTTGATATGTTGACAGTATTCTAGATTCCAGCCGACGATTAGTCTCTGACAAGCCTTCAGCTTGAGCGTGTAGTACGGCC
>Ga0210397_10000481_pt1 | contig 26694 bp, 26 predicted proteins | sample IncBWH2OmetaG_FD_160126 | JGI IMG/M metagenome (GOLD analysis project Ga0210397, IMG submission 160126) | Forest soil microbial communities from Barre Woods Harvard Forest LTER site, Petersham, Massachusetts, United States - Inc-BW-H-2-O ...
GCGCGCGAAGTCGTCGAACGCGGCCAGCACGGCGCGCCCCTCGGGTTCGACGATGGCCTTGTCGATGTCGGCGCCGGCAAAGGCCTCGATCGCCTGCCGCGATTCCCAGAGCGTCACGGCCAGGAATTCCGTCCGGCCGTCGACCTCGCGCCGCAGCAGCCAGGCGCCGCGATGGCCGTCGAGCTCCTTGAGTTCAGGGACGACGGTCCCGGTGAAATGCCGGAAGTACGCGTCGGCCTTGGCCGTGGTCTCGGCGCGGCCGCACCATAAACGGGTGATCATGGCCGGAAGGCTAGTAGCGCTCTCCCATCCGGTATTGGTAAAAATTGAGCATGGCGCGCCTCGATCCCAGGAACTCGACGCAATACTGGTGGGACCGGCATCTGACCGGCCTCAGCCTGCTGCGCGCTGACTTCACGACCCACGAATACCCGCCGCACACGCACGAAGCGCTGGTCGTCGCCGTCACCGAGCAGGGCGGCTCGATGATCAAGAGCCGTGGCCAGGTCGAGCAGGCGCATGCCGCGACGCTGTTTGTCTTCAATCCGGCCGAGCCCCACGCCGGCTGGATGGGCTGGAGCGAGCGCTGGCGCTATCGGTCGCTCTACCTCACCCAGGCGGCACTCGATCAGTTGGCGCTGGGCCTTGGCATCGAGCAGGTGCCCTACTTCACGCGGAACGTGTTCCTCGATCCCGACCTCATCGACGGCTTCCTCACCATGCATCATGCCATCGAGCAGGGCCGCGATGTCTTCCGGGAGCGCGAGCTCCTGATCGGCACCTTCGGGCAACTGTTCCGGCGCCATGGCAGCGGCGGGCCCCGGATCGCGCCGGCGCCGCGCGACCAGGTCGTGCTGAAGCGTGTGAAGGAGCGCATGCGCGCCGACTATGCGGAAGACCTTCGGCTGGAAGATCTGGCCCAGGAGGTCGGCCTGACGACTTTCCAGCTCATCGGCCTGTTCAAGCGCGCGACCGGGCTCGCGCCGCATGCCTACCTGACCCAGGTCCGCCTCGGCATCGCCTGCCGGCATCTCCGGCAGGCGCGACCGATCGCCCAGGTCGCGACCGACGTCGGCTTCTACGACCAGAGCGCGCTCACCAAGCATTTCAAGCGCTGCTACGGCATCACGCCGCTGCAGTTCGCCCGCGCGGCCGCATAAGGCTGTCCCTTAACGGAGCGCACCCCGATGAGTTTTTGCGCGGTATGGTGCGCAAAAACTCGGGTTCGCCTTGCGTCGCTTGTTTAATGATGCTTGACTTTTTACAAAGCATCCCTATAGTACCCGGATCGTGCCGTCGCGTCATCGTCGACCTGCCGGCGACCCTATATCTGGGGCAAGTAATGCGAATACACACCACTTGGAACTGGCGTAACGCTTGCGGAAATTGCGGAAACTCCCGGTGGGCAATTTTCGCCAATACCCGGTGGGACCAGGACGTTAATCGTGGCCCATGCATCTTTTCTGCCATGAACATCCCGAGACGCTGGTCGTGCAAACCACCGTCGCCGCCGCATGGCCCGGCAAGGTCGCACTCGCCGAAACGCCGTTCTATCCCGGCGGAGGAGGGCAGCTCGCCGACCGCGGCGTGCTGCGCTGGAAGGACGGCGAGGCCAGGGTGATCGGCTTCGAGACGAGCGCAGGCAAGCTCTGGCATCTGCTCGACAGCCAAGCCGAGCTGACGAGCAGCGTCGAGGCGGCGGTCGATGCCGACTTTCGCCGGACCATGCGCCAGCTCCACACCGGCACGCATATCCTGAACGCCTTCGTGTTCCAGAGCTTCGATGGCGCTTTGGTCACCGGCGTGCAGATGGCCGAGGATGGCTCGGCGCGCATGGATTTCGACGTGCCGGGCGCCGACAACGACCGACTGCGCGCGCTCGAAGGACCGATCAACGACGTGATCGCCCAGGATATCGCGGTGAACTTCGCCTATGTCCCGATGGCCGAAGCGCAGGCCGAGCGCGGCCTGATCCGCAGCCGCTCGGTGGCGCCGCCGCCGACGCCCGACGGCAAGATCCGCATCGTCGAGATCGCAGGCCTCGATCGACAGGCGTGCGGCGGCACCCATCTCACGTCGACGGGTGGGTCGCCACCGATCCGCATCCTCAAGATTGACAACAAGGGACGCCACAACCGGCGCGTCCGCATCGCGCTGGCGGCCGCCAAGGGCCTCTGATTAAACGCAAAACTTGACTTTTGGACACCATATGTTGCCATATGCCGCAAGAAAGTCGGCATATGTTGCGACCGCGTCAAATGTTGGTACCGATCATCTTCGCCATGATGTTCGGTTATTTCGGCTACCACCTGGTGAACGGTGATCGCGGCCTGTTGGCCATGGCGCATCTGCAACGCGAGACCATGATCGCCGATCAGAACCTCGCGGAAGCCGAGACGACGCGGAAGATCTGGGAGCGGCGCGTCGCGGCGTTGCGCAACCAGAGTCTCGATCCCGACATGCTGGATGAGCGCGCCCGCATCCTGCTGAACTTCTCGCGCAAGGAAGACATCATCGTCTTCACGCCGACGCGCTGAGCTGCAGCCGACGAGTCCATGACGGGCTGATCAAGGTTCGCCTCGCGGCCTGCTGAAACAAACTGTCCGGCGCGCACGTCCGCTTGCAAACAATCTCTCAATTGCTGCGGCGCACTCGCCGATGGTCTGTTTTTTCCTGCTAGATCAACCACATCGGCATAAGCGATGCTATAAGCCGACGCGGGGCTATCGAGGGGAATCCTATGGCGAAGCCGGCCGTAAAGCCGAAGGACGAATCTGTTTCTGCCGGATCGAAGCCGCCCGCCAAATCGCCGTCGCCCGGCGACAACAGCGCGAGCGCCGAGCAGCTCAAATCCTACTACCGCGACATGCTGCTGATCCGCCGCTTCGAGGAGCGCGCCGGCCAGCTCTACGGCATGGGCCTGATCGGCGGCTTCTGCCATCTCTATATCGGCCAGGAAGCCGTGGTCGTCGGCATGCAGTCGACCATCGAGGCCAAGGACTCCATCATCACCTCCTACCGCGATCACGGCCATATGCTGGCCGCGGGCATGGACCCCAAGGGCGTGATGGCCGAGCTGACCGGCCGCAGCACCGGCTATTCCAAGGGCAAGGGCGGCTCCATGCACATGTTCAGCCGCGAGAAGAACTTCTACGGCGGCCACGGCATCGTCGGCGCCCAGGTGCCGATCGGCACCGGCCTCGCTTTCGTCCACAAGTACAACGGCGCCAAGAACGTCTCGCTGACCTATTTCGGCGACGGCAGCGCCAACCAGGGCCAGGTCTACGAGGCCATGAACATGGCCGCGCTGTGGAAGCTGCCCGTCATCTACATCATCGAGAACAACCGCTACGGCATGGGCACCTCGGTCGAGCGCGCCTCGGCCACCACCGAGCTCTATCGCCATGGCGAGGCCTTCAGCATCCCCGGCGAGCGCGTCGACGGCATGGACGTGCTGGCGGTGCGGACAGCCGGCGAGAAGGCGGTCGAATACGCCCGCAGCGGCAAGGGCCCGTACATCCTCGAGATGCAGACCTATCGCTACCGCGGCCATTCGATGAGCGACCCGGCGAAGTACCGGACCAAGGAAGAAGTCGACAAGTATCGCAACGAGCGCGATCCGATCGACCATGTGCGCAAGATCCTGCTCGACGAGAAGAAGACCGATGAAGCCGCGCTGAAGGCGGTCGACGCCGAGATCCGCAAGATCGTGAACGACGCCGCGGAATATGCGCAGCACAGTCCCGAGCCCGATCCGTCGGAATTGTGGACCGACGTCCTGGTCGAGGCCTGATCTGATGCCCATTCCGGTTCTGATGCCCGCTTTGTCGCCGACCATGACGGAGGGCAAGCTTGCCAAATGGCACGTCAAGGTTGGCGACGTGGTGAAGTCGGGCCAGGTGATCTGCGAAATCGAGACCGACAAGGCGACCATGGAAGTCGAAGCGGTCGACGAAGGCACGGTCGCGCAGATCCTGGTGGAGGAGGGCGCCGAAGGTGTGGCGGTGAACACGCCGATCTGCCTTCTCGCCGCCGAGGGCGAGAGCGTCGCCGATGCGGCGAAGTCGGCTCCCGCCGCTGCCCCCGCCGCTGCACCGAAGGCCGAAGCGCCGGCGCCCGCGGCGCGCCCAGCCGCAGCTGCAGCTGCGCAGCCGACCGCGGCTCCGCCGGCCACGCCTGCGCCGGCGGCGGAACCCGAATGGAAGGGCAAGACCGTCCATATCACGGTGCGCGAGGCGCTGCGCGATGCCATGGCCGAGGAGATGCGCAAGGACGGCCAGGTTTTCTTGATGGGCGAGGAGGTCGCGCAGTACCAGGGCGCCTACAAGATCAGCCAGGGCCTGCTCGAGGAATTCGGCGAGCGGCGGGTCATCGACACGCCGATCACCGAACACGGCTTCACGGGCTTGGGCGTCGGCGCCGCCTTCGGCGGGCTGAAGCCGATCGTCGAGTTCATGACCTTCAACTTCGCCATGCAGGCGATGGACCAGATCATCAACTCGGCTTCCAAAACGCACTACATGTCGGGTGGCCAGATGACCTGCCCGATCGTGTTCCGCGGCCCCAACGGCGCCGCCGCGCGGGTCGCCGCCCAGCATTCGCAGTGCTACGCGAGCTGGTACGCCCACTGTCCGGGCCTGCGCGTGCTGGCGCCGTGGAGCGCCGCCGACGCCAAGGGCCTGCTCAAGGCCGCGATCCGCGATCCAAATCCGGTGATCTTCCTCGAGAACGAGATCCTCTACGGCCAATCGTTCGACGTGCCTGAAGACCCCGATTTCATCCTGCCGATCGGCCGAGCCAAGATCGAGCGCGCCGGCAAGGACGTCACCATTACAGCCTTCTCGATCATGGTCGGCAAGGCGCTGCATGCTGCCGAGGAGCTCGCCAAGCAGGGCATCGACGCCGAGGTCATCAACCTCAGGAGCCTGCGTCCGTTCGACACCGAGACCATCGTCAATTCGGTCAAGAAGACCAACCGGCTGGTCACGGTCGAGGAAGGCTGGCCGTTCGCCGGCATCGGCTCGGAGCTCGCCGCCCAGATGATGGAGCATGCCTTCGACTGGCTCGACGCGCCGGTCAAGCGTGTGCACGGGGTCGATGTGCCGCTGCCCTATGCCGCCAACCTCGAGCGCCTGGCGCTGCCGCAGCCGGAGAACATCGTCGAGGCCGCCCGCGCGGTCTGCAATCGCTGACGCGGGGCCGAAGTCATGTCGATCAATATCCTGATGCCGGCCCTGTCGCCGACCATGACCGAAGGCAAGCTCGCCAAATGGCACGTGAAGGTGGGCGACACCGTCAAGTCGGGCCAGGTAATCTGCGAAATCGAGACCGACAAGGCGACCATGGAGGTCGAGGCGGTCGACGAAGGCAAGATCGGCCAGATCGTCGTGCCGGAGGGCGCGGAAGGTGTGGCCGTCAATGCCGTGATCGCGATCCTGCTGGAGGAGGGCGAGACGGCCGTTCCGGCCGGCGCTGCGCCGGCTCCGGCGCCGAAACCCGCTGCCGCAGCCGCGCCCCCGGCGGCTCCCAAACTTGCTCCGGCCGCGCAGGCACCGGCCGCACCTGCTCCTGCAGCCGCGGCGCCCGCCGCGAAGCCGGCGGCGGCGCCGGCCGGCGGACGCATCTTCGCTTCGCCGCTGGCCAAGCGCATCGCCGCGGAGAAAGGGCTCGATCTTTCACGCATCACCGGCAGCGGACCGAACGGCCGCATCGTCAAGGCCGACGTCGAGTCCGCCAAGCCCGGCGCGGCCACGGTCGCCGCTCCCGCTCCGGCCGCGGCACCCAGGGTCGCACCGCCGTCCGGCGGCCAGCCGGTGTTCGTGGCGCCGGGCGACACGCGCGTGCCGCACACTTCCATCCGCAAGGTGATCGCGCGGCGCATGCTCGAGTCCAAGCAGACCGTGCCGCATTTCTACCTGACGGTGGATCTCGAGATCGACGCGCTGCTGGCCGCGCGCCAGGCGATCAACGCGGTGGCTGAGAAGAAGGGCACCAAGGTCTCGGTCAACGACATGGTGATCAAGGCCTGCGCCAAGGCGCTGCGCGATCACCCCGAGTGCAACGCCTCGTGGACCGAGGACGAGATGATCCAGTACGGCGCGGTCGACATCTCGGTGGCCGTCGCCACCGACCGCGGCCTGATCACGCCGATCGTGCGCAATGCCGACATGAAGGGCCTGGGGCAGATCGCCTCGGAGATGAAGGACCTCGCGGCCCGCGCCAAGGTGGGCAAGCTCAAGCTCGACGAGTTCCAGGGCGGCGGCTTCACCATCTCCAATCTCGGCATGTTCGGCATCAACAGCTTCTCCGCCATCATCAATCCGCCGCAGGCCATGATCCTGGCGGTCGGCATGGGCGAGGAGCGGGCGGTCGCGCGCAAGGGCCAGGTGGTCGTGCGCACCATGATGAGCTGCACCCTGGCGGTCGATCACCGCGTGGTCGACGGCGCGATGGGCGCGCAATATCTCCAGACGCTGCGCGCCTATATCGAGCAGCCGGCGGCGATGCTGGTCTAGGAGCGTTAAGATGGCCGACACCAGTTTCGACCTCATCGTTGTCGGCGGCGGACCGGGCGGCTATGTCGCGGCGATCCGCGCGGCGCAGCTCGGGCTCAAGACCGCCGTCGTCGAACGCGAGAATATGGGCGGCATCTGCCTCAACTGGGGCTGCATCCCGACCAAGGCGCTGTTGCGCACATCGGAGGTCTTCAGTCTCATCAAGCACGCCGAGTCCTTCGGGATTTCCGTCAAGGACTACTCCTACGATGCCAAGAAGGTCGTCGAGCGCTCGCGCAAGGTCGCGAACCAGCTCAGCAACGGCGTCAAGATGCTGATGCGCAAGAACAAGATCACGGTGTTCGACGGCGACGCCAAGCTCGCGGGCAGCGAAGGCGGCCAGCGCAAGCTCGCCGTGGCGATGAAGGACAAGAGCAACGTCGCGCTCACCGCCAAGAACGTGATCCTGGCCACCGGCGCCCGCGCCCGCCAGCTCCCCGGACTGGAGTCCGACGGCAAGCTCGTCTGGACCTACCGGGAGGCGATGGTGCCGCCGGAGTTTCCCAAGTCGCTGCTGGTGATCGGCTCAGGGGCGATCGGCATCGAATTCGCGAGCTTCTACCGCACCATGGGCGCCGAAGTGACGGTCGCCGAGGTTTTAGAGCGCATCCTGCCGGTGGAGGACGAGGAGGTGTCGGCCTTCGCCAAGCGCGCCTTCGAGAAGCAGGGCATGAAGATCCTGACCGCCGCCACCGTCGGCAACCTCAAGAAGGCCAACGACAAGGTGACGGCCACCATCACGTCGGGCGGCAAGAGCCAGGAGATCACCGTCGACCGAGTCATCAGCGCCGTCGGCATCGTCGGCAATGTGGAGAATCTGGGCCTCGAAGGCACCAAGGTGAAGGTCGACAAGACCCACATCGTGATCGACCAATGGGGCTTTACCGGCGAGCCAAACGTCTATGCCTTGGGTGACGTCGCGGGCCCACCCTGGCTTGCTCACAAGGCCATGCACGAGGGGGTCGTGGTGGTCGAGAAGATCGCCGGCTTCAAGGGCGTCCATCCGATGAAGATCGAGAACATCCCGGGCTGCACCTATTGCCAGCCGCAGGTCGCCAGCATTGGCCTCACCGAGGCAGCGGCCAAGGCCAAGGGCCTGCAGGTCAAGGTCGGCAAGTTCCCCTTCATGGGCAACGGCAAGGCGATCGCGCTGGGCGAGCCCGAGGGCTTCGTCAAGACGGTGTTCGACGCCAAGACCGGCGAGCTTCTGGGCGCCCATATGATCGGCGCCGAGGTCACCGAGCTGATCCATGGCTACAGCGTCGCCAAGACCCTGGAAACCACCGAGGTCGAGCTGATGGAAACGGTGTTCCCGCATCCCACCCTGTCGGAAATGTTGCACGAGGCGGTACTGGCGGCGTATGGCCGGCCGCTCCATATCTAGGCTGCGATGGACGGCACGATCGACAAGCTCCCGCTGAGCCGGGCCGAGCGCCACCCCGAGAAGGCGCACCGGCCGGACAATCCCATTCGGCGCAAGCCGGATTGGATCAGGGTGCGTGCACCCAACTCGCCGGAATATGCCGAGACCAAGCGCCTGATGCGCGAGTACGGGCTCGCGACGGTGTGCGAGGAGGCGGCCTGTCCCAACATCGGTGAGTGCTGGAAGCAGAAGCACGCGACCTTCATGATCATGGGCGACACCTGCACGCGGGCCTGCGCCTTCTGCAATGTCGCCACCGGCAAGCCGGGCGCGCTCAATCCCCACGAGCCGGCCAACATCGCCCAGGCGGTCGGCAAGCTCGGCCTCGGGCATGTCGTGGTGACGTCGGTCGACCGCGACGATCTTGCGGACGGCGGGGCAGGGCACTTCGCGGCGGTCATTGCGGCGCTGCAGCGCTCGGCGCCGGCCACCACCATCGAGGTGCTGACGCCCGACTTCATGCGCAAGCCGGGCGCCATCGAGACCGTGGCCGCGGCGCGCCCCGACGTGTTCAACCACAATCTCGAGACCGTGCCGCGGCTTTATCCGACCATCCGGCCCGGCGCGCGCTACTTCACGTCGCTCAAACTGCTGTCGCGGGTGAAGGAGATCGATCCTGCGATGTTCACCAAGTCCGGTCTGATGGTCGGGCTGGGCGAGACCCGCGAGGAGATCCTCCAGGTGATGGACGATCTGCGGGCGGCCGACGTCGATTTCCTGACGGTCGGCCAGTACCTGCAGCCGACGCCCAAGCACGCGGCGATCGACCGCTTCTGGACGCCGGCCGAATTCGACGAACTCACCGTGCTGGCGCGCGCCAAGGGTTTCCTGATGGTCTCGGCCTCGCCGCTCACGCGCTCGAGCTATCACGCGGGCGACGATTTCGCCCGACTGAAGGCGGCGCGCGCCGCGCATCTCAAGGGCTGATCGCGGCGTGGTTACGCGTCATGCCGAGCGGCGCGTTGTGCGCTTCGCTCCCCGACAGCTGTTCGAGCTCGTCGCCGACGTCCCGCGCTATCCCGAATTCCTGCCGTGGTGCACGGCGGCGCGCATACGGCGCCAGGAAGGCCCCGGCGTTCAACTCGCCGAACTCGCCATCGGCTTCGGGCCCTTTCACGAAAAATTCGTCTCGCGCATCGTGCTCTCGCCCGACGCCGAGGGCGGCCCGCGCCTCGAGACCACCGGCGTCGAAGGACCGTTCAGGCAACTGGCGAGCCATTGGTCGTTCGAGCCCCATCCGGACGGCACGCTGATTCGCTTCAGCCTGGAGTTCGAATTCCGCTCGAGACTGTTGCAGCAGACCGTGCGGCTGCTGTTCGCCGAAGCGGTCAAGCGCATGGTCTCGGCTTTCGAGGCGCGCGCCAACCAGCTCTACGGCAAGCCTAGCGCTCGGCCAGCGACGCCAGCATCGTCAACGCGGTAATCACCGACACGCGCCGGATCGAATCGCGATCGCCCGGGAAGACGTGGCGCTCGGCGACGATGTCGTGTCCGGTCCGCGCCGCCGCCAGATGCACCAGGCCGACCGGCTTTTCGGCGGTGCCGCCGCCGGGGCCGGCGACGCCGGTCACCGACACCGCGAGATCGGCGCCGGAACGCGCCAGTGCGCCCGCCGCCATGGCGCGCGCCACGGGATCGCTCACCGCGCCGTGCCCCAGAAGGGCGTCCCACGAGACGCCCAGCATCTCGCGCTTGGCCTCGTTGGCGTAGGTGACGAAGGCGCGGTCGACCACGTCGGAGGAGCCGGCAATCGCCGTCAGGGTCGCGGCGACCAGGCCGCCCGTGCACGATTCGGCCGTGACGACCTTGAGCTTGCGCTTGCGGCAGGCATGGAGCACGCGCTCCGCCGCGTCCCTCATTTCGTGATCGAACATCGCCAACCCCTCAACTGCGCGGCACCTCGACCGTGGCGACGGCCTGGGCCGCAATACCTTCGCGCCGACCTGTGAAGCCCAGTCCTTCCGTGGTCGTGGCCTTCACGCTCACTCTGTCACGCCCGACGCCGGCGATGCGAGCGATGCTTTCGACCATCGCCTCGCGATGCGGGCCGATGCGCGGCGCCTCGCAGATCAGCGTGAGATCGAGATGCACGATCCGTCCGCCGGCCGCTTCCACCAGTCTCACGGCGTGGCGCAGGAAGCGGTCGGAGGCGGCGCCACGCCACTGCGGATCGGACGGCGGGAAATGCTTGCCGATATCGCCGGCGCCGATCGTGCCCAGCACCGCGTCGGTCAGGGCGTGCAGGGCCACGTCGGCATCCGAGTGCCCGGCAAGCGCCTGCACATGGGGGATGGCGACGCCGCCCAGCATCACGGCATTGCCGGGGCCGAAGCCATGAACGTCGAAGCCGAACGCGGTGCGCGTTTCCATGGTCGCTGTCTGCCGGAGATCGTGGGCGGTGGTGATCTTGCGGTTATCGTCGTGGCCCGCGACCATGACAACCCGCAGGCCCCAGCGCTCGGCGACCGCCGCATCGTCGGTGAGTGCCGTGGCGTCGCTGGCGCCGAGCGAGGCGGCGGCGCGGTGCGCCGCGAGCAGGGCTGCAAATCGGAAGACCTGCGGTGTCTGGGCTCGCCACAGATGGGCGCGCGGCACCGTTTCGGAAATCGCGCCCTCGCCGTCGACGCGTTTCAGCGTATCCGCCAGCGGCACGCCCAGGACGGCGCCATCGACGCCGGGAGCCGCTAGGGCTTTCAGGCAGGCGGTTATGTCGGCCGGCCGCACGAAGGGGCGGGCGGCATCATGAATGGCGACTAGGTCAGGCGGCTGGGCGGCCAGCGCTTCCAGGCCATTCAACACCGAATGCTGCCGGCTCGCGCCCCCTTCGACCGGCGGGGGCAGGGCAAAGCCCGTGCTGGCCTGCTGGTAGGACGCGTCGTCGCCGGGACCGATCACCACCTGGATCCGGTCGATGCCGGGAATACCCCGAAAGGCGGTCAGGGTGTGGCGCAGGACCGGCTGGCCCTCAAAAAGGGCATATTGCTTGGGCAGGGAGCCGCCGAAGCGGCTTCCCCGCCCGCCGGCCACGATCAAGGCGGTACAAGTCAGCACGAGAGGTTCAATAACATTGGCTTAAGGGGTGTGCACTTCGGACCCTTGCATGCACCGCCCGGACCCGCTATTGCTCGCTCAATTATTGTGCACTGCACAAGATGCCTATTTACTGACCAGAAGACATGGACTGCACACCTCGTCTCCAACCTGTCGATATCGGCCCGATCCGCCTCGAAGATCCCGTCATCCTGGCGCCGATGTCGGGCGTGACCGACATGCCTTTCCGCCAAATGGTCAAGCGGGACGGGGCGGGGCTCGTCGTGTCCGAGATGATCGCCTCGGCGGCCATGGTGCGCGAGAACCGCAAGACTCTGCTGATGGCCAAGAACTCGCCCGAAGAGTTCCCGATGTCGGTCCAGCTCGCGGGCTGCGAACCCGAGGTCATGGCCGAGGCTGCGAAGCTCAACGAGGACCGCGGTGCGGCCATCATCGACATCAACTTCGGCTGCCCGGTGAAGAAGGTCGTGAACGGTCATGCCGGCTCCTCGCTGATGCGCGACGAGGTGCACGCCGCGAAGATCCTCGAGGCGACCGTCGAGGCGGTGAAGCTGCCGGTGACACTCAAGATGCGCACGGGCTGGGATTCGAACAATCGCAACGCGCCCAACCTCGCGCGCATCGCCGAGCAGTGCGGCATCAAGATGCTGACCGTGCACGGCCGCACGCGCTGCCAGTTCTATGACGGGCAGGCCGACTGGGCCTTCGTCGCCGACGTCAAGCAAGCCACCAGGCTGCCGGTCATCGTCAACGGCGACATCGATTCGCTCGACGACGTCGACACAGCCCTCGCGCAATCGGGCGCCGACGGCGTGATGATCGGGCGCGGCGCCTATGGCCGGCCGTGGTTCCTGAACCAGGCGATCCACTATCTGCGGACCGGCGAGCGGCTGGCCGACCCATCGCTGGCCGAGCAGTACGCCACGGTGCGCGGGCACTTCGATGCGATGCTGTCGCACTACGGCCAGGAGACGGGCGTGCGCATGGCGCGCAAGCATTTGGGTTGGTATTCCAAGGGCCTGCCGGCCTCGGCCGAGTTCCGGGCCGCGGTCAATCGCGAGACCGATCCGGGCAAGGTCCGCGCGCTGCTGGCGTCGTTCTTCCTGCCCGCGCTCGAACGGCAGGCCGCCTAGCATGGCGCTGCAGCCTCTCAAGCGACCGAACGCGCTCAGCGAACAGTTCCCGACGGCGATCCTCGATTCGCTCTCGGAAGCCGTGGTGGTGGTCGACGCGGGCGGCCTTGTGCACTACGCCAACCTCTCGGCCGAACAGTTCTTCGGCGTCGGCCGCGCGCGCATCGTCGGCCATCCGCTCAGCGAGTTCATGCCGGACGACACGCCGCTGTTTTCCCTCCTCGAGCAGGTGTTGGCGACGGGCGGTGCGGTGGCCGAGAACGGCGTCACGCTGTCCTCGCCGCGCATCGGCAACCGCTTCTGCGCGCTGCGCCTTTCGCCGGTCGCCGACAGCGACGGCCTGGTCGTGGTCTCGCTGGTCGAGCAGACGATCGCCCGCAACATCGATCGCCAGATGTCGCACCGCAGTGCCGCCCGTTCGGTGAGCGCCCTTGCCGCCATGCTGGCGCACGAGGTCAAGAACCCGTTGTCGGGCATCCGCGGCGCGGCGCAGCTGCTCGAGCAGTCGGTGCCCGACTCCGAGCGCGAGCTCACGACCCTGATCTGCGAGGAGACCGATCGCATCGTGGCGCTGGTCGACCGCATGGAAGCGTTCGCCGACGGCCGGCCGATCGAGCGCGGCCCGATCAACATCCACCAGGTGCTGAACCACGTCCGCCGCATCTCCCAGAACGGCTTCGGCAAGGGCGTGCGCTTCATCGAGACCTACGATCCGTCGCTGCCCGACGTCCACGGCGACCGCGACCAGCTCATCCAGGTTTTCCTGAACCTGGTGAAGAACGCCTGCGAGGTGCTGGGCGACGGCGACCGCGAGATCGAGTTGTCCACAGCTTTTCGGCACGGGCTGCGGCTGGCCGTGCCCGGCCAGCAGGCCAAGGTCAACCTGCCCCTGGTGGTGTCGGTGCGAGACAACGGCCAGGGCGTGCCCGACGAGATCCGGGCCCACCTTTTTGACGCTTTCGTGACAAACAAGCCGACCGGAACCGGCCTGGGTCTTGCTTTGGTAGCCAAGATCATCAACGACCACGGCGGGGCCATTGAGTTCGAGAGCGAGCCCGGCCGCACAACTTTCAGAGTGATGTTGCCGTTGCAGATTCTCCAGGCCGCGCCATGAGCAGCGGCTCCACCATCCTGATCGCCGACGACGATCGCGCCATCCGCACCGTCCTGCACCAGGCGCTGGGTCGCCAGGGCCATAATGTCCGCAGCACCGGCGCCGCCGCCACCTTGTGGCAATGGGTCCAGGAGGGCGAGGGTCAGCTCGTCATTACCGACGTGGTGATGCCCGACGAGAACGGGCTCGACCTCGTGCCGCGCATCCGCAAGCTGAGGCCCGACCTGCGCATCATCGTCATGAGCGCGCAATCGACCCTGCTCACCGCCGTGCGCGCCACCGAGCGCGGCGCCTTCGAATACCTGCCCAAGCCGTTCGACCTCAACGAGCTGATCTCGGTGGTGAACCGCGCGCTGTCGGCGCCGGCCACGTCGATGCAGCGCAACGCCAATCCGCAAGAAGACGGTGAGCGCCTGCCGCTGATCGGCCGGTCGCCGGCCATGCAGGAGATCTACCGGGCGCTGGCCCGCCTGATGTCGACCGATCTCACGGTGATGGTCACCGGTGAATCGGGTGCCGGCAAGGAGCTGGTCGCACGCGCGCTGCACGACTATGGCAAACGCCGCAAGGGTCCTTTCGTGGCCCTCAACATGGCGGCGATCCCGCGCGAGCTGATCGAAAGCGAGCTGTTCGGCCACGAACGCGGCGCCTTCACCGGCGCCGTGCAGCGCTCGGCCGGCAAGTTCGAGCAGGCGTCGGGCGGCACGCTGTTCCTCGACGAGATCGGCGACATGCCGCCGGAGGCGCAGACTCGCCTGCTGCGCGTGCTGCAGGAAGGCGAGTACATGACGGTCGGCGGGCGGACGCCGATCAAGGCCAACGTGCGCATCGTCGCAGCGACCCATCGCGACCTGCGCCGCCTGATCCAGCAGGGACTGTTCCGCGAGGATCTGTTCTATCGCCTGAACGTGGTGCCGATCCGCCTGCCGCCGCTGCGCGAGCGGCTCGACGACATTCCCGAACTCGCCAACCACTACCTGCGGGCGGCGACCGCCGACGGGCTTCCGTCGACAGTGCTGTCCCCGGAGGCGATGGCGCGGCTGAAGCAGCATCGCTGGCCGGGCAACGTGCGCGAGCTCGTCAACTTGGTGCGCCGCCTGTCGGCGCTCTATTCGGAAGAGGTGATCGGCGTCGAGACGATCGAGGCCGAGCTGGCCGACGCGGTGTCGGCCATCGAGCAGGGCCCCCAGATGGGCGATGTCGCGAGCAGCGACGTCTCCCTGGCCGACGCCGTCGACCGGCACCTGCAGGCGCTTTTCGTCGCCCATGGCGAGCGCCTGCCGCCGGACGGCATGTACGATCGTGTCATTTCCGAGGTCGAGCGCCCGCTATTGTCCCTGGCGCTGGGTGCAACGCGCGGGAATCAGTTGCGCGCTGCCCGTCTCCTGGGGCTCAATCGCAACACGTTGCGCAAGAAGATAAAGGACCTCGACGTCCCGGTGGTACGCACGCCGCAGGTTCGCCGAGGCGGGTGATCTGGTGACAGCTGCGCTGGGCGTTTCACGCTTGGGCGATGCGATGAGCGCGGTCCGCCGCGGGCTCGGCGGCCGTACCGCCGCGGTCTCGTTGGCCGTGCTCGCCATCCTGGCCGGCGCCGCCACCTACGCCTGGCTGGCCGGCTTCGCACCGCTCTCCTTCAATACCCGCGGCTGGATCCTTGGCCTGCTGGTGACCGATCTCGTGATTGCCGTCGCGCTGGTCGCGTTGCTCGCGGTGCGACTCACGCAGCTCTGGCTCGACCGGCGGCGCGGCGCGGCGGGTTCGCGCCTGCACATGCGCCTGGTGCTGGTATGCAGCATCTTCACCATAACGCCCACCCTGATCGTGGCGATCATCTTTTCGCTGCTGGTGATCAACCTGACCGACTTCGTGGTAAAGCCCGCGAAGGCATCGTACGAGGCGGCACGCACCATCGGCGAGCCGGTGAAGCGCGCGCGCGAGGAGGAAATCCTGCGCGACATCGCCGCCATTTCCGGCCCCTTGCAGGGGCTCGGCATCGACGGGATTCGCGACGCTCCGGCGACGACCCAGCTGCTCGAGCGGCTGATCGAGGGCCGCCCGATGATCGAAGCCATCGTCATCGACGCCGACAAGGGCGTGATCGCCCGCGCCATTGCGCCTGACACGGAAGGGATCAAAAATCCGATTCCGTCCGCGCAGTCGCTCTGGCAGGCGGTCAGCCAGGCGCGGCCGGTGGAGATCGAATCGCCGACCGGCGCCTACTTCGCAATGCAGCTCTTCGTCGGCGAGCCGCTCTTCCTGGTGTCCGGCCATGCCGTCGATCTCAGGGTCGTCGACTACATCAAGAGTATCCAGCTAGCGGGTTCGTTCTATTCGCAGATCGAGCAGGCGATGCAGCGCAGCCAGCTCATCATCTTCCTGGTCTGCGGCGCCATTGCCTCGCTGATGCTGCTGGCGGCGGTTTGGCTTGCGATCCTCTTCGCGTCGCGCCTGACCGAGCCGATCGGCGGCCTGATGCTGGCCGCCGAGCGGGTGCGCGGCGGCGACCTGACGGCGCGCGTGGCGGAAGGACCGCCCGACGACGAGCTGGGCCAGCTCGCCCGCTCGTTCAACCGCATGGCGAGCCAGATCGAGCAGCAGCGCGGCGAATTGGTCGATGCCAACACCGAGCTCGACACGCGGCGACGCCTCACCGACGCCGTCCTGGCCGGCGTCTCGGCCGGCGTGCTGAGCGTCGATGAAGCCGGCATGATCACGCGCAGCAACCGCTCGGCGCTCGAGCTCCTGGCGCTGCCCGAGGACGGTGTGCTCGGCCGGCCGCTGACCGGCGTGATGCCCGAATTGGCGCCTCTCGTGGAGCAGGCGGCGGAGCGACCCGACCGCGTCACCCAGGGCCAGGTCGAGATCCTGCAGCGCGGCACGCGCCGCATCCTGCTGGTCCGCATCAGCGCCGCCTCCAACGCCGGCGCCGTGGTCACCTTCGATGACGTTACCGACCTGATGTCGGCGCAGCGCATGGCGGCCTGGGGCGACGTGGCGCGGCGCATCGCCCACGAGATCAAGAACCCGCTGACACCCATCCAGCTTTCCGCGGAGCGGCTGAAGCGCCGTTATCTGAAGCAGATCAAGGAGGATCCGGAGACCTTCTCGATCTGCACCGACACCATCATTCGCCAGGTCGGCGACATCGGCCGCATGGTCGACGAGTTCTCGTCGTTCGCCCGCATGCCGCGCCCGACGGTGCAGCCCGAGGACGCCAAGGAACTCTGCCAGCAGGCGCTGTTCCTCCAGCGCAACGGCCATCCGGAGATCCGCTATGTCTCGGCCCTGCCGGATCATCCGGTGCCGCTGATCTGCGACCGCCGCCAGATCGCGCAGGTGCTGACCAACATCCTCAAGAACTCGGCCGAAGCGATCGAAGGCCGGGAAGCCCGGGCAGGCCAGCCGCTGCCACCGGGGGAGATCACGCTCGCCCTGCGCGACGATGATGCCACCGTGCGCATTGTCGTCGAGGACAACGGCAAGGGTCTGCCGAAAGAGGGGCGCGAGCGCCTCACCGAGCCGTACATGACGACCCGTAGCAAGGGCACCGGGCTCGGTCTCGCGATCGTCAAGAAGATCATGGAAGATCATGGCGGCTATCTCGCGCTGGACGACCGCGAGGGTGGCGGCGCGCGCATCAGTCTGGTATTCCGGCGTGACGCGAAGGAAATCGCGTCGGCTCGACCACATGCGACAGCCGCACAATGATCCGCTGAGACCATCGCGGACAGTTTGAAGAGTCATGGCCCACGACATTCTCATCGTCGACGACGAACGCGACATCTGCACGCTGATCGCGGGCATCCTGGAGGACGAGGGCCACACCGCCCGCCGCGCCCACAACAGCACCGAGGCGATCGACGCGGTGCGCCAGCGCCGCCCAGCGCTGGTCATCCTCGACGTCTGGCTGCAGGGCAGCGAGTTCGACGGCCTGCAGCTCCTCGACATCATCCGGCGCGAGGAACCGCCGGTTCCCGTGGTGATGATCAGCGGTCACGGCACGATCGATACCGCGGTGTCGGCGATCAAGACCGGCGCCTACGATTTCATCGAAAAGCCCTTCAAGGCCGACCGCCTGCTGCTGGTGGTCGATCGCGCCATCGAGGCCGACAAGCTCAGGCGCGAGAATGCCAGCCTGCGCCGCCGGGCGGGCGGCGAGGTGACCTTCGTCGGCTCCTCGAGCGCGGCCGCCGGCGTCCGCGCCCAGATCGAGCGGGTGGCCCCCACCGGCAGCCGCGTGCTGATCACCGGTGCGTCCGGCGCCGGCAAGGAAACCGTGGCGCGGCTGATCCATCAGGGCTCGAAGCGGGCCGATGGGCCGTTCGTCGTGGTCAATTGCTCGGCACTGCCCGCGGAGCGGCTGGAGATCGAGCTGTTCGGCACCGACGGCGAGAGTGCGGGCGACGCGCTGCGCGTCTCGGGAGCCTTCGAGATGGCGCACGGCGGCACGCTCCTGCTGAAGGAAGTCGCGGACCTGCCGTTGCCGTTGCAGAGCCGGCTGGCGCGCGTGCTGCAGGAGCAGTCGTTCACCCGCGGCGGCGGCACCACGAAGGTCGAGGTCGACGTGCGCGTGCTCGCCTCGACCGGCCGCGCGCTGCAGGACGAGATCGCCTCGGGCGCTTTCCGCGAGGAGCTCTATCACCGGCTGAACGTGGTGGCGCTCAGGGTGCCGCCGCTCAGCGAACGGCGTGAGGACATCCGCGAATTGGCCAACGACCTGCTGCGTCGCGTGGCCGACGCCACCGGGCTGCCGTCGCGCACCATCGGCGAGGACACGCTGGCCGCCCTGCAGGGCCACGACTGGCCGGGCAATGTCCGCCAGCTGCGCAATGTCATCGAGCGTCTGCTGATCCTGGCGCCGACCGGCGGCGCGCCGATCCGCGCCGATGTGCTGCCCAACGACGTCAGCGAGGATGCGCCCTCGGTGCTGCGCTGGGAGAAGGGCGGCGAGATCATGCAGCTGCCGCTGCGCGACGCGCGCGAGGTCTTCGAGAGGGAATACCTGCTGGCCCAGGTGACGCGCTTCGGCGGCAACATCTCGCGCACCGCGACTTTCGTCGGCATGGAGCGCTCGGCGCTGCACCGCAAGCTGAAGTCGCTCGGCCTTCACGGCGGCGCGGCCGATGAGCGCCCGGGCAGCGAAGCCGCCGGCGCGTAATTCCGGGAGTCTGTCATGGCGCGTTATGCATATGTCAACGGACGCTACGTCGATCATCGCGACGCCAGCGTCCACATCGAGGACCGCGGCTATCAGCTCGCCGATGGAGTCTACGAGGTCGTGGGCGTGCGCGACGGCAAGTTGATCGACGAGGGGCCGCACATCGACCGCCTCGACCGGTCATTGCGCGAACTCAGGATCGCCTGGCCGGTGTCGCGCGCGACGCTGGGCTTCATCGTCCGCGAGCTGATGCGCCGCAACCGGCTGCGCGACGGCCTGGTTTACATGCAGGTGACGCGCGGCGTGGCGCGGCGCGACCATGGCTTTCCGGCGGCATCGGTCAAGCCGGCGCTGGTGATGACGACCAAGAACACCAAGCGCGCCGAAGCCGACGCCGGCGCGGGCGTGGCGGTGAAGAGCCATCCCGACATCCGCTGGGGGCGCTGCGACATCAAGACCGTCGCCCTGCTGCCCAATGTGCTCGCCAAACAGGCAGCGCGCGAGAGCGGCGCCTATGAAGCCTGGCTGGTCGACGACGAGGGCAGGGTGACCGAGGGCGCCTCGACCAATGCCTGGATCGTGACCCAGGACGGCGAGCTGGTGAGCCGCCAGACCGACCATGGCATCCTGGCGGGCATCACGCGCCATACGCTGAAGTCGTTGGTCGATGCGCTTCAGCTCAAAGTCGTCGAGCGGCCGTTCACCCTGGCTGAAGCCAAGAAGGCCAAGGAAGCATTCATCACCAGTGCGACCGCGTTCGTCACGCCGGTGGTGAAGATCGACGGCGAGCCGGTGGGCGACGGCAAGGTTGGTGCGACGGCCCGGCGGCTGCGCGAGGAATACGTGCGCTTCGCGGCGTCCGGCGAGGCGGTCACGTGACGCTGCCGGCCGGCCTGAGGCCGCCACGTGCCGTCCTGTTCGACTGGGACAACACGCTGGTCAATACCTGGCCGACCATCGTCGAGTGCTACCACGACACCTTCACGGCGCTCGGCCGGACGCCGTGGACCGCAGTCGAAGTGCGCAACCGCGCGCACGGCTCGCTGCGCGATGTTTTTCCCAGCCTATTCGGCGCGCGCGCTGGCGAGGCGGAGCGCGTCTTCTACGAGACGTTTTATCGGATCCATCTGGAACGGCTGGAGCCGCTGCCCGGGGCTGCCACCCTGCTGGCCCGCTGCCACGAGCTCGGTTGCTATGTCGCGGTCGTGAGCAACAAGGTGGGCGACAATCTCCGGGCAGAGCTTGCCCATCTCGGCTGGCAGCGCTGGATCTCGCGGGCGGTCGGCGCCAAGGACTGCGAGCGCGATAAACCCGCGCCTGACCCGATCTTCCGGGCCCTCGACGGCACGGGAATTGCGCCTGACGAGACGGTATGGATGGTGGGCGACACCCCCGCGGACCTCAAATGTGCCCACGCCGCGGGCTGTTTGCCCGTCCTGGTGGGCGATCTGGAGCAATTGTCAGAGGCTCTGTTGGCTCACCCGCCACGTCTGCGCGCACGCGATTGTCATGAGTTGGTGGCATTGCTTTGAACCGAGCGTTCCCTATATTCGTTCTAACTCGGTAGCGGGTAGAAAGACCCGCGCCTTCCCAACCGGCGAACCTTACTGGCAGCCGGCCGCCCAGCAAGAGGCCAAGAACATGAGCGAAAAGGCACAGAACGTTCAGGATGTCTTCCTGAACCACCTGCGCAAGAACAAGACACCCGTCACGATCTTCCTTGTGAACGGTGTGAAATTGCAGGGGATCGTTACCTGGTTCGACAACTTCTCGGTGCTGTTGCGCCGCGACGGCCATTCGCAGCTTGTCTACAAGCACGCGATTTCGACCATCATGCCGGTCACGCCGGTGCAGCTGTTCGACGGGGACAAAGCCGACGCAGCAGGCTGACTTGATCGACGACATCGAACAAAACGGACAGGATAAGCGCAAGCGCAAGGCGTTCGACACCGTGCGGCCGGCAACCGTGGCCGCCGTGCTGAGCCCGTATGCGTCCGGTGCACACCGCGAGGAGCGCGACCGCGATGCCAAGCTCGAGGAGGCGGTCGGGCTTGCGCGGGCGATCGACCTCGACGTGCGGCTGGCCGAGACGGCGCCGTTGCGCCGGTTGACGCCGGCCACGCTGATCGGCAAGGGCGTCGTCGAGCGTGTGAAGTCTGCCGTGGAAGAGCAGGGCATCGGCCTGGTGATCGTCGATGACAAGTTGACGCCCGTGCAGCAGCGCAATCTCGAGAAAGCGTGGCAGGCCAAGGTCATCGACCGCACGGGATTGATCCTGGAAATCTTCGGCGCCCGCGCCCGCACGCACGAAGGCCGGCTGCAGGTCGAACTGGCCGCCCTCGACTATCAGCGCGGCCGCCTGGTGCGATCGTGGACTCACTTGGAACGCCAGCGCGGCGGCTTCGGCTTCCTGGGCGGCCCCGGCGAATCGCAGATCGAGATCGACCGCCGCCTGATCGGCGAGCGCATCGTCCGGATCAAGCGCGACCTCGAGGGCGTGCGCCGCACGCGCGCCGTCAATCGCGCCGGCCGCAAGAGGGCGCGGCTGCCGACGGTCGCCCTGGTCGGCTACACCAACGCCGGCAAGTCGACGCTGTTCAATCGCCTTTCGGGCGCCGGCGTGATGGCCAAGGACCTCCTGTTCGCCACGCTCGATCCCACCATGCGCTCGATCAAGCTGCCCAACGGCAGGGGCTGCGTGATCTCCGACACGGTGGGCTTCGTCTCCGACCTGCCGACCCATCTGGTCGCGGCCTTCCGCGCGACCCTGGAAGAGGTGGTCGAGGCCGACCTGATCATGCATGTGCGCGACATCTCCCATCCCGAGACCGAGCAGCAGCGCGCCGATGTCGAAACGGTGCTGCGCGAGCTGGGCGCGATCGGCGAGGGCGAAGGCACGCCGCTCATCGAGGCGCTGAACAAGATCGATGCCCTGCCCGAGGATGTGCGGCGCACCCTGCAGACCCGGTCAGCCACCGGCGCCGAGCGGGCTCGCCAATACCCGGTTTCAGCCCTGACGGGCGAGGGGATCGACCAGCTGCTCGAGGCGATCGGCGATTGCCTCGCCGGCGCGAGCGAAGCCCGCGAGGTCTCCGTGCCGCTGAGCGATGGCGCCACGATCGCCTGGCTCTACCGCCATGGCGAGGTGCGCAGCCGCCGCGATGACGGCGAGATGGCGCTGTTGACCGTGGCCCTCGACGCCGCCGCCTCGGCACAGTTCGAGCGGCGGCTCGCGCGTTGACACCCGCCGGCCGTGCTTTCTATCTATAAGCCGCCCATTTCAGACGAAGGAAAGATCATGAAACTCAAGCCCTTGCACGACCGGCTCCTGCTCAAGCCGTTGGCCGCCGAAACCAAGACCAAGGCCGGCATCATCATTCCCGACACCGCCCAGGAAAAGCCCATGCAGGGCGAGGTCGTGGCGGTCGGCAAAGGCAAGCGGCTGGAAGATGGCCGCCTGGAGCCGCTTGGCGTGAAGGTCGGCGACAAGGTGATCTACGGCAAGTGGTCGGGCACCGAAGTGAAGCTCGACGGCGTCGAGCACGTGATCCTGAAGGAAGAAGACCTGTTCGGGGTGATCGGCTGACGCGGTGCTGAGCCCAGGCGATTCGCACCGGGTCGCCGAGCTGATGCGCGAGACCGCGGCGGCGGAGCTGCTGCCGCGCTTTCGCACGCTCTCCAAGGAAGAGATCCGTTTCAAGCGCCCGGGCGACGTCGTCACCGTGGCTGACGTGGCCGCCGAGCAGCGCCTCGCCGTTGGCCTGGCCAGAATCCTGCCCGGCGTCCCGGTGGTGGGCGAGGAGGCGGTCGAGAAAGACCCCGGCCTGGTCGATCTGATCGGTCGCCCCGGCGAGGCCTGCTGGATCGTCGATCCGCTGGACGGCACTGCCAACTTCGCCGCCGGCAGGGACCGCTTCGCCATGATCGTCTGCCTGGTGCGGGACAGATCGACCGTGGCCGGCTGGATCCTCGACGTGCCGCGCGGGCGGATGGCCGTGGCGCTCAAAGGGCAGGGCGTCGCCGTGGACGGAACGCCGGTGCACGGCACGCCGTCCGATCGGCCGCTGATCGGCTTCGTCGGCGCCAAGGCCCGCAAGGAGTTCGATCGCCAGCTGCCACAGGCGGTGCGCGGCCAGCTCGGGCATATGTCGACATCGCGCTGCGCCGGTGTCGAGTATCTGGATATCCTCTCCGGTACCGTGGACTTCAGCCTCTATCGCACGACCAAGCCGTGGGATCATGCCGCCGGCACGCTGATGCTCGCAGAGGCGGGCGGTGACGCCGTGCGTTTCGACGGCCAGCCCTATGAGCCGGCGCAGCCGATCAATGCCGGCCTGATCGCGGCGGCCGATCTGCAGACCCTGGCCCAGGTGAGGGCGCTGTTCGAGGCCGTGCGGCTGCCGCTGCTGGCCAGCCAGGCGAGGGTCTAGACGCGCGTCTTGGCCTCCTGCCAAAGCGCTTCCATTTCCTCCAGGGTAGCGTCGGCCGGTTTGCGGCCGACTTCGGCCAGGCGCCGCTCGATATGGCGAAAGCGGCGCTCGAATTTGTCGTTGGTGGCGCGCAGCGCCGCCTCGGGATCGATCCGGCAGTGGCGGGCGAGGTTGGCCACGGCGAACAAAACGTCGCCCAGCTCGTCGCTCAGGCGGACTTGATCGACATCGCCGGCCGCGAGCTCGGCTCTGAGTTCGCCCAGCTCCTCCTCGATCTTGTCGATGACAGGACCGGTCTGCTTCCAATCAAAGCCCACCCGGGCCGCCCGCTTCTGGATCTTTTCGGCCCGCAGGAGCGCGGGGAGGGCGCGCGCCACCCCATCGAGGGCGCCGGCCGGTTCACTGCCCGCCGGCTTGGCTGCCCGTTCGGCGGCCTTGCGGGCTTCCCAGGACACGGTCTGGGCCTCGGCCGTGGCGACCCGGGCGTCGCCGAACACGTGCGGATGCCGGTCGACCATTTTGTCGGCAATGGCTGTTGCCACGTCGGCGAAGCCGAAGGCGCCGGTCTCATGTGCCATCTGGGCGTGGTAGACGACCTGCAGCAAGAGATCGCCCAGCTCTTCCTTGAGGGCACCGAGGTCGTCCCGTTCGATGGCGTCGGCCACCTCGTAGGCTTCCTCGATGGTGTACGGCGCGATGGTCCGGAAGGTCTGATCGACATCCCACGGGCAGCCATGCTGGCGGTCGCGCAGCCACGCCATGACGGCGAGAAGGCGGGCCATCGGCTCGCGCGGCAGCGATTCCGCCGTGGGACGTTCGGGCGTCATTAGACCGGACCTCGACTACGATTATCGTATAATATATATTATGACAAATATAGATAAACTATAATTAATAAGAGTTTACCAAACAACTTTCATATTCTGCTTTAATAATGCTATCAGCTTTAGGCCGCGCACTGCGTCAGCCGCCGGCACACCCAAGGTCAGGAGGATGCCTTCCTTGGGCTCACGCGGGTTCTGTATGACCAGGTCGAACACCACTCTCGGTTCGGAGTCGCCCTGCGCTTTGACGTTGTCGTAGACGATCAGGAATATGCCGTCGCCCAGCTTGCGGGCCTGGGCCTGCACGCTCGGCCGCCGCGACTGGATGGTGCCCGCTTTGGTGGCCGCATAGTGCTCGGCGTCCTTGACCCCCTCGTAGGCAAAGTCGACGCGCCAAACGAGGACGCGGTAGCGCTTGTCGCTGCTATAGGCGACGCCACGTTCCCAGTCCTCGGTCGCCTGCCAGCCCAGTGGTAGCGCCAGCTCGACACGGATGCTGCTGAACTGGATGCGCGCCAGACCGTTGGCGCCTTCCACGGTCACCACCTTCGACGACACCTGATTGGGACCGCCGGCGATCATCGGGTCGCCGTGGCCGCCGAAGCTCGCGCCGTTGTCGTTGGTGGAAAAGTCGCGAAAAGTAAGGCCGCCCGGGTCGAGTTTGTCGTCGGCCAGGGCCGGTGTCGCGCCCAGACAGGCCGCAACAGCGCCCATCAGGAACAGGCGGCGACCGGACTCCTTTTGTCTCCACTCACAGAGCAGATGAGACAAGCCCTCTATCGAACTGATAATAATGGATTATTCTCCATTCACTTCAATGGCCAACCCGTCGTGGCAAGGCCGGACATGGGCCGGCGTCACCCGATCGAGCTCAGCATAGTCCATATCGACGTGGAGATTGGTCAAAAAAGCCTGCTTTGGCTGCACCCGCTCGATCCATTCCAGGGCGCGGTCGAGATGGGCGTGGGTCGGATGCGGGCGAAACCGCATGGCGTCGACGATCAGCACCTCGACCCCTTGCATGATCTCGAAAGCGTCATCGGAGAGCGTGACCACGTCGTTGGCATAGGCCACCGGCCCGAAGCGAAAGCCAAGCGACGTCGCGATGCCATGGTCCTGGATCCACGGCCGGACCGGCAGGCCGGCCGCCAGGAACGGACCGTCGATGCGGTGGTGGCGGTAGATGGGGTTGTAGAAGCCGTCCTCGGCCTCGAAGCAGTAGCGGAAGCGCTCCAGCAGGATCCTGTAGGTGCGCTCGTCCGACCAGGCCTCGATCGGTCCCTGGCGCAGCATGTAGGGCCGCATGTCGTCGATGCCGTGGACCTGGTCGGCATGCTCGTGCGTCCACAGCACGGCGTCGACGCGCTCGACCTCGGCGTCCAGAAGCTGGGCACGCAGGTCGGGCGAGGTGTCGACCAGGATGGTCCGGCCGCGAGCCTGCACGAGGATGGAGCAGCGGCGACGGCGATTGCGCGGGTCGGCCGGATTGGCCAGGCCCCATTCGCCACCGCCGTCCTTGCCCCCTACCCTTGGTACGCCGCCCGACGTCCCGCAGCCCAGGATCGTCACCCGCACGTGGCGCGCTCCGCCTTGGCGAACAGCCGAAAGAAATTGTCCGTGGTCGCCGCCTCGAGTTCGGCCAAGCCGATGCCTTTGAGTTCGGCGACCTTGGCCGCGGTGTGGGCGACGAAGGCGGGCTCGTTGGTCTTGCCGCGTTTCGGCACGGGGGCGAGGTAGGGCGCGTCGGTTTCGACCAGCAGGCGCTCCAGCGGAATGTCGCGGACGATGGCGCGCAGGCTGTCGGCCGCCTTGAAGGTGACGATACCCGAGATGGAAATATACAGGCCAAGCGCCAGCGCCCGCCGCGCCACCTCGGCGCCCGAGCTGAAGCAATGGATCAGTCCCGGGAAGGCGCCCTGGGCGTATTCCTGCTCGAGGATGTCGCCGGTTTCCCGGTCGGCATCGCGCGTATGCACGATCAGCGGCAGGCCGGTCTGGCGCGCCGCGGCGATGTGGGCGCGGAAGCTTCCCGCCTGCTCCTCGCGCGGACTGTGCTCGTAATAGAAGTCGAGACCGGTCTCGCCGATGCCGATGACCTTACGATGGCGCGTCGCCTCGACCAGGCGGTCCGGCGTGCGCTGCCCCTCCTCCTTCGCCTCGTGCGGATGAACGCCCACCGAGCACCAGATGTTCTCGTGACGCTCGGCGATGGCGCGCACCTTGGCGAACTGGTCGAGCCGCGTGCCGATGGTCAGCATGCCGGCGACGCCCGCCGTGTGCGCGCGCGCCAACACGCCCGCCTCATCGCCGGCGAGCTCGGGGAAGTCGAGATGGCAGTGGCTGTCGATCAGCATCAGGACGCGGCTTTCGCGGGCTCGACGAAACGCGGGAACACGCCCTGCGGTTTCGGCAGCACCGTGTCCGGCACGAGCGCGCGGTCGAACGCCGCAAACGCCCTCTCCCCGGCCGGCACGGCCAGCTGGTCGAGGATCTTGCCCGCCGAGTCGGGCATGAAGGGCTGCACCAGCAGGGTCACCCGGCGGATCGTTTCGGCCAGCACCCACAGCACCGTGTCGCGCCGCGCCGGGTCGGTCTTGGCGAGCGCCCACGGCGCCTGGGCGTCGACATAGCGGTTGGCGTCGGCGATCACTTCCCAGATCGAGGTCAGCGCGCGATGGAAGGCTTGGTCGTCCAGGTCGGCGCGCACGATACCCAGCAGCGCCTTGGCGCGATCGAGCAGGGCCATATCGACCTCGCTGATCGAACCCATCGCCGGCACCTTGCCGCCGCAGTTCTTGGCGACGATCGAGAGCACGCGCTGGCAGAGATTGCCGTAGGCGTTGGCGAGATCGCCGTTCAGCCGGCCAACCAGGGCGCGCCGCTGGAGATCGCCGTCGTTGCCGAACGGCACCTCGCGCAACAAGAAGTAGCGCACCGGGTCGAGCCCGTAGGCGTCGACCAGTTCCATCGGGTCGATCACGTTACCGAGCGACTTCGAGATCTT
>Ga0210397_10000486_pt1 | contig 26530 bp, 23 predicted proteins | sample IncBWH2OmetaG_FD_160126 | JGI IMG/M metagenome (GOLD analysis project Ga0210397, IMG submission 160126) | Forest soil microbial communities from Barre Woods Harvard Forest LTER site, Petersham, Massachusetts, United States - Inc-BW-H-2-O ...
GCGGATAGGCCCCGTGCGAATTGGACGCGAGCGAAATCTGCTAGTGTCGGAACCGATACGCATAGCTCTCGGTGGGGCAGCTCGCGACGTCTTCGCACCCAGAAAACGACGAATGGCGACGCTGATGGACAATGCCGCGGACATTACCTTCAGTCAGGATCTAATCACGCAAGCAGGCAGCATCAGCGTCGAAGGTCACGCGCAAAAAATCGAAGATGTGCTCAAGACCGCGACGGCATTCGGGCGCCCGGTGAATCACGGTTGGGAATTGACCGGAGATGTGCTTGCGGTGACTCGGTGGGAATGGCAGAAATCTTTCAGCGGCCGCTGGAACGGCAGAATTCTTTTTGATAAAGCGACACTAACGGTTGCAGGACTGAACCAGCCTCTCGCGGTGCAAGAGAGCACATTGAATTGGAAAGACGGAGTGCGTTTCGTGGACGTAACCAGGGTCAACGGATTTGGCGGCACTTGGTCAGGGGTCATCACGGAAAAGAATATCGCCGACGGCGAAAATCGCCCGAAATGGAATTTTAACCTGACCACGGATCGCATGAATGCTGCCGAGCTGGACCGCTGGGTCGGGCCCCGGGCCCGGCCAAACTGGCTGCAGAGAGTGTTGTCGTCAGTGCTCGGCGGATCATCGCCTAGTCCCGCCGCGAGCGAGCTGGTTCGCCAGATGAACGCCGACGGGGAAATAAACATCGGCGAACTGACGGTCGAAAAACTAAAGCTTGCGAATGTGCACGCGGAGGGAGCGTTGCATGATCTACAGCTCGAAGTGCGCGAAGCGGATGCGCAGTGGGCTGGCGGCACGGTGCACGCGCAAGTGCATGCGAAGTTCGCGCCTCTCCCGAAATATGATGTTACCGCAAAGCTAGATCGCGTGGATCTTGCGGAAATTCCCGCGCCCGGCAGATTCACGGAGCGGCTTGCGGGTTTGGCTTCGGGCACGGTGCACGTCGAGACGGAGGGCGTGGGGCGCGACGAACTTCTGCAGAAATTGGCGGGCGGCGGCGAAATTCAGTTCAAGAAGGTGGAGTTTCGGGGCTGGGACGTGATCGCCAGTGTGGCCGACGGCGCGCCCCATACCGGCACTTCGCGGTGGACAAGCGGCGAAGGGACGTTTACGATGCGCAACCGCGTGGTGGCCGTAGAGAATTTGACGTTGGAATCCGGCGCGGAGAGGACTTCGCTGCAAGGCACGGTGAGTTTTGCGCGCGATGCGGACCTCACGATCGAAACGTTGAGCGCGGGAAAACGGCACGGCAGGATGATTGGAATCAACGAAGCCGGACGCGCGCTAAAAATATCCGGGCCGCTAGACGGGCCGCGCGTTTCGGTGCAAAAAGTGGCCGCGCACCAGCCGGCGGATTGAGATTTGAGAGCGATGCTTAAAAGACGAGTTTTTCGGCAAAAATCAAAGACCGGCGGAGGTTGTTGATGAAACGCATTGTAGCGATAGTGATCCTTGCGGCGCTGACGATTTGTCCAGTGGCGAAAGCGCAAAAAGCTTCGACGCTCGAACAATTTCTCAGTGCGCCGTTTCCGACAGAATTGACCGCCGCGCCCGCCAATGGCCGCGTCGCGTGGGTCTTCAACGCGAACGGCGCGCGCAATCTATGGATTGCGGAACCCGCGGCGGACGGAAGTTACAAGTCGCGCCAAATCACATCATACAAAGATGACGACGGCCAGGATCTCGGCATGCTCAGTTGGGCGCCGGATGCGGAGACGATTGTCTACACCCGAGGCGGCGATCTTGAATTCGCCAATGCCGGATATCCCAATCCGCAAAATTCGCCGCAAGGCGACGAGCAGAACATCTGGGCCATTTCGGTGAACGGTGGCGCACCAAAGAAACTCGGCGAAGGGCATTTGCCGGCTGTGTCGCCAAAGGGCGGAAGCGTTGCATTCATCTTCAAGACGCAGGTGTGGATCGCGAAGATTGATGGTAGCGAAAAAGCGGAGCAGTTGATCCATTCGAACGGCGGAGCAAGCGAGCTGCGCTGGTCGCCGGATGGCTCGAAACTGGCTTTTGCGAGCCAACGCGGAGACCACGGATTCATCGGCGTGTACGACATCACCGCGAAATCGCTGATTTATCTCGAACCCGGCGTGGATACCGACAGCCAGGCGGCGTGGTCGCCGGACAGCCGCAGAATTGCTTTCCTTCGCATAGCCGTAGCGAAGGGCAGGCTCCCATTTAGCCCGGATCGCGAAGGGCAACCGTGGTCCATTCGAATCGCCGACGCGACAACCGGCAAAGGGCAGGAAATTTGGCACGCGGACGCAGGCAGCGGCAGCGTTTTTCTTGCAGTTGTGGCGGAGAATCAGTTGATCTGGGCCGCCGGTGACCGAATTGTTTTTCCGTGGGAGCGCGGCGGATGGATTCACCTTTGGTCCGTTCCCGTTAGCGGCGGCGCGGCAAAGCCCCTCACGCCGGGAAATTTCGAGGTGGAATATGTCTCCTCCAGCGCGAATGGGCAAGTAATTGTCTATTCTTCGAATCAGGATGATATTGACCGGCGCCACGTCTGGAAAGTTTCGCCCACGGGAGACCATCCTGAAGCCGTGACGTCAGGCACGGGAATTGAAACCGCGCCCGTCATCGCTAGCGACAATAAAACAGTTTTGGTTCTGCGTTCCGACGCGCACACCACGATGCGTCCAGCTCTTGTCGCAGGCAAAGGCGAAATCCTCGACCTCGCTCCGGAATCGCTCCCGGCAGATTTTCCTGCGAGCGCTCTAGTCACGCCGCAACAAATCATTCTTTCTTCGGTTGACGGAATGCAGATTCACGCCCAGCTCTTTCTGCCGCGCAATGCAGGCGATGGCGCGCGTCATCCGGCGCTCTGCTTTTTCCATGGCGGATCGCGCCGCCAGATGCTGCTTGGCTTCCATTACATGTTTTATTACAGCAACGCCTACGCCATGAATCAGTACCTCGCAAGCCGCGGGTACATCGTTCTCGCGGTGAACTATCGCAGCGGCATCGGCTACGGCCTCAATTTTCGTGAGGCGCTCAACTACGGCGCGGCCGGTGCCAGTGAGTTCAACGATGTCGAAGGAGCTGGACTTTATCTCCGTTCGCGTCCGGATGTTGATCCCGCCCGCATCGGCTTGTGGGGCGGCAGCTATGGCGGCTATTTGACGGCTCTCGGCCTCGCTCGCGCCTCCGATCTGTTCGCCGCCGGCGTCGATATGCACGGCGTCCACGATTGGAACACGGAGATTCCTACGTTCGCCTCTTCTTACAAGTCCGCCGATCGGCCCGATGCGGCAAGGCTCGCGTGGGAATCCTCGCCGCTTTCTTCCATCAGTACATGGCGTTCTCCAGTGCTCTTGATCCAGGGCGACGACGACCGCAACGTTCCTTTCGCAGAAACTGTTGATCTTGCCGAGGCTTTGCGAAAACAAGGCGTTGAGTTCGAGCTATTGGTTTTTCCCGATGAGATTCACGACTTCTTATTGCATCGAACATGGCTGGCCGCGTATCACGCGACGATCGAGTTCTTCGACAAGCATTTTAAGACCCCGGAGAAATGATGCCCGGCAGGGGCGCCTGCCATGAATAGCTTTCTAAAATCGCTCGGCTGTTGCTTGATCTTAGCGACGGTTCCGTGGGCAGGGCGCGATAACGCGGACCGCGTCGTGCTATTCCCCAAACTCAGTGTCGGCCAGACATTCCGCTATCGGATTGGTTACAGCGCGAAAACCAACATGAATACCGAAAGCACCGTGGCCGTGCCCATGGCACCAACAGGCGGCCAAACCAATGAGAGTCTTCTTCTGCTTGTTAGGTGGAAGATTTGCGCGTCGACGCTGGCAGGATGGTAGCGCGCCTGCGGACGCGAATTGTCGAGGCGGACGCCGGCGAACCTGCGGCCACAGCTTCTGACGGGAAGGCGCCAGCAAAGAGACTACAAAACCCGGACGAAGCCGCAAAATCCCCCAAGCGCGAAAAGATCGTGGAATTTGTTCTTCACGCGGATGGCCAAGTCACCGATGTCGAGGGACTGGACAGACTTTCTGCTGACGAGCAAGCCGCCTGGCAGGAGTGGGTGGCGCGATTTGGAGGAGGCGCCGCGTTCCCCGAGAAAGGCATAAGGCCGGGAGATAAATGGAAAGCAGAGGAGCAGATTACCAATGCGCTGCTGGCCGGCCTCTCTTGGGAAAAAGAATCGGAGTACGTGAACGACGCACCTTGCGGCGCCATGAATCTTACGTCTCAGGGCGATCTCGCTGCCGGAGAGCAAGCCAAGGAAACCTGCGCGGTGATTCTGACGACCGCGATCCTCAAACAAAAATCTTCTCAAAAAGACGCCACACCCGAGGATTACAAGCTGCACGATCTCCGCACAATGGGGATCGCTAAAGGCAAGAACGAAACCATCACGTACATCTCGCTGAAAACCGGGCTGGTCGTGCGCGCGACGGAAGACGCCAACCAATCGATGAATGTCATCGTAGCGAAGACCGATGGTTCGAACAGGGTCCACTACATGATTGATGCGGAAAGCCACGCGCAAGTAATGCTGCTTGCGGAAACCCCCGCCAGTCATCCCTGACGCGCGATCAAATATTCCTTCCAAGGAAAATCGCCATGCCGGAACTCACTCTAATCGAATTCCTCTAGGGAAAAGGCGCGCACACGAATCCGCTCGTCTGAGTCGAAGACCTCTCCGCGAAGTTGGCGGGCCGGCGTGCGGACCCGTAAACGCCTATGGCTTCAAATTCCCGTCAGCGGGTCAGTTCGAAATCCAGTCGCCCTTTCCGGCATGAAAACTCAGTGCACACCAAGACCGTTCATCAGGGATAATCCACTAATGGAAAGATCCGGCACTGGATCGAGATTGATCATTGTGTGCGGACTGCCGGGTTCGGGTAAGACCACGCTTGCCAAGGTGCTGGAAAGCAGGTTGCACGCGGTTCGTTTTTCTCCCGATGAGTGGATGGATGCTCTTTCACTAAACCTCTGGGATGAAGAGAGGCGTGGCAAGATCGAGGCGCTGCAGTGGAGGTTCGGCCAAGAGCTCCTCGCGCTCGGCCTGACAGTAATCATCGAATGGGGCACCTGGGGAAGGGCCGAGCGGGATACCTTGCGGCTCGGAGCCCGAGCTCTTGGCGCTGCCGTTGAGTTGCATTATGTCTCTGCGCCTGCGGATGTACTTTTCGAAAGGATTCAACGCCGGGGCATGGAAAGGCCACCCATAGAGCGAGACGCAGTGTCCCGATGGCTCGACATGTTCCAGGCGCCCACACCCGAGGAGATGGCACTCTTCGATAAGCCTCTGGTTGCAGACCTTGCCTCCGGTTGAACTTGATCCTCGGCCGAATTCCTGTCCTCGGCTGCTCTGATTTGCATCGAGGAGTATAATGAAGGTTTCGGCAGTGGCCTAAATTCGTGCCGGGAGACCCCTTCCATGAACTTCAAGCTGCGCAGCAACTATCAGCCACGCGGTGACCAGCCCGCGGCCATCGAACAGCTTTCTCGCGGCATTGAGGCCGGCGACAAGCACCAGGTGCTCCTCGGTGTAACCGGTTCCGGCAAGACATTTACGGTGGCCAAGCTGATCGAAGCTTTCAATCGGCCTGCTCTTGTTCTTGCGCACAACAAAACGCTCGCCGCGCAGCTTTATCACGAGTTCAAGTCATTTTTTCCCGAAAACGCCGTCGAATACTTCGTCAGCTACTACGATTTTTACCAGCCGGAAGCCTACGTTCCTTCGGCCGACATTTACATCGACAAGGAAGCCACCATCAACGACGAGCTGGACAAGTTGCGCATGAGCGCTACTCGTTCGCTCTTCGAACGCCGCGACGTGATTATCGTCGCCTCCGTTTCTTGTATCTACGGTATCGGTTCGCCGGAAGCGTATTACGGCATGCTCGTTACGCTGGAGAAGGGCCAGCACACTTCACGCGAGGCGCTGCTCCGTAAGCTCGTGGATATCCAGTACGAACGCTCCGAGGACTTGCGCCGCGGGACCTTTCGCGTTCGCGGAGACATTATCGAGATCTATCCGCCCTATCAGGACGACGGCTTCCGGTTCGAGATGTGGGGCGAACAGATCGACGTGATCCGGCAGATCGACACGCTTACTGGCGAGGTCAAGACCGGTCAGGAAGATCTGCCGCGCGTGACGATTTTCCCGAAGTCGCACTACGTGATGCCTCAGGAACAGAGGGACCGGGCCATCATCACCATTCAGGAAGAGCTGTGGTGGTGGAAAAAAGAGCTAGAGAAACAAGGAAAGTTCGTTGAGGCGCAGCGCGTCGTCCAACGCACCATGTTTGACATCGAGATGATGCGCACCATCGGCTACTGCCATGGCGTTGAGAATTATTCGCGGCACCTCAGTGGACGTCTGCCGGGGGAAGCTCCTCCAACGCTGCTCGATTATGTGCCACAAGATTTTTTGATGTTCATCGATGAATCGCATCAGTCCGTGGGACAGGTGCGCGGCATGTTCAACGGAGACCGCGCGCGCAAACAGACGCTAGTTGACTACGGATTTCGCATGCCTTCGGCACTGGACAACCGTCCGCTCACCTTTGAGGAGTTCGAGCACCGCTTGAATCAAGTCATCTACGTTTCCGCAACGCCGGGCCCATACGAACTCACGAAGTCCGGCGGAGTCGTGGTTGAACAGGTGATTCGCCCGACAGGATTGGTCGATCCGCAAGTGGAGATTCGCCCGGTGAAGGGCCAGGTAGATGATCTGCTTGAAGAAATTCGCAAGCGCGCCGAGAAAAACGAGCGCGTCCTGGTGACCACGCTGACCAAACGTATGGCGGAAGATTTGTCTGAGTATTTCACGGAAGTCGGCGTGCGCTGTCGTTATCTCCATTCCGAAGTGGAGACGCTTGACCGGATCAAAATCCTGCGCGATCTGCGCCGCGGCGAATTCGACGTCTTGATCGGTATCAATTTGTTGCGCGAAGGATTGGATTTGCCGGAAGTGTCGATGGTGGCCATCCTGGATGCCGACAAGGAAGGTTACTTGCGGAGCGCGACGTCGCTGATTCAAACCATGGGCCGCTGCGCGCGCCACATCGAGGGCCGGGCAATCTTGTACGCCGACCGCCGCACCGGCTCAATGAATCAGGCGATTGAAGAAACCAACCGCCGCCGCACCAAACAACTGGAATACAACAAGGAGAACAACATCACGCCGATGTCCATCATCAAGTCCGTGGACATGGACCTCGCGCGGATCGTCGAAGCCGACTACGTCACGATTCCCGCGGACGACACCGAACTTGACGCCGCCACGTCCAAGATCAAGAACGAACAGCAACTTGCCGAAATGTTGCAACAGTTGGAAACGCAAATGCGCGAAGCCGCAAAAAAGTTTGAATTCGAACGCGCCGCGCAACTGCGCGACCGTATCCGCTCGCTGAAACAACGAGACATGACAGGATTATTTTCGATCCAACCTGCAGCTACAGCAGAATCGGCCAGCTAGGTAACGGCGCTAAACTACTCCGCGTTTTAATTCCTTCAATGGATAGAACGTGCCGCGCCATGTCACCCCACCCTGCCACAGCGTCACCGCCACGGAGCGTACGATCATATAGCAAAACAATAAGGCGCCAATCGGATGCGTGAGCGCGTACAGAGGTGAAACCTTATTGACCACATCCACGCTGCAATGCATGCCAAGCGCAATAGCCACTGAAACCGCCGAAAAAATGCGAATCCATCCGTATCCGGCGAAAACCGCGAAGAATGGAACGACGTTAAGCAGCAACATTCCGACGAGGGCAAGCCCCGCAAACGCCAGGTTGTAACCGAAGGCCGCGAAAAAATTCTTCGTGACGCCGCGAATCACATTTCCCGCTCCCGCGTGCCAGCGCACCGTTACAAATTCTTGTGCGATTGCCACGCAAGAACGGAAGCCGGCCCGCTTCACGAGTTTTCCCAGCTTCATGTCGTCCACGACTTCCATTGCAAGGCGCCTGTGGGTGCCGATCGCCTGATAAGCGCTGCGGCGCAGCAACTGGAATGCGCCCACTCCGACGTACGCACGCGAATTCGGATTGCTCACGCGATAGGCATCGGTCGCAAGGTGAAATGCGAGGCCAAAAAAAGTGATCAGCGTTTTTTCCCAGAAACCGTGCATCTCCACGTTGCACACCAGCGTGAGGTGATCGAGATGGTGTTGCTCTGCCAGAGCGACCGCACGGCGGACGACATCCGGCTTGAAGCGCACGTCGGCGTCCGTGAACAAGAGCCACTCACCACTGCTGGCCTCGAATCCTTTTTGAAGAGCGTGCGTTTTCCCGAGCCAGCCACTCGGAATTTCGGAAACGTGTACCGCGCGTAAACGCGGATACGCCGCAGAGAACTCATCAAGAATGCGGCTCGTAGCGTCTTGCGAGCGGTCGTCGACGGCAATGATTTCCAGATGTGGATAGTCGAGCGCAGCTAAAGTGGCGAGCGCCGCGGGCAGTTTTTCTTCTTCATCGCGTGCGGCGAAAATGAGCGAAACGCTTGGGCATGCCGCGTCTGCCGCAGGGGCGAAATCCTTCATCCAAGGGAGTTTCGTTGCGCCATACGCGGCCCGGAGGCCATGGAATACCCAAAAAGCGGCAACAGAAGAGAAAAAAACAAGTCCAAAGGTGTGCATCAAAATTGGTGTCGAGTGACAAGCTCAGGTTATCCTAGCATGTAATGCCGGGAACCCTTTCTATCATCGGTGCAGGGCGAGTAGGCCGCGCGCTGGGGCGGCGCTTGCGCGAGTTGGGCTGGAAGATTGGCGCGGTGGTCGCCAGTAGCGAATCCAGCGCCCGCAAGGCAGTGCGTTCGATCGGCGCTGGGTGCGCGCATGCGTTCCTGACCCGGCAAGTGCTCGCTGCACAGGTCATCTTGATTACCACGCAGGACCACAGCGTCGCCGCGATTGCGGAAGAGTTGGCGCGCATCGGGGCGGAAGAACTGCGCGGCAAAATCGTACTGCACACGAGCGGAGCATTGAGCTCGCGCGTCCTCGATCCGGTGAAGAAGTGCGGGGCCGCAGTTGGGTCGATGCATCCCTTGCAGACATTCAGCGGAGTGGCCGTGCCTTCCCTCGATGGAAAAGTGTTTGCGATCGAAGGCGACACTCACGCGGTGCGCACCGCCAGACTGATTGCGCGCGCACTCGGCGCCGTTCCCGTGCACATTGAGGGTTCGAAGAAGCCGCTTTATCACGCAGCGGGAGCCCTGGCCGCGGGGAATGTCCTTGCTTTGATGGAAGCGGCCACGCGGCTGATGACGGCGACCGGAATGCATCGTCGCGAAGCAGTGCGCGCGCTTCTGCCGCTGACACGGCAGGTGCTGGAAAACTTTGAACGGCTTGGCCCGCGCGCGGCGTGGACTGGTCCGCTTTCGCGAGGAGACTATGGTGTGGTGGCAGCGCACACGGAAGCGATGAAAGATTTGCCGGCGGAATTCAGGCAGGCTTATGAGGCGGTGAACCGTTTGGCGGCGGTGGTTTTGGCGCAGGATTCCGCGGAGATGCAGGCGGAGCTGGAAAAAGTGGCTGTGAACAAGAAAACGAAAGTGAAAGCAACGGGGGGACAAGCGTGAAACAACTGCAAATTGCGATGGAGAGCACGACGCTGGCGAACGGATTGAAAGTGGTTATCGCGCCGGACACGACCGCGCCGGTGGTGACGGTCGGTGTGTACTACAAGATTGGATTCCGGCTGGAGCCGCGCGGCCGCAGCGGTTTCGCGCATCTCTTCGAACACATGATGTTTCAAGGGTCGGCGAACGCGCCGAAAATGCAGCACATCAAGCTCATCAATTCGAGCGGCGGCGTACTCAACGGCTCGACGCATTACGACGTGACGAATTATTACGAGGCCGTGCCGTCGAACGCACTCGAACGCGTGCTTTGGCTCGAAGCGGATCGCATGCGCGCCTTGAAAGTGGACGATGAAAACTTGCGAAACCAGCGCGACGTGGTGAAAGAGGAAGTGCGCGTGAATGTCATGAACCAGCCGTACGGAGGATTCCCTTGGCTGGATTTGCCGCCGGTGGCGTTTCGCAACTGGGCGAACTCGCACAATTTTTACGGCGATTTTGCGGACCTCGATGCCGCTAATCTTGCCGACGTGCAGGCTTTCTTCAAGACCTACTACGTGCCGAACAATGCTGTGTTGCTGATGCTCGGCGATGTGAAACCGGAAGAGGGATTTGTGCTGGCGAAGAAATTGTACGCCGATATTCCTGCGGGGGCGCCGCCACCGTTTGCCGATCCGACGGAACCAGAGCAGAACGAAGAACGCCGCGGTCACGTTGAAGAAAAATTCGGGACGTTGCCCGCAATGGCCATCGGCTATGTTGTACCGAAACGGCGGACTACCGATTGGTGCGCCATGGCGCTGCTCGATCAAGCACTGCATGGCGGACGCGCAGGGAAACTCTATCGCGAACTCGTCCTCGAAAAACAGGTGGCCGTGGAGCTCGACGGCGGAATCGAAGATATCTTCGGCTACAACGGGCCCACGCAGATGGTGACACGCATTTTGCACAAGCCGGAGTATTCGAGTGAACAGGCGCTAGCCGCTTTCGACGAAGCAGTCCGCGAAATTCAGGAAAAGGGCATCAGCGAAGACGAACTCGCGCAATTAAAAGTGAAGTGGCAGTCGGACTATTTTTCGCTGCTCGAGAGCGGGCACGGCGGAATGCCGCGTTATGGCTTGATGCATTTGCTCGCGTGCTTCACGTTGTTTGATGGTGAGCCGAAACTCGTGAACACGGTGCTGGATGGTTTTCTCTCCGTGAAGCGCGAGGATATTCAGGCCGCGGCGAAGAAATACTTGCGCAAGGAAAAGCGAGCGATCGTGTTCCGGCTTCCGCCCGCGGCTGGCGCGCCCGCGTCCGCGGATAAAAAGGAGGCAGCATAATGGCGACCCGCGCGGTGGAAGTAAACGAGGCGGTGCCAGCGCTGTCTGCGGAACGGCAAGTCACATGGCCGAACCGGAAGCGGGCGCGACTCTCGAATGGGCTGGAAGTAATTCTTGTGGAATCGCATACGATTCCGAAATTTCACGGCGACCTCTATTTCCGTTCTGGCAACGTGGCGGCCATCGATCGCGGCCCGGGGTTTGCGGAAATGACAGCCACTGTAGCGCGTACGGGCACAACCAAGCGCGCCAGCAGGCAGATCGAAGAGGATCTGCGGCGCATTGGCGCGGATCTCGCCACGAGCGCTGGTTCGGACACGAGCGCAATTTCCTTTGCGGGACTCTCCGAGTTTGCCGAGCCGCTTCTTGGCATGGTCGATGAGCTAGCGCGAGATGCGGCGTTTCCGGAGGCCGAGTTTGAGCGCGAGCGGCGGCAAAAACTCGAAGAGGTCAAGCTGAGCCGAACCGAGCCGGGATTCCTTGCGGGAGAGCGGCTGCGCAAAGTGTTGTTCGGCGCTCATCCCTACGCGCAGGTTTCGCCGAGCGAAGAGCAGGTTGCCGCGTATAAGCGCGACGATCTGATCGCGGTATACCGCGACTTTTACACGCCCGAGAACGGCTTGCTCTTGCTCGTCGGCGATTTCCAACCGGACGCGATGCTGAAAAGCGCCGAAAAAGTGTTCGGCGCGTGGCATGGAAAAAAACCGGAGACAAAATCGTTCGCCGCTCCAGCGAATCCACGCGGGCGCCGCGTTTATCTGGTGCATCTGCCCGGCGCGGTCCAGACGCAAATTCTCGCGGGATGCCACGCCATCACGCGGAAGCATCCGGACTGGGTGAAGCTCGGCTTGACCAATAGTTTGTACGGCGGAGCATTCAATTCCCGCTTGGTCATGAACATTCGCGAGGATAAAGGGTATACGTACAGTCCGCGCAGCGGCGTCAACGCGTTGCGAGAGCATGGCTACTTTTCGGTTTCGGCCGCGGTGCGCAATGACGTCGTTGCGGCGTCGCTTACGGAAATCTTCTACGAGATGGACAAGCTGCGCTCCGTGCCGGTTCCGGAAGCCGAGCTGGCCGACGCGCAGAATTATCTGAGCGGCATTTTTTCCATGGGGCTCGCAACACAAAACGGGCTGCTCGGTCAGATCGCGGTCGTGGCACTGAACGAATTACCGGACGATTATCTCGAGACGTATCGTGCGAAGGTCCGTGCGCTCGCGCCGGTGGACCTGATCGAGACCGCGCGCAAATATCTTGACTCCGCGAACATGCAGATTGTCGTGGTCGGCGACCGCACCCAAATCGAATCGCAAGCCGCGTTGTTCGGCGAACTCGAAGTCTTCGACGCACGGGGCAAGCGGCTGGAGTAACCGTGACAGAAGAGGACGATGAGCGCGAGGACGATCTTGAGAATGAAGTCAAACCAAGAGATGGTCTCTTGCGTTACTGGACGTTCTACAACGGCGAGCAATATCGACTATTAGCCGGATTAGCGGCTGTGATCTTTGGCGTGCTCTGGTGTTACCTCTACTTCCTTGGGGCAGGGCAGAGCTTCATAGCAATCGTCTTGCTCGTACTGGCTGTGATCAGTCTCGCCGTGTGCCGCTTGGTGGATATCCAGTTGCGCGAATGCGAAGAGCGTGGCTGGAAGAAAGACAAGCGGTCGAGGCGCGTTGAAAAGGTCGAGATCCGCGTGGCCGTTGCACTGTGGTTATTGATAGTTGTAAGTGTTGGAGTTATTATGTTGTTGCAATGGCAGCACGCTCACTGACGGTTCGTCTTGTTCTCCCTTCAATTCTTGCCTTTTGTGTTTCCATCGCGCCCTGCTTCGCAAAGAAGAAGCCCCCCGCCGCGCCTATTAACCTGAATACGGCAACATCGGAAGAGCTGCAGCAGGTGCCGGGAATTGGGCCGGTCACCGCGGAGAAGATTTTGCAGATGCGCAAGTCGTACGGCGCGTTCAAGAGCGTGGACGATTTGCGCGCCGTCCGCGGCATCGGTCCGAAGCGCCTCGAAAAAATGCGCAAATACCTCACTGTGAATAAGCCTACTTCTCAGCGTCCGGCTGCACCGGATGCGAAGGGCCCACACTGCTCAAAGGAAAAAACGCCGCCAGTCGAGTCAACCCCCTCTATGGCACACCCGACGCATCCTTTGTCACCGTCCGATAACTGATGATTCTCAGGGGGCCGTCAAAGTTTCTCATTTCGAAGATTTCGCGTAGCTCAGTTTTTTCAAATGCCGAGACTATATCCGCACGCACAGAGGCGGGCTCGATGAAAACCTTGATATCTGAGCGGAGCACATTTCGGAAGGCTCCGCCGCGATTGCGTGTATCTTCCAGAGCAGATTGCCAGTCTTGCCGCAGATTCGGAGACTCGCTGCACTTATATGCTTCTCGACAAATTGCATCGAAATCCCTTGCGTTGAACCGTTCGGGGAACTGCATGATAACGTCCGCGGTTTGGTGCTGCTCCCTCACAAGAGCCTGATGAAAGTCTCTCCATATCCAAATACCGAGAGATAGTGGGGCCGCAAGGATAAGCGCCGAAAGCAATCCGACCGTCAATTTGGCAGCAGGTCTCATGTTTCGGCGACTTTCGCTCCTATAGGACCTGGTGTGTGGCGCGCGCGGGGGCTTCGATGCGCAAAGGTACCTGGTCAGCGATGCGAATGCCGTAGCCTTCGAGGGCGACCACCTTTTTGGGGTGATTGGTCAGGACGCGGATGTCTTTCAGGCCGAGGTCGATCAGGATTTGGGCGCCGATGCCGCTTTCGTGCTGGACCATGCGCTGGCGGGCGGGCTCGCGGTCGAGCTGGCCTCGTTTGTGAAAATGGATTTGCGGGAGCGCGCCGGGTTCTTCGGCGGTTTCGACGCTGAAGCCACGGCCGGTGTGGTGGAGATAGAGGAAAACGCCGCGGTCTTCTTTGGCGATGGTGGCCAGCGAGCGGGAGACGAGTTCGCTGCAATCGCAGGCGGTCGAGCCGAAGACGTCCCCTGTCAGACAGTGCGAATGCACGCGCACAAGAGCGGGTTCTCCCCCTTCGAGGCTGCCGCGCACTAGCGCGATGTGCTGGTCGTGATCGACATCGCTGGCGTACGCAATCATGCGGAAGTCACCGTAGCGCGTGGGGAGGACCGCTTCCGCAACGCGGCGGACGTACCGCTCGTGCTGCATCCGGTAGCGGATAAGGTCCGCGACGGTCAACATCTTTAGATTGTGCTGCTTGCAGAATTCGTGGAGCTGCGGCACGCGGGACATGGTGCCGTCTTCGTTCATGATTTCGCAGATGACCCCGGAGGCGTTGAGGCCAGCTATGCGGGAGAGGTCGACGCTGGCTTCGGTCTGGCCGGCACGAACCAGGACACCGCCATTGCGAGCGCGAAGAGGGAACATATGGCCCGGGCGGGCTAGATCTTGGGGGCGGGTCTTGGGGTCGATGGCGGTGAGGACTGTGATGGCGCGGTCCGAGGCGCTGATGCCCGTGGTGACGCCCACTCTCGCGTCGATGGCTTCCGTGAAGGCCGTGCCGTGGACGGAGGTATTGATCAAGGACATGAGCGGGAGATGAAGTTCGTCGCAGCGCTGCTCGGTAAGCGCGAGGCAGATCAGGCCGCGGCCAAATTTCGCCATGAAATTAATGGCTTCGGGGGTGATTTTCTCGGCGGCCATGGTTAGGTCGCCTTCATTTTCGCGGTCTTCGTCGTCCACCAGGACGATCATGCGGCCTTGGCGGATTTCCTCGACGGCTTCTTCGACGGTGGCGAAATGGGTTTGATTGCTGGTCATGGGTAGCCCAAGCGCTTGTGATTGCTCAGAGGGAGACAGACTGAAGTCTGTCCCGCTTACAGCTCATTTTAGCGAATTTGATGAAACTAAAGCCATTAAAGTCACTTGTGGGTCTGCGATTTAGAACCTAGAGTTTGCGAAGCGGGGCCGGGAGCATACTAGACAGGGAATACTTGCCCGGGCCGGCGAGCAATAGGCCTAAGGCGAGGAGCATTTCCGTTAGTGCGTATTCGAGGCCGCCATGGGCGATGTCGTAGCCGTGCGGAAGATGGACGATAAATATGGCGCCCAGCATGACGATGATGACGCTGACGGCTCCAACGCGGAGCAACGCGCCGATCAGGATGGCGATGCCTCCTGCAAATTGAGCTAATCCCACCAAATAGCCAACGGTGACGGGCATGTGCATGAAGGCCGCGAAGCCTTGGGGGCCCGGGCCGCCGAACATTCCAAACAGGATGGCGCAGCCGTGGAAGATAAAGGGCAGCGCACAAGCGACGCGCATGATCAGGAGCTCGAGATTCAGTTCGCGTGCGCCACCTGTCAAACGGCTAAATGTGCTCATGGACACCTCCGTTAATTTGATGGAAATGGTGTATCAAAAGAGCCATCGAAAAGCCAAGAAAATTCCCGGCTTCGAGCGGCCTTAGCTTGGAAAAAAAAGTGAGCAAGCCCTCGAAGGCTGCGGCGCGTGGCAGGGGAAGTTAGCGTATAAGGGGGGCAAGGAGGTGGAATAGACCGGCGCCGATGAGGGCAGCGCCGGGAATAGTCAGGACCCAGGCCCAGACGATGCGGCGGGTGACGCCCCAGCGGACCGCGGAGAGGCGTCGCGTGGCGCCGACGCCGACGATGGCGCCGGTGATGGTGTGGGTGGTGCTGACGGGGATTCCGAAGACGGCGTTCATAACGAGAGTCAGGCCACCGGCAGTTTCCGCCGCAAAGCCGCCGAAAGGAGTGAGCTTGGTAATGCGCTGGCCCATGGTCTTGATGATGCGCCAGCCGCCGGCCATGGTGCCGCCAGCCATGGCTAAGTGACAACAGATGATGACCCAGTAGGGAACAGAAAAGGACTTGAGCAGTCCACCCGCGACCAGAGCGGTGGTGATGATTCCCATGCCTTTCTGTGAGTCATTCGTACCGTGGCCGAGGCTGAAGAGCGCCGCAGAGAGTAACTGCAAGCGGCGGAACCATCGATCCACTTTCTGCGGACGCATGCGGCGAACAATCCAGCTGGTGATAATGGTTAGAACGATCGCGAGAATCATTCCAATAATCGGCGAGAGAAAAAGAAAAACCACTGGCTTAACCCATCCACCGAGGATCAGCGCTTCGAAGCCGGTATAAGCGACAGCCGCGCCGCCATAGCCTCCGATGAGAGCGTGGGAAGAACTGGTGGGAAGACCGAGAACAAGGGTAATCAGGTTCCAGGAAATGGCGCCGAGAAGGCCGGAGAGGAGGACTTGCTGATTGATCAGCTCGATGTGAATCATGCCTTTGCCGATGGTGGCGGCGACGGCGGTGCCGAACACGAAGGCGGCGATGAAGTTCCAAAAGGCCGCCCAGGCGACGGCCCGCAACGGCGTTAGGACGCGCGTGGAGACGACGGTTGCGATGGAATTGGCGGCGTCATGCCAGCCATTGGAAAACTCGAAGGCCAGAGTGAGAGAGATAACGACAATTAGGAGTGAAAAGCTGGTCATCGGCGAATCAAGCGCTCTTGATGATGACGCCTTCGATTACGTTGGCGACGTCTTCGCATTTATCCACGGCGGTTTCGATGACTTCAAAGATTTCTTTCCACTTGATGATCTGGACGGAGTCTTTTTCCTCGTCGAAAAGCTGGGCGATAAGAGTGCGGCAGATGCGGTCACTTTCATTTTCGTAGCGGTTGATCTCGATGCAATGCTTGAGGGCTTTTTCGGGAGTGCCCAGTGCTTTGACGGCAGCGGTGACTTCGACGGTGGCCGAGACGAGGACTTTGACGAGATCCACGGTGCCTTCGCGGATGGCGTCGACCCGGTAAAGGACGAAGCGGCTGGCGGCGGCGTCGATCAGGTCGATGACGTCGTCCAGCTGGTTGCATAGCGTGTGGATATCTTCGCGGTCAAAAGGGGTGATGAAAGTCTGGTTGAGCTTGATCAGGAGGTGGTGAGCGATTTCGTCGCCTTCGTGCTCGATGGCCTTGACGATCTGCACTTGCTCGGGGACGCCCGTGTAGTGCGAGAGCATTTTGAGGAGGGCTTCCGCCCCGTTGTGGATATTCTCGGCTTGCTGGGCGAAAAGGTCGAAAAACCCCTCCTCGCGCGGCATAAGCCGCTGCAAAAGTCCTGGCATGTCGTGACTCTCCCCTGAAGAGTCTGTGGCAAGGCTCGCTGAGTTTAGCGGAGGAGGGGGGAGGGAGGCAAGGAAGCCAGAGATCATGAAAGTGGGAGCTTCGGCCAAGGACCCTCCGGCGGACTCTGGACGGGGATAGCCGGGAAGCCGGGCAGCCAAATAGCTAGCGCAGCGACCAAAAGCCAAAGAGCGGCGGCGTAGGTGGCGTACCAGAAGGCTTCTTGGGACGCAATTGCGGCCGGCGGGCTGAAGACGACTAGCGAACCTGTTGAACAAGCGTGCATGAGCTGCGCCAAGGGGATGCTTTTGGTGTGTGAATAAAGCCAGGAGATGAGGACGCGCATAGCGGTCATAGCGGCGGTGAAGGCTAGGAAGAAGTGCAGCCAATAGGCGCGGTGCGGGACGGCAGTGCCGAGAAAATTGATGACGGGAATATGCCAGAGTCCCCAGAGCAGGCCTAACAAGATTGCGGCTCGGAGACGCGGAAGCTTCAGAGACATTTTCGGGAAAGCGAAGCCGGTCCAGCCGATTTCTTCGAAAAAACCGGCAGGGATGCCGAAGGCGAGGCCAAGCCAGAAACGATTGGGGGAGTAGACCGGAGAGACGAATGTTTTGAGCAGAAGAAGAATGCTGAGGATCAAGATCGGGGGAATCAACAGCGCGGCATACCAGCGTAAAGGAAAGCGGAAGCGGCGCATGCGAGAAAAGAGATCACGCAGACCAGCGGGGCCGTCGAAGAGGCGAGTGAGAAGTATGCTGGAGAGGCTGGGACCTACCAGCATTGCGGGAAACATCAAGATGCCTGTCAAATTTGTGAGAGGCTGGCCGCGGAGAAGACTGGGAGCCGCTACCATGAACGCGCCGAGCCAGGAGATGAAGAAAGTCAGCCCAAAGTAGCAAGCGACGGGATGGCGCCGTAGCGAAAAGCTAGATGCGGGGACGTGGGGAGCCTGAGCAGACATAAGAGAGGGCAGGATTTTACACGGAGACCGGAAAGCCGTTCGATAGAAACTTAGGACCTGGAGCAGGAAACAGAAAGGGCGTCCCGGTTTGCACCGAGGACGCCCTTTGGATTGAGGTTTTGGGCTGCTGGTAAAGCCGCCCGGAGCACAGGCAGGAGTGCCTGTGCCACTGGATTTAGTACATGCCGCCCATGCCGCCTGCGCCGGGGGCGCCGCCGCCACCAGCTGCTGCAGCCTTTTCTTCCTTGATTTCAGCGATGAGAGCTTCGGTCGTGAGCATCAGGCCCGCGATGGAAGCTGCGTTTTGCAGCGCCAAGCGCGTTACTTTTGCTGGATCGATTACGCCCATCTTGACCATGTCGCCGTACTCGCCGGTCTCGGCGTTGAAGCCGAAGTTTTCGTCCTTCGAGTCGCGAACCTTGCCGATCACCACAGCGCCTTCAAAACCGGCGTTGAGTGCGATCTGGCGGGAGGGCTCCTCGAGAGCGCGCTTCACGATGCCTGCGCCAACGGCCTCGTCATCGTGCAGCTTGAGCTTCTCGACTGCCGCGATGCAACGGAGCAGGGCCGAACCGCCGCCTGCAACGATGCCTTCTTCGACAGCCGCGCGGGTGGCGTGCATTGCGTCTTCGACACGCGCCTTCTTTTCCTTCAGTTCGGTCTCGGTCGCTGCGCCGACTTTAATGACCGCAACGCCGCCGACGAGCTTGGCAAGGCGCTCCTGGAGCTTTTCCTTGTCATAGTCGCTGGTGGTGTTTTCGACCTGGGAACGGATCTGCTTCACACGGCCTTCGATGTCCGCGGACTTGCCGGCGCCTTCGATGATCGTGGAGTTGTCCTTGTCGATGGTGACTTTCTTGGCGCGGCCGAGGTCCTCAAGCTTCACGTTCTCGAGCTTGATGCCGAGGTCTTCGGTGATGGCCTTGCCGCCGGTGAGGGTGGCGATGTCTTCGAGCATCGCTTTGCGGCGGTCGCCAAAGCCAGGGGCCTTAACGGCAGCACACTGCAGCGTGCCGCGGAGCTTGTTGACGACCAGGGTCGCCAGCGCTTCGCCTTCGATGTCCTCAGCGATGATCAAGAGGGGCTTGCCCATCTTGGCGGTCTGCTCGAGCAACGGGAGCAAATCCTTCATTGAGGAGATTTTCTTCTCGTGGATAAGGATGCGAACGTCTTCGAGGACGCATTCCATGCGCTCGGGGTCGGTGATGAAGTAGGGCGAGAGGTAGCCGCGGTCAAACTGCATGCCTTCGACTACTTCGAGGGTGGTCTCCATCGTCTTGGATTCTTCGACGGTGATGACGCCATCCTTGCCGACCTTCTTCATGGCTTCGGCGATGATGCCGCCGATTTGCTTGTCGTTGTTGGCGGAAATGGTGCCAACTTGGGCGATCATCTCGCCCTTGACGTCCTTGTGGAGCTTGCGGATTTCTTCGACCGCCACTTCGACGGCCTTTTCGATGCCGCGCTTGAGAGCGGTCGGGCTGGCGCCTGCGGCGACAGTCTTGACGCCTTCGCGGAAGATCGCCTGCGCGAGCACGGTTGCAGTGGTGGTGCCGTCGCCGGCGACGTCGGACGTCTTCGAAGCGACTTCACGAACCATCTGCGCGCCCATGTTCTCGAGGGGGTCCTGCAGCTCGATTTCCTTGGCCACGGTGACGCCGTCCTTGGTGATGATCGGCGCGCCGAACTTCTTTTCGATCACGGCATTGCGGCCCTTGGGGCCGAGGGTGATCTTTACTGCGTCGGCGAGAGCGTTCACGCCGCGTAGAATCGCTTGGCGGGAATTCTCACCTGTTACTATCTGCTTCGCCATACTGGTATTTCCTCCTGATTATCGTTCTGCGAAATGCTGAATTTTGATCGAACTACTTATTTCCATCGACGGGCACGGCGTGCCGTGCCCCTACGGCCGAACTGCCGGGCGAGGCAAGCCCCGCCCCTACAGAGTGGGGCTTGAGTTACTTCTTGGCGGCTTTGGCTGCGCCGCTTAGTTTGGCAAGGATCTCTTCTTCGCGAAGGATGAGATACTCTTCGTCTTCGATTTTGATTTCGGTGCCGCTGTACTTGCCGAACAGAACGCGGTCGCCGGGTTTCACGTCGAGAGGGATCAATTCGCCTTTTTCGCGCTTGCCAGCGCCAACGGCGATGATTTCACCCTCCATGGGCTTTTCTTTTGCGGAGTCAGGGATGATGATGCCGCCCCTGACGGACTCTTTTTCTTCAATGCGCTTCACGATTACACGGTCGTGTAGCGGGGTCAGATTCACTGCCATCTTGGAAGAACCTCCATAGTTGATCTTGCGGTTTGAACAAAGACTGGGAGCGCGGAAGGGGAATTAGCACTCCTCATAGTCGACTGCTAATATAGCCATAAATGGATTGCATGTCAAGGATTTAGCGGACAGATGGGTGGGGTGGCTGTGGATTTCTTCGTCGCATAAGTCGTTTATTCATAGCAGCTTAGATGGTGCAAGAAAAATACGACACTTGGTGATTGCCGTGCTCGTTTACGAGAGATAGAATCGCGACGGGATCGAGCATTGCACTTCTCCACTTATCTGCGGCTGATCGTGCTCACGGCCGGGACGCTTCTGCCGTTTTTTTGGATTGTAGTGATCCTCGGCCACCGACGGCAACGGAATTTCGAGCGAGTATTTTTCTTTCTGTGCATTTCGATGGTTTGTTTCTTCGGTGCCTCGCTGTTGGTGTTGAACGCGCAGCTCTATTACTCCACGATTCCGACAGGGCTTGGGAGAGTGGCTTGGACGTTGGTTTGTGCCGGGTTATGGTTCCTGCCATCGCTGTTGCTGCATCTTCACGTTGAATACGCGCAGGTGCGCGAGCTGCTTCGTCCGGGAAACGGGAAGCGGCTGTGGCTGCTGGTGGCCTACGGGCCTTCGGTCCTGCTTTTGCCGAATTTGTATGTGGCATTGCGACTGCGCGAGAATTTTGATTTTTTGCTTCCGAGCAATGCTCTAGGTAGGTCATTCCAGATTTGGCTATTTGCTGCTCTGGCTCTCTCGGACGCTTGGCAATGGCGATTCGCCAGGGCCGCGCCCGACAAAGAACAAAAGACATTTCACATGGCACTCCGTTTCTACCTGTCCGGGACAGCCCTTTGCGTTTTGACGCTTCATTTCATGCCCCGGCTCTGGAGCGCTTGGGAGCTTTCTAGTGAGGTGGCGGTCACTATCATCGCCTGCTTTGCGCTGGCGCCGTTGGTATCCCTGATCCGCAACGTACAACGGTTTAATTTCTTGCAGATAGGACGGCAGCGGAATTTGATCTACTCGGTGTTCGCGGCTTTTGTGGGTCTGCTGTATTTCAGCCTGATCCGGCGAGTCAGTTTGTGGCTGGAGCCGTTTTTGCCGCCAGAGGCGACGGCCGCAATTCTGCTGTTTCTCCCCGTCGTGTTGTTCGAGCCGCTGCAGCGCGCGGTGGGAAGGATATTGCGTCGAACAGCGCAAACGGAGATGGATCACGCGCAGCGCATGATGGCGCCCATCCAGGAGATCGCCCGGCTGGGTAATCTCGGAAAGTTAACGGCTTTTACCGAGAAGTGGATCGGTGACGAATTGCAGCTCGCGGAAGTGAAAGTTTCTCTCGGCGAAGCTGCGCAGGCCAATCCAGAACAGAAGGCATCCGAAGATGTTTTCGGCATACGGCAATCCCGCCGACTTTTAGGAACGCTGCGTGTGAAAGCTCATGGGGCGATGTTGTCGGGCGAAACGGCGGCGGCGCTGGAGTTTTTGTGCGAGCAGTTGCCAGGGGCGCTGGATTTGTGCCGGTTGATTGAGGAGAAGCTGCAATTGGAAAGGGAATTGGCAGAGCGCGAGCGGCTGGCGGTGCTCGGGCAGATGGCGGCTAGCATTTCGCACAATCTGAAGAATCCGCTGGGGTCGATCAAGACGATTTTGCAGGTGCAGCTGGAGAACGCGGAGTTGCCGGAGTCGATTCGCGGAGAAACGAAGATGGTGTTGGAGGAGATTGGACGGTTGTCATCGAAGCTGAACCAGTTGCTGCAGTTCAGTCGGCCGGCGATTCGTGGTGGAGTTGTTGTGGCGAGTTGCGATGCGCGGGTTGTGGCGGAACAAGTTAGCGGGGTTTTGCGGCACGAGGCCGAGCGTCGTGGCGTAAGTCTCGAGGTCGAAGTTGCGGCCGGAATAATACTGGCGGCGAGTGCGGAGGCAGTGAACGAGATTTTGTCGAACCTTGTTGTGAATGCGCTGGAAGCGACCGTGCGCGGCGGGCGCGTAAATGTAAGCGGTTCGGCAAACGGTGATGGATTCTTGTTTGCTGTGGAAGACGATGGGCCGGGCGTCCCCGAGAGCGCGCGGGAGAAAATCTTACAGCCATTTTTTACAACGAAGACGCAAGGAACGGGACTTGGTCTGGCGATTGTGGCGAGGCGTGTTGCGGAGTTTGGCGGAGAGTTAGATTGGGAAAGTTCGTTGAAGGATGGACGCGGAACGCGATTCACGGTGAACTTGCCAATGAAGGATCGAAGCGGGTAGCTGAGCGAGAGCAAGCCCGCGAAAAAACAGCGTCGCGCGATGGGCGCGGGTTTCTTTAACACAGAGGTCACAGAGTCTACGGAGAGTTGGGATGAAAACGATATTGATTGTGGATGATGAGCCGGCGGCGAGATATGGGTTGCGGCGGGCTTTGGAGGCGAAGTACCGGATTGCGGAGGTGGATTCGGCGGAGGCGGCGCGCGCTGCGCTGAACACCGAGCAGCCAGACCTCGTGCTGCTCGATGTGGTGCTGCCAGGGCAGAGCGGGCTTGAATTCTTGCGGTGGATGCGCGAGCAGGGAAGCGAGTTGCCGGTTTTAATGGTTTCGGCGCTGGACACCGCGAAGACGGCGGTGGAGGCGCTGCAGCTTGGGGCGGCGGATTATTTGGTAAAGGGATTCGAATTGGAGGAGTTGCGGCAGCGTGTGGCCAATCTTTTGAAATTGGCGACACTTGAAAAGGAAAATGACTCCTTGCGTAGTCGACTGGCGACGGAGGGGCAGTTTGGGCAGATGATTGGGCGCACCGTGGAGATACGGCGGGCGTTCGAAATGGCGGATCGCGTGGCGCCCACGGATTCTACCGTCCTCATTCTCGGCGAGAGCGGGACGGGAAAAGATTTGATGGCGCAGGAGATTCACACCAGGTCGCCCCGAGCGGGGAAGGCGTACGTAGCTGTGAATTGCGCGGCATTGCCGGAGACCTTGATTGAATCGGAATTGTTTGGATATGAGCGCGGGGCGTTTACCGGCGCGGCGCAACAGAAGAAGGGGAAGTTTGAATTAGCGTCGGGCGGGACTTTGTTTTTAGATGAGATTGGGGACATGAATCCGGTCACTCAGGCGAAAGTGCTGCGGGCTCTGGAGAATCGCACGATCGAGCGATTGGGCGGGACGCAGCCGATTCCGGTCGATGTGCGTGTGATTAGCGCGACGCATCGGAATTTGGGGGCGGAGATCCGGACGGGCAAATTTCGCGAGGATTTGTTTTACCGCTTACGTGTGGTGACAATCGAGTTGCCGCCTTTGCGCGAGCATAAGTCCGACATTCCGGTGCTTGCCGAGGCGTTTTTGCAGATGCACGGAACGCGACTTGGTCGCACGGCAAAGATTACGCGTGAGGCGATGGCGGCGATCGAACGATATGACTGGCCGGGAAATGTTCGCGAGTTGAAAAATGCATTGGAGCGAAGTTTGGTGCTGTGCCGCGGGGAAGAGGTCGGACTGGGAGACTTGCCGCCGGAAGTTGTAAGCGGGGAGGCGGCGCACCACAGAAATTCCGATGGCGCGGGCGAGAATGGATTTGGGGAAAAAGATTTTCGCGAGGCCAAGCGCAAGTTTGAGGTGGCGTATCTGAGGAAGCAGTTGGAGGATCATCGGTGGAATGTTTCGCGGACCGCGGCGACGATTGGGTTGCACCGGCAGAGCTTGCAGGAAAAATTGCGCGAGTTGGGGATTCGACGGCCGGGACGGGAGCTCGCGGAGGAAGAATGAATCGCCGAACGACAGGATCAGCCATCTCTGCGACGTCAAGTCTTGCGGGATATGTTGTGGCGGGAGGCGGAAGTACACGCTTCGGGCAAGATAAAGCGATGGCGGAACTCGGCGGAAAACCCATGCTCATGAGAATGTGCGGCTTGGTTGCCGACACCGTTGGCTCCGTGAGCGTCGTTGCGCCTCCTTTCCGCTATTTGAATTTCGACGTGTGGATTACCCAAGATCTGTGGCCGGGGCAAGGTCCTTTGGGTGGAATTGTTACAGCATTGCTTGCGACAGATGAAACTGATGGCGGACGCGATTGGAATCTAATCGTGAGCTGCGACATGCCGTTTCTCACTAGGGAGTGGTTAACTTACTTAGTTGGACGCGCGATCGAAAGTTCCGCTCAAGTTGTCGTGCCCAAGTCTGACTATGGTCTTGAGCCACTTTGTGCTTGCTGGCGAACGGATGCGGCTGGTGAGCTGGAGTCTGCCTTGGACCGCGGCGTTCGCAAAGTGACAGAAGGAATCTCACTACTGCGCGCGGAAGTTCTTGACGAGCGGGACTGGAAACGATTTGATAGCGCAGGGCGGCTTTTCTGGAACATGAATACGGCGGCGGACTACGAAGAAGCTCGCCGGATTGTGGAAGCCGAACAAACCTAGTGGACGCTGCGAACGACGGACGCGGGGTTGACGCATGCAAGGGATAAAGAAACCGCAGAATGGCCGACACAAACGATATTAATCGCGGTGTGGCAGCGATGGGGACGGGTGGAGCGCGCGGACCTTCCGCCGTAGCGGATGCCAAAGCAAGCGGCGGTGCTGCGCCGCAGGCGGAAAACTTTTTCGAGTTTCGCGATGTAAATAAATCATTCGACGACAATTATGTTCTAAAAAACGTCAGCTTCACTGTTAAGCGCGGCGAAACTTGCGTGATCATGGGGCGCAGCGGTGTGGGAAAGTCCGTTTCGCTCAAACACATCATGGGATTCATGAAGGCGGATTCCGGGCGCATCTTTGTGGACGGGGTCGACGTTACGGATTTCAGCGAGCAGGACTTTGAAGAAGTTCGGCGCAAAGTGACGATGGTGTTTCAGTCGGGCGCGCTGTTCGATTCGCTGACGGTCGCGGAGAACATCGCTTTTCCCCTGGAAAAACAGCCAGGACTGGAATACGAGGATATCGACGCCTACGTTGCTAAATTGGCGAAAATGCTGGAAGTCGAAGAGGCCCTCGATAAACTGCCGAGCGAATTATCGACGGGGATGAAGCGCGCGGTAGCCATGGCGCGTGCGTTCGCACAAAATCCCGACGCCATATTATTTGATGAGCCGACCACCATGGTCGACCCCATTATGGCGGGGCACATGGGCGACCTGATCCTGCGGCTGAAGGACGCGTTTCACCGCACATCGATCGTGGTGACGCACGATACGCATCTCGCTAAGAAACTCGCTGACACTGTCGTGTTCTTGCAGGACGGCCGCGTCGGGTTTTTCGGGCCTTGGGATGATTTTGAAAACTCGAAAGATCCCTTCCTCCACAACTTCCGCATGCAGGATGCGTTGATTCCCGCTCTGGACGTGACTCTGTGAGCCAGGCCGCGGGCGGCAGCTCTGCCGATCCTATCAAACAATTGCCGAAGACCATGGGTTTTTGGGACGTGTTGCTTTTCAATATCGCCACGGTTCTCGGACCGCGATGGGTTGCCGCCGCCGCACACAACGGAACATCCTCCATCAGCTTGTGGGTGATCGCAGCGGTTTTTTTCTTCGTTCCATCCGCTCTGGTGATCAACGAACTTTCGTCGCGTTTTCCGGAAGAGGGCGGTTTGTACGTCTGGACGAAAGAAGCTTTCGGCGATTTTCACGGCTTCGTCGCCGGATGGAACTACTGGGCCTACACCGTTTTCTATTTTCCCGGACTTTTGCTTGCCAGCGCAGCGATGAGCGCGTACATCGTCGATGAGTACGGCTCGACACTCTCACAGGATCGCGCATTTTTGCTGTGGGTTTCTGTGGGAATGCTCGTTGTAGCCGTGGGCTTGAACATTATTGGCCTGAACATCGGCAAATGGCTGCAGAATGCGGGCGGTGTGGCGACGTACTTGCCTCTAATGACGGTAGTCGTGGTTGCTGCAATTATCGCGATGAAGCACGGGGCAGTGACGCATTTCACGCGCCAGAACATTCTGCCGACGTGGAACTGGGACACTGTAAATTTCTGGTCGCAGATTGCGTTCGCGTTCAGCGGGCTTGAGCTGGTGTCCGCAATGAGCCAGGAAGTGCGCAACCCGCGCCGCACCTTGCCCCGCGCGTTGTACGCCGCCGCCGTGCTGATTGCCGCGATGTACATCCTGGCGACGATGGCCGTGCTCGTGTTGGTGCCCGCAGGAGAAGTTTCGGCGACTAGCGGTGTATTCCACGCCATCACGGTAGGGTCCATTGCATTGCGCATTGGGTTTTTGGGAGTTGTCGCAGCTATCGTCGTGACCGTCGGAAATGCTGGTGGCGTTGGTAGCACGGTTGCGGGAATCGCGCGCATT
>Ga0210397_10000489_pt1 | contig 26493 bp, 21 predicted proteins | sample IncBWH2OmetaG_FD_160126 | JGI IMG/M metagenome (GOLD analysis project Ga0210397, IMG submission 160126) | Forest soil microbial communities from Barre Woods Harvard Forest LTER site, Petersham, Massachusetts, United States - Inc-BW-H-2-O ...
GACTTCGCCCGAAGGCTTGGCCATCAAACCGCGCATGCCGGAAAGCTGGCGAATCTGCTGTTTCGAACCGCGAGCTCCGGAGTCCGCCATGACGTAGACGGGGTTGATGTTGCCCTCTTTGTCCTGATTCTCGAGGGCTTTGAACATTTCGTCGGCGACTTTTTCCGTGACGTCGCCCCAGATGGCGATGACTTTGTTGTAGCGCTCGCCGTTGGTGATGGCGCCGTCGAGGTATTGCTGCTGCACCTTGACGACTTCCTTTTCGGCGTTTTCGACCAGCTTGTACTTGTCGCTGGGGATGAGCATGTCGTCGATGCCGATGGAGATGCCGGACTTCGTGGCGTACGTGAAGCCGAGCTCCTTCAGATGATCGAGCAGAACGACAGTGTCTTCCAATCCATAGCGCAGGTAAGCGTAATAGACGAGCTGCTGGACGCCCTTCTTTTTGAGAAGACCGTTCACGTAGGGGAATTTCGCCGGTAAATGCGAATTGAAAATCACGCGGCCGACGGTGGTCTGAATGAACTGGCGCTCCATCTTGACGGGCTCGGTGTGGGGCACGTCTTGATCGTCGTAGGCGGTGGTGAGATCGATCACTTCGCCGCTGTAACGGAGGCGGATCGGAGTGAGCAGCTCTACTTCACCGGCTTCGAGCGCAAGGACGACTTCGTCTGACTGACCGAAGACGCGCCCTTCGCCCTTGGCTCCGGGCTTGGACTTGGTCAGGTAATAGATGCCGAGGACCATGTCCTGCGACGGAACGGCCAGAGGCAGACCGTGCGCGGGCGACAGGATGTTGCGCGAGCTGAGCATGAGCACAGACGCTTCGACCTGGGATTCCGGTGAAAGCGGGATGTGCACGGCCATCTGGTCGCCGTCAAAGTCCGCGTTGAACGCGGTGCAGACGAGCGGGTGAATGCGAATGGCTTTGCCTTCGACGAGGACCGGTTCGAACGCCTGAATGCCGAGGCGGTGCAGCGTGGGAGCGCGGTTGAGAAGCACGGGATGCTCGCGGATGACGTCCTCGAGAATGTCCCAAACGACTGGCTCTTGCTGCTCGACCATTTCCTTGGCTTGCTTGATGGTGGTGCAGTGCCCTTGCGCTTCGAGCTTGTGATAGATGAACGGCTTGAAGAGCTCGAGCGCCATTTTCTTCGGCAGACCGCACTGGTTGAGTTTCAGTTCTGGGCCGACGACGATGACGGAGCGGCCGGAGTAGTCCACCCGTTTGCCGAGAAGGTTCTGACGGAAGCGGCCCTGCTTGCCCTTAAGCGTATCGCTGAGGGACTTGAGCGGGCGGTTGTTGGTGCCGCGGAGAACGCGGCCGCGACGGCCGTTGTCGAAGAGCGCGTCAACGGCTTCCTGGAGCATGCGCTTTTCGTTGCGTACGATAACGTCGGGCGCCCGAAGCTCCATGAGCTTCTTGAGGCGGTTGTTGCGGTTGATGACGCGGCGATAGAGATCGTTGAGATCGGATGTGGCGAAGCGACCGCCGTCCAGAGGCACTAGCGGACGCAGCTCCGGCGGAAGAACCGGAATCACGTCGAGAATCATCCACTCCGGCTTGTTGCCGCTCTTGCGGAAAGCTTCGAGAACTTTCAGGCGCTTGGCGAACTTGATGCGCTTCTGAAGCGAAGGGTCGGCCTTCATCTTCTCGCGGAGTTCTTCGGAAAGCTTGTCCACTTCGACCCGGCGGAGAAGTTCCTTGATGGCTTCGGCGCCCATCTTGGCAGTGAACTGTCCGGGATATTCTTTCTGCAGTTCGCGATATTTGTCTTCGAGCAGGACTTCACGTTCGCGAAGCACGGCGACTTCGCCGGCATCGACGACTACGAACGCTTCGAAGTACAGAATGCGCTCGAGGTCGCGCATGGAAATGTCCAGCAAGTAGCCGATGCGGCTGGGCAGGCCCTTGAAGAACCAAACGTGCGAACAGGGCGAAGCCAGCTCGATGTGGCCGAGGCGCTCGCGGCGGACTTTGCTGAGAGTGACTTCCACGCCGCACTTATCGCAGATGACGCCGCGATGCTTCATGCGCTTGTACTTGCCGCACAAGCATTCCCAATCGGTGACGGGGCCAAAAATCTTGGCGCAGAAAAGGCCGTCGCGCTCGGGCTTAAACGTGCGGTAGTTGATGGTCTCCGGCTTGGTGACTTCGCCGTGGGACCAAGAACGAATTTTTTCGGGACTCGCCAAGCTGATTCGAATCGAATCAAAATCGGCGATCAAACTGGCGCGATCATAAGGGCTGCTGCGATACAAGGTTGTTTCCTCCCTCCCCGGCTTTCACCGGGGACGCGATCCAATGTTTTGCACCGGACCGGCTGAGAACCCAAAAACCAAATGCTACTAATTCATAAAGAGTCGCCGGCAGGGGCACGGCATGCCGTGCCCGTCCGGGCTTAATTTCCGCTAATCCGCGGCCTTTTCCGTCGGCGGTTTCTGCCGCTTCATCAGTTCAACGTCGAGACAGAGCGACTGCAACTCGCGAACGAGCACGTTGAACGATTCCGGCACACCTGGCTCGATACCCGGTTCGCCCTTGACGATGGCCTCGTAGATTTTCGCGCGACCATAAACGTCGTCGGACTTTGCCGTGAGCAACTCCTGCAGGATGTGCGCGGCTCCGTACGCCTCGAGCGCCCAGACTTCCATTTCGCCGAAGCGCTGGCCGCCGAACTGCGCCTTACCACCGAGCGGCTGCTGGGTGATGAGCGAGTACGGACCGATCGAGCGCGCGTGAATCTTATCGTCGACGAGATGTGAAAGTTTGAGCATATAGATGTAGCCGACCGTGACCGGCTGATCGAACTGGTCGCCGGACATGCCGTCGAAGAGGTTGATCTTGCCCGCGTGCGGCAAGCCAGCGACTTCGAGCAAGTGGCGGATTTCCGGTTCGCGCGCGCCGTCGAAAACCGGCGTTGCAAAGGGAATGCCGTCCTTGAAGCCTTCGGCGTAATCGAGCAACTCATCATCGCTCAGCTTCGAGAGCGTTTTCCAAACGGTCGTCTCGGTGAAGACTTCGCGGAACCAGCGGCGCAAAGCTTCGGCCTTGACTTCCTTGCTCAGCAAACGCTTGAGGCTATTGCCGAGTTCCTTCGAAGCCCAGCCCAAGTGCGTCTCGAGAACCTGTCCGACGTTCATACGCGAAGGAACGCCAAGCGGATTGAGAACGATCTCGACCGGCGTGCCATCGGGAAGGTACGGCATGTCTTCCTGAGGCACGATGCGGGCGATAACGCCCTTGTTACCGTGGCGTCCGGCCATTTTGTCGCCGATGGAAAGCTTGCGCTTCATGGCGATATAGACCTTGACCAGCTTGATGACGCCAGGAGGCAGCTCGTCGCCCTTCTTGAGCTTTTCCTTGCGCTCCTCGGTGATCTTGCGGAGGACGTCGATCTGGCGCGAAGTCATCTCCTCGATCTCTTCGATCTTTTCGATCAGGAGAGGATCCTTTTCGTTGAGCTTCAGGCGCTTGAGGTTGCGCGTGGAGATCTTTTCGATCAGCTCGCGAGTCAAGTCCGTGCCCTTGGTCAACAGGCGCTTGTTAGTCTTTTCGTCGTGCAGGTCGGCCTGGAGAATTTTTCCGCCAAGCAAATCCGAGAGGCGCTTAAGGCGCTCATCCGTGAGGATGCGGATTTCGTCGGCGAGGTTCTTCTCCAGCTTGAAGACTTGCGTGGCTTCAATGGCCTTGTGACGCTCGTCTTTTTCTCCGCCCTTGCGCGTGAAGATCTTGACGTCCACGATGGTGCCCTCGATGCCCGGCGGGCAATAGAGGGAAGCGTCGCGAACATCGCCGGCTTTTTCACCGAAGATGGCGCGAAGGAGTTTCTCTTCGGGCGTGAGCGTGGTTTCGCCCTTGGGCGTGACTTTGCCGACCAGAATGTCGCCTGGCTTGATCACCGCGCCGATGCGAATGACGCCGCTTTCATCCAGGTTGCGAAGGAAAGACTCGCTGATGTTGGGTATGTCGCGAGTAACTTCCTCGGGACCGAGTTTGGTGTCCCGCGCTTCGATTTCGTACTCCTCGATGTGAATCGAGGTGTAGTAGTCGTCCTTCACCAGCTTTTCGCTGACGAGGATGGCGTCTTCAAAGTTGTAACCGCGCCATGGCAGGAAGGCCACCAGGACGTTGCGGCCAAGAGCGAGTTCGCCGCGTTCGGTGCAAGGACCATCGGCAAGAACCTGGCCCTTCTTCACGCGATCGCCGACGCGAACGAACGGTTTCTGGCTGATGCAAGTGTTCTGGTTGGAGCGCTTGAACTTGATGAGCTGATAGATGTCCGCGCCCACTTCGCGGCTGAGCACGCCGGAGTGATCGGATTCGACGCGCACAATGATGCGCTCCGAATCGACCTGATCGACGATGCCTTCGCGCTTGCAAAGCACGACCGCGCCGGAATCGCGCGCAGTGACGCGCTCCATGCCGGTGCCGACGAGCGGCGCTTCCCCGCGAATGAGCGGCACAGCCTGGCGCTGCATGTTGGAACCCATGAGCGCGCGGTTGGCGTCGTCATTCTCGAGGAACGGAATCAAGCTGGCGGCGACTGAAACGAGCTGCTTTGGCGAGACGTCGACGTAATCGACTTCGTCGCGGCTCTTGAGCACGAAGTTGCCGGCTTGCCGGCAGTTGACAAGCTCGGTGGTGATCTTCAAGCGTTCATCGAGCGCAACGTTGGCCTGCGCCACGACGTACTTGTCTTCTTCCCAAGCAGACAGGTAGAAGCAGTAAGGTTCGTAGACGACTTTGCGACGCTTCAACTCTTCGTTGAGCTCTTCGACTTTGTCCTTCTCGACAATTTCGCCGGCTTTGAATTCGCTGTCGCCGGCGTTGACGATCTGGACGTAGTCGATGATGCGACCGCCCTTTACGCGGCGATATGGCGACTCGATGAAGCCGTAGTCGTTGATGCGCGCAAAGCAAGAGAGCGAGCTGATCAAGCCGATGTTCGGACCTTCCGGCGTTTCAATTGGGCAGATGCGGCCGTAGTGTGTCGGGTGAACGTCGCGCACTTCGAATCCCGCGCGCTCGCGCGAGAGACCGCCGGGTCCAAGAGCCGAAAGACGGCGCTTGTGCGTGATTTCGCTGAGCGGGTTGGTCTGGTCCATGAACTGGCTGAGCTGCGAGGATCCGAAAAATTCGCGGATCGCCGCCATGACCGGCTTGGCGTTGACCAGGTCGTGCGGCATCGCCGTCGACATTTCCTGGTACACGCTCATCTTTTCCTTGATGGCGCGTTCCATGCGGACAAGGCCGATGCGGAACTGGTTTTCGAGAAGCTCGCCGACCGCGCGGACGCGGCGGTTGCCGAGATGGTCGATGTCGTCGACAACGCCGATGCTCTTGCGCAGCTTGAAGAGATACTTGATCGCCGAAACGAAGTCCGGCGTATCGAGCGTGCGGTTATCCAGCGGAGTATCGAGCCCCATCTTGATGTTGAACTTCAAGCGGCCGACGCGGCTGAAATCATACTTGCGCGGATCGAAGAACATGCCGCGGAAGAGATTGGTGGCCGTTTCTAGCGTCGGAGGATCTCCGGGACGCAGTTTGCGGTAGATTTCGATCAGCGCTTCCTTCGAAGAGCGGATCGCATCCTTATCGAGCGTGCGCGAAAGCACCACGCCGATGTCGTCGCGTTCGGGGAAGAAGACGTCGACTTCGGTGATGCCGCCCTCGGCGAAAGCCTGCCAGAGTTCGGGCGTCAACGGCTTATTGGCTTCCAGCAGCACTTCGCCAGTCTGGCGGTTGACCACGTCAGCGACGCTGTACGCGCCTTCGAGATCGACCAGAGCCGCACGAACCTGCGAAATCTTCGCCTTGATGAGTTCCTTGAAAAGATTTTCGGTGATGCGCTTGTGCGCGCCGACAATCACTTCTTCGGAGCGGGGGTTGCGAATCTCGTGGGCCAGCTTGCGGTCCACGATGCCCGGAGAAACATTCCACAAGAGATCTTTGTCGCGGAGCGAAATGCGCTCCACTTGATAGAACGTGCGCAGGATTTCTTCGTTGGACTTCATTCCCAGCGCGCGCAGGAAGATCGAGCCGAGGAATTTGCGCTTCCGGTCGATGCGCACGTAAAGAATGTTCTTCGTGTCGTATTCGAATTCCACCCATGATCCGCGGTAAGGAATGATCTTGCCGAGGAAGTAAGAGCGGTTGTTGGCGCTCTCAAAAAAGACGCCCGGAGAGCGGTGCAATTGGCTGACGATCACCCGCTCCGTGCCGTTGATGATGAACGTACCGTTCTCCGTCATCAGCGGAATGTCACCATAGAAAACTTCCTGTTCCTTGATGTCGCGAATGGTCTTCGCGCCGGTATCGGGATCCTTGTCGTAAATGGTCAGACGGATAGTGACTTTCAGCGGCGCGGAATACGTCATGCCGCGCTCCTGGCACTCGTTCACGTCGTACTTCAGCTGCATGGCCACGGGATCGCCGCACTTGTTGCAGAACGTCGGCGTGTTTTTGTTGAACGTGCCGCACTTGTGGCAGATAACGTCGCCGGTCTGATACGGATTGGTGACGACCGACGCGCCGCAATTGCGGCAAGTGGCGCGCAGGTGATGCAGGCCCTTCAAGTTGCCGCACTTGCACTCCCAGTTGCCGATCGAGTAGTCCACGAATTCGAGCTGCGACATCTCGCGGAAATCCTTGATCGGAAACACCGACGTGAACACGGACTGCAATCCACCGTCATCGCGCTCGCTCGGCAGGAGGTCCATCTGCAAGAATCGCTGATAGGACTTCATCTGGACTTCGATCAGGTTTGGAATCTGAATCGTGCCCTGAATTTTCGCGAAATCGAGACGCTCGCGTTCCCTGACGTGCTGGTGACTATTTGACATTGCTTGGTCTACCTCTTCCCTTTAGGGCTCATCCCATTCGGGCAACTTGCGGAAATACCGGAGAACTGCATGCAGCCGGTGTGGCGCGCTTCCTGCCCGAAGTCAGCGAGCACACGGCTGCATTGGGTCCAAAAAGGACCAGCGGAGTTGTGAAAATAACCAGCCTTGACTTGCGTACGTGAGTTCCTTTGGCGCGACGGATCACGCTTGTTCCAGCCGGTGAAATGGCCAATGCAAGCAGCCGCGCCTCTTCCCGAAGCCCGTACAACAAAAAACTACTTGATTTCGACTTTGGCGCCCGCGTCTTCGAACTTCTTCTTGATCGTCGCGGCTTCTTCCTTGTTCACGCCCTCTTTAACGGTCTTAGGAGCGCCGTCCACGAGGTCCTTGGCTTCTTTCAAGCCGAGGCTCGTGACTTCGCGAACCGCCTTGATGACGTTGATCTTGTTGCCGCCCACGTCGGTGAGAACGACCGTGAATTCCGTCTTCTCTTCCGCCGGTGCCGCAGCCGCCCCTCCGCCGCCGCCTGCCACGACCGTAGCCGCAGCCGCGGAGACGCCGAAGGTCTCTTCCATCTTCTTCACGAGATCAGACGCTTCTAGCAGCGTCAGCCCCTTGATTTCTTCCAGAATCGTGTCCACTTTCGCCATGACTTTTGCTTCTCCTCTCAAAATTAGAAATAAATTTACTGGGCCGCTTCAGGGCTTGGTGCCGCTACAGGAGCCGGCTCGGAACTGCTAGCCCCGCCGGACCCAAACTTGTTTGCTTTGATCGCTTCGCTGACGGTGACCGCGAGGTTGCGCGGCAGCGCGTTCAGCGCCATGGCGATCCGCTGCGCCGGAGCGTTCAGCAGGAACATGATCTTGCTGATCAACTCTTCCTTCGAAGGGAGATTCGCAAGCTGCTGAATCTCGGCGATGGAGATGACGCGGCCTTCGACGACTCCGGACTTGAATTGGAATGCCGGAACGTCCTTAGCGATCTTGGTAAGCGCCTTGGCGAGCGCTACCGCGTCCGTCTGTGTGTACGCGATGGAATTTGTGCCGCTCAGGTTCTTGAGCAAATTTTCCGCGGGTGTGCCGGCTCCGGCGCGCTCCGCAAGCGTGTTCTTCACGACCTGGTATTTGCCACCGGCGGCCTGCACGGCGCGGCGGAGCTTGGTGTCGTTTTCGACGGTGATGCCCTGGAAGGTCGTGAGAATCACGGTCGAGACCTTGGCCAGTTCCAGCTTCAGTTTGTCTAAGTCTTGCTGTTTTTCGCTGCGCTTTTTCATGATCCCGTTTCCTTAAACTCGTCGCTTAGGCTGCCGCTGCCAGTGTTTCGGATTCGACGAGGTCTATCGGAATGCCCGGCCCCATCGTCGAGGTCAGCGTAATTTTCTGCACATACTTGCCCTTGGCTGCTGCCGGCTTGGCCTTGATGACTGCGCCGATGACGGCGTGAGCGTTTTCCGCGATATGCGCGGCGTCAAACTGAATTTTGCCAATAGCACAGTGGACGATCCCGGCTTTATCGACTCGAAACTCCACTTTGCCAGCCTTCGTCTCTTTGATCGCTTTGGCGACGTCGAATGTGACCGTGCCGGTCTTCGGATTTGGCATCAGGCCGCGAGGGCCGAGCACTTTACCGAGTTTGCCGGCCGATTTCATCATGTCCGGCGTGGCGATCACGGCGTCGTAGTCTGTCCAGCCGCCCATGATCTTCGTAACCATGTCCTCGCCGCCTACAAAATCCGCGCCAGCTTCCGTCGCTTCGCGAACCTTATCGCCGCTCGCAATCACCAGCACGCGAACGGACTTGCCGAGGCCGTGCGGAAGAACCACCGTCCCGCGAACCACCTGGTCAGAATGCTTGGGGTCGACGCCCAAATTAATTGCCAGCTCGACCGTCTCGTTAAACTTCGTGTGATGCGTCTTCTTGATCAGCTCGCTTGCTTCCGCGAGCTTGTACGGGCGCGCTTCCACCTTCTTGCGCGCGTTCTCAATATGTTTTCCAGCCTTCTTCATTGCTTCTGCCCCTTCGATCTCGTAGCGCCTGAATTTCTAGGCTTCCACGACTTCCAGACCCATGTTGCGCGCCGTGCCCATCACGGTGCGCACCGCGGAGTCCAGATTTGTGGTGTTAAGATCGACAAGCTTGATCTTTGCAATCTCTTGAACCTGTTTCTTCGTAACTTTGCCAACTTTGTTGCGGTTCGGTTCAGCCGAGCCCTTGACGATGCCTGCCGCGCGAAGCAGCAGGATCGAAGCCGGAGGAGTCTTCAGAATGAATGTGAACGTGCGGTCGGTGTAAACCGTCACGAGCACCGGGAAAATCATTCCGTCCGGTTCCTTGGCCGTCTTGGCGTTGAACTGCTTGCAAAAATCCATGATGTTCAAGCCGTGCGGACCGAGCGCTGTCCCGACTGGCGGCGCAGGCGTAGCCTTGCCCGCGGGCAACTGCAATTTGATCGTCGTCTGTATTTTCTTAGCCATGTCCCTGCCTCAATCTCGTTTTACGTGCTCTGCTTTTGTGCCGCGGCTCAGCCCAGCTTTTCGACGCTCGCGAAATCCAGCTCTACCGGCGTCGAACGTCCAAAAATCGTGACGGAAACTTTCAGCCGGCTGTGATCGTTGTCAATTTCTTCGACCGTGCCGTTAAAATTCGCGAACGGTCCGTCCACGATGCGCACTTGCTCGTTGCGTTCGAATACCACTTTCGGCTTCGGCCGGTCCGTCGGAACGTGGACGCGGTTGATGATGGCGTCGACTTCTGTATCAGACAGCGGCGATGGAGCCGTGGCCGAGCCAACGAAGCCAGTGACGCGCGGCGTCGAGCGCACGATGTGCCAGGTGTTTTCGTCCAGGTCCATCTCCACCAGCACGTAGCCCGGATAAGTCATCCGCGAAGAAACCACTTTTTTGCCGCCGCGCACTTCCACGACGTCTTCCATCGGAATCAGCACGCGGCCGATCTTGTCCTGCAAACTGAATGCGGACACGCGGCTCTCCAGGCTTTCTTTGACTTTCTTTTCAAAGCCCGAGTACGTATGGATGATGTACCACTGCATTGCCGTCAATTTCTGAGTCCCCTCACACATTGAATATATTGAGAACTTTCGTCACGCCCATCTGTACCAGGCAATCCACAATCGCCAGAAATACTCCAAAGAAAAAGACTGTCGCGATGACGACGCCCGTAGTCGAAACCACGTCCTCGCGGCTTGGCCAGGTTACCTGCTTCATCTCCACGCGAACGTCATGCAGAAACTCGCGCGTGTCGTGAACGGTGCCAGTCACTTTCTGGCCGATGCCAGCCGCCGCCCCCGTGATTGCGTTGCCCTGCGACTCTTCGTTCTTCACTTTGACCGCCTGCGTGGCCATTCGTCCTCTTCGCTCAACAGGCGCCGACGCCTGTTATTAATCTCTGGCAGGGGAGGAGGGACTCGAACCCCCATACCCGGTTTTGGAGACCGGAGTCCTAACCGTTGGACGACTCCCCTAAAAACCCAAAACCGCTCCGCCTGATGCCTGCTCCAAAAACCGAAACCTACTTAACCTCTTTGTGCCCGGTGTGCTTGCGGCACGTATTGCAAAACTTCCTGGTCTCCACGCGCTCGGAGTGCTTCTTCTTGTTCTTCGTCGTCGTGTAGTTGCGGTTTTTGCAATCGCCGCACTGCAACGTAATGATTTCTCGCATGATTTAATTCCTTCTCTTGCCCCGCCCTCGCCTAGCGAGGGGAAAAGCGTTACTCGATAATTTCCGTTACGGCGCCGGCGCCGACCGTGTGGCCGCCTTCGCGAATCGCGAACCGCAATCCCTTTTCCAAGGCCACTGGCGTGATCAGCGTTACTTCGCAGCTCACGTTGTCGCCCGGCATCACCATCTCGACGCCTGTCGGCAGCTTCACGTCGCCCGTCACGTCCGTCGTGCGGAAGTAGAATTGCGGCCTATACCCCGTGAAAAACGGCGTGTGCCGCCCGCCTTCTTCCTTCGTCAACACATACGCTTCCGCCTTGAACTTCGTGTGCGGCGTGATCGAGCCCGGCTTGCAAACCACCTGTCCGCGCTCGACGTCGTCTTTTTCCGTGCCGCGCAAGAGCAATCCAACGTTGTCGCCCGCGAGCCCTTCATCCAGCAGCTTGCGGAACATTTCCACGCCCGTCACAACTTTCTTCTGCGTCGGACGGAATCCCACGATCTCGATTTCTTCGCCAACCTTCACTTTGCCGCGCTCGACGCGGCCCGTAACCACCGTTCCGCGGCCCGAGATCGAAAAAATATCTTCAATCGGCATGGCGAACGGCTTATCAATCTCGCGCACCGGTTGCGGCACGTTCTTATCCACAGCTTCCATCAACTCGTCGATCGACTTTTCCCACTTGGCATCGCCGTTCAACGCTTGCAGCGCCGAACCCTTTACGACGGCAATCGTGTCGCCGGGAAACTGGTAGCTCTTCAGCAACTCACGAACTTCCAACTCCACGAGTTCGAGCAGCTCCGCGTCTTCCACCATGTCGCACTTGTTCAAAAACACGACAATCGCCGGAACGCCGACTTGCCGAGCCAGCAAAATGTGCTCGCGCGTTTGCGGCATCGGTCCATCTGTCGCCGCCACCACAAGAATCGCGCCATCCATCTGCGCCGCGCCGGTGATCATGTTCTTGATGTAGTCCGCATGACCGGGGCAATCCATGTGCGCGTAGTGCCGGTTCGGCGTTTCGTACTCCACGTGCGAAACGGCAATCGTGATTCCGCGCTCGCGCTCTTCCGGCGCGTTGTCAATCGAATCGAACGCGCGGAATTGCACTTTCGGGTTGTGCTTCGACAGCACTTTGGTAATCGCCGCCGTCAGGGTCGTCTTGCCATGGTCAATGTGACCAATCGTCCCGATGTTGCAATGCGGCTTGCTGCGCTCGAATTTCTCCTTGGCCATTTTCCTTTGCCCTCTGCGTTAAGTCTTCTCTTCTGTGCGAATCCAACCGACGAACTCGCTACTTCTGAATCTGGAGCGGGGGACGGGATTTGAACCCGCAACCATCACCTTGGAAGAGTGAGACTCTACCGTTGAGTTACCCCCGCCCGTTTACTGCAAACTTTCCTGCACCTGCGTCCTTCTAATTCTGGAGCCTGGGACCGGGATTGAACCGGTGACCTCGTCCTTACCAAGGACGCGCTCTACCAACTGAGCTACCCAGGCCTAACCCGTGTTCCCCCAAAATCACCCGTTCTTGGCGCACTTTTCCTGAGCAGCGCCTTTGCCGCGAATTGGACCGCGCTCGAACATCGCTTTGTGTGATCGCGAGCGATCAACGCTTAGTGCGATTGCCCTGCGGTTTCCTGATCACGGACGATCACCCACAGGATCGGCCGAATCGAACAGCGAGCGACTGGTGGACGGGGAAGGATTCGAACCTTCGTAGCCCGCAAGGAGCGGCAGATTTACAGTCTGCTGGTTTTAGCCACTCACCCACCCGTCCCGCGAAAACAAAAGGACGCTAACTGCTTGTCCCCCAAACTTTTTCAGGCAAATCCTCGCGCTCGAAACTTCCGCAAAAGCGAAAACACAAAAAGGACTCGTGTCAAAAGACACCAGCCCGTTTATTTTTCCTGCAAGGATTTGCTCCGCCTCACTCCCCTGCTAATTCTTGGTGGAGCTGGCGGAGGGAATTGAACCCCCGACCCTCTGATACAAATCAGATGCTCTACCAGCTGAGCTACGCCAGCGTCGCTCAAACCGAGTAAGAATAGCAGAAGGGGCAAGTAAATTGCAAGGGGGTGATGCGATTTTGGAGCACGTCGGGGACCAAGTCTGTGGAAAACCTGTTTCCCTGTGTCGCACTCCTAGCGGCTCTATCTTTCGATTCCTCTATAGTTTAGCATGAACATCGCGTTTCTGCATCAAGCAGGCAAGCAATGGCCCGTAAGCCTCATTTTATCCTCGAAAGGTGGCCTCTCCCAGGCACGGTCTGTTTGGTCAACAACGCGCTAAACAGCTATTATCGAAAGATCGGAGCGCTGGTGCCTTCCGGATGAGCAGGCGAACAATTGCTGCGAGGATCGTTGCTGTGCTCGTGGGTGCGGCCGTTGTGTTCTACGGCTACCAACGATGGAGCGGCTCTGGATCCAGTTCGCGCAACGAACTTCTTGCGGAGATGCCTGTCGACGCCAGCGTGGTTTTCTTCATCGACCTGGATGCGCTGAGGCAATCTCCGTTTCTCGCCGAACTGTACAAATGGGCGCCGCAAAACAAGGCAGACGCCGACTATGCGCAGTTCCTGCAATCCACGGGATTCAATTACGAGAGCGATCTAAACCGTGTGAGCATTGCACTCGTAAAACATGGCCAAGAGAACATACTACTTGCCGTAGCTGACGGACGATTCGACCGAACGAAAATCTCTGCTTACGCATCGCAAACAGGTACACGCGAAACTCGCGGGGGAAGAGAAATTTTCTCTGTGCCGGTAAGCGGCGGCACTCGGCGAATCACTTTCACGTTTTTGCGCAACAATCGCATCGCGTTGACCAACGACGCGAGTCTGGAATCCGCACTCTCTCAGTCCCGTGCGGACTCGGACACGCAAGCGTGGCGCGAACGATTCCGCCGACTCGCGGGTTCGCCCGTATTCGTCGTGGTGCGGCAAGACGCCGGCGCCGGAGCCGCCTTAAGCGCACAAGCCCCAGGTGGACTGAAATCTCCGCAGCTTTCGGCTTTGATCGACCAACTCCAGTGGATCACCGTCGCGGGAAAGCCGGAGGCTGATCATCTGCGCGTCGTGCTCGAAGGCGAAGGCGGGGCGGATGCTCCTACCAAACAGTTGTCCGAAGTGATCAACGGGTTGCTCGTGCTGGCGCAGGCAGGCCTCCACGATCAGAAACTGCGGCAGCAGCTTCCACCAGATGTGCGCGAGGCCTACCTGGAACTGTTAAAGAGCGCGGACGTCTCGCAGATTGATCGTGGTGAGACAAAGTCGGTTAGGCTGATGTTCGATTTAACGCCCGGTTTCCTAGAGGCCGCGCGCACCACAATGCCAGTCGCGCCTCCAGTCCCACAAAACAAGGTCCCACCAAACAAAAACACTATCCGCAATTAGCCAGCCAAGCGCCATAAAAAATGCCCCGAAGAAACCGGGGCGCGAGAAACTCACGGAAGCTAGCGGCTCGGATTAGTCGCCTACGGTGGTTCCCTTCATGTAGCGCCACGGATTCACCGGCGCATTGTTCACGCGGACTTCATAGTGCACGTGCGGGCCGGTAGAACGGCCGCTGATGCCCGTGTAGCCGATAACCTCGCCGCGCTTAACGCGCGTGCCAGGCACCGCTGAGAAGGACGAAAGATGAGCGTACCAAGTGCTGATGCCGAAACCATGGTCAAGCACAACCAGACGGCCATAGCCGGAGTGGTTTTCCGCGATGGTCACAATGCCATCCGCAGTTGCATGAACCGGCGCGCCGTAATCAGAGGCCACATCCACGCCCGTATGGAACGCGCCCTCACCGTTGAACGGATCCAGCCGCTCCCCGAAGCTGTCCGTGATGTGTCCCATCACCGGCCAGATCGATGGCGTGTACGTGGAGTCGGCAAAACTCATAACGGGCATGAGTTGCATTCCGCTGGAGGAGACGGCGATGACCGCCGCATTCCTCTTCAAGAAAGTGTACTGCTCGATGGAGCGGTCAAAGGCGTCTTCCGGTGTGACCTGGCTATCGGTCGTATCGAAGGCGGCGGGATGGTAGCGGAGCACGCCGTAAGTCATGGCTACTTCGGTGGCCAGAGACTGCAGAGAATCGAGGCGCTGGTTGGTATCGTTGACCGTGCTCTGAAGCTGCTGATACTGCTTTTTAAGAGTTTCCTGATCGTGCCGGAGAGCGTTGTAGTTGCCGACCTTCCAAAGCATCCGGGAGTAAGAACCGATTGCCGCAACCACAGTAACCGCGCCGATGAGGGCCAGGACGGCGAGGCTGTGCAGGACGTACGCCGGGATGACAAGCTTTTGCAGCTTGCCCGGCGTCGTCGCAATATAAAACGTATAGTTCTTGCTCGTAATCACAAACTCGGCCCCTCAGGCCTCTAGCTTGTCAAATGCGGGCTTTGTGCCCTGGCGCCCGCGGAAGAGAACCACTTTGAACCCGAATGAACCAAATCTGAACCGTAAGACTCGGTTCGCGACTTCGCTCATACTAAATTCTGTAGCGCTGGCCGTCAACCCTGTATTTTGCGGTATTTGGAACAGGGTGTGAAAAACCGTCCACCTGTCCGCTAGTACAGGATTCCGACTCCAGCTACAAATCGTCGGCTACGTTGCGAATTCCTTCATCTCCACCGCGCGCGAAAAGAGCGAGCTATACTCAACGCCAGTTATGAAGAAAACAAAGCACCTGTCCGCCAAGCATCAGAACCCTGGGGAGGCTGGCGTTTTGAGACGAATCGACGAGGTTGCGGCTCGGATGCAGACTCGCGGCTCAGGAGTGCGACTGGGAATCGGCGACGACGCGGCGCTCTTTAAAAGCACGAACGGATTCGACCAGATTCTTACCTGCGACTGGTTCCTGGAAGGTACGCACTTTCTTCGAGATAAGCATCCGGCTGATGCGGTCGGGTGGAAATGCCTCGCTCGAGCCGTCAGCGACGTGGCTGCGATGGGAGGCTTGCCTCGATGCTTCCTGCTGAGCCTAGCCCTGCCCGCCTCGCACGCCGGCCTTTGGCTCGATGAGTTCCTTCAGGGGCTGCACCGGGCAGCCAAGCGATTTGGGTGTGTGCTGGCGGGCGGCGATACGACCCGAAGGCGGGACATCCTTATCAATGTGACCGTGGTGGGTGAGGTGCGGACGGGCGAGGCAGTTCTTCGGTCTGGAGCGCGACCGGGCGATGTTCTTTTCGTAAGCGGGCGGCTCGGTGAAGCTGAGTTGGGCCTCCGGCTGATTCGCAAGAGCAAACGGCTAGCAAGCAGCCGCGATCCAATCTTCAAGAAACATCTTTACCCGGAACCCCGGTTGGCGTTGGGCCGGTGGCTAGCCGAAAAACGTCTGGCCTCGGCGATGATGGACCTCTCCGACGGTCTTTCCACCGACCTGCCGCGCCTCTGCGCTGCGAGCAGTGTTGGGGCACGGTTAAAGGCTTCGAAGATTCCCGCGGTGGGGGTGCCCAAAGGTCGGCGGAGCGGGGACACGGCTGCGCTGGATTTGGCTCTGCACGGCGGCGATGACTACGAATTACTCTTCACGGTGCCTCGTAAGAAGCTGAAGCGGATTCCTCGTTCCCAAAATGGGACCCCCATCACAGCGATTGGTGAAATCACGAAGGAGAGGACGTTGCTTCTCGTCGACAAGGCCGGCCGCGAATCACCCCTTCCAGACCTGGGGTGGGACCCGTTCCGCAAGCCCGATAAGAGACAAGAACTGACCCTTCGTGTTTAACCACCTGGTTGAATACGCGTCTTCGACAAAACCCGGAGCGAGCGAAGCAGGATGAGGGCGCCGTGGCTATTGCCCGGGAGGAACCCCTGAAGTGGTGGCAGGTGCCGTTGTCGTTTTGATTGGCGGCGTTACGACCGGAGGCTTCTCTTTGGGGGCGCCAGGTTCGTCTGTTTCCGGTGCGGTGTCGGGTGTGTCGACGTTAACTTTGTGGTCCAGTGCCTGCTGCTCGAGCGTCACGACGTTGGCGAAATCCAGTGGCGGCTGACCCTCGAGCGCGGTCTTCATGAACTCCAGCCAGATCGGAAGCGCAGCGCGCGCACCGGTTTCCTTTTTCCCAAGCGAAATTTGCTTGTCGTCGAAGCCTACCCATACGCCACAGGTGAGCTGCGGCGTAAAGCCCATGAACCAGGCGTCGGTGTAATCCTGCGTCGTGCCAGTCTTGCCCGCAGCTGGACGGCCGAGCGCTTTGGCCTGAATGCCCGTGCCGAACTGAATGACTTCTTCCAGCATGGCCGTCATCGTGCGAGCGACTTCAGGCGAGATCACGTCGTGTACTTCAGGATGCGCCTCTTCGAGCAGCGCGCCGTCATAACTTGTCACGCGGCGAATCATGTGCGGGTCGATGCGAATTCCATCATTCGGGAAAACGGTGAACGCGGAGACATGCTCGAGCAGCTTCATGTCAGCCGCCCCCAGCACCAGCGGAAGATAGGGCGGGAGCGAAGTGGTGATGCCAAATCGCCGCGTCATATCCACGACGGAATTGATGCCGACCTTTTCCGCCAGCTTGACCGCGGGAACATTGCGGGAGCCGGCCAGAGCGCGGCGCAGCGTAATGGTGCCTTCGTACTTCTCGTCATAGTTGTGCGGCGAATAGGGCTGTCCGCCGCTGATCACCGTAAACGGCGTGTCGACGATGGTGTCGAACGGCGAGGAGCCTTTTTCGATGGCGTCGGCGTAGAGATAGATCTTGAACGAACTGCCCACTTGCCGCACGGCCTGCGTGGCGCGATTGAATTTCGAATCTTCAAAGCTGTAGCCGCCGACCATGGCTTTGATTTCGCCGGTCGAATTGTCGATCGCCATAATGGCGGCCTGCGGCGCGGGCTGCTGCTCGAGCTGCACGCGAGCCGTGGCCTCATGAAGCTCCTGAATGGAGAACTGCGCGAGGTCGCCAACTTTCAGAAGATCCGAAGGCTTTTTGCGGCCGGTCCAGGCGAAATCCGGCGGCGAAAGAATCGCGCGGTAAGAACCGATCTTGATGGTGGCGTACTTATCGTCTACAGATAAGACGAGGCCGGTGACGTACGAGCCTTTTTCGATGGGATGACGCCAATCATCGTCGTCGTAGCTATCAAGCTTGCCAAGATTGTCGCGCAGAATGTTGGCCGGCTCGCCGCGCCAGCCGTGGCGCCGGTCGTAGCTGTGCAGGCCATCGCGGAGCGACTGGTTGGCGGCTTGCTGCATCTTGATGTTCAGCGTGGTGTAAACGCGCAGGCCGCGCTCGTGCACGGCTTCCGTGCCATACGTTGATTCCAAATACTTGCGAATTTCCTCGAAGAAATAAGGAGCCAGATCGTTGCGTGGATATTGTAGGTGCAGGCCCAGCGGCGTTTTCTTTGCGGCCTCTTCTTCGACAGGAGTAATCTTACCTTCCTCTTCCATGCGATGAATGACGAGGTTACGGCGTGCCAGGGCGCGCGCGGGGTCAGCCAAAGGCGAATAAATCGGCCCGCGAATCATCCCGGCGAGCAGCGCGGCTTCTTGCAGCTTCAGGTCAGAGACGGACTTTCCAAAATAGAATTGCGCGGCCGCGGCAAAACCGTAGTTGCCATGCGCCAGATAGACCTGGTTGGCGTACATGGCGAAAATTTGCGGCTTCGTATACCGCCGCTCGATTTGCAGAGCCAGCAAAATCTCCTGCATTTTGCGGCGGAAACTGATCTCGCTGCGGTCGAGGAAGAGGTTTCCGGCGAGCTGCATGCTAATGGTGCTGGCGCCTTGCGCCTTGCCGCCATGCAAAATCTTTCGCCACGCGGCACCGGCGATGCGCGGAAAGTCGATGCCCCAATGTTCCTCAAAGTGCTGGTCTTCGATAGCCGTAACTGCGTTGTACAAAACTTTGGGGCACTGCTCGTAAGTCATCAGGATGCGCCGTTGCAGAGCAAAGCTGCCAACAAGCTGCCCGTCGTCGGCATAGACCTCGGTGACAACGGTAGGACGATACGTTTCGAGCGCCCGAATCTCCGGCAGGTCGCTGGCATACACAAACAGCAACCCGCAGGCCGCTCCAAGCGCAATTGAACAAAGAAGCAAGAAGGCAAGCGCGACGCGGTCAATCAGTTTCCAACCGCGCAGTCGCAACGTAATAGGAGGGAGACTCAGCATCGAAGGACAATTCTATCGCAGAATGAGCGGTCCCGCAGACGGAGACCTTGCAACGTTGCTTTGCAAGAAATCGCATGCTCGTCGTTCTAACTCTGGTGCTAGATTTGTCGAAAGGGGAGTTGCCGCATGAGCATCGGAAACGCCCTCACCAGGGTGGCCTTGCTAATTGCAATCACTGTTTCGAACGCAGCCGCGCCAATCCCCGCAGCGGCGGATTGTTCGTTCTCATCGGATGGGCGGAACATCACCATCACCGTCCAGTCTTGTGAAGTGATCGATGGTCGAACGAACGAATATGTCTTGAAATATACCGGAGGGCCGCAAAGGAACGAGGCCATTCAAAAACTCTACACCGGAGCACTGGTGACGGATGATCGGGGGGTTAAGTGGATGTATCCTTCTCCGGAACCAAATCCATGTAAAAAATTCCCGAAGTCGGCGCAAGTTAAAATGGTGGCCTACCTGACTTGTTGTGACAGCGGCCCGTGGGGCAAATGCGTGTTCGGCGGGCGGTGGCTTGGTGATTTGGATGGTAAGCCGGTCAACGCGTGGCAATAAACAGATTGCGCCTCGACGCCGAGCAAATGCCGCCCCAAACTTCTGCAGTGCGGTCTTGGCTATAGCGCTTGGTAGTAGCGTTCGCCGGAGCAGGCACGACAGAGGGTTCTGCCTTCCACTACGACTTCGCGCTTAAAGTTGATGCCTTCGCCGCATTCGGCGCAGACCACGCGAGGACCTTTAAACCCAGGCAGGTCTTCGGGTTGCACTTCGACTTTTACCCATTGTTTGTCAAAGAGAACTTCATCCGAGAGGGCGGCATAAGCCCTTTGCTGCCCCGCATCTTTGGCCATTTCCGGAAACATTTCGCGCGCAGCTTGCTTCGAGGATTCCTTTGCGGCGATACGCACGGCGCGGCCCGTCTGAAGATCAACAAACGTGGCAGCCACTTTGCCCCAGTCGCGGAATTTGAGCGCGCGCTTTCCCAGCCGGCAATTGGCGACCAGCGCGACGGCGTCGGTCACGCAGCGGTCAATCTCTACATACGTGACGATTCGTTTGCGCTCGGCGATAGGGTCTTCAATGCCTAGTTCTTGCAAACCAAGCATCGCCAGCCGCACGCCCAGCACTTGCCCCGCGCACAAATGCCCATGAGCGACCGCCGCGAGTTCCAGATACTCGTTCAGAGTCTTCATCGTTTTCGTCTGCAAGCGGACTTCTCGAGCGTTACCTCGACTAAACCTGGACGCGCGTCGTCTCTTGGGCCGCCCACGGATGTGGCCGACGAGCTTCCGTAAAGGTGAAGATAGTCATGAGCAGCGCAAGTCCCGAGAGCGCCGCGTCTTCCAGCACCTTCTGAAGATTGATCGGTTGGGGAGTCGAGAAACAGCCGCAATTGATGTCCATGTGCAAGAGATACGCCCGCAAAACCACAGCGAAGAACCCCAACATGATGGCTGTGAGCACCGGAGCCCAGATGCGCAAGCGCCAGCCAATCAGAACCAGCAGCCCAAGAATGATTTCCGTGAAGGGCAGCGTGTTAGCGACGAATTGCACTCCCCAGGCCGGCAGCAACTTGAACGCTTCTACTTGAGTAGCGAAGTTCGAGAGGTTCATGGATACGGAGAATTTCAGGAAGAAGTAGGGCCAAAGAGTGTGGTTTGGGAGAAAAAGCTTTGCGTAGCCTGCGTAAATGAAAATGCCGCCGAGAACCAGGCGGCCGATCCAAATGATGACACGGCGAAGGTTTAATGGGCTGGATTGCATCATGCCTTGATTTCTCGCGGATTCCTCGGGCCCATCGTTCTACGTCTGGCTATTTCTGACTCAGCAACTGGTCCAGGAACTGGTGCAGGGTTTCGTAAGGCATCACACCTGAGTACGGATACGTCTGCCCCTTGGAATGGAAGACCGACGTCGGCGTCTGAGACACGCGGTACATCTGTCCGAGCGCGAAATCCTTGTCGATCAGAGGTTCGAGCGTCCCCCCCTTGACCAGCGCGCGGACCTTCGCCATATCCGCGGAGGAAAGCACGGCGGCAAGCGTTCCATCGACGTCGCCGGTCTGCTCCCATTTCTCCTGATTATCAAACAAGGCTTTCTCAACCACCTCAACCTTTCCAATCTCTGCCGCCGCCCGCGCATAACGCGCCGCTACACGAGAATAGGCATGCATGGGCAGCGGAAAATCGCGATGAATCAGATAGACCTTCCCGGTGGTGACATAGTTGTCCATGAGCTGCCTGTTGGTGGTCACGAAAAGCGTCTTGCACGCGGGGCACTGAAAATCGCTAAAAACTTCCAGCACAATGGGAGCGCTCTTCGAGCCAAAGGCCTTGTGAGGATCGACGTCGTTCACGCCATCGACTGATTCGGGCACGGCCGGCTGCCGCGTAGCGCTCACTTCTCTCGCCGGAGCGGCAGGCACCACTTCTGGCGAAGCAACATGCGGCTGGGCGCTGAAGCGCGCCGCGGCAACAGGGTGGATACCCCGGTTCACCAGGAGCCTTCCACAGATCAGCGCCAATACCACAGCTACAGCAACCACTGCGCGACGACTCACGCGATCCTCCTGCAAATACCCTTAGAATGGTGAGATGCAATCTCTCGGTCAGATTATCACAGGTTTCTACTCCTGCATGGCTCGAAGGCTTCCTTGCCTTTTTGAGTAACCTGCGACCCAGCTCGCAGCATCAGATAAGCGGGCCTAAGCGGTAAGGAGTTAGTCCCTTAAGATACTGAAATAAATATACTTACACAGCATAAAAGAAAACTTGACAAAGACGCACTCAAGTTATATACTGCCCCTCGAACTGGACCAAGGAGCACGCCTTTGACCTCGGCCCCTCCGGAACCCTTACCTTCCGGACGGCCAGTGATGTAGACGGGTTCCGGAAGGAATAACAGAGATGAGCAAGATTATAGGAATTGACCTGGGCACCACCAACTCGGTCGTAGCCGTCATGCAAGGCGGCGAACCGGTAGTGATCCCGAACCAGGAAGGCGCACGCACCACCCCTTCGGTTGTCGCCATAACCAAAACCGGAGAGCGCCTCGTGGGACAAGTAGCGAAACGCCAAGCCGTGACGAATCCCGAGAATACGGTGTATTCGATCAAGCGCTTTATGGGCCGCCGCTATGACGAAGTTTCTGATGAGATGAAGCGCATCCCTTACAAGGTAGTCAAGGGAGAGCACGATGATGCGCGCATCGAGATTTTCGGCAAGGTGTACAGTCCGCCGCAGATTTCCGCGATGATCCTCGGCAAGCTGAAGTCCGCCGCGGAAGATTTTCTTGGCGAAAAAGTCGGCAAAGCCGTGATTACGGTGCCCGCGTATTTCAATGACGCGCAGCGCCAGGCGACCAAGCAGGCGGGCGAAATCGCCGGCCTGGAAGTCGTCCGCATCATCAACGAGCCCACAGCGGCTGCGTTGGCGTATGGCCTCGAGAAAAAGAGCGACGAAACCATCGCCGTGTATGACCTCGGCGGCGGTACGTTCGACATTTCCGTGCTGGAAGTTGGCGCGGGCGTCGTCGAAGTGAAGTCCACCAACGGCGACACCCACCTTGGCGGCGACGACATCGACCAGCGCATCGTGGAGTGGCTGATCGATGAGTTCAAGAAAGAGCACAGCATCGACCTCGGCAAGGACCGCATGGCGCTGCAACGCCTGAAGGAAGCCGCGGAAAAAGCCAAGATCGAGCTTTCGCAAATGATGGAAACCGAAATCAACCTGCCCTTCATCACGGCGGGCAAGGACGGCCCCATCCACATGCAGCAGAAGTTGACGCGGACGCGCCTCGAGCAATTGATGAACGACCTTCTCGAACGCTCGATGAAGCCCGTCAAGCAGGCTCTCGAAGACGCGAAACTGTCGCCGAGCGACATCCAGGAAATTGTGATGGTTGGCGGCTCGACGCGTATCCCGAAGGTGCAATCGCTCGTCCGTACGTTCTTCGGCGAGAAAGAGCTGCACAAGGGCGTGAACCCTGACGAAGTAGTCGCGGTAGGCGCGGCGATTCAGGGCGCGGTGCTCGGAGGCGAAGTAAAGGACATCTTGCTGCTGGACGTGACGCCGCTTTCTCTGGGCGTCGAGACGCTCGGCGGCGTGATGACCGTGCAGATCCCGCGCAACACCACGATTCCGACGCGCAAAGTCGAAACGTACTCGACGGCTGCCGACAATCAGCCCGGCGTGGAAATCCAGGTGCTGCAAGGCGAGCGCAAGTTCGCGTCGGACAACCGTTCGCTTGGCAAGTTTAAGCTGGACGGCATTCCGCCGGCGCCTCGCGGCACTCCGCAAATCGAAGTGACCTTTGACATCGACGCCAACGGCATCTTGAATGTCAGCGCGAAGGACAAGGCCACCAACAAGGAGCAGAAGATCACGATCACTGCTTCGAGCGGTCTGACGAAGGAAGAAGCCGAGAAGATGCGCACCGAGGCCGAATCCCACTCCGAAGACGATCGCCGCCGCATGGAGGAAGTCGAAGCGCGCAACAGGCTCGACGGCATCATGTACCAGGCGGAAAAGATGGTCCGCGAGAACCGCGAAAAGATTGCGGAATCGGACGTGAAGACGGCCGAAGACGCCATCGAAGAAGCCAAGAAAGCCATCGCCGAAGGCGGCACGGCTCGCTTGCGCTCCGCGACGGAGAACCTCGAGAAGTCTTTGCACAAGATCGCTGAGGTGCTCTACAAGGCCAATGAGGCCGCGGGAGCGCAGCAGGCTGCCAGCGCTGGTGCTGGGGCAAGCGGCGGTGCGGGCTCAACTTCGAGCGGCGCCCCGAATGACAAAAAGCCCGGCGACGTGATCGACGCCGAATACGTCGACGTCGACGAAACCAAGCGGCCAAACTAACACTCCTTAGCTTGTAGGGGCGCAGCATTCTGCGCCCCTGCTTGCTTTATGGCTCGTCGTAACTGTTTTTTTGAACTTTCAACTTTAGACTGCTTGCCCTGAGCCTATGCGAAGGGTCGACTGTTAACTGGTTCACATGGCCACAACTGCCAAACAAGATTATTACGAACTATTAGGGGTCTCGAAGAAGGCGAACGCGAAAGATATTCGCACTGCTTTCCGCAAACTCGCGCGCAAATACCATCCCGACCTGAATCCCGGTGACAAATCCTCCGAGGAAAAATTCAAGCAACTGCAAGAAGCCTACGACGTTCTTTCCGACACGAAAAAGCGGCAGATGTACGACCAGTACGGCTTTTACAGCGACAACATTCCTCCCGGCGGGCCGGGAGGCGCGCCGCAACAAGACGGAGAAGGCGTCAATTTTGATTTTGGCGGATTTGATTTTGGCGGTGGCTCGGGTGCGCAGGGTGGCAACGCAAGTTTCCGCGACCTCTTCAGCCAATTTTTCCGCGGTGGGCGCGGCGGCGGCGAAGAATCCGAACACGAGCCCGGCGGCGACCTCGAATATCAAATCGAAATCGACTTCTGGGACGCCGTCCGCGGCGCCGTCAAGAAACTGACGATCACGCGCCTCGATACCTGCGAAACGTGTCATGGCACAGGCGCAATCGGCTCGGCGCAGACCTGCCCCACCTGCCACGGCTCCGGGACCATCCAACAAGCCGCCGGCAAAATGAAATTTAATGTCCCTTGCACGCGCTGCGGCGGCACTGGCAAAATCCGAAAAGTCTGCCCAACATGCAGCGGCGAGGGACGCCTGCGCCGCACCGAAACCATCGACGTGCGCATTCCGGCAGGCGTGGCCAGTGGCTCGCGCGTCCGCGTACCCGGCAAAGGCAACGCCGGAACGATGGGCGCACCTCCCGGCGATTTGTATTTGCGTGTCGACGTGAAACCACACGCCTTCTTCGAACGCCGCGGCGACGATCTGTACACAAAGGTTCCGGTCACCGTGAGTGAAGCCACGCTCGGTGCAAAGGTCGAAGTACCCACAATTGACGGCCGCTCCCTGGTGCGTATTCCCCCAGCAACGAACAGCGGCAAAACCCTTCGCCTGAAAGAAAAAGGCGTGCCCAGCGCGCGCAACGGTTCGCGCGGCGATCAATACGTCGAGATTCAAGTGATCGTGCCGCAGCCAACGGACGAACGCGTCCGCAACTTGATGAAAGAACTAGAAACGATTGCGCCGGAAGATCCGCGCAAGGATTTATTCACCAAAGCAGGAGTGTGACGGCGCACCATTCACTTCTGCCATTGTAGGGGCACGGCATGCCGTGCCAGTCTTCGAGAATGCAAGGGCGCGAAGATCGCGCCCGCAGTTGAGAGAGCAACAAATGCCACAGCGAGCCAGAAAACGAGCCAAGGCCGGCTACATGATTAGCGCAGTAGCGGAGATCTACAAGCTCCACCCGCAAACGCTGCGGCTCTACGAACGCGTCGGCTTGCTGAAGCCCTCACGCTCGCAAGGAAACACGCGCCTCTACACCGATTCCGACCTCGAGCGCCTCGACGTCATCCTCACGCTGGCGCGCGACATGGGCGTAAACCTCGCCGGCATCGAAATCATCCTGAACATGCGCGAAAAAATGGTCGAGATGGAACGCCAAATGACGGAATTCGCCACGGTGGTGCAGCAGGAACTGTCGCGCGTAGCCTCGTTGCATTCGCAAAACAAAGAACCACGCCACGCCATCGTACGCGCCACTCCGCGCATCTTCCGCACTTCCTAGCTCCGCCTCCCCAGTTTTGCTCGCACTTCTCTGCGAAACCTCTGTTAACTCTGCGCCTCTGCGTTATCTTTCTCGACTCCCTCTGTGTCCTTCGCGAACTCTGTGTTAAGAAAACCCGCTCCGCTATCGCCGCTCGAGCCGCTAATTCCCACATTCCGCAGCTTGCCGTTCCGCCTCCGCGAACGTATGCTGTCCGCATGGCGCTTGAGAATTGCTCGCTTTGTAAAGGCACTGGCTGGAAGCTCGTGCCGCGGCCCGATGGAGCCGGAGGCAAGGTTGCCGTCGCCTGCGATTGCGGCATGCAAGACCGCGCGGAGCGCGTCATCGAGCGCGCGCACATCCCCAAACGCTATGAGCATTGCGATTTTGAAAGCTACAGCACGGACGTCGGCGCCACACCGCAGCAAACCGACTCTCTGAAAAAAGCCAAGCTGCTGTCCCAGGGATTTGTTCGCGATTACCCCGGCGCCGCCGAGAAAGGCTTGCTGCTGATGGGGCCGTCGGGCGTCGGCAAAACACATCTCGCCGTCGCCGCGCTGAAGGATTTAATTCGCCGCGGACACGCTGGACTCTTTTGTGACTACCGTGAACTCCTGAAAGAAATCCAAGCTAGCTACAACCCGGCCAGCGAATCCACCGAAATGGGTATCCTCGAGCCCATCCGCACCGTGGAAATTCTCGTACTCGATGATCTCGGCGCGAGCAAGCCGTCCGATTGGGTCCGCGACATCGTCGGCATCGTTCTAAATGCCCGCTACAATGAACGCCGTACCACCATCATCACCACCAACTACTACGACAATCCGGCTCAAGAAGGCGAAGCCCAACGCCTCCCCAGCGGAAAACTCGTCATGCCCACCCGCGAAGATTCCCTCGACCAAAGAATCGGCAGCCGCATGCGCTCCCGCCTCTTCGAAATGTGCCGCACCGTCGAAGTCATCGCACCAGATTTCCGCCGCGAAAGCACCCAAGCCGGTCGCGCCCGCGCTTAAATTTTCAAGCCACTTTTTCACAAGATGCCTCGGCAAAAGATAGCGGCGATGCTCGAAGGCACGGACCGGCGCTCCATCGGGCACGCAGCTGACGCAGCCAGGCTCGTTCTCAAAGAGCCACGCCGCTTTCGCCAACTCATCGAGTGCCTCTGGGACGAAAATCCCGTTGTAAGAATGCGCGCGGCGGACGCCGCCGAAAAAGTCTCCGCGAAAAAA
>Ga0210397_10000499_pt1 | contig 26203 bp, 24 predicted proteins | sample IncBWH2OmetaG_FD_160126 | JGI IMG/M metagenome (GOLD analysis project Ga0210397, IMG submission 160126) | Forest soil microbial communities from Barre Woods Harvard Forest LTER site, Petersham, Massachusetts, United States - Inc-BW-H-2-O ...
CGAACTTCGCGCAGCAGGTCGTAGCCGGTCATCGGCTCCATGTTCCAGTCGGAGATGACAAGGCCATATTTCTTGGCGCGCATCTTGTTGAGCGCAGCCGATCCATCGGCGGCATCGTCGATATTCTCGAAGCCAAGCTGCTTGAGGAGATTTCTGATGATGCGAATCATGGTGTTGTAGTCGTCCACCACCAGAACCGACATCGATAGATCCACCGCCATCTTCAAATCCCCTCGGCAATACACGAACACTGCTGGGCCAAAAGCACCCCGCAATCCAAGCCAAGGACTACCATCAGCCGTTAAACAGCCCGTTAACCGACGCCGGGTCGGAGGACATATCTACCCTCAAAAGCCGATCACGCCCCGGCTTGACTTCGTCCATCGCGCCACGTCACGGTCCGTCCGTCCGTAGCTGCTAAGACTTTGTAAATGGCCTCCGAATTTGCCGTGATCCGCGACTCCAGCCCGCCTGCCGCCATCCCCAAGGGAATGGTGGTCGCAATGGGCAATTTCGACGGCGTCCATCTTGGCCATCGTGCGGTCATTGACGCCGCCCGGCGCATGGGGCTTGCCCATGGCAGACCGGCTTTCGCGGTGACCTTCGAGCCTCATCCGCGAAGCTATTTCAGCCCGAACACCCCGCAATTCCGTCTCACCGATGAGGCTGCAAAGCTCCGCCTTTTGGCCGCAACGGGTTTAGCGGGCGCCGTGGTGATGACCTTCGACAAACGACGCGCCGAGACCGCGGCGCAAGATTTTATTCACCACGATCTCATCGAGCGGCTCGGAATCAGCGGCATTGCAGTCGGCTACGACTTTCATTTCGGCAAGGGCCGGGTCGGCTCGCCGGGCCTGTTGGTGGCTGAGGCGCCGCGGCTTGGCATCGAGGTCGACGTCCAGGCGCATGTCGACATCGCCGAGCGGCCGGTCTCCTCAAGCGCGATCCGGATGGCACTGGCCGAAGGGCAGATCGAAGAGGCGACCGCGATGCTGGGCGGCCCCTGGTTCATCAATGGCGAAGTCATCCACGGCGAAAAACGCGGTCGCGACCTCGGCTACCCGACCGCCAATATCCGGCTCGACAAGAATTGCGGCCTCAAGCACGGCATCTATGCGGTGCGCGTCGGCTTGGGCGACCAGCGCTTCGACGGCGTGGCAAGTTTTGGCCGGCGACCGACCTTCGACAACGGCGCGCCGCTATTGGAAGTCTTCCTGTTTGACTTCAAAGGCGACCTCTATGGCAGCCGCCTCGACGTCGCCTTCATCGCTTTCCTTCGCGACGAATTGAAATTTGACGGCTTGGACGCCCTCATCCGCCAGATGGATGACGATAGCCGCGCGGCTCGCGAACGCCTGGCGGCTGCGCCGGGGGTATTTCCCAAGCTTGGAGTCATCGGCTGAATAAAACCGAAAAGCAGAAGATGCTCGCGGGCGAACTCTACCGTCCTGGAGACGCCGAGATATCGGCCGATCAGGCCGCGAACAAAGCCTGGCTGGTGCGCTACAACGCCGCGCTGGCGTTGCCTGTTGCTCAGCGCCATGCGCTGCTGGCCGAACGTCTCGGACATGTCGGCGTGGACGCCGTGATCCGTCCACCGTTTTTCTGCGACTACGGCTACAACATTCGTCTCGGCGACGGCGTGTTCCTGAATTTCAACTGCGTCATTCTCGATGTCGTGGAAGTGAGCATCGGCGATCGCACCCAAATCGGACCTGCCGTGCAGATTTACGCCGCGGACCATCCACGCGATGCCGCGACGCGGCGTAGCGGCGTTGAATTCGGGCGTCCGGTGCGGATCGGCAGCGACGTCTGGATCGGAGGCGGCGCTATCATCCTGCCCGGCGTGACGATCGGTGACGGAGCCGTGATCGGAGCCGGCAGCGTGGTCACCCGTGATGTCGGCGCAGGCATGACCGTCACCGGAAATCCGGCCCGGCCGCATCGCCAAAAACCCTGAGTTTAAGGATCGTGCCGCAGGGCTTTGCGATTTTCTCGCGCCCCTGCTATGGAAAACCCATGTTTGCGCGGCGCACCATCGGCATTAGCGGCCCGGCTTCCGCCTGAGCTTTCAAGCTCGGCGAGAAGACCGGGATTTCCTCGTTCCCCGCAATCGACCGCGAATTTCGCGCCTTCCGAGCATGATCCGGAAAAGTGGGCACCGGTTTTCCGAAAGATCATGCTCTAACTGAAGACGAGCCAACCAGAGCCTCCATGTCCGAAAAGCCGCAAAAGTCAGACAGCACCGACTATTCCAAAACTCTCTTCTTGCCGCAGACGGAATTTCCGATGCGCGCCGGCCTACCCCAGCGCGAGCCGGAAATCCTGAAAGAGTGGAACAAGATCGGTCTCTATGAGCGCCTGCGCGAGAGCTCCGCGGGACGGCCGAAATTCGTCCTCCATGACGGCCCGCCCTATGCCAATGGCAACATCCACATCGGGCATGCGCTCAACAAGATCCTGAAAGACGTGGTGACCAAGAGCCAGCAGATGCTGGGCTTTGATTCCAACTACGTGCCGGGCTGGGACTGTCATGGCCTGCCGATCGAATGGAAGATCGAGGAGGAAAATTACCGCTCCAAGGGCAAGACCAAGCCGGACTTTCGCGACTCGGCGGCGATGGTGGCTTTTCGCAGGGAATGCCGCGCCTATGCCACCCACTGGCTCAACGTGCAGCGCGAGGAATTCAAGCGGCTCGGCATCGTCGGCGACTGGGATCATCCCTATGCCACCATGAGCTATCCGGCCGAAGCCCAGATCGCGCGTGAGTTGATGAAGTTCGCCGCCAACGGCACGCTTTATCGCGGCTCCAAGCCCGTGATGTGGAGCGTGGTAGAGAAGACCGCGCTCGCCGAAGCCGAGGTCGAATACGAGGATTACACCTCAGACACCGTGTGGGTGAAATTTCCGGTGACCTCGCCAGCGCATGGGGCATTGGCCGGCGCTAGTATCGTGATCTGGACCACGACACCCTGGACGCTGCCCGGCAATCGCGCGATCAGCTTCTCGCCGAAGATCGCCTATGGCCTCTATAAAGTCACCGACGCACCCGCCGATAACTGGGCCAAGAACGGCGACGTCCTGATTTTGGCGGATGCGCTTGCGGAAAGCGTATTCAAGCAAGCGCGCGTCACAGCGTATGAAAAAGTGCGCGCGTTGCCGGCCGAGACGTTGGACGCGGTGGAATGCGCGCATCCGTTGCGTGGCCTTGATGGCGGTTATGAATTCATCGTTCCGCTTCTGGCCGGCGATCACGTCACCGATGACACCGGCACCGGCTTCGTGCACACCGCGCCCGGCCATGGCCGCGAGGACTTCGACGTCTGGACGGCGAACGCGCGCGAACTCGAAGCGCGCGGCATCAGCACGACCATCCCCTATACCGTCGACGAGAACGGCGCGCTGACGACGCAGGCGCCCGGCTTCACCGGAAAACGCGTTCTCAACGACAAGGGTGAAAAGGGCGACGCCAACGATGCCGTGATCAAGGCGCTGATCGATGCCGGCATGCTGCTGGCGCGCGGGCGCTTGAAGCACCAGTACCCGCACTCCTGGCGCTCGAAGAAGCCGGTGATCTTCCGCAACACGCCGCAATGGTTCATTGCGATGGACAAGGACATCCTCGATAACGGCAAGGCGAAGCGTGGGGATACCTTGCGCGCCCGCGCGCTGCACGCGATTTCCGTCACCAAATGGGTACCGCCTGCGGGGCAAAACCGCATCAACGGCATGATCGTCAACCGCCCGGACTGGGTGATCTCGCGTCAGCGCGCCTGGGGCGTACCGATCGCGGTGTTCGTGCGCGAGAAGGGTGACGGCTCGGCGGATATCTTGCAGGACGAAGTCGTCAATCAGCGGATCAGCGAGGCCTTCATGGAGGAAGGCGCCGACGCCTGGTACATGGACGGCGCCCGCGAGCGCTTCCTTGGGTCCCGCGCCAACGAGGACTGGAAGAAAGTCGACGACATCTGCGACGTCTGGTTCGATTCCGGATCGACCCATGCTTTCGTGCTGGAGGACCGCCAGAACTTTCCCAACCTCGGCCAGATCGTCCGCAAGATCGATGGCGGCCAGGATACCGTGATGTATCTCGAGGGCTCGGACCAGCACCGCGGCTGGTTCCATTCCTCGCTGCTGGAAAGCGCCGGCACCCGTGGCCGCGCGCCCTATGATGTGGTGCTGACCCACGGCTTCACGCTGGATGAGAACGGCCGCAAAATGTCGAAGTCGCTCGGCAACACCGTCGAGCCGCAAAAGGTGATCGCGCAATCCGGCGCCGACATCCTGCGCCTGTGGGTCTGCGCTACCGATTATGCCGACGACCAGCGCATCGGCCCTGAAATCCTGAAAAACACCATCGAGACCTACCGCAAGCTGCGCAATACCATCCGCTGGATGCTCGGCACGCTGCATCATTTCAAACCGACTGATGCGGTTGCGCCAGCCGACATGCCCGAACTCGAACGGCTGATGTTGCATCGCCTGAGCGAAATCGACGCTGTCGTGCGTGAAGCTTATGCGACGTTCGACTACAAGACCGTCGTCGCTTCGCTGACGCATTTCATGAACACCGACCTGTCGGCGTTCTATTTCGATATCCGCAAAGACGTTCTGTATTGCGACCCGCCATCGTCGGCGACGCGCAAGGCCGCGCTGACGACGGTCGACATCCTCTGCGACGCGATCCTGAAATGGCTGGCGCCGATCACAAGCTTCACGGCCGACGAGTCCTGGTTCATGTACCGGCGGGACGGATCGCCTTCGGTGCATCTGCTCGCTTTCCCGAATGATCTTGCGGGTTACCGCGACGACGCTCTGGCGGCAAAATGGGAGACCATCCGCAACGTGCGCCGCGTGGTGACCGGAGCGCTGGAACTCGAACGCGCGGCCAAGCGCATCGGATCTTCGCTCGAAGCTTCGCCGCTTATCTATGTCTCCGACCGGCAGACGCTGGCTACGCTTTTCGACATCGATCTCGCCGAGGTCTGCATCACCTCGAATTATGAAGTGCGCGAAGACGAAGCCCCTGCATCGGCGTTCCGTCTCGACGGGGTGCCGGGCGTCGCCGTCGTTGTTGAAAAAGCCGCGGGCAGGAAATGCGCCCGGTCGTGGAAGATTCTCCCCACCGTCGGCGAGGACCCTGAATATCCCGACGTGTCGCCGCGCGACGCCATCGCTTTACGGGAATGGAAGGCGATGGGAGTTACCGTTTGAGTCTCCACCTGCGCTATGGGGTGATCGTGGCCATCGCCACGCTCGTGCTCGACCAGGCTTCGAAATTCTGGCTGGTCCGGGTGTTCGACATCGCGCATCGCGGCACGGTCAAGCTCACGCCGTTCTTCGATCTGGTCCTGGCCTGGAATCAGGGCATCAGCTTCGGCTGGTTTCAGAACGACGGCGAGATAGCCCAGATCGTGCTGATGGCGATCAAGGCGGTGGCGGTCGTGGTCCTGGCGGTGTGGATGGCCCGCTCACGCACCCTGATCGCCACGGTGGCGCTCGGGCTGATCATTGGCGGGGCGATCGGAAACGGCATCGACCGCCTGGTCTATGGCGCGGTGGTCGATTTTGCCCTGCTCCACGTCCGGATCGGAGAAAATACCTTTAACTGGTATGTGTTTAACTTGGCTGATGTCGCCATTGTTGCCGGGGTAGCGGCGCTGTTGTATGACTCGTTCTGGGGAATACCCGCCGTAAAAGCGCCCTGATCCGGCTAATAGTAGCCTGTCGAGTAGGGCTTTGCGGGCCTGTTGACCCGAATGGGGCCCAAGAGCTTGAAAAGCAACACCATTTTGGACAGGAAAGCGTGATGCGCGGAACTGAAACCAACGATCGGACCAGGCAGAATTTCATGATCACCATGACCCGGACCTGCAGCCTTGCCGTCCTCTCCTTGAGCCTTGGCCTCGCCCTGTTGGCCGGTCCCGCCCGCGCCGGTGATGACGACAGAACCATGTCGGAAAAAATCTCGGACGGCTTTTACGGCATGATCCGTGGCACTAACATGGACAACCGCGGCATCGACTACCGCGAGCGTTCACCGCTGGTGGTCCCTCCGACGCTCGATCTGCCGCCGCCGGCCTCCGCCAGCGCCGACGCACAGATCGCGAACTGGCCCAAGGATCCCGACGAACGCGCGCGCAAGGCTGTGATCGCGGCCAAGAAGAAGAACGCGCCGCCCGTGGCCCGCGTCCAGGTTACAGCCTCTGGTGCTCCGCAGGCCCAGGCGATTAACATCGCGCCTCCGGTAACGCCCGACCAGACGCCCATCCCGGGCACGACACGTCCAGCCTACGCGAACGATCAAAACGGCACGGCTCGGACGGACCCGATCTACGACAAGCCGGGCGATCTGTTCACCGGTGGTGCCGCGGATTTGGCCGACTCCATTGGCATCGGCAACCTGTTCGGCGGCAGCACCAAGACCGTTCAGGTCGATCCTGGCACGGAACCGGCACGCCAAGCTTTGACCCAGCCGCCGGTCGGCTATCAGACGCCGTCGCCCAACTATGCCTATGGCGAGCAAAAGAAGGGCTGGCTGGATGGCACGTCTAATCCGGACAAGAACCCGCTTAGCCAGATGTCCAGCGCATCCAGCGTCGTGCACTAGAGCGTTTGTAGCTTCTTGATCACCTGACGTGGAACCGGCCCCGCACCTATGTGCGGCGCCGGAGTCCCCAAAATAAGGATTCCCGGTGGAGCTTTGGACATTGGTTTTTAGAGCTTGCCGCCGGGTCGGCAGCGAGCGCCTCGCCCTCCCCGCCGGGCTTCCAGATCGTCCATGATGTCATTGGGTAGATTCCGGGTTTCATCGTTCGCCAGCCTGCTTGCCGGGCTTACACTCTCCTCCACGGTCGCATTGGCCGAAACCACGGCGCCCGCCTCGCCGCCGGCCACATTCACCCTCGCCAACGGTCTTGAGGTGGTGGTGATTCCGGATCACCGCACGCCGGTCGTCACGCAGATGATCTGGTACAAGGTCGGCTCCGCCGACGAAACGCCCGGCAAATCCGGCCTTGCGCATTTTCTTGAACACCTGATGTTCAAAGGCACCGCCAAGCATCCGGCCGGTGAATTTTCACAAACCGTGCTGCGGATCGGCGGCAACGAGAACGCCTTCACCTCAGCCGATTATACCGGTTATTTCCAGCGCGTGCCGCGCGAGCAACTTGGCAGCATGATGGAGTTCGAGGCCGACCGCATGACGGGCCTCGTGCTCCGGGACGAAAACGTATTGCCCGAGCGCGACGTCGTGCTTGAGGAATTCAACATGCGGGTGGCCAACAATCCCGAAGCGCGGCTGACCGAGCAAATCATGGCCGCGCTCTATCTCAACCACCCCTATGGCCGGCCTGTCATCGGCTGGCATCAGGAAATCGAGAAGCTGGATCGCGAAGACGCGCTCGCCTTCTACAAGCGCTTTTACGCGCCCAATAACGCGATTCTGGTGATTGCCGGCGATGTCGATGCGGACGAGGTGCGTCCGATGGCCGAACGGACATTTGGCCCGGTTGCCCCACAGCCCGCAATACCGGTCCGGCGCATCCGCCCGCAGGAACCCGAGCCGGCCGCGCCGCGCACGGTGACCTTGTCGGATCCGCGCGTCGAGCAGCCGGGCTTGCGGCGTTACTATCTGGTTCCCTCCGCTGCGACGGCGGCGGCCGGAGAGAGCGCCGCGCTTGATGTGCTGGCGCAATTGATGGGCGGCGGCAGCAACTCCTATCTCTATCGCCGCCTTGTGATCGACCGGCCGCTCGCGGTGAACGCCAGCGCCGCCTACCAAGGCACCTCGCTCGACGCGACGCAGTTCGTGATATCGGCCTCGCCACGGCCGGGAGTGACGTTCGCCCAGATCGAACAGGTGATCGACGACGTGATCGCGGACATCCAGGAGAACGGAATCCGTTCCGAAGATCTCGAGCGCGTCAAAACCCAGTTGATCGCCGAGACCGTCTACGCCCAGGACAATCAGGCCACGCTGGCCCGCTGGTATGGCGGAGCGATGACGACCGGGCTCCGCATCGAGGACATCAGAAACTGGCCGGAGCGCATTCGCGCCGTCACCGCAGAACAGGTGCGCGGTGTCGTGCAAAAATGGTTCGACAAAAATCGCTCGGTCACCGGCTATCTCATCAAGGATGCAACGCCCAAGCATGCGGAGAAGCGGTCGTGACCTTCCTCAAGATCGGCACGGCACGCATTAGTGCCGCTCATTTGAAGTTCCTGATCGCTGGATCTATCGCGGTTGCGGTAATGATGCCGTCCCCTTCGCGTGCCGCCGCCAAAATCCAGCACCTGATTTCGCCAGGAGGCATCGAGGCCTGGTTTGTACAGGACGCCACCGTCCCGCTCGTGGCCATGGAGTTTGCCATGGACGGCGGCGCCGCGCAGGATCCGGACGGCAAAGCCGGGGTCGGCAACATGGTGGCTGACCTCATCGACGAGGGCTCGGGCGATCTGGATTCCAGGGCTTTTCACGAACATCTGGACCGGCGCGCGATCGAACTGAGCTTCAGCGTCACGCGCGACTATTTCCGCGGCTCCTTGCGCATGCTCAAGGAAAACAAGGATGAAGCCTTCGACCTGTTGCGGTTGTCGCTGACCTCGCCGCATTTCGACGGCGCCGACGTCGAGCGCATTCGGGCGCAGCTCATCTCCGGCCTGAAACGCGAGACCTCCAACCCCAATTCGCTCGCCGGCCGCAAATTCCTGGAGATCGCCTATGGCGATCATCCCTACGGCCGGCCGGCCGGCGGCACGCTGGAAAGCGTTCCAGGTATCACGATCGCCGACATGAAAGATTATGTCGGCCGCGTATTGACCAGGGAGCATCTGAAGATTTCCGTGGTCGGCGACATCGACGCGGCTTCGCTCGGCGCGTTGCTGGACCGCACATTCGGCCCGCTGCCTGCCAAGTCGAAGCTTGTGCCGGTGCCCGATATCGTGGCCGGCAAACCGCCGCAGCGCGAGTTCATCGCACTCGACGTGCCGCAAACCGTCGTGACGTTTGGCGGTCCCGGTATCCGGCGCAACGATCCGAATTTCATGGCGGCCTTCGTCGTCAATCACATTCTCGGCGGCGGATCCGGGTCACGGCTGTACCGCGAAGTTCGCGAGAAACGCGGCCTTGCCTACTCGATCTCGGACTCGCTGGTCTGGATGGACCACTCCTCTTTGTTCGTCGGTTCGACCGGAACGCGGGCCGACCGCGCCGGCGAAACCGTGGACGCCCTCACCCGCGAAATCCGCCGCATCGCCGAGGGCGGCCCGACCGAACAGGAACTCGCCGAGGCCAAATCCTACCTCAAGGGTTCGCGGATGCTCTCGCTCGATACGTCGGCGAAGCTCGCCTCCGCCATGCTGCAATATCAGCTTGATCATCTTTCGATCGATTACATGGAGCGGCGTAATACGCTTGTTGATGAGGTCACGATCGACGAGGCCAAACAGGCTGCGCGCAGGCTGTGGGGCGATGGTCTGTTGACCGTCATCGTCGGCCGTGCGCCGGAGGCCGCCGCCCAGCCGGTGGCCGCCACGCCATTGAAGGCGAATTAAGCCTTCCGTCAAGCAAATCGCGCGCAAAACCGTTATTCTGCGATAAGCCCGATTCCACCAAGGAATCGGACCACTAATTCGGTGTGACGCCATGCTGCGGATTGCCCGCGACCTTTCGATCGACGAAAACGATCTCGATATTTCCTTTGTTCGTGCCTCCGGACCCGGCGGGCAGAACGTCAACAAACTTTCGACCGCGGTACAATTGCGATACGACGCCCGCCGGCTCACGCTGCCGGACGATGCCGCCAGACGGCTGGAGCGGCTTGCCGGCCAGCGCATGACCAAGGATGGCGTGATCGTCATTCACGCCCAGCGCTTCCGCACCCAGGAGCGCAACCGAAGCGATGCGATCGAACGTCTGGTCGGACTGTTGCGCGAAGCCATGGTCCGCCCCGTTCCGCGGCGTGCGACCCGGCCGACGCTCGCCTCGAAGAAGCGCCGGCTCGACGGCAAAAAGCGCCGCAGCGACATCAAGGCAAAGCGTGGCTCTGGCCGATTCGACGACTGAAGCCGATGAGATTTGGATGAATCGTCGCCGCGCTTTAATTCTTTGATTGAGCGCGATCTTTTCGGAAAACCGCTACGTACTTTTCCGGATCATGCTCTAAAGCGAGCGGGGGACTTCTCAGGTTGAGCCCTCCCACGGCCGGGTAAAAGCCCTTAGATTGAGCGAACTCCAAAGAGTAGCCTTAAATGCCCGTCCGACAACTGCCCGAACAGGTCGTCAACCGCATCGCCGCGGGCGAGGTGGTGGAGCGTCCGGCGAGCGTGGTCAAGGAATTGGTCGAGAATGCCATCGATGCCGGCGCGAGCCGGATCGATATCTTCACCGACGGCGGCGGCCGGAGAAAAATCGCGATCACCGATGATGGCGGCGGCATGACCCGCGCCGACCTCGCTCTGGCGGTCGAGCGTCACGCCACCTCCAAGCTCGACGATGAGGACCTGCTGCGCATTCGCACGCTCGGATTTCGGGGCGAGGCGCTACCCTCGATCGGCGCCGTGGCTAAACTCAACATCGCCACCCGCCACGCGGGCGAACCTCACGCTTGGACGCTGTCGGTCGAAGGCGGGGTGAAGTCGGCGGTTGCGCCGGCCGCGTTGCCGCAAGGGACGCGCGTCGAGGTCAGCGATCTCTTTTATGCCACGCCGGCGCGACTGAAATTTCTCAAGACCGATCGCACCGAAGCCGAGGCAATCCGCGAGGTGGTGCGGCGTCTAGCCATGGCGCGACCCGACATCGCCTTTACGCTGGCCGGCGAGGAACGCAGTCCCGTCACCTGGGCCGCCGCGTTGCCTGGCGCGCCTGGCCAGTTGACGCGACTTGGCGATATTCTGGGCGCCGATTTCCGCACCAGTGCGATCGACGTCCGCGCCGAGCGCGAAGGCGTCATGGTCGAAGGATTTGCCGCCAGCCCATCGCTCACAAAGGCCAACGCGCTCGGCCAATATCTCTTCGTCAACGGCCGGCCGGTGCGCGACAAGCTGATCCTCGGCGCGGTCCGCGCGGCTTACTCGGACTATCTGCCGCGCGATCGTCATCCTGTCGTAGCGCTGTTCGTGACCTTGGATGCCAGGGAGGTCGATGCCAACGTTCATCCGGCCAAGACCGAAGTGCGCTTTCGTAATGCGGGACTGGTGCGGGCCTTGATCGTGCATGCGCTGAAGGAAGGTCTTGCGCGCGAGGGCAGGCGCACGGCGGCAAACAGCGGCAGTGCCGCAATCGATGCGCTTCGTCCGGCCTTTGCGCCGCGGCAGCCGAATGGAGGACAACCGGGTGGGGGACAGGCGAATTGGGACTGGCGGCGCTCGCCGGCTTTTCCGGTTGGGTCCTCGGCGGCCTTTCAGACTGCCGTGGCTACCGCCTTTGCCGAGCCGGGCCAGGCGGCCTTCGATGTCGGCGCACCGACCGCAGACATTCGCTTCGAGGCGCAACCTCTCGCCGATCTGCTTGACCGTCCGCTTGGCGCGGCGCGGACCCAGATTCACGAAACCTATATCGTCTCGCAAACCCGCGACGGGCTCATTGTCGTCGACCAGCACGCCGCGCATGAGCGCATCGTCTATGAGAGGCTAAAAGCTTCGCTCGCCAAAAACGGCGTGCAGCGGCAGATCCTGCTGATCCCGGAAATCGTCGAACTGGACGAGGCCACCGTCGAGCAACTCCTGGCGCGTAGCGAGGAACTGGCCTCCTTCGGGCTCGCGATCGAATCCTTCGGCCCCGGCGCGGTCGCGGTGCGTGAGACGCCGTCGCTGCTCGGCAAGGCCAATGCCGGCGGCCTGTTGCGTGACCTCGCCGAGCACATGGCGGAATGGGATGAAGCCTTGCCGCTGGAACGGCGGCTGATGCATGTGGCTGCCACCATGGCCTGCCATGGCTCGGTGCGCGCCGGACGCCGCCTCAAGCCGGAAGAGATGAACGCGCTGCTTCGTGAGATGGAAGACACGCCCAACTCAGGCCAGTGCAATCACGGCCGTCCGACCTATGTGGAACTGAAGCTCGCCGACATCGAGAAGCTGTTCGGACGAAGGTAGGTCCGGAAGTTCGTTCGTCATCACCCGCGAAAGTGGGTGATCCAGTATTCCAGAGACCCCAGCACTCGTGCCGAAGAAGCCGCGGCGTACTGGATCGCCCGGTCAAGCCGGGCGATGACAACGCTTAGGCACTACGCAGAATCACAAACTCCGTGTCGTCATAGGCGCGCCGTTCCAGCTCCGTGAAACCATCCGGCCCTTTGAACCCGGCGGCCTTTGCTTCCTCCACCACCAGCAGCGCGCCTGATGTCAGCCAGCCGCCATCGCGCAGCGAGACCAACGCCTTGTCGGCCAATCCCTTGGCGTAAGGCGGGTCGAGGAAGACCAGCGAGAACGGCTCCATCGGATGCGCCGGTCCAAGATTCGTCGCGTCGCGGCGATACACTTTCGTCACACCGCCGAGACCCAGCGCCTCGACATTGTCACGCATCAAGGCGCGCGCTTCGGCGCCGTTGTCGACAAAGAGCGTGAATTTGGCGCCGCGCGAGACCGCTTCGATGCCGAGTGCGCCGGTGCCGGCGAACAGGTCCAGCACCCGTGCTTCGGCAATCGGATCGTCGTAGGCGTGGATCAGGATGTTGAACAGCGACTCGCGCAGGCGATCCGCTGTGGGGCGAATGTCGCGCGAGGACGGAGACGCGAGATTGCGGCCCTTCAGTCTGCCGCCGACGACGCGCATCGCTTACTCATCCAGCGGCTTCAGATCGCGCTTGCCGTGATAGCCGCGCTTGGGCCGGCGCGGCGGACCGTAGCCGTTGGCCTCTTCCTCGTTGCGCGCACGCGCCTCATCGCTGCCGGTACGCCGCACCAGCACGCGGCGGCCCTTGCTGTCGGCGATCAGCGCGCTTTTTCCCGCAGGTTTGAACGGCTTCTTGCCGCGCGGCGCGTCGACCGCCTCGTCTTCGGATTTCGCGGCCGCCTCGCCCGGCATCGGCCGGTTGAAGTCGGCGCCGGCTAGCGTTGCGATCTTTTCGCCGAGTTGCTCGCGCAACACCCGCGTCTTAACCTCCTCGACCGTGCCTTCGGCAAGTTCCGCAAGCTGGAACGGACCATAGGACACCCGGATCAGCCGATTCACTTCGAGGCCGAGATGCGCCATCACGTTGCGCACCTCGCGGTTCTTGCCTTCGCGGATCGCGAACACCAGCCAGACATTGGCGCCCTGGTCGCGTTCCAGCGTCGCATCGATCGAACCATATTTGACGCCGTCGACCTCGACGCCCTTTCTCAGCTCATCGAGCTGGCCTTGGGTGACTTCGCCATGGGCGCGAACACGATAACGCCGCAGCCAGCCGGTCTCGGGCAATTCGAGCGCCCGCGCCAGCCCGCCGTCATTGGTGAGCAGCAGAAGACCTTCGGTGTTGAAGTCGAGCCGGCCGACGCTGATCAGCCGCGGCAAACCTTCCGGCAGATTGTCGAACACCGTCGGCCGCCCTTCCGGGTCGGCATGGGTTGTCATCAGCCCGCGCGGCTTGTGATAGAGAAAGAGCCGCGTGCGCTCACGCGGCGGCAACGGCTTGCCGTCAATGGTGACCGCGTCGTTTTCGGTAACATCCAGCGCCGGCGAATTGATCACACGGCCGTTCACAGCGACGCGACCTTGCGTCACCATCTCCTCGGCATCGCGACGCGAAGCAAGCCCGGCGCGCGCCAGCACCTTGGCGATGCGCTCGCCGGATTTCTTGACCTTTGGCGGCCGTGCAGGACGGCGCTCGTCTTCGTTGCGCTCGCGATAGGCGCCGCGACCGCCGAATGCCGGGCGTTTTGCAAAGATCTTGCTGTCGTCTTCATTTTCCCGGCGCGGCCGATCGAAGCCGCGGCCACGCGGTTCGCTGCGGGAATGCTCCTGCCAATCGCTGCGCCCTTCGGGACGCCCAGCGTCGCCGTCCCGGCGCGGCCGGTCGAACTTCGGACGATCCTCGCGGGAACGATCGAACTTTGGGCGTTCACGAAACGGACGATCGCCTTCAGGGCGATCTTCGCGCGGACGCGAAAAACGCGGGCGTTGATCGCCATCGCGATCTCTCGGCTTGCGATCCCCGTCACGCGGTTTGTCGTAACGCGGCTTGTCGAATTTTGGACGATCGAAATTCCGCGCCCCCTCGCGAGCGGGGCGCGAATGGCGCTCGGCGCTATCTTCTCGCTTCTGCCACGGCTTGGCATCGCCACGGTCGCGGCCGAACTCCCTGTCGCGATCCGGACGCGCGCCGAAATCCTTGCGCGGGCCGCGCGAAAACTTCTTGTCGCCGTCGAATTTTCGCTCGGGACGACCGGCGAAGGGCCGATCGCCACGGGGACGGTCACCATCTCGCGGCCGAGCGGTGAACGGCCTATCGCCACGCGGCCGGTCACCGTCCTTGCGAAAGCCCTCCCCGCGCGGCGTGTAGGGCCGCTTCTCCCCACCCTCTCGCGGTGTGTAAGGTTTCTTGTCGCCGAATTTCCTGTCGCCAAATTTCCTGTCCTGGAAACGCGCAGCCGGACGCGCATCGCGATCACGGTCTGGCCGGTCGCCGCGCGGCGTGTAGGGGCGCTTGTCACCGCGGTCTTCACGCGGCCGGAACGAACGCTTCTCGCCATCGCCGCCTCGCGACGGACGGTCGCCATACGGTCTATCACTACGGGGCCGCGGCGCATCGCGGTCATCGCGGCGCGGCGGGCGATCGTCGCGCTTTCCGGCATACGGGCGCCGCTCGCCTTCGGCCTTGCCCGCAAAACCGCGCTTGGCGAATTTCTTGTCAGGTCCTCGAGGAACGCCCGAGCGGCCCTTGCCGCCGGACGGACGGTCGCGCCGGCCCCTGGAATTGTTGTCTTTATCGTTGTCGCGGGGCATGAAGAGTCTCATTTCGGGTGCAGGTACAAATGACGATCATGCGCGCGTCTCTCGACGAGGCGCATTCTCACGCAAAAAACGGTATCCACTTTTGCTGAAGGCTCCTCCCATAGCAGAGTTCTCCTGGGGATACGAGGCATGACAGCCCCCTCTTTCATGGATTTGGCGCTGAAAGCGGCCGAAACGGCCGGAAAATCGGCCGAAGTTCCGATCGGATGCGTCATTGTGCTTAACAACGAGGTCATCGCCACGGCCGGAAACCGCACCCTGACTGATCACGATCCGACCGCGCATGCCGAAATTCTCGCGATCCGGCAGGCCACTTCCGCCGTCGGCAGCGAGCGCCTGGTCGATTGCGACCTCTATGTCACCCTCGAACCCTGCACGATGTGCGCGGGCGCCATCTCGCTGGCGCGGATCAGGCGGCTTTATTATGGCGCGGCCGACCCCAAGGGCGGCGCGGTGGATTCCGGTGTCAGGTTCTTTGCCTCACACACCTGCCACCACATCCCCGAGGTCTATTCGGCGGTGGGCGAACAAGAAGCCGCGACGTTGCTACGGGATTTCTTTAAAGCCCGGCGGTGAAAAACTCCCGCAAGGCCTTCGCCGTCACGTCGGGATTTTCCTCGGTCAGGAAGTGACCGGAATCGACCGGCGAGCCCGAAACATTGGTGGCCCAATACTTCCAGCTGTCGAGCGGCGTGGCGGCGGCGCGCGCGATACCCGCGTCGCCCCACAGCGCCAGCATCGGGATCGTGATCTTTTTTCCTGCTTCGCGATCGGCCTTGTCGATGTCAAAGTCGGCATAGGCGCCGGCGCGGTAATCCTCGCACATCGCGTGCACGCGCGAGGGATCGCGAAACGCCGCAAGGTAATGTTCAAGCGCCCGCGGATCGATCGCGTCGAGCGTCTTCGACTTGGTCTGGCTCGCCATCTTCTGCTTGAGGAAGAAGTCCGGATTGCCGCCGATCAATGTTTCCGGCAGTGGATAAGGCTGCGCCAGAAACGTCCAGTGATAGATCTTCAGCGCATAGAGACGGTCCATGCGCGCCCAGTAATCATAGGTCGGCAGAATATCGAGCACCGCCAACCGCGACAGCCGCCCGGGATGATCGAGCGCCAGACGGTAGGCAACACGCCCGCCGCGATCGTGGCCCGCGAGCGCGAAGTGCACATGGCCGAGCTGCTCCATCGCCTCGATGATGGTCTGCGCCATCGCGCGCTTGGTGTAGGGCGTGTGATCCTTGTCGCTCTCCGGCATATCCGACCAGCCATAAGCCGGCAGGTCGGCGACGATCAGCGTGAAGCGGTCGGCGAGTTGCGGCGCGACGCGATGCCACATTACATGCGTTTCGGAAAAGCCGTGCAACAGCAACAGCGGCGGCCCTTTACCGCCGACGCGTGCAAAGATGCGGCCGGATGTTGTGTCGATCCATTCGGAACCAAAGCCCGGGAAAAGGTCGGCCAGATCAGACATCGTGTTTATTTCCTCGTCATGGCCGGGCTCGTCCCGGCCATCCACGTCTTAGGGCGAAATTAGGAAGTCGTGGATGCCCGGCACAAGGCCGGGCATGACGACCAGTATTAATTGTTCTTCTGCTCCTGCTCGACCGCTTGCCAGCCGATATCGCGCCGGCAGAAGCCGTCGGGCCATTTGATCCGGTCGATCGCGGCATAGGCGCGCTGCCGCGCCTCCACCACCGTCTTGCCCGAGGCGCAGACATTGAGCACACGGCCGCCATTGGCGAAAAGTGCGCCGTCCTTGGCGATCGTTCCGGCCTGGAAGATTTCGACGCCCTCGATTTGCGCCGCTTCTGCCAGCCCCTCGATGCGGGTTCCCTTGGCGTAATCGCCGGGATAGCCCTTCGCGGCCATCACGACCGTCAAGGCAGGTTCATCGAACCAGCGCAGATCGAAATGCTTCAACTCGCCGTCGCAGGCGGCAAGCAGTGCCGGCACGATGTCCGACATCATCCGCAGCATCAGCACCTGGCATTCGGGATCGCCGAAGCGGACGTTATACTCGAACAGCTTGGGTCCCTGCGCCGTTAGCATCACACCCGCATAGAGCACGCCGCAAAACGGCGTGCCGCGTGCCTTCATGCCGGCCACCGTCGGCAGGATGATCTTGGCCATGATCTGGTCGTGAATGGCCGGTGTCACAAAGGGCGTCGGCGAATAGGCGCCCATGCCACCGGTGTTCGGTCCCTGATCGTGGTCGAACACCCGCTTGTGGTCCTGCGCGGAGGCGAGTGGAATCGCGGTTTCGCCGTCGCACAACGCAAAGAAGCTGATCTCGCGTCCTTCGAGATATTCCTCGATCACGACCTCAGTCCCCGCCGCACCGAACGCGCCATCGAACATCATGGCGATGGCGGCCTCCGCTTCGGCAAGCGTCATGGCAACCACAACACCCTTGCCAGCGGCAAGCCCGTCGGCCTTGACCACGATCGGTGCACCATGGTTGCGCACATAAAGAAGCGCATCGGGCGCATTATCGAAACGACCATACGCGCCGGTCGGAATGTTGAACTCGGTGCAGAGCGCCTTGGTGAAGCCCTTCGATCCCTCCAGCCGCGCCGCCTGCTTGCGTGGCCCGAACGCCTTGATGCCGGCCGCGGAGAGATCATCGACAATGCCGGCCGCAAGCGGGGTTTCCGGTCCGACCACGACCAGATCGACCTCCTCGCGCTGGCAAAACGCGATCACCGCGGCATGGTCGGCGATATCGAGCGCGACGCACTCGGCTTCACGGGCGATGCCGGCATTGCCGGGCGCGCACCAGAGCTTTGTCACCAGCGGTGACGCCGCAATCTTCCACGCCAGTGCGTGTTCGCGGCCGCCAGAACCCAGCAAAAGTATCTTCATGAGAACGCCAATCGGAACCCGCGAAATTCCATTGTCGGTCGCATAAAACTCCCTCGGGCCGCAAGAGGCTAACGATCGGAACTAACCGTTTCCCCCGGATGCCGCGATGATCTGCTGCAGAGACGCAACATGGCGGGCGAACGCGCCGCGACCGGCCGAGGTCGCCGTGACCGTCGTCTGCGGCTTCTTGCCGACAAAGGCTTTTTCGATCCCGACATAGCCGGCTTTGGCCAACGTCTCGATATGGGCCCCGAGATTGCCGTCGGTTGCACCGGTCATTTTTTTCAGGCGGGAAAACTCAAGCCCTTCGCCGGTAGGCAGCGCGTTCAACGCCGCCATGATCCGCAAGCGAAGCGGCTGGTGAATGATGTCATCGAGTTCGGCCATGGATCAGATCCTGCGCATCCAGAGGCCAGAGAGGATCAGTCCGCCGCCATTGACGGCGGCCATCCACAAAAGAAAGGAGCCGCCCTCGACGAAGAAATAGCCGATCAGCGTCAGCACGACGATGGCAAGACCCATCGCGGTGAAAGCGCGGCCAAACCAAAGTCCGGCCATGCAGTAGAACAACATGAAGTAGATCGCCCAGAACGCGCCAAGCTCGCGCGGTCCGAAATGACCGAGCACAACGCTGCACAAAAAGCCGAAACCATAAAACAGCAGGAAAGCGGCAAGCACCCGAAAATCGAATGTCTGCACGCCGGCCATCTTGCCACCCATCGTGGAGAGCGCCGCAGCGCTCGCCACCGTAAGCACGTTCACGCTGATCCAGATGAGGTTCGCCTGGCGCGGCGCGACGAAGTTCGCAAGATTGCCCGCCAGCACCAAAACACCCGCGGCGATCATGATCTGGCTTGAGATGTCGTAGATGCGCGACTGCCGAACGCGCTGAACGATCTGCTCGATATCGTTCAGCGCCTGCGCAGCTTCCTTCGGATCGATAGTGTTCATGATCCTGTCCGTGTGTTCGCGACGTCCTCGGCAACCGCTGCGACCGCCTGGGCATTACCGACAATGCCCATGTGATCGACGCCGTCAATCAGCTTGACCTCGACCGTTGGTGCGACCGAATGCACGGCGTCGGCATATTTATCGGCCAGCATCAGTTCATCGCTGGCGCCGGAAATCAGCGTGACCGGATGGTGCGCGGCCGCCAGATCAAGTTGGTAGCCGCGGGTCGCAAAATTGCGCATCAGCCGGAACGAATAGGTTGGGTTGAGAATCTTGGCCGAATTCGCGCGGACGGCAAAGGCGAGCGTCGGCAGCGATTCACAGCAGTCGATACCGATCTTGCGCAGCGCCATCAGCCCAAGGAAGCGCGGAATGTCGGCGCTCGCCCAACCGCCGGAGCCAGGCCGGTTGGTCGGAGCGTCATAGCCAAGATAGGGCGCGAGCAGCACGGTGCGCGCAAACAGGTCCTGAATCGGCGAGCTTGCAATCCGCAATGCAAAGCCCCCGCCCGCGGAGTGACCGAGCAGCGTCAGAGGCTCAGCGGGCGACGTCTTGCGCACCTGCGCGACGAGATCGGCCATATCGTTTTCGAGTTGGCCGATGAAGCCGATATCACCGCGGGAGCCGGAACCGCCATGGCCGCGAATATCAGGGGCGTAGGTCTCGACCCCGCGCGCGGCGAGCGCGTCCGCCAGCGCGTGTACCGCAACGCTCGACCCCGAAGAGCCGTGCACGAGAATGGCGATCTTGCCGCTCGAGGGCCCGCGCGCCGGGTAATGCCGATAGGCAAGCTCGGTACCGTCGCGGGCCGAAAAGCGCGACAGCGGCGGCATCGAGCTGCGATCGACCGCGCCTGCGGATTGCGAGATCGAGGTCAGTTCGGGCAGGCCCTCTAGCGGCGTCGCGATCATCGCCACCAGTGTCAGGGTGACAAACCCGACCAGAGCGAAACTCCAGCCCAGGACTTTCAGCGGAAATCGGACGATCCATTTCGACATGATTGGCTCCCTGCTGTTTGCATTTACAGATTACTCTATATAACAGAGTTCTTTGCCATACAAGTCGGAAATTGGCGGTTGGGGCAGAAATTCCTTAATTTGGGATCGCCCCGCCCCCCGAATCGATTGACCGAAATGGCCGCGACCGAAGCGCTGATCAATGCACCCGAATTTACGGTGACCGAGCTATCGTCCGCGCTGAAGCGGACGGTGGAGGACGCTTATGGCCATGTCCGGGTCCGTGGCGAGATCACCGGCTTCCGCGGCGCGCACGCCTCCGGCCATTGCTATTTCGCGCTCAAGGACGACGGCGCCAAGATCGAGGCCGTGATCTGGAAATTTGCGCATGCGCGGATGCGCTTCAAGCCGCAGGAAGGGCTTGAGGTCATCGCCACCGGCAAGCTCACGACCTATCCCGGTTCGTCGAAATACCAGATCGTCATCGAATCGCTGGAGCCCGCCGGCATCGGCGCGCTGATGGCGCTGATGGAAGAGCGCAAGAAGAAGCTTGCCGCGGAAGGCTTGTTCGACGAGGCCCGCAAGCAGTTATTGCCGTGGCTGCCGGAAGTGATCGGCGTGGTCACCTCGCCGACCGGCGCGGTGATCCGCGACATCCTGCACCGGCTGGAAGACCGCTTTCCCCGACGCGTGCTGGTGTGGCAGGTGCGCGTGCAGGGTGAAGGCTCGGCCGAGCAGGTCGCAAACGCCATCCGCGGCTTCAACGCTCTGCCCGAAGGCGGCAGGATTCCGCGGCCCGATCTTCTGATCGTGGCACGCGGCGGCGGTTCGCTGGAAGATCTCTGGTCGTTCAATGAGGAGATCGTGGTCCGCGCTGCCGCAGAAAGCATGATCCCGCTGATTTCGGCGGTCGGCCACGAGACCGACATCACGCTGATCGACTTTGCCGCCGACAAGCGCGCACCGACGCCGACGGCGGCGGCCGAAATGGCCGTTCCGGTGCGAAGCGAACTGATGGTGGAGGTGGCCTCGCTGGCGCGGCGCACGATGCTCTGCTGGCAGCGCGGCCAGGAGATGCGCCGCAACGAATTGCGCGCCGCTGCCCGCGCGCTGCCGGGTTTGAGCGAACTCCTCGCCATTCCGCGGCAACGGCTGGACGGCGCGGCCTCTGCGCTACCCCGCAGCCTGAAGGCCAATACGCACGCGCATTTCCGGCACTTTGCAGGCGTCAGCGCGCGGCTGACGATGCGGGTGCTGCGCGGCCAGCTCGCGCAAGCCCGGCAACGGCTCACCGTATCCGGCGAACGAATGTCGCATTCGGCCAAAAGCCTGCTGCGCAACCGCAGCGATCGCTTCACGGGTCTGACGATCCGGCTGAAGGCTTCGAAACTCTCCAACGCGCAAGCGCAACGTCAGGCGATCGCGCGCGATCGCGAACGCACGCTGCGACTGGCCGAGCGCGCCCGGCGCGCGCTTGCGACCTCGACGCAACGGCTTTCGGCGCGGGTGGCCCATAGCGGGCAACTGCTGAACGCCCTGTCCTATCGCGGCGTACTGGCGCGCGGCTTCGCTTTGGTGCGCGATGAGACCGGCCATCCGCTGCATGCCAGGGCCGATATCGGGCCGGGCGCGCGCATGAGCATCGAATTTTCCGACGGGCGTGTCGGCGCTACTGCCGATGCGAATGAGTTGCCGGCATCACCGAAACCGGCCGCGACTGAGCCAAGAAGTGAGCCAAGGCCGGCGGCCGCGCCGCCCAAGCGCGCGACAAAGCCGGTCGATCAGGGAAGCCTGTTCTAGCTTATAAAGCCGGCTGACGTAGCGTTATCGCGCCAGCCACTCCGCGACGAGTTTTTGCGAATCCGCGCGCGCTTCCGCATCAGTGCCGACATGGCCTTTTTCGGGATCGGCGGCGTCGGGATTCGGCCCGATCGCCTGAACGGGCAGATTGGCGCGATCGAAATCGTGATAGGCGGTGGGATAGACCACGATCCGCGTCAGGGCGCTGCGGCCGTGGGCGCCATCGACCATTTGACGGCAGGCCGATGGCGAACTGACGTCATCCTTGGCGCCGATCAAAACCAGCGTCGGAACGCGTGCGCTCCAACCCAGCCCCGATGACAGACGGCAGTCGGGGTAGAAAGCCACGGCCGAGCGGAAATCAGGCTCGGCATGATGCAGCAATAATTGCGGGCGAACCGCCCACAATACCGCGCTGGCACCGTTGGCCCAGCCCAACAGGGTGATGCGGTCCTGCGCCGCCCAAGCTTGCTGCAGCAGCCATTGCCGCGCCGCCAGGATATCGGCGACACGCTCGCGGCGAGCGGTGATCCGGCGCTCCTTGACACGGCACTGCGGTCCGAGTTCGCGCGAGCCATAGCTATCCGGAAACAAAACCGCCTTGCCGTCCTTCAGCAGTTCCTCGGCCCAGTCCCGATAACGAACCTGGACCGGTTCGGAGTGGCCGGACAACCCGCCGCAGCCATGCAGCGCGATCACGACCGGAAACGGACCGTTACCTTCCGGCTTGAAAAGCTGCGCATGAAGTATGGCAGCTCCGGAAGGAATCTCGACAGCCTGCGGCGCTGGTAATGGCGCAGCCTCCGCGGGCGATGCCGCGGCGAGAAAAGCGAGAGCGATGAGGGCCGAAAGAAAATGCATGGCTTTGCCGGGATGGTGCGGGCCTAGTCTAACAGTCGCTTCCCGTTTCAGCGGACACGACAAAAGGCTAACACGCGCAAAGCCGCAAATTCATCACAAATCGGTGGGTTTGAAGGGCGGACGCTCGATCCTATTTATGATAATAGTCTCAAGGAAACAGACGGAAACCTTCGGAGAACTTGCAGGTGTTGAATAAATCCGGCCCGCCAGGCCACGGCGAAGCGCAATTGCAATATCTCGACGGCGACTTTCGTGTAGTCTCGCCGGGAACCTATGTACGGTGCGCGGTGACCGACGCGCGGATACCGTTGGATGAATTGAAATACTGGAGCGTCGATTTGCAGGAAGCCTACGCGCAGCCTGTCGCCGTGCTGCAGCGGCATTATCCCACCGCGCTGAAACGCCAAAGCTGAAACGCCAAAAACTTAAACGCGAAGCGATCAGCCTTTCCGGAATTTCCGGTCCCGCGCCCGAAACAGCCGGTCGGATACAAACCGCCGCAGCTTGAGCGCGCTGTCGAACTCAAGTTTCACCGGAAATGCGACGATGCCTCGCGCCCATGGCGGCAGTTCCCCGCCGACACCAAGCCGCGCCAGATCCTTTTCCGTCGTCACCAGTTTCAGTGCATCGCGCTTGGCTTCCGCGACCAGCGCTTCGACTTCGCCTTGCGTAAACGGATGATGATCGGCGAAAGCCCGTTGGCTTGCGACCTCGACGCCGTTGCTTCGCAGCGTCCGAAAAAAGCGCTCGGGATCGCCGATGCCGGCAAATGCCATGACGCGCTGGCCGCGCAACGACGATAGCGCGGCATCATCGGCCTTCAACTGCGCCGTCAGGACCGGTTTATCCCGCGCCGCGATGCTGGCGGCGACGGCCGCGGCTGCGCTGCCCTCGCCGACCACAATCAGCGCATCGGTGCGCTCGATTTGCGGCGGTAAGGCTGCGCGCAGGGGGCCTGCGGGAAAAACCCTGGCATTGCCAAGGCCACGGTGCGCATCGATCACGATCAGCGAAGCGTCCTTGGCAATTGCTGGATTCTGAAAGCCATCGTCCATCACGATCACGGTCGCGCCTTGCGACTTGGCCAGCGCCAGCCCGTCAAGTCGCTCGCGGGCGACCGCGACCGGAACCGTCCGCGCCAGCATCAGCGGCTCGTCGCCGACGTCGGCGGCCAGGTGACGATCGGGTTCGACCATGACGGGCCCGCGCAGCCGCCCGCCATAACCACGGCTAAGCACGACCGGCGTCTCGCCAAGATCGCGCAGCAGCTTCACCAGCGCCAGCACGGTCGGCGTCTTGCCGGCGCCGCCGACGTGATAGTTGCCGACGCAGAAGACGGGAATGCCGGCATCAAAGCCTTTGCGCTCCAAGCGGCGGGCCGCGACGGCGCCATAAATGGCGGCGAGCGGCGACAACAACAGCGACATCCACGATGATGGCCGGTACCAAAAGGCCGGCTCATGCATCCGCCGCCCCCATTTCGAGACGCAGCTGCAAAAGATAAGGCTCAAGTGCTGCGAGCGTCCGGTCGAGCGCACCGCCCAACTGCGAGACCACGCGCTCGGCGGCCGCGAGCACGCTGTTGCGGGCGCCGGGGTCCGCAAGCAATTGGCCGAGTTGCTTCACCAGCGCTTCGCGCGTTTCCACAAGCCTGGCGCCGCCGGCACTGTCGAGCGCCTCGTAGACGTCGGCAAAATTAAAGACGTGAGGTCCATGAACGATCGATGCACCGAGCTTGATGGCTTCGATCGGGTTCTGTCCGCCATGCTGGACCAGCGATCCGCCCATGAAGACGATCGGCGAGAGCCGGTAGAACAGCCCCATCTCGCCCATGGTGTCGGCGACGTAAATGTCCGTGGTTGCGGTCGGCAGTTCCTCGCGCGAACGTAGACTGGCGTGCAAGCGGTTACCTTCGATCATCCGCGCGATGGCCTCGCCGCGGCCGGGATGTCGTGGCACGATCACCGTCAGCAGCGACGGAAAAAGCCCGCCCAGCGTACGGTGCGCCTCGAGCAGGATTTCTTCTTCCCCCGGGTGCGTCGACGCCGCCACGATGATCGGGCGGCCGCGCGTCACCGACATCAGCCGCTCCAGCTTGGTGAAGTCGGCGGGAGGCGCCGGAACATCGAGCTTCAGATTGCCGGTGACGACGACGTTGCGGCTGCCGAGCATGGTAAAGCGCTCCGCATCGACGCGGGACTGCGCCAGGCAAACCTCGAACTGGCCAAGCAATGCCGAGATCGTACCGCTCACCCGCCGCCAGCGCGGAAACGAACGATGCGACATCCGCCCGTTGATCAGTACCATCGGCAAACGCCTGGCCGCGCTCGAAAGAATCAGGTTCGGCCACAGGTCGGATTCGATGAACAGCGCCAGGCTTGGCCGCCAGTGATCGAGAAAGCGCGCGACATAGCGCGGTGAATCGTAAGGGACGTACTGATGGATGATGTCGGACGGAAAACGCTTGGCGACGATTGCCGCCGAGGTGACGGTGCCGGAGGTCAACAGGATGCGGATATTGAGCGCGCGCAGCTTCTCGATCAGCGCTGCGGCGGCCAGCACCTCGCCGACGCTCGCGCCGTGAATCCATATCAGCGGCCCGTGCGGCCGGGCATCCTCGCTCATGCCGCGCCGCTCACCGACACGCGCGGGATCTTCCTTGCCCTGCTTCAAGCGCCGTTTGATCAGCGCGGGCGCGAACGGCACAGCCACCGAGGACAGCCGCCGGTAGACGCGCAGCGTCATCGGCAAGGCGCTAGCCATGATCCGTCACCTGCGGATGGCCGAGCTTCGCGTCAGCGCGGCTGGTCGCGTCGTTCAGGGTCCCCTCCAGGCGCGCACGTAATTCTTCCATCACCTCGGGACTGGCGTCGGGTGGAACCGTGATCATTTCGCCCCCCACCAGTGCCCCTCGCCCGAACGGTAGATTGATCGTGGTTCGATCCCAGTTTTTTAGACGCCAGTAGCGGCTGGTCGCCATGGCAAACGGCATGATCGGCCGTCCGGATTCGCGCGCCAGCATGATGATGCCAAGCCCGGCTATTCGCGAGCGTTTCGGCACATCGGCGGTCAGCGCAACATTATACCCCTGTTCGAGCGCGCGTACCATCTCCTTGAATGCCCCGACGCCGCCCTTGCGGTGAAACGCCGAACCGTGGTCGCCGGAGCCTCTGATAGTGCCGATGCCGAGCCGTTCGGCGGCGATGGCGTTGAATTCACCGTCGCGATGCCGCGAAATCAGCACCTTGGCGCGATGCATTTCCTTGGTCTTGATGAACGGCGTGAGGAAATGCTGGCCATGCCAGAACACAAAGATCGCCGGCGTCAACGGTTCGACGATTTGATACACATCGGGTGGATCAAAACTGAATCGGTTGGTTCGCCAAACCAGCCGCAGGAATTCGGCCGTCAGAAAACCCACAGCGCGCTGAAACCAACTGCTGCGCAGCACATCGCGAATCAGTTTTTTCAATGGCCAGGCTTCGCGTCTTGATCGGGATCGAGCAGCCGGTGAAGGTGAACGATGAAATACCTCATCTGGGCATTGTCCACCGTCTGCTGCGCCTTTGCTCTCCAGGCCGTGTGAGCGCTCGCGTAATTAGGGAACAGGCCGACGATTTCCACCTGCGAAAGATCCTTGAACGTGTTGTGCTCGAGATCCTTCAGCTCACCACCAAGGACGAGGTGCAGCAGCTGCTGCGGGGCACTATCTGGCATGGTCTTTTTCCTAAAGCTGTGCCCGTTGCGCAAGTGTTTCGAGAAACATCGGGACATGTTCACGGCAAGGGACAGCTTCGAAATTGCTCGACAATACTTGCATGACGATCGCGCCCCGCAGCCACCA
>Ga0210397_10000501_pt1 | contig 26162 bp, 17 predicted proteins | sample IncBWH2OmetaG_FD_160126 | JGI IMG/M metagenome (GOLD analysis project Ga0210397, IMG submission 160126) | Forest soil microbial communities from Barre Woods Harvard Forest LTER site, Petersham, Massachusetts, United States - Inc-BW-H-2-O ...
TTACGCGCGCCACGGCATGGCCACCGAGAATATGTATGGCGTGAGCGTCGCCGACCTCAAGGTCATCGCGAAAACCATCAAAGGACAACAGGCGCTCGCTTGCGAACTTTACGCGACAGGAAACCTGGACGCTATGTACCTCGCTGGGATGGTCGCTGACGGCTCTAAGATGACCGCGAAGGAATTGAACGCGTGGTCCGAAGGCGCGGCGAATTTGCAGATGATTGCGGAATACACGGTTCCCTGGGTGACAGTGGAAAACCCGCAGGCTCGCGAGCTGGCGCTGCAATGGATGAAATCGAAGAAGGAGCGCGTTGCATGCGCCGGTTGGTGCACCTATTCTGGATTGGTCGCCACGAAACCGGACGACGCATTAGACCTCGCGGAAATCGAGAGTCTTCTCGGGGCGGTCGTCAAAGGAATCAAGGGCGCGCAGAATCGCGTCCGTTACACGATGAACGGTTTTGTGATTTCCGTGGGAAGTTACGTCAAGCCATTATCCAAGCAGGCCAAAGCCGCAGCTCGGCAAGTCGGCGCCGTTTCGGTGGACGTGGGCGATACGGCGTGCAACGTGCCCCTTGCCACGGCTTATATTGAAAAAATCGAAGCGGCCGGCCGCGTTGGGAAAAAACGAAAAACAATTCGCTGCTAGTGTCAGGCTTCGATCAGTCTCCGCTGAATTCCGGCTGATAAGTAGGCACGCGGGCGGGGACCTTCGACGCTCAGGGTAAACAAGTTCCGCCCATACGATTTCGGCTGACGATGCGCGTTGGGACCTAGCAAGTTCAATTCCCGGGATGATATTCCCTCTCGGTGTGCCCTTGGAGTTGCGATTTGTAGAAATACACTTCTCGCAAATCTCCTGTGCTGTAGCGCCGAGCTTGATCATTGAAATGAGGTGATGCCGGATTGCCGCTCTCGCCGCCGGCCGTCACGGCGCGGGCTCGGACCTTTTCACCAAACTCAACCACGGCAACAAAGCTGTTCCCGCTTGTGCCATACCACTTCTTCGTTCCGGGATACGGCCGCGCTCCGAAAGACGCTAGTGATCCCCACACTGCCGATGTGAAGCCCACCGGAATGCTTGGCCCCGCATCGTTGAATGGCTGAACGATATCGCCTGTCAGGCGCTGGAATCGGTTGATCTCACCCCAAGGTGTTTTCCAACTGCCGAAATCCGCGGCGAGTTTGTCAGAGGCATCGGACAGCGATTGCACCAACAAATCTGGCGGCGCTTTTGCGCAGATGTAATCGCTCATGTAGATGCCTGCTTTTTTCGCATCTGCGCCCACGCGCTTCTGAATGTCCTCGCCCCAAAATACCGCCAAAGAAGTCGGTACGGACGTCGCTGCCCAACGCAAGTCCCATCCGCGCAACGCGGCAACCTGCTCGGCTAATTTTGCTTGCAGAGGATTGTCCGTCCTAGCGTCGTCCCACGCCTTCAGCAGGCATGGCACTGGTTTCTCAAACCACGTCAGATAACTGTCGTACGCGGCAGCAATCAGCGAGGTGACGGTGAAGTCCTTTTTATCCTGCAAGACCCGGATTGCGTGCAGCCCGCGCGCCGATTCCCCACCGGTCTCCACGTAAACAGGAAAATCTTCTTTCTTTGGGCTGCTTGGCCCTGCGGCCGACCACGGCCAATTGTTCGAGTTGTAGAGCCAGCCGCTTTTCGGATTCAGCAGAAGGGGCGTCTCGTCAACAGAAAGCAGCCCGTGCCATTCTGTCGCCAGGTTGCTCCCGTCGACCGGTTTTGTCCAATCAAAACTTGCATCGCGTTTCGGAATGAAATTCCCGTGAAAGTAGGCGATGTCGCCGTCGGCATCCGCAAAAATCGTGTTATTCGACGAGTTGGCGTGCAGCTCCATCGTTTGCCGGAAGGACTTGTAGTCCTTCGCCTTCGTGCGCGTGTAGGACTGCGTCAGCGCCTTCACCGGCTCCTGCATCAACCGGATACTTAGCCACTTTCCGTCCGTCTCCGCGATGATGGGCCCGTGCTGCGTGCGGTATACGGTGAACTTCTTCTCCGCCATCCCGTCCGCGGTTTTATACTGCACTGTGATCTCTTTCGCCTCGATCGACCGCTCCTCCTTCCCGTACTTGTAAAAAAACTTCTCCCCTTTTTTCTCGACCGTTTCGAGATACCAGCTGATGGCATTTACTCCACTCGACGTGTGCATCCAGCCAGCTTTGTCGTTGAACCCCTGGTAGACGAAAAATTGCCCCCACGTCACCGCACCATAGACATTCAGCCCCTCCTCGCTCACCATCTGCAGCTCGGACCGGAAGAAAAACGATGTGTGGGGATTGATCAACAGGAGCGCGTGATGGTCGGAAGTGTTCGAGGGCGCAATCGCGATTCCGTTTGAACCTCTCGGCTCCTCCACTTCGTCATCCTCCACGGAAGGCAGCTCACTCACAGCAACTTTCCCGTAGAACGCCTCAAGCTGCGCCAGGCTCACCCGCTCGATGTCCCCGCCGATGCTGCCCTCGGTGAAGCTCAACGCCATCCACGGCTCGAATCTCTTAATGACCCGCGGCTTCACTTCGGGATGTTTCAAAAGGTAGAAATTCAATCCTTCCGCGAACGCGTTCATCAATTTCTTCAGCCACTCAGGGCTCGCCGCGTATTCTTTTTTCAGTGCCTCGGGATAGACGAAAAGCTTCATTCGCAAGTCCTGGTAAATTTTCCCTTCGCCCTCTGCCTCGGCCAGCCGCCCCATCGCGTTGAGATAATTCGTCTCCACGCGGTTGAAGTCGTCTTCCGCCTGGGCATAAATCATTCCGAAGACCGCATCGGCATCCGTTTTTCCATAAACGTGTGCTATGCCCCAGTCGTCTCGAATAATTGTGACGCTCGCGGCCTCACGCTCCCACCGCGCCATTTCTGGGCTGCTCGCTGTTTTCTGAGACGGTGCCTGCGAAGCAATCGCCTGCTGCGCGACTCCCGGCGAGAGAAGCGAGCATGCAACCGTCACAAGAATAAAAACGAATTTCTTCATGATTGCCCCTGAAGGAAAAGCACCCACACGTTGCCAAAACATTCGAACGATCACGCGCTCCCGGCATGCGCGCCAGCGTAGCATCATACTCCGCTCCACCCAGCGGGGCACCACTCAGCCCTTTTCAGGCAGGCACGCTTCGGGTAGATTCCTTCTGCCATGCGCACAACTCCTCTGATGGCGCTAAATCTCATTGCGCTACTAACCGCAGTTTCCTATGCAGCCCCGGCCAAAAAACAAACCTCAACAACGAAAACAGAATTTGCCGCGCAGTCGCGCGACACCTCCGCGGATGCCGACGCAATCGGGCGCATCGTCTCCAAGTACGCCGAATCCATCGATGCCGCGGACACAACCCTGGCAGCGCAGATTTGGTGGGACTCGCCTGAAGTTTCCTTCATCCACCCACTAGGCCACGAACACGGCTTCGACCAAATCAAGGCGAACGTCTACACGCGCCTGATGGGAGAAACTTTTTCTGAGCGCAAGCTCACGCCGCGCGATATCACCATACACGTCTACGGAGATGCGGCCTGGGCGGAGTTCTACTGGGAGTTCAACGCCAAATTCCGGAAAGACGGCAAGCCGATTGCCACTCATGGCCGCGAAACCCAGATCTATCGCAAAATGCAGGGCAACTGGCGCATCATCCACGTCCACTACTCAGGCATGCCCACGACCCAACCCGGTCAAGGCTTATAAACGGAATTGTTTGTTTTTCCCACCGTGCCGGTGAATCTCGCCTCTTCCACGAATGACGAGCCTTGTTACGGCTTTTCTTTACGGCCTCGCATTTGGTGAGAAAAACCCGATCGGCAAATCCCTCGCTGTCCGCAAGCCCGCCGGCGCATCCAGAATTACGGGAATCGAATTCACCACCACCGAGGCGGTCGCGATATCTCCGTGCGTTCCGCCGGGAATCACAAGGCTAATGTTAGGATGGCCCTTCAAGGCGAGTGTATCAGCGGGCTCTTTTGCCCCGACGTACATTTGCAGCTCGAGGTACACGAGTTCTTTTCCGCCGCCCACTCCGCGCGCGATTTGATGCACGCCGGCTGCTTGTCCGGCTTCGACTGTCAAATACTCTGTCTGTACGCGCTCGATAGCGATCTTCGGCTCGATCGTTTCCGTGATCTCGTCGACCGGCAGGTTCAAGCTGTCGGCGATCATCGCAACGGACTCCGGCAATCCTACGTGCTTGATCACGCCTGCTTTCACCTGCGCGCGAAATTCATCTTCCGTCATGCCTGCCCCGATTTTTTTCTGCAAGGGCAGACGCCGTTTAGACGCATCCACCACGCGCAGGGCCTTCGCGTGTTCGATCCGCTGCGAAACTGCCGCAAGGGTGATGAGCAGCTTGTCCATTACGAAACCTGGATTTACGCCCGTTCCGACGAGTGCGACGCCCCAATCCTTCGCCGCCTTATCCAGCTGCGCGGACAGTTCAGGATATGTCCGTAGCGGATAGGACAGTTCCTCGCAGGTCGAAACGATGCACGCCTCTGCTTCGAGGCACGCCAGCAACTGGTCCATCACTTTCGGCAGCGATGACGACGTCGAGTGGATCACCACGTCGGCCGCTTGTTCCAGCACTTCCTTGGCGTCGGCAGAAACTTTCACGCCCCAGGGCGCGTCCGTCGCCCCGGTTACTTCGCCGAGGTCGCGGCCCACTTTTGCCGGGTCCGTATCGATGGCCCCGATAATTTCAATGGCTTGCTTCTCACGCATCAGCCGCGCGATCGACGCGCCGATCGGCCCAATACCGTATTGGATCACTCGAATCTTTTTCTTCACGATTTCCCCCGTCAGTTTGCAGCGCGCGGCGCACACCGCGCATTTTTGCCGCAAAAGAAACCTCTACCATAATGGAATTCGCGCAGGCATTCAACGACGAACGCAACAGAACCATCGCGCAATCAGCGTCCCGACGTGGCTACTTGTGGCACTCTGCCCAGTGTGCGCAATATGCCCACCGCGTACATCCGGCGGCTAAGCCGCCGCAATCTTGCCGATGCAAGCCTCACGGCACATAATGGAGCTGCCCCTCACGCGCGCTTTTGGAGGACCACATCATGCCCGCAAAAAAATTGAACGATACTGAAATACAAGCCCTACTTCCCAAATTGCCCGGCTGGAAAATCGTCAATGGCAGGCTGCATCAGGAATACGCATGCAAGGATTTCGTGGCGGCTTTCGGCAATATGACTCGCGTCGCTCTTGTTGCCGAAGCCATGAACCACCATCCGGAGTGGTTCAACGTCTGGAACAAAGTGGTGATCGACCTCACCACCCATAGCGTAAAAGGCATCAGCGATTACGATTTCGTGCTGGCGGAGAAAATCGACGAGATTTTCGTTCCCGCCCGTTCGATTCTCGCTGGCGCGGCAAAATAACGCACGCCGGGTTTTGGCCGCCGCCCTTCGCGAGTCGGGACATTTCGCCGCAGCCGGCAGTGGCACTTCCGTGTCCCCAAGAGCAAGGTCTCTTGACACTTTCCCCGGCTGCGCCAAAATGCCTCTACTCCTTCCTAGATGTTCGCGCTCCAGTTGTTTGCAGCCTGGAAGTTTGTATTCCCGAAGGCTGTCTGCCACGCATCAGAGAAGAGCGGCGGAGCGCCGATAAATTTCCATGACGAGATCGGTGAGAGCGGGAAGAGCCGTCTACTAGTGGGAGTTCGCTTTTGACGTTGACACGTGCGCGTCGCAGTGCTACAAAACCCCAAAGGCAAGCCCTTTGGTGGTGAGTCTCCTAGCGCATTTGAATCAGCGAGTGAGGCCGCAGACCTGCCTGGCAGGGCAGGGCTGCAAGGCCGCCTAGGGATTGTCGTGTAACACCCCACCCCGGGAGGTGAGAACCCTCGGTTTTCACCTCCTTTTTATTTTTGTTCCCATTTCGGAACGATTTCGTTTTGAGGCTTCCGGCAAATCAAAGGCGTTTCGAAATCTCTATTTCCGGATAGCGGCCAGTTTCATACCGGATGGTACCCGTAACTATGTGAGGGTCAGATGGCTGCCCAACTCCTTCTATGAGAAGACCGTGCAAGCGCTCCTGACAGAGATTTTACTTGTTGTAAGGATTCCCCTGCAGGAATCTGGCGGTGCTCGATGGCTTTGCAGAAACGCTCTTGTTCTGGTCGCACTCATAAGCCGGCGTGGCTGAAAATGCTCTAGGGTTGGGCTTGTTGGCGGTTGGAAGCGCCCGGCGTCAGTCTTCGGACCACAAATTCCTGGAGGATATTGGCGGCGGCGCTTTCGCCAATTCCGATGAGAGCGTTTTCAAACGTTAACGACACCCCGTTGCGGTCTTGCGCCGGATAGTAGAGATTGGAGATGGCTCCTGCGGCAAGGCTGCCGATGATGCCGGAATAATTGGCCTGCCAGCGTTTATTGTCGCCTTTGCAGATCACGGAATTAGCGATTGCATACAGAATTCGCGATCGCGTGCTGCCGGTTCCCTTGTAAAAATAGCGTGGATCTTGTTTGAAGAGCGACGGTAGTATCGCGCCTCCGATGAACGTCTCTGTAAGAAGGTTAGTATAGGAAGCGCCATAGCGCTTGGCATAGCCTTGCGCGCCTTGCCCATATCCGCTGAATTCGTTCTGCGCCTGCTGAATTCCCGCAATGGCTCCATTCAGGCCGAATGTGACGGGATCCACGCTCGTCTTCCAGGCCAGCTCGAACTTTTGCTTTGGAGTGAGAGGAGCCGCGTTGGAGACATAGCTGACATAGAAATTTGGAATGACGCCGAGCACGCGCTGTTTCTCTTCCACCTTGATCTCGTCTTCCGCCACTTCAACCACTGTGGGTACGACACGTATCTCAGTACTAGCGGTAGCGATGGCCAGCGTCGTTTGCGGGACTGTGTAGACCTCTCCTGAACTCAAAACCCCGGACAACGTTTGCGTCGCGAAACCGGTCAACGTAATGGTGAGCTGGAAGAGTCCAGGAGTGACGTTCGAAAATAAAAATTGCCCTCCGTCGTCGGAGGACACCTCTTGGTTTTGGGATGGGTCGTCCTCTGTAAGTTTCACCTGGGCTCCGACGATAAAGGCTCCCGTTCGGTCAACAATGCTTCCGTGGATGCTTCCAGGGGGCTGTGGATCGGCTAACTGCCCGCGGGCTAATGCCCCTGTTGCCGACGCCCCTCCAAGGCCACTCTGGACTCCAGCGGCGACAGGAGGCTCTAGCGACTGGGCCAAAGCGCGACCTGGCAAGGCCCAAAACAGGAAGCTTAAACTTAACCAGGCTACCTTGGTCTTGATTCTAGGCATAATCACCGCCGTCCCGCCCATTATGATGCTGCGCGATGGGATTTTGGATTCCCGGTCACTTTGACGTTTTATGAGTTACCTGTACCGACTGCCAGTGATCCCAAGATCATTCTCGCGATAGGCCTATTAAGCACTCAAGTGATTGATTTGTGGTCGGAGAGGACCGAGTTTGCATTTACGTAGACAATGGAATAGATGCTTGGCAGGGGAGAAAGTCGGCATCGTTGCGGAGAGTAAGCAAGCAGGAGCTTTCTTGGGTCCTTGCCTTCATATCTTGCTCGGTTAAGATAGTCCGCATCTTGCCTGAATCCGGGATGCCCACACCACCGCCACTCTTGGCTCTGCATGATGTCACCGTGGTGCGTGGGGAGTCCCCAGACCGGGCAGCGCTCGACGGCGTCTCTCTTCGAATCGGAGCTGGTGAGCACGTTTGCATCCTCGGCCCTAATGGCTGTGGCAAATCCACCTTGATCAAGACGATTACGCGCGAGTGCTATCCCGTGGCGCGCGAAGGCTCTTCGATTTCCATTTTGGGGCGTGAGCGCTGGAACATCTTCGAGTTGCGTTCACTCTTGGGGATCGTCTCACCGGATCTCCTGGCATCCTGCACCACGGACGCCACGGGGCGCGACATCGTTCTCTCCGGATTCTTTAGCAGCACGCGGATTTTTCCGCATCACCATCCCGACCCGGAGCACTTGTCGCGCGCAGAGGCGACACTCGCGCGTTTAGGGATTGCGCATCTGGCCCATCGCGCTGTTTCGCAGATGTCTTCCGGAGAAGCCAAACGGACGCTGATTGCCCGGGCGCTGGTGCACGATCCGCAAACGCTGCTGTTCGATGAGCCCAGCAACGCGCTGGACATCGCGGCGCAATTCCAGCTGAGAGATACGATGCGAAAGCTGGCGCAGAGCGGGCTCGGCATTCTGCTGGTCACCCACCACGTCGCTGAAATCATTCCGGAAATCAAACGCGTGGTGCTGCTGCGAGAGGGCCGCATTCTGGCCGACGGCGCGAAACAGGAAATTCTCACGGCGGGGCATTTATCTTCGCTCTTTGGCGTGCCCGTACGCCTCGTGCAACACGACGGCTATTTTCATCTGTACTAGGCTAAGGAAGATTCCGCGGCTGGCGCTTTGCCGAGTTTGCGCGCGCACCAGCGCCACAGTCCGTGCACGCCTATCGTTGCAAGAAGGAGGATTACCGGATCGATGGGATGGCGGTAGCGTAGCGAGGTGTGCGTCACATAGTAGAGCAGAGGAAAGATCGCGGGAATTGTCACGACTGGTAATGCGTACGCGTTTTTCGTGGCAAGCAGAAAGAAGACGCCGAGAAACGCGCAAAGGGGCGCCACGTCATTACATAGAAGGATTAGCCGGAGCCAGAGCGAATCCGCTTGGCGAAGTGCAGCCAACGGGGTTGACGTACCCGTCCAAAAGTCCACAAATCGCTGGGCGATGAGCCATGCTTCGATTCGAGGATGCTCCACAATAAATGCTACAGCTTTTCTTTTTTCTTCTTCCATGAAGGCTGTCTCGCCCATGTGCAGGTAGCGCAGGATTTCGCGGTCTTGCGTGACCGCGCCGGGCCGAGATTTGTGCTGGTCGTCGTAGTTTTCGTTATTGCCGATGTATAGTTCGAAGGCGAAATTCGAACGCAACGGGACCAATTTGTGGAATTGAACGTAGTTGCGGATAGTCCAGGGCACACAGCAGAGAAGCACGAGGCCTGCAGCCAATGCGGGCTGGGCTAGCCACGTTGCTGAGCCGTCTCGATCGCGAATATGGTATGCGGCCCAAGCCAGCAGCACCGGTAAGAGCAGAACCACGGCCGGATTGGTGAGTAGCGCGAAGCCCCACAAGAGGCCATAGAGACACCAGTCGCGAAGTCGGCGGGATTCCGCCAGTGTCAGCGTGGCCCACAGCAGGGTTGCCACCAAGAGCGCCGACAAAGACGTATCCCAGATCCATTCGAACGGAATGATGATGGCGTTGGGGAAGAGAGCCCACAGCCATGCGGTAGCGCCGCCTACCCCAAGACCAGCGATGCGCTTGCCTGCATAGAAAATTGGCACGCATGCGCCTGCGGAAAAAAGAATATTGAGAGAAAGCGCAGCGAGAAAAGAATGGAGCGAGTAGATGCCAAACAATTTAAAAATGCCCGCAAGAAGATAAGGATAGACAGGGGCGAGCCAAGCCGTTGGGCCGGTGTCTCTTTGAAATGGCGAAGAGAATCCCTTTCCACTGGCAATGGAGTACGCGATATGGCCCGTTTCCGTCTGAAAAGGCACGATACTCAGAACTTGCGGGGAGAACTGCCGCACCTCATGCCACGCGAACGTCAACCGCGCCACCAACGCAACCAATACAATCAACAGTAGAGAAGTCGCAGCTTTGCGCACGGCGTTTTTCATAAACTAGCGATTCCCTGGAGCACTCGAAGGCCTCTCTTTCTCTACGACGAGCAGCGCTCTCTCGATGTTACGCCCATGGAGAGAGGAGATTCATTCTTCCGCGTCTAAGTCTTCAGCGTTTATTCATCGTGCTAGGATGGGGCCAGTTCGACATGAACTTGTTGACTCAGGATCTCCGCATCGCGCTTCGGGCGTTCGTCAGAAGTCCCGGCTTCACGCTGGTGGCCGTCTTGAGTTTGGCCATCGGCATTGGAGCGAATACCTCGATTTTCAGCGTCGCGAATGCACTCTTGCTGCGCCCCCTTCCTTATAAGGACGCCAGCCGGCTCGTAATTTTGTGGAACCGTTCGCCGGGCCTCGACATTTTGCAGGATTGGTTTTCCACCGCCCAGTATCTCGACATCAAGAACGGGCATCACGGTTTCGAGGAAGTCGCCATCGCTTCGGGCAGCAACGATACCCTTACCGGCGAAGGCGAACCGGAACGCGTGGGAACCGTGCGAGTTTCGTCGAATCTTCTTCCCATGCTCGGCGCGAAGGCCGCCGCCGGACGACTCTTTCTGCCGGATGAGGATGTGCCGGACCGTCCGGCCACGGCGATTTTGAGTGCTGGGATGTGGGCGCGGCGCTACGGCAGCGATCCGCGCATGCTAGGGAAATCCATCACCATCAATGGGAAAGCCTATGAGGTAGTTGGGATACTGCCGAAAAGTTTTTCTCTGCCGCATGAAGTCTTGCCGACACTTTACGGACCGGATCAGCCCGACGTCTTTCTGCCATTTCCGCTGGGGCCGAAGGCCGCGGGAGTTCGCACGCACGAAGACTACAACATTGTGGGGAAGTTGAAGCCGGGAGTAACGCAAGTGCAGGCGCAAGCAGAAATGGACACGCTCACCGCGCGACTGCGTCGCGATTATCCGGAATCGTATCCGCCGAATGGCGGGCTGACGTTTGGAATTGTGCCGCTGCTGGAGCAGGTTGTGGGCGACGTGCGGAGCGCGTTGCTGGTGCTGCTGAGCGCGGTGGGATTTGTGCTGCTGATCGCGTGCGCGAATGTAGCCAATCTGTTGCTTTCGCGCGCGGTTGCGCGGCAGCAGGAAATCGCCGTGCGCGCGGCTCTCGGGGCAAGCCGTGGACGCATCATTCGCCAACTGCTCACGGAGAGCGTGCTGCTGAGCCTGATGGGAGGCGTGTTGGGCGTGATTTTGTGCCTGTCAAGCATGAAACTCATCCACGCTCTGGGCACAAAGAGCATTCCACGGCTGGCGGATGTAGGCATTGACGGGCGCGTGCTGCTCTTCACGCTGCTGCTTTCCATTTTTTCGGGAATTCTTTTCGGGCTTGCGCCAGCGCTGCGCGTTTCGCGGATCGATCTGAACACCACGCTTAAGGATGCGAACCGAGGCTCATCGGGAGCGAGCGCCGTGTGGGGGCGCGGCAACAACATGAGGCGCCTGCTGGTGGTTTCGGAACTCGCCTTATCTGTGGTGCTTCTGATTGCTGCAGGCCTATTGATCCGTAGTTTCGCGCGATTGCAGAACGTCGCGCCAGGCTTCAATCCGAGAAATGTGCTGACGTTCGAACTGGCGCTCAACGGCCACAGATACAGTGACAAGCAGACCATCGAGAATACCTACCGGCAGCTCTGGACCGCGCTCGAACAAATTCCCGGAGCCGTGGCCGCAGGAGGCATCACAGCCCTGCCGCTCAGCCAGGCATTTGCATGGACGCCGATCACCATCGAGGGAAGAACACCTCTCCCAGGCGAGAAGTTTCTGAATGCTGACGCGCGCGTCGTTGGCGGGCGGTATTTTCAGGCGATGGAAATTCCGCTGCGCAGCGGGCGTTTTTTCGACGCAGAAGACATCGGTGGAAAAACGCCGGTCGTGATGATCGACGAATTCATGGCCCAGCAGCTTTGGCCCGGGCAAGACGCTGTCGGCAAGCGCATTCACATGGTGGAATCCGAGGAGCCGTGGCTGACCGTTGTGGGCGTCGTTGGGCGCGTGAAGCACGAATCGCTGGATTCCGATCCTCGTATCGCTTTTTATCTTGCGCAAACGCAGTATCCCACTCGCGCCTTGACACTGGTCGTGCGCAGTCAGGGTGAACCGTCCGCGCTTTCGCCGGCCATCAAGCGGGAACTGCGCGGCATCGATCCGGACCTCCCCATGTATTCCGTGCGGACGATGGACGAACGCGTTGCCGAATCGCTGGCTCGGCGCAGATTTTCGATGCTTTTATTGGGGCTCTTCGCCGGAGCCGCTCTTGCTCTCGCAACCATCGGGGTTTACGGCGTGATGGCCTTTCTGGTTAACCAGGGAACGCGTGAAATCGGCATCCGCATGGCCCTGGGCGCTACGCGGCACGAAATCCTGAAGCTGGTGGTTTTCAAAGGGATGACGCTTGCCGTATCCGGTGTAGCCATCGGTTTGGCAGCGGCTTTGGTTTTCACGAGGCTGACGCGCAGCCTGCTCTTTGGGATCAATGCCGCCGACCCCGCGACCTTCGGCGCCATTTCACTCTTGCTGACGTTCGTTGCACTGCTCGCCATCTATATCCCTGCTAGACGCGCAGCACACATTGAACCAATCCTCTGCCTGCGCTCCGAATGAGCCGCGCCAAACACATGTTTCGCGGCCTGTTCCAGAAACTGAAAAATCAGCGAGAAGCAGCGAAGAACTCGTTTCTATTTGGTCGTTCGCGAGGCTGAGAGCGGGCGGGCATCCGGATGCTTCGACGTCCAGTCTTCCGGAGGAAACGCGACGCGCCAGAAAGTGGGGCGAGGCTCGGAAAATTCCAGCCCGATTTCGGCCTTGCCTCCGCGCACGGGACCAAGAAACACCACGTGGCACTCTTGTTCTTCCTGCGTGCGTTTGTGTTGCATCACCACTTTGCTGCCGCTGGTGACGCGGGCGTTCACCAGAATCAAGGCGCCGTGCGCGTTGATGGCCAGCGTCTCGGTTTCTTCCTCAAACGCATTGCCTTGCGAGTCCTTTCCGCGGACGCGGACGGCGACTTGCATCAGCACGCGCTGGCTGCGGCGACGCACCGCAGGAGTTCCAGTCGAATTCGGGGGTTGCGACATACCACCTCTCTCGGTCAACTATACCCGGCCCAACCAGATTGTCGAGCGGCAACGCCGGAATAGGTACTAAATCGTGATATTGCAAATTGTTTTTCTTGTGGGCCCATTTTGGTTTTGGATTAGGGCCGCCGTCAGCTCCGCTGGTCTATGGGAATGTACTGGCGCGTATCGTGACCGAGATAAATTTGGCGCGGCCGGGCAATTTTCTGCTCGGGGTCTAGCAGCATCTCTTGCCACTGGGCGATCCAGCCGGATGTGCGCGGAATCGCAAAGAGCACCGGGAACATCGAGATCGGGAAGCCCATAGACTGGTAAATCAGGCCGGTGTAGAAGTCCACATTGGGATAGAGCTTGCGTTTGATGAAGTAGTCGTCTTCTAGTGCGATGCGTTCGCACTCGAGAGCGATTTCCAACAGTGGATTTTTGCCCATCAATTCGAAAACTTCGTAAGCCACGCGCTTGATGATGCGGGCGCGCGGGTCGTAGTGCTTGTAAACGCGGTGGCCGAAGCCCATCAGCTTGGTTTCGCCGGCTTTCACGCGCTTGATAAATTCCGGCACTTTCTGGACCGAGCCGATCTCCAGCAACATGTGAAGTACTTCTTCGTTCGCGCCGCCATGCAACGGCCCATAGAGCGCGGCGATGGCCGCGGCCGTAGCCGAATAGGGGTCGACGTGCGAGCTGCCGACGCCGCGGATCGTATTAGTCGAGCAGTTCTGCTCGTGATCCGCGTGGAGGATAAAAAGAACATCGAGCGCGCGTTCGAGAGTGGGATTCGGGCGGTACTTTGTCTCCGTGGTGCGGAAAAGCATGTTCAGAAAATTCCCCGGATAGCTGAGCTCGTTGTCTGGGTAGACGAAGGGCATCCCCAAAGTATGCCGGTAAGAGAACGCCGCGATGGTGGGCATCTTGCCGACCAGGCGATAGGTCTGTTTGCGGCGCGATTCCGGATCAAAAATATCTTTCGCATCGTGATAGAAGGTCGAAAGCGCCGCGATTGTGGAGATCATCATCCCCATGGGGTGCGCATCGTAGTGAAATCCATCCAGGAATTTCTTGATGCTTTCGTGAATAAAGGTGTGATGCGTGACGTTGTACGTCCATTCCTTCAGTTGCGGCGCGGTCGGCAGTTCTCCGTGCAGCAGCAGAAAAGCCGTTTCAAGATAGGTGCTTTTTTCGGCCAGCTCTTCGATTGGATATCCGCGGTAACGCAGGATGCCGGCGTCGCCATCGATGAAAGTGATTTTGCTGATACAGGACGCCGTGTTGTTATACGCGGGGTCGTAACTCATCATGCCGAATTCGGTGGGGTCCACTTTGATCTGCCGGAGGTCCATGGCGCGGATGGAGCCGTGTGTTATGGGGATTTCGTAGGACTTGCCGGTGCGGTTGTCCGTCACCGTGAGCGTTTCGCGGGACGCGGCGGCACTTTCGGGCTTTTTCGTTTGCGTTGCAGACGGAGCGGAATCCATTAGGCGATCCTCGGAAACAGAGACGACGAATGGCTGTGACCGAACAAGTCTATACCAAAGGGGGGCCGCCGGGAATGGGACGGAAGTACCTCTAAATCCATGCAGATGCTGGCGTTGTGCGAAGCGAGAGTTAGTGCCCGGCCGAGGGAGGACCAGGGGCCACATGTGCCTCTTGACAATAGTCGTTATAACGAGTATTATGCCTCTGTCAAACCGAGGAGGTGGACCATGATCGACATCCGCAAAAGCCGGGAACGCGGCCATTTCAACCACGGCTGGCTGGATACTTACTTCACGTTTTCGTTTGCCGACTATTACGACCCCAAACATGTGCAGTTCCGCACGCTGCGCGTCTTGAATGATGACCGCGTCGCGCCGGGCGAGGGCTTTCCAACCCACCCGCACCGCGACATGGAGATCTTCACTTATGTGCTCGATGGCGCGCTGGAACACCGCGACAGCATGGGCACCGGTTCCGTGATACGTCCCGGCGATGTGCAGTACATGAGCGCAGGCTCAGGTGTGACGCACAGCGAATTCAACGCGTCCAAGACCGAGCCCGTGCATCTACTGCAAATCTGGATGTTCCCTGAAGAGAAGGGCCTGAAGCCGGTCTACGGCCAAAAGAACTTCAGCGAAGAAGAAAAGCGCGGCAAGCTGCGGCTAGTTGCGTCTCCGGATGGACGCGATGGCTCCGTAAAAATTCGGCAGGACAACGAACTGTACGCGACATTGCTGAGCAAAGGCGAAGCAGTAAAGCACGAGCTAAGGCCGGAGCGGCATGCATACGTGCAAGTTGCACGTGGCAGCGTGAAGCTGAACGGCACCAAGCTGGAAGAGGGCGACGGCGCAGCCATCTCGAAAGAAAAATCCGTCGAACTGGCCGGCGTCGACAACGCCGAAGTTCTGCTCTTCGACCTCGCTTAAGAACAGTCGTTAAAGAGCAAAGCGCAGGAACCGCTCGCGAGAGCAGCTCCTGCCCCTTTTTATTGCACCACGAATTATTCGTATCTCAGCGCCACGATGGGATCCACCTTTGTGGCCCGACGAGCTGGTATGTAACAAGCCGCCAGCCCGACAAACGCCAGAAGTAGCGTCACAGCCGTAAACGTGAGCGGATCCGTCGCGCTGACTCCGTACAGTAACGTCGCCATAAGCCGTGTGACGATAAGCCCAGCCACAATTCCGAGACCGATGCCAAGAAGCGTCAAACGAGTTCCTTCGCCAAGAACGAGACGGAATACGTCTCGACGATTTGCCCCAAGCGCCATGCGGATGCCGAATTCTTGAGTTCGCTGTGTCACGCTATAGGCAATCACGCCATAAATTCCAACGCATGCGAGGATGAGCGCAAGAGCTGCGAATACACCGAGCACGAGCATCGTGAATCGCGAACGCGAAAGCGTGCCCGCGAGGAGCTGATCCATAGTGGAAACGGCGGCCATCGGTTGCTCAGGGTCCATTTGCTGCAGCTCGTTTCGCACTGCCGAGACCAGGGCGAGTGGCTCGTTTGCGGTTCGAACAACAATCGTCATTTCTGACATGACCAGCTCAGGATGCGGCCAATAAACCGTCGGTTCAGCGGGCGTATCCAGTCCCATTTGGCGGACGTCGCCAACCACGCCAATAATTTCCGACGGCGTGTTCTTGCTCTCCTCGAGGCTCTTCATGTAGATGACGGCCTTTTGGCCGAGAGGATTCACGCCTTTTAGGTATTGATCCGCAAACGCCTGATTGATGATGACCACGTGCCGCTCTTCAGTCAGCTCCTGTTCATTGAACGTTCGGCCTGCGCGCAACGGAATCTGCATGGTGGGGAAATAGTCCGGCCCGACAACGCGCACTGCGGCCTCGGGCAGATCCATCAGCGAGCGCTTCGGCTGACTTAGAATGTGAACACCGGTTACCGAACCAAGCCCTGAGAAAGGAGGAAAGCTGTTCATGCTGACGGAGCGCACGCCGGGAAGCGCGGAAATTCTGGCAAGGAGCTGCCGGAAGAAAGCCAAGCCCTCCGCGTCCTTCCCGTATTTCGAAGAAGGAAGCGACACCTTGAAGGTGAGCAGATGACTTGCATCAAAACCCGGGTCAACGCCAACGAGCCGAATGAAGCTGCGAATCAGAAGCCCGGAACCAGCAAGCAAAACCAGTGCAAGACACATTTGCGCGACCACAAAGGCACTGCGCGCAAATTGCCTCCGTTTCCCGGCGGACGTACCACGGCCGCCTTCCTTGAGCGTTTCGGAAATACCCGAATGTGCGGAGATATACGAAGGCAGAAAACCGAACAGCAACCCGGCGAGCAGAGTAGCGCCGGAGGCGAAGGCCAAAACGCGCCAATCAATCGGGACAGAACGCAAATCGAGAAGATTTCCCGGGCTCGCGGCAAGCAGAAGGTTTGTACCCCCCACCGCTAGCGCCACGCCGATTGCCCCTCCGATCAGCGCGAGCAAAACGCTCTCCGTTAGTAGCTGGCGCGCGATGCGCCACGGGCTCGCCCCGATGGCCGACCGCACAGCAAACTCTCTTTCGCGCGTAGCCGCACGCGCCAGCAACAGACTCGACACGTTCGCGCAAGAAATCAGCAGCACGAATGCCACCGCTCCGAACAAGATCAATAGCGCAGGCCGCAGATCGCCGGAAATCTGATCGCGCACCGGCACGACGTTGGCTCCCCAGTAGCCATTGAAATCGGGATATTCCTCGGCGATGCGCGCCGCGATCGTGTTCATCTCCGATTTCGCTTGCGAAACGGTTGCTCCCGGTTTTAGGCGGGCCACGACGCTCAGGAAGCGGCCGACCTCCTTGCGGTCGCTGAACGAAGCAGGAAATACAAAAGGACTCCACATCTGCGGTTTTGCGCCGGTGAACGAGCCGTCCTTGATGAACCAGCTGAAGTTCTCCGGGGCCACACCGACAATAGTTTGCGCGTGACCGTTTAACAGGAGGGTTTTTCCGATGACCGCGGCGTCGCCCGCAAATCGTTCCTTCCAGAAGCCGAAGCTAAGCACAACCACGTTGTCGTGGCCCGCCTTGCCATTTTCTGCCGTAAAACCAGGACCCAGGATCGGAGTCACCCCCAACACGGAAAAGAAGTTCGCGGAAACATCCTGTAAAACAACCTCCTGCGGAAGTCCGTTCCCCGTGAGATTGGCATGTTGATCGAAAATCGCCGCCATCTCGGCGAACACACTATTCCGGCTCTGCCAGTCCAGAAAGTCTGGCGGAGACACAGTGTTGTGCGGGTTCGGATGCTGCGAATCATTCTCCCAAAGCATCACTAACCCCGCCGGATCGCGGTACGGCAACGGGCGCAGTAGGGCGGAATCAATCACCGAAAAAATAGCGGTATTCGCGCCGATGCCGAGAGTGAGGGTAAGAATGGCGACGGCAGTAAACCCGGGGTTGCTGCGCAGTATACGCAGAGCGTAGCGCACGTCCTGAAGTAGAGTTTCGACAACGCCAACGCCTCGCGCATCACGGCAATCTTCCTTGAGTTGTTCGTGTCCACCGAATTCCAGACGGGCGCGCCGGACCGCTTCTTCGCGCGGCACGCCAGAAGCAACATATTTCTCTACTTGCCTGTCAAAGTGCGAATGAAGTTCCTCGTCCATCTCAGCCTCCATAGCCCCGCGTCGAAACAACGCACGTAGACGAAAAGACAAATCGCTGAACATGACGAACGGACTCCTGGCGCGTTACAAAAACTTACAAGATGCCGCCGGACTACTCGTACCGCAAAGCAACCATCGGATCGACGCGCATGGCGCGCCGCGCGGGAACGTACCCGGCGACCATGGCGACGGCGGAAAGCACGCCAATCGCGGCGATAAACGTGAAAGTGTCATGAGGCGCAAGCCCAAACAACATTTTTGCAGCACGCCGACGGTTGCTAAGGCGAGGCAGGCTCCCGACGCGAGGCCACCAGCAAGAACAATGATCACGTCGCGCATCACCAGCCTAAGTATGGAATCCCGCGGCGCACCCAGCGCCATGCGAATCCCAAATTCGCGCTGGCGCTGCGCCACCAGATAACTCAGAGCGCCGTAAAGGCCGATCATCGCCAGTAGCAAAGCCAAAGCGCCAAAAAAAGTGGAAAGTGTCGCTAGCAGTCTTTCCTGCACCAGAGAATCATCCACTTGCTCGGCGAGAGTGTGAAACTCGAGCGGAATCGCTCTGCTCACCCCAGCAACGGTTTCCTGCACCGGCGAAAGAAACGCCGAAGGCTGCGTCGCTGTCCGCAGCTCGAATGCTTGCTCTTCCGCATTCTCCGCGAGTTGCGTAATTGGGAAGTACGCGATGGCGTGCGCTTCCTCCCGCAACGACTCGTATTTTGTATCTTTGACGATTCCCACGATCTGAATTGGTGCACCGGTCTTTCCTACACCTGTATCTATGCGGAAATACTTTCCGAGCGCTTCACCCTTCTCGAAAAACTTCGTGGCAAGTGTTTCGTTGACGATAGCTACCTTCTGGGCGCTCGTTGCGTCGCCGCTGTTGAAGGCACGGCCAGTTAGGAGCGGAGTCCTCAATGTCTCAAAAAATCGCGGCGACACGTAGTTAAAGTAAGTCAGCGCGTTGTCTCCTGTCGGTGCATTCGGCGCATCCACGACGAGCACGCTGTTCCAGACGTAGCTACTCACCGGCGTCATCACGGACCGGCTCGCGGAGACCACTCCCGGCAGCGCGCGAAGCCTCGTTTCGATTTCTTCAAACATTGCCGGCTCCTGTTCTTGTGCCACCTTCGCGTTGTGCAGATCGGCATGCACAATAAGCACATTATTCCGGTCGAATCCCGCGTCCAGCGTCGCCAGCTTGACGAGGCTTCGCAGAAACAACCCGCTCGCCACCAACAATAGAAGCGAAAGAGCGACTTGCGAGGCCACAATCCATTTTCCAGGCCGGAGCTTTACGTGAGTCTCGTTGTCAAACGCCTCGCTGCCTTTCATGGCCGACGTCAGTGAAACCCGCGTGGAACGAAACGCCGGCAAGACTCCGAACAGCAGGCCCGTGAAAACGGCTGCGGCCCCCGTAAAGCCCAGCACGCGCCAGTCCGGAGACAAATCGAGAAATACTTGATCCCGCTGCGTGGAAATGAACCGCACCAGAAGAGAGCTTCCCCAGCGCGCGAAGAAAACTCCGAGAACGGCGCCCGCTGTCGAAAGCAGCACGCATTCCGTCAACAATTGCCGGATGAGCCGCGCGCGAGAAGCCCCCAGCGCCCGTCGAACCGCAATCTCCCTATGCCGCGCTGCGGCCCGCGCCAGCATCAGGCTCGCGATGTTTGCGCACGCAATCAACAAGACGAGTCCAACCACGCCCATAAGGACGTTCAGCGGCCGCGTGAATTGCCGCCGAAGATAGGACGTCCCGGTCGCCGCGGGAATCGTCGCCAGGGTTCGCTTCAGAAAATCCTGCTGGCCCTTCTGATCCCAGCTGTGTGGCAATGCGGCGGCAAAAACGTCCGGTGAAAGCACTCCCAGCCGCGCTTTCACCTGGTCGGGACTAACCCCCGGCTTCCGCCGCCCCATCACGCTCAGCCACCACCACGAACGTTTGTCCAGCCGCGTGTCCTTGCCCTCGAATATGGCCACGGAGCAGATCGGGATCGCAACTTCATATTTGCTTCCTACATCCACGCCATAAAATCCCGGTGCGCTCACTCCGATAATCTGAAAATAGTGATTGTCCAGGGACAGCGCGCTTCCGACGGCGCTCTCTGCTCCGCCGAAGCGGCCTTGCCAGAAGTTGTAGCTTATGACCGCCACACCGGGACAGCCGCGCTTGTCATCCTCGGTGCCTGTGAGACGGCCGGCTGCGGGACGCACTCCCAACGTGGAGAAGAATTCGCCACTTGTGTAAATTCCATCTGCGTTGTGCACTGCCCCGCCCTGCGATAAGTCGAACTGCGTTTCGCCCCACGCGAAAATGCCTGAGAAAATGTCTTGGCGGTTTCGCACTTCCTCCCAAAGCGGGTTAGTGAAGCTCGGACTTCCTTCCGGGTTTGACGAATAGTGCGAGCCTAGGATCCGCACTTGCATTAACTCTTCCGGCTTCGCCACCGGCAGCATTCGCAGCATCACCGTATCGATCAAGCTGAAGATGGCGGTGTTTGCTCCGATACCGAGCGCTAGCGAGAGGATCGCGACGCACGAGATGACCGGTGTGCGCGCCAGAATGCGCAGCCCGTAGCGAATATCTTGAAACAGCGTCTCGATGAGATTCACACCGCGAGCGTCGCGTATTTCTTCCCTGAGCTGTTCGTGTCCGCCGACCTCGATACGCGCGCGACGCGTTGCTTGCTCGCGCGTCATGCCAGACTTGAGGTGCTTCTCAACTTGTTGATCGAAATGGAAGCGCAGCTCCGCGTCCGCTTCCGATTCCACGGAATCGCGGCGGAACAGGGAACGAAGGCGGAAGAACAGATCGTTGAACACGGAGCCTCCTTACGCCGTCTCCAGAATCTGGGCGACGGCAGCCGCCAGTTTTTTCCAGGAGTCTTTTTCAAGCTCGAGCTGTTTGCGGCCGGTTTTCGTGAGTTCGTAGTATTTCGCTCGCCGGTTGTTCTCTGACGTGCCCCACTTCGCTTTGATCCAGCCGCGGCGCTCGAGCCGGTGAAGCGCCGGATAGAGCGAACCCTGCTGAATCAGCAGTACATCGCTCGAGATCTGGTGGATGCGCTCGGAAATCGCCCAGCCGTGCTGCGGTTCGAGCGCCAGCGTGCGAAGGATGAGCAGGTCCAGCGTCCCCTGTGGGAGCTCAATTCTCTTTTGCGCCATCAGCGGGTTCCCCCCTGTTACTTCGTCAAGAGACGATACGCCCTCTCTTGTCGAAGCGCAAGGGGAAAGAGTATTTGCAAGGAAAGGGAAAGGCCCCTGTGGGGCGGGGCTTGTTTATCCTGGAAAGGCCCCGCCGACTCTACCTAACCCCGCGTCCGCTGGAACTCGTGCATGAAGCACGTGAGGGCTTCGACGGCGCCCAACGTCACGGCGTTGTAAAGCGATACCCGCATCCCACCGACCGATCGGTGCCCCGGTGTCCCAACGAGGCCCGCCTCCGCGGCTTCCACGGCGAATTGCTTTTCGATGTCTTCATTCCCGCCAGCAACGCGAAAAACCACGTTCATTTTCGAGCGCGAGGAATTTTCCACTGGGCAACGATAAAACCCATTGCTCGCTTCAAGCGTGTCGTAGAGTAGCTTCGCCTTCGTGTTGTTCCGCTTCTCGATCGCGGTGATGCCGCCTTCGGCATCGATCCACTCCATCACCAGGCCCACGATGTACACCGCGAACGTCGGCGGCGTGTGATATAGCGACTTCTCCTTGATGTGCGTGCGGTATTGCAGAAGCGTCGGCAGGTTTTTGTCCGCGCGCTCGGCAAGGTCCTTGCGTACAATCACGACCGTAACGCCGCTTGGCCCTAGATTTTTCTGCGCTCCGGCGAAGATTAGTCCGAACTTCTTTACGTCGACGGGCCGTGAAGCGATATCCGAAGACATGTCCGCAACAAGCGGCACGCCGCCTGTGACAGGCATCTCCGTCCACTGTGTGCCCTCAATCGTGTTGTTCGTGCACATGTGCACGTACGAAGCATCCGCCGAATACTTGATTTCATCTTTCCGTGGCAACCGCGCGAATTTGTCCGCTTCAGTCGATGCCGCGACGTTATGCAGAATCCCTTTTTTCATTTCCCCGAGCGCCTTCGCCGTCCAAGTCCCGGTGTGAATCAAGTCGACCGGCTTCCCCGGCAAACAAAGGTTCATCGGCGCCATCGTGAATTGCATGCTCCCGCCGCCCTGCAAAAAAAGCACCGCGTAGTCATCGGGAATCGCGAGGTGCTTGCGCAAACCCGCTTCCGCCGCCGCATTAATGCTCTCGAATTCCGGCGAGCGATGGCTCATTTCCATCACGGACATTCCGCTGCCGCGCCAATCAAGCAGTTCTTCCCGGATGCGCTGAAGCACAGGAAGCGGCAAAGCCCCCGGCCCCGCATTGAAATTGTGTACGCGCTTCACGGCGCGCTCTGAGGCTGTGGAAGTACTCACGGTGGATGTTTCCTCTCTCTTGAATATGGCGCAACCGCAAGGCTGGGGCGGGCGCTGTTTATATGGCTCTTCAGAATAACAGAATCTCGCGAGCGGTCAGAAATGCGATTCCGCACACAATTGGAATCGACTAGGCAACCTCGGCAATCGCGAACTCCACGCGCCTCCGCATCGGGTCGATTCGCTCTGCTCGCACGCGCACGCGATCGCCCAGATGCCAGGCACGCTCTTTGGGTGCCGCGCCGCGCCCACGACGCGACCCGGGGGTGCCGCGCCGGCCTTCACCTCCGGACAGCGCGACCAAAGCATGATCATGTTCGCGAAATACGACACGCGCCCCCGCCGCATCTTCGAGCGCGTTGATTGGCAGCAATCCCTCCACGAAAACTTCAAACAGCTCGACAAAGCATCCAAACTTCTGCACCGAAATAATCAGCGCCTCGTATTCCTCGCCAAGATGAGCTTCCATGAATTGCGCCGTCTTCCAATCCATCAACTCTCGTTCAGCCCCATTGGCGCGGCGCTCCGCTTCCGAAGTTTCCGAAGCAATCTCTTCAAGCTGTGTTTGCGAATAAAGGGTCGCCTCCGCACCGCGCGCCGAATGACTTGCAGTGGGCGCAGCAGCGTGCGGATGCTCCAAAGCCCACTTCAAAATGCGATGAACGATCAGGTCGGGATACCGCCGAATCGGTGAAGTGAAATGCGTGTACTCGTCAAACCCCAGCGCAAAATGCCCAAGCGGCTCCGCAGCGTAGCGCGCCTGCTTCAGCGAGCGCAGCATCAAGTAAGAAACAATGCGCTCCTCGGGCTTCCCCGCCAATTTCCTCAGCAATCGCTGATAATGCTGCGGTGTAATCTTCAGCTCCGTGGAGCCAGGCAGCGCCACTTTCATTCCACGCTCGCGCCCATGCCCATAAGAATCCGGCCGCCCCGCCTTTGCCGGCGCAGGCACACGCCCGTGCCGCACGGCCACCTCCCGCTGGTGCAAATCCGCGACGCCGAGCGAATAACCAAACGCTCGCGCCAGCTCTTCGAACTCCAGCACTTTGCGCGCATCCGGCTTTTCATGCACGCGATGCAAGGACGCGATTCCGCGCTTCAGCAAATACCCGTCCACCGCGCGGTTTGCCGCCAACATGAACTCTTCAATCAACCGGTGCGCGATATTCCGCTCGCTACGCACAATATTGGTCATGCGTTGTTGCTCGTCAAATTCAATCACCGGCTCGGGCAAATCGAAATCGATCGAGCCATGTTCGTTGCGCCGTTTGTTGAGCAGCAACGCCAGCTCTTTCATGCTGCGAAAATGCTCAGCCAAGCCTGCATAGCGCACGATGGCGTCCCTGTCGCCCTCGATCACTTTATTCACGTCGGTGTACGTCATCCGCTCAGCCGAGCGAATCACGCCAGAAGTCATTCGCGAGCTCTGCATGTTTCCCGCACCGTCGAACTCCATCAGCGCGCTCATCACCAGCCGTTCCTCGCGCGGCTTTAGCGAACACATCCCATTCGAAAGCGCCTCCGGCAGCATCGGCACAGCGCGGTCCGGAAAGTACACCGATGTCCCGCGCAGCCTCGCTTCCTGATCCAGCGCTGTCCCCGTTCTAACGTAATGCGCCACGTCGGCGATATGCACCTGAAGACTCCAGCCGCCATCCGGCCTGCGTTCCACGTAAACCGCATCATCAAAGTCGCGCGCCGTCTCTCCGTCGATCGTCACAATGGGCAGGTGACGAAAATCCTCCCGCCCTTCGCGCTCGGCTTCGCTCACGGGCGCAGCGCGAAGCTCCGCTTCCTCCAAAACAGCGTGAGAAAATTCGTGCGGCAAATGATGCTTGCGAATGATGATCTCGATGTCCACGCCGAGATCGCCCGGCCGCCCCAGAATTTCTATCACGCGGCCCGTTGCCGCCGCTCCGCTGCGCGGATAACGCAGCAGCTCCACGTTCACTACTGTGCCATCCAGCTCAGGCAGTTGCGGCAACCGCCGCCCGCGTGCGCCACCGTCTTTCGCATCGGCCCCCAGGCCTAATTTCTCTCGCAGCGCCGGAGTCAGCTCATCTCCAGGAGGAATCTCGATTTCGTGCTGGATCCGGTTGTCATACGGCAAAACGACATTCCCCCGCGGCCCATATCGAAACAGTCCCACGACCGAGGGATGCGCCCGCCCCAGCACCCGCACGATCCGCCCTTCCGCGCGTTGCCCGCCGTGCGAGCTCCCGCCGCGAAACTCGCTCACGCGTTGCAGCTTCGCCACCACGCGGTCGCCGTGCATCGCATCTCCGATAGCGTCGCGCGGAATAAACACGTCGCCATCCAGCTGTGGCATCGGCACATCCGCCACCACAAATCCGTAGCCGTCGTGATGCAGCACGAGCCGTCCTCGCACCTCATCCCGCGCCAGCGAATGCGTTTCCGCCGGCCGCTGAACGCCGCCCGCTGAACCTGGCCTCGTGGAACTCTGTCTCCCGGAATCGCTTCCCACAGATCCAGGATCCATGGCCCCTTGCCCCGTCGAACGACCGGTCTTGCCCCCCGATTCGGCCTCGCTTTTTCGCCCCGCAAGCCGGTAGCGTCCCCCCGGCAATTCCTCAATCGCTCCCCGCTTCTTCAATTTAGCCAGCATATTGAACAAGGGTTTCCGGGCAGCCTTCCCGATGTGCAGCGTCGCCGCAATTTCGTTTGCCGACACCGGCTCTCTCGTAACTTGCAGAAAACGAAGTATGTTATCTAGGCTGAGCTGAGTTGGGCGGGTCATAGGTCGGTTGCACCAGCTCCCCGGTGCGAACTTCCACAGGGATTTTGTCACTTTTTTGCATTTTTTCAGGAACTTTTTTCGTTCTGCCGGGATTAAATAGGTAGGCCAACACACGACCGGCTAGCCGCCCTCCGTCAGGCTAGTCGGACATCCCCGAAAGGGGACATGAGGAGGCGGGACGACCTGGCCCGCCTCCTCTTTTTATTCCTGCGGATCTTTCTTGCCGAGAGGGTCGACCACACTTATTACGTACGCTCAAACACCGCCTGTACCACACCGCAGCGGTGCTCTTCCAGGTTCCTGCGAAGGTTCGCGGCCATCTGGGAAAACTCTTGACCGAGCAGAAGGTGTAGTCCCAATCGAGGGACATCCGCAGGATCGCGCTTCGCCGGCACTTTCGAAAGCCAATCGGCCGCAGCTTCCGAAACATCATTCCAAACGAGCAGGGAAAATCCGGAGCGAACTATGGCTTCCCGCGTTTCCTCGAGAGTGAGCAGATGGCTCAAGGAGGCACTTCGCGCCCACGGCACGGGAAATAAGATTGATCCTCCAGTGGATTGCACGACATCGTGCACTGCAAAGCGGCCGCCAACCTTTACGACTCGGGCGATCTCCGCATAAAAGTCCGCCTTCTCCGCAATATTCATAGACGCGTGTTGTGTCCATGCGGCGTCAAACGTCTGGTCCGCAAAACGCAAATGCAGCGCATCCCCGTGACGGTAGTCAACCAGATGCTCCAGTCCCGTGCGTTCCGCCAACAGGGAGGCAATCCGGCAATAGCTTTCCGTAACGTCTATTCCGGTTACGCGGCACCCGTACGTCGCGGCAAGAAAACGAGATGGTCCCCCGAGTCCGGAGCCCACGTCCAGAACATGCATGCCGCTTGATAGGGAGCACAAACGAGCAAGGGCGTCGCTCGCGTCCAGCCCTCCCACGTGGAATTGATCCAGCGCAGCCAGGTCGCGAGACGATAGCGACTGCCCCTCCAACAGCCCCGCGCTGCGCAACTGTTCGACGATGCGCTGTTCGAGATCGTCGCCGCTCGCATAGTGGCGCGTTACTGCCTCGCGTGCTTCCATGGCGCCTCTCTATCGGAACTTTCGCGTCGTCATCAACGC
>Ga0210397_10000502_pt1 | contig 26161 bp, 28 predicted proteins | sample IncBWH2OmetaG_FD_160126 | JGI IMG/M metagenome (GOLD analysis project Ga0210397, IMG submission 160126) | Forest soil microbial communities from Barre Woods Harvard Forest LTER site, Petersham, Massachusetts, United States - Inc-BW-H-2-O ...
CGCCCGTCTATTTTGTCGTTGAGAACGAAATCAGTGACGTGCAGGGCTATCTCAAAGAATATGCTGCGCGCGCTCGTGATATGATTAAAGCCAATGGAGGCCGCTATCTGGCGGCAGGAGATGCGACAACATTTGTGGGCGAACCGCCTAAATCCAGGGTGGCCATATTCGTGTTCGACGACCTTCAGCAAATACAAACTTGGCTAAACTCTCCTGAGTACAAAGACATCAGGAAGGTGGGCGAGAAGTACGCCAAATTCCGCAACTACGCCGTTCCCGGGGTTCAACAGTAGAGCGGCCTTCAACCGTTGTAGCTCTTGAATCTTCCACGCACGTAGGCCTGGGAAACGGCTTGCATCAATTCGCAGACTTCCGTTTCCAGAAACTCGTTGGCGACAATCATCGCCTTGAGCGCGGCGCGTAAGTCGCCACCACAAGCCGCAATCGCTTGGTCCGTTGCCGCCTCAAGCCGATCGGCCTCGCCCTGTAGATTTGGCGCGGCGCTCTGCGACATGACCTGTTCCAAGTTGACTGCACGACAAATGTTCTCATTTTGTTCTCTTGGAGTCAAGCACCTCGCAGCGCCGATTTCCGCCGCCCAGGCGTGTCGAACCGGCGAGCGCTGACACTTATTATACTTGTTATACTTGGCGGTAGCTGATCCCGCCGATCATCAAAAATTTCCTTTAACGGCTAACCGGCGAGTAACCGCCGCGGCATTTGGCGTTGGTCGCGCAGGGCAGTGTTTATATCGGCCCCTCATCATACGGTCGGTGATGGAGGCGTAAATACGATGTCCATTTGGAAAGAGACGGCCGTTGCGGTGCCGACACTGGCTGCTTTGCTATTTGTTAGCCATGCCTATTTGGGCTCGGATGAAGTTCAATCGATGAGTGTTCCCAGGACCTGGTTGGGCGGCGTGACAATCCCAGCTGAGCGCTTTATCGCAAAGGAGTTGATTGCGGGTCGTGCGTCGAATGCCGACGAAGACTCTTCGTCGTTGGGGCAAAAGCCCGCGAGCGAGCTAACTCCGCAGGCGCGTATAAGAAGCGTCTTTGCTCAATTCGGCCCGAGTGGCGCTCGTTCCGCAACTTAGTTTGTTGCGCCCAGCTTTTCCGCATAGCGACAATGCAGGCTCCCAGAAACGCGAGATCACGCAAAGTCGCGGCGAGTTGAAGTTTCTAACAGGATAGTAAGGTCGTGAGACCGAAACAGAACGTCTTTCCCAAACGTAGCTTGTTTGGAAACGTCGAAAGGTGGGCTTCCCCAGCTCGAACGGAGGCCACCATGATCAAACTCAAAATTCTCAGTGCCGTTGTTATCCTTTCCACCGCAATCGCCGCACCGGTGTTTGCTCAGGACGCGGGCCCGTCCCGGCCGCACCGTGCCCCGGTCTACGATCAGTCGAACTTTGGCGGAGCGTATGATCGATCGAACGAGGCATTCGACGCACAGCCTCTGACAAATGAGGAGCGGCGGAACCTGGAGGACTTTGGTTTCAGCGGACGTGACCGGTCGATACCGGGCGGCGAAGACCCGACGCTCAATCCCTCCAGCTGACGTCTTAAGCTAACGTCCCAGGCTGACGTCTTAGGTTAACGTCTTACTTGGCGATGGCGGCACTGACCGGACTTTCTTCGGGCGGTGTTGCCGTCGACAATTGGCAGCTCCACTTCCCCGATCGGAGGAAACCACGCCGATACGATTGCTCCGTAACCCAAGGGGGCCCTCGTTTGGCGGACTCAGCCGTTGCCGACGATCTGCACAACGCGTATCGTCGCCGACGCCGGAAGGAACTCCCATGACTGATCGAGAAAAGGATTCTAATTGCCCTTCGCGAAAAGCCTTTGAAAACTTTTGAAATCATGAAGCGCGTGAACATAAGGCATCAGGACGACTGCCAATCGCTTCTATTGAAGATGCGCGACGACGGCGCGGTAAAGTTCGATATTCACAAGGGACATTGGCTCGCTTCGTGAGGATGGGCCACAGATGCCGCATGTCTGAGGCGTCCGGACGTGAGCAATATTATACAGCGGCGAATAGCCGTCTGTGCTAATCGAACCAAACATGGGCGTCCCAAGAGCGGGTCGTTTTCCGGACGACCCCGAAGCGACGCTCCGGTGTTGGGCCATTCTATTGAGCCGCACGTCGGGGGATGGCTGCGTTTGTGAACGTACCGAACGGCGAGCTATGACCGGCGACCAATCCAGACTTCTTAAAGCTGACGACCGCGTTTGCTGGAAAGCCAGTGCCACCGATCAGGGCGTCGTTGTCGGGACAGATTGGAGCGGCGTTACCGTTGCCTGGGACGATGGCGACACCAACACCATCCAGCACAACGATATGTCACAAATTGAGCGTGCGCTGATTAGGTTTGATGCTTGATCGAACAGCAGGGGTCCAATGATGATGAATAACTCAACTCAGGAATTTGAGCGCTTATTGGGCAAGGCGGCGCTCGCATTATGGTCTGGCTTCCCCCGTCACGTGCAGGAGAACCTTTTCGAAGCGGCGGTGCCCGGAGACGTTATAATTCGAAATCGCCTGGCTTCGTACTTGCACGACCATCATCCGAAAACGGCGCATCCCGCGAAGCCGGCGCAATCAGTCATAGACTGATAATGCTTACGCCTCAGGCGCCTCAAAAATTGGCGGCAACAAGATCATACGAACCCCTGCTTCCGCGAACATAGATCCTGGCCGCAGCGGCACATATCAAATCGCGATTGAGATCAAACGCGTTCAAACAGCTCAACTCGTCGCCGCGCGAATTTGGCTGAATTCGCCTCAACGCGTCTTCGCTTATAAAAAACGACGCTTCTATCGCGCTATCGTGCCCCCAAAATCGAACGGCGCGCCGCGTTTGGTCGTATGACCGACTATGATTTGGAAAATCAATCACGAGATTGATCACGTCGTCGCCGGTCCACGACGATTCTGACCGGGACCGGAACCAGCAAACCGTCATGGTTGATTGCGGACTGCAACGTTCGTCTTGCCGCAACGACGACTTGGCCAACCATCCGGCTCAGCAACTTGATGCGCTCGGCCCACTGCCGTTCAGTGCGACGATGGAAATTCGAGGGATTTATCGTGCTCACTAGGTCAACCTCACTGACACGTTCTCAGGCGTAGATCGTTGCTTTGTTACATAGGCAGTAATTTCGCCTTTGCGAGCGTGGCGAACTACAATCGCAGCAGTGCATCACTGCCCGCTTGTTCCAGCCGCTCCAACTCACGCTAGCTGGGTGGTCAATATTGCTCTCAAAGAAGCCGGCGTAACGCGGCGGACCTAACTGGCGCGTCTCATCTTTGATGCGGCCGATCGGGAACGAGGGTGACCTCATAGAGGCCGAGATCCTCCGGATTGGTTTTGACCTCGAAGCCCAATTCGCGGCACATCTTCAACATCACGGAATTTTCCCGGAGAATCTCGCCGGTTATTTGCGCCAAGCCCTCGGATTTTCCGTATTCGATGATCATTTGCATGAGCGCCCACCCCAGTCCACGGCCTTTCAGATTCGATCTCAGCAGGATCGCATACTCGCCGCTATTGCCCGTCGGACCGCGGTGAAGGCGGACAACACCCAGGATATCGCCGCTCGTTTCGTCGAACGCCACAAACGCCATCGCGCGCGCGTAATCGAGTTGGGTCAGCCGGGCAAGGAACGGATGGCTGAATTCCTTGATCGAATCAAAGAAACGAAGCCGCAGGTCTTCCTTGCTGACGTGTTGCAGCAGATCAAGAATCAGCGGCTCGTCGACGGAGCGAACCGGCCGGACGAAAACCTTCCAGCCGTCGCCGAGGACGAGATGCCTTTCCCATTGTGAGGGATAGAGCCGGGTTTCCGCTTCGGCCAAGGCGGGCGCCTCCGATGGTCGGCTGGATTTAGCGACAGCCGAAGTCCGATCCCTATAGTGTTTTCGAGATAGAAAACGCGTCCAAACAAAAGACTAGAGCCCGGTCCTGATTTAATCAGAACCGAATAGGCTCTAGGATTGCATCCGATCGGTCGCCTTCAGGTATGTTTTCGCATAAGCGACGAGTTGCGGATCGCTCGGATGGTCGACAGTCTCGATTCCCGCGATGACTTTAGCCAGAGCGGGATCATGCAGGCGAATATGATCGACCAATTCGGTTTTCGCATTCGCAGGTCCTGTAACAAGAACGGCGCCAGCGTCTGCAACCGATTCGGCCACGGCCTGAAGATAGTCGTGATCCGGGGAAGCGTGGCCGCTGCCGACCGAGTTTGCCTTGTGATGAATGTGCTGGGTGGGATTGTCGGGATGCACGACCAATCGTTGGACATCTGCCGAATTGAAATGAAACACGCGGGCTTCACGATGATCAATCCATATGACGGCATGATAGTGAGGCTTGCTCATAGATGTGTCCTTTATGACGCCACTCCACTAGCGGGGAATTGATGCATTCACTTCGTCGTCTCATGTCGGACCAGGTTGCACTCCATGATAAACTGAAACGCGCCATAGCCTTCGATATCGACGGCGTATCTTTGCTGGCCCTCCATGGTGGTGAAGACCGCGATAATAGTACCGTAGTGCGTTTTGTCCTTATCGACGACGTCACCGATAGCAAATTTTGGCATCAAACTTTTGTCTCATGAACAGGGCTTCAGGTCGCTTGGACCAACAGACCGTACGGTCTGCGCGACATCCGATTCGCGCAATCGGCGCGAAATGATTGATTGCCCCACGCACCGTTTATCCGAGGCCCTGTTTGGGGAGTAATGTCGTCGCGGCGGTGCGGACATTTGCGAATATGCAGGAGATGGGTGTTCGGGCTGCCAAGATCAAACGGATTCGTTGGCATAACTGAGCATCGTTTCGATCGCGTATTCCCAGGTGTCGTTGGTCGCGGCGCCCTGCGATTGCAGCTGGTCGACCAGTGTCCTCAGAGCGCCTGACGCATCGGCAAGCCGGGCTGTCTCGGGGAGGTCCGCCGGCATTGAATCCGCGAAGTCACGAAGCTTGGCCGTCGCCTCGGCAGCAGGAAGACCGCGTGCCCCGTGGAGCGTTTCCAAGGCCGCCGTCGCCAGTTGGTTTTGACTTATGCTCATGGATCGGTACCTATCGGTCTGCGATCTCAAAGAAACAAGTCACGAAGAGCAGCTATGTTCCGCACGTGCGGTGCTGCCCGGCTCCGCTTGGTGGGCGGCCTCTTTCACGCATGAGGCGGCTCGATCTGGTCCTTGGCTTCTTCCTCCAACAATTGCCTCTCCAGATCAGAGTGCTGATCTCGATGTCTCGTTAAGGCAAGGCCGGACTCGGCTATCCGCTGTCGATAACGTTCAAGCTTTCGTTCGTGGAGGTAGCGCTTCACCTTATCGGAGGAGGTCGTCAGTAGAGCCAGTACCGATGGCGCGGTTTCCGCCTGGCTCGTTTCGACAATTATCTGCTTTTTAATCGGCATGACCCTGCCCTCAAATCTTAGGCGCCAACTCAGATCGATCAAAGACGGGCGTTTTCCCACTTTTGCGAGGACCGGCACCGGCTTCTGTGGAGGGCGGTAATTTGGATTTCGTGCCCGCGTTCTTCGAGGCGGTCGACGCCGTTCGCGATCCGAAACGAGAAGCCCATCTCCGCGCGGAACGTCGTTCCAGGTGAACAGGAATTGCGCTCATTGGCCAAAGCTCCGCGTTCGTGGTCGCCCCGGTCTCGAGGCCTCAACACGCGCGATCACTTAAAGGTCCGCCAACGGACTACACACCTTCGGCATCGTCCTCGAACGACGCCAGAGAAAATGCTTAGACCCCGCGCTCACGCTTTCAGGAACGAATATCCTTGGGTCGAGTTGGCTTTGCACGACCGGATGCGAATGCCCCCATAGCATCCGATGAATGACGGCCCCAGTTGCCCCCGCGCTGGGGCCGTTGTTTTTGCAAAGCCCGTCGCCAGCTGCATTCACTTTCTAAGCCTCAGATGACTCCCGCCTATCAAGCGATTTTTCGCCGGCCGACAGCATGATGCAAAAGACCGCGCCGTGAGGTTCGTTCGGCGTTACCCATAGCCGGCCGCCATGGTTCTGGACGATCGACCGGCAGATCGACAACCCCATGCCCATGCCGCTGACCTTGGTGGTGTAGAACGCTTCAAACAGTCGCTCGGGATTGGCTTGAGGCAGACCCGGACCCGTATCGCTTACCGTGACGAGCACACTGCCCGGCTCGGCCTCGCCGGTACTGATGAGCAACACGCGCGATCGCTCGGCGACCTCGCTCATCGCCTCGATCGCGTTCATGACCAGGTTCAAGATCACCTGCTGCAATTGAACCCTGTCCCCCAAGATACGCGGCAGCCGCTCTGACAGCTGCATTTTCACGAAAACACCATGATCTAACGTTGCGGCACGGGTCAGTCCCATAATCTCCAAAATGGCTTCGTTGATTTCCAACTCGTCGTTCTGCGCTGTAGACTTTTTGGAGAAGTCACGAATCCGGCTCACGATCTCAGCGGCCCGCTTGCCGTCGCTGATAATATGGTCGATCGCTTGCCTGGCCTCTTCGAGGTTTGGCGGCTGACGGGCGAGCCAGCGCGCAGCGGTTCCGGCATTCATCAGCGCCGCACCGATGGGTTGGTTGACCTCGTGGGCAATGGAGGCCGTCAGCTGGCCCATTGTTGCGACGCGGTTGGCGTGCGCCAGCTCTGCCTCGGCGCGCTTTCGCTCCGTCAAATCGAGGGCGAAGGCGACGCCCTGGTGCCGTAGTTCGTCAAAGTTTGCCCCCGCCATAAGCACCGGCACGCGGCTGCCGTCTTTCCGAAAATACTCCTTCTCGTAAGGCCTGCAGGCTCCGGTGGCTGCCACCTCTGCCAAGGCCCGATCGTCGGCCCCGGTCCATTCGGGAGGTGTCAGGCCGGTCCAGCGCAGTCCGCCCGCAATGACATCGTCGCGGCTATATCCCACGATGCGAAGAAACGCGTCGTTGACCTCGATGAGGCGGCCGTCAAAATCGAAAATGCATATCCCGATGATATTGGAATCGACAAGGCGTCGGACCTTCGTCTCCCTTTCTCTGAGATCGCTATAGAGACGCGTGTTTTCCAGCGAGATCGCGGCTTGTGCGGCTAGCAGTTCCAAGACTGCAATCCGGGCCGGTGTGAATGCGTGAGAGGCCAAAGTGTTTTCGAGGAGGAGAATCCCGGTCAATTGCTGTTGCTTGATGAACGGCAGGCAGAGCATCGACTTCGATTGTTGGTCGCGCAGATAATCGTCTGCAGAGAACAGGTTCGGTTTGGAGGCATCATCCAAAATCACGCTCTCGTGCGTGCGGATGACATAGCGCACAAGAGATTCCGGACAGGTGATCCCGGTGATTGGCTCCCGGCGCATCGTGACTAGAATCTGATCGCCGGTCGTTCGCGCCTCCGCCTGGATCAAATATTCGTCCCCTGACGGCAGGATCAAAAGCCCGCGATCTGCGCCTGCGTTCTCGATCGCGATCGTCATCAGCCGCTCGATCAGCTTCGGCAGCACGATCTCGCCGGACAAAGCCTGAGATGCCCTAACGACGCTTGCGACATCGAGTTGCTGGATCGCGGAGCCTGTGCCCGCCGCAGAGTGCTCCTCCTCTGTAGCGATCAAATGCGGATAAAGCCGATCGAGTTGCCGCACCTTGCCGTCGGCGCCCCAGCGGAAATAGCAGTCTTTCGCGTTCCGTATATAGGCGTCGGCAATGCTCTCGACGCCGCGCGCCGCGTAGAATCGTGCGGCCACTTCGTAAGCCAGGCCCTCGTTCTGTACGAAGCCATGCTCGTGGGCCGAGCGAACGGCCTGCTCGTAAAGGCGCATGGCATCGGCGTCTCGCCTTTCGAGGCGAGCGATCTCGGCCGACACCAGTGCGTGCTTGTCGGCGAAAGTCGGCGGGTAGCTTTCGGCCCACTCACGCAGTTGTTCGCGGTGCTCCTTCAGGCGTTCGCGCCAAGCCTGCTGCTGATCGGCCCCCGCGGCTTCATAGAGCGCCGACACCGCTAATGCGGTGTAGTAGAAATAGTCGAGCTGATGGATCAGGCCGGCGGAGGCTGCAAGCACCGGCTTTGCGTTGTCGGCCGCCGCCAGTGCCTCGGCATAATTGCCTGACAGGAATCGTGCTTTCAGTTTTACGATCCAATACCAGCAATTCATCATGAGGCTCCGGCCCTCGGCGATCTGAGCCTCGAACGCGGCCTCGTCGAACTGCGCATCGCTGAAGGTCGAGAAGGTTGCGGTTCGGCCTTGCATCGTCGCGATAAAGCGTTGCTGGCTCACGATGATGTCCGCGATATCGTCGAACTTGACTTTTCGGGCGAAGCCCAGCGCCGTCTCCGACCCGCGCCACACCGCGTCGAGTGGATCGTTCCGCGCGAGAAGGAATCCGACATTTACGTGCATCGCGTGGCAAGCATAGACCGCGTCACCCGTCTCAATTGCTGTACGAATAGCCTTTCGCATCAATTCGGTCGCGACGGTGATCGGCTGCACCCAGCAGGCAACCGCTGCCGTCGAGCTGTAAACTTTCGCGTGACCCGTGATGAAGCCATGCTTTGGGACTAGATCGCATGCGAGCTTGGCGAAACGATAACCGTCGCCATAACGGTGAAAGACCCCTGAAAGTAACAGTCCCCAACTGACGTAGCCGTGTGCGGAAGGGCCGCTCAGCCCATGCTGAAGGCTGACTGTCACCGAACGAGATATAATCAGGCAAAGCAGACGAGTGTCGATGAAGTAGGCTGGGCTAGCCATCACCGACAACACCTGTACGGCAGCCTGCAGTACCGGATCGGTCATCAGCGGCAGATCGATCAAGCTCTCGATCGAACGCCCATCGAGGATCTGCCAGACGGATTCGTATTCGGCCTGGACTTGCTGCTGGGTGGGATGCGCCGGTATGTCGATGCCCAGACGGCGCAGGCATGTGAGCCCAGTGGCTATCGCGTCGTGGGGTTCCGACTTCAACGTATGGAGCCGAACCTTCAGATTGTAGACGGCAGCCTCGTCGACTTTGGACGCGGCGCGCGTCAATAACTGATCAATCAGTTGGCCGGCTGTGCCGAGTGCACCGGTCAGAAATTCGCACTCGGCTCGCTCGAGCCACAGGTTGAACGTCAACTCGTACCGGCTGCTCCAGTCGTTTTCGTCCAACAGCGCCAGGCCAGCCGCGAAATAGGCAAGCGCGGACGCGTAGGCCGCCGACGTCTTGGCCTTTCGCCCGGCCCGCAAGTCGATTGCGGCCACTTGCATCTTCTCGTCCGGGTCGATCAGCAGCGCGGCACCCCGGTTCAATTGACCGGCGACATCGAACAGATGCTCGGCGAGTTGGTCCGCCGTCATATTCTCCAGCAGCATTCGGCCGATGCGCAGGTGAACGCCGGCGCGCTGCCCGTCGGAAATGAGTGAGTACGCCGCCTGCTGGATGCGGTCGTGCAGAAATTTGTAGCCGCGCTGCTCCTGGACGACGAGCCCGGCATGTACGGCCTCTCCGAATGCGGTGTGCATCCTTTGGCCCTGGATGAGGATCAAAATGAAGGTTTCCGCGGCATTGCCCAGACAGGCGAAATGCTTCAACGCATCCTGGGTGGGCGCGGATAACCTCTTCAGCTTCCCGGCCATCAGGTCCACCACGTCGCCTGCGTAGTTCTTGGCGCGGATCCGAGCGAGGTCACAAAACCATCGCGCATCTGCGTGATCGAAGACCAGCAGCCCTTCATCCGCAAGCGCAGAGAGAAATTGAATAGCAAAAAATGGATTGCCGCCGGTCTTCTCGTACACCAGCTGCACGAGCGGGTTCGCGGGCCTGGTCTCGCAGCGGAGCGAATCGGCGATCAACTGTTCAAGGTCGTCATAGGTCAAAGGCGCCAGGACGATGTCTTGCACCGTCGCGCCGGATCGGCGGATCGCATCGAGCTTGCGCAGCAGCGGGTGCGTAGCGTCGACCTCGTTATCCCGGTAGGCGCCAATCAGCAGCAGATGCCGGATGTCCGCCTGCGCGAAAATATCTTCGAGCAGATCGAGCGTGGCGGTATCGAGCCATTGCAGATCGTCGAGGAACAGGACCAGCGGGTGCTCGGCGCGCGCAAAGACGACGATGAACCGCCGTAGTATGGTCTGGAAACGGCGCTGCGCATCCTGCGGTGGTAGCTCCGCGACGGGCGGCTGTTTGCCGATGATGAGTTCCAGTTCAGGGATGAGGTCCACGATCAGCGCCCCATTCCAACCGAGAGCGTCGTGAAGCAGACGCCGCCAGGATTGGAGCTCAGCCTCGCTCTTGCTTAAAATCTGCCGGACCAGACCTTGAAAGGCTTGCGCCAGCGTGGCGTAAGGGATGTCGCGCTTGTACTGATCGAATTTGCCAGAGGCGAAGAGACCTCGCGACGGCACCAAGACCCCATGCAATTCATTCACGAGTGAGGACTTGCCGATCCCGGAATATCCGGAGACGAGCACCAGCTCCGGCGCACCGCCTTTGACGACGCGATCGAACGAGGAGAGCAACGTCTCGACCTCGGCCGCTCTTCCATACAGCTTCTCGGGGATCAACAGCCGATCGAGGGTGTCCTGTTGACCGAGCGGAAAATCATCGACGAAAGCCCGATCCTGCCATTCGGCAAGGCAGCGCCGCAGGTCACGCTCGAGGCCAACTGCCGTCTGGTAGCGATCCTCGGGCGCCTTGGCGAGCAGTTTCATGACGATGGCGGAGATGACAGCCGGGACATTTGCCACCCGCTCCCGCGGCGGGACCGGCTTTCTGGCGATGTGGCAATGGACCCAATCCATGGGATCGGCTGCCATAAAGGGCAGCGAGCCGGTCAACATCTGATAGAGCGTGACGCCGAGCGAGTAGAGGTCGCTGCGCGAATCGATCGAGCGATTCATTCGACCGGTCTGCTCGGGCGCCATATAGGCGAGTGTGCCAGCAATGACCTCTGGCGGTTCGACCGATTGTCGCTCTCTCGTCAATCGCGATGCTATTCCGAAGCCGGTCAACCACACTTCGCCGCTCGCCGTGTTCACCAGAATATTGGCGGGCTTGATGTCCTTATGGATAAGACCATGCTGGTGCAGCTTGCCGAGAGCCACGGCAACGCCGACCGCCAGGCGCAGGAAAAGTCCCACCTCCAGCGGCGCGCCGAGGAGCGCGCTCAGCAATTCGCCGCCGGGATCCTCAAGCACGAGAACGGTCCGGCCGCGATCCTGGACGAGCTCAAGCGGCCGTGCGGCCCACGTGCTCTCCAACTCATCCTTGAAGGAATATTCGTGAGCAAGGCGATCGAGGATCGCCGGTATCGGCTGCTCCGAGGCCGGGAATGCAACCAGCAAGCCATGACGGCCGGCTTCCGTGCCGTCACGCCACCCTCGGGCGAAGACGAGTCCACCATCCTCCGATAAAATCTCGAGGTCGCCGATTCCGTTCGCGCCGAACCGAAAAGATCGCCCCACTCACAAGCCTCGCCTTTGAGCCGGCCGCCTGGACCTCACGGCCACCGTAACGTTAGCATTGCGGGAGTACTCGCACACAGTCTTGTTTTGGCGAGCAGCCCGCGAGCTATGAAAGCGTACCGGAGCGTATTCTCAGGGATCGCCGATCGGATCGATCCTTTGGCAACGTGGGCAGAGTATCAACCAGTCTCTCCCATCAAACACGCGCCAAAAGCTCATACGTTGGTATGACCGCCTAACTCAAAGGTCGGATGGAAAAATGATCATTGGTGATGATCGCCAACGTCCCTGTTTCGGACGAGACGGGACGGAGTCTGCGACTGATTTGCCCGGCCTCAATTGCGGCCAATTGGCACGACGGGAAAATCAGTTGAGACGGGCAAGCCGCCGTCAACGGGTCGCAGACTCAATCTTCTTGGCCTTCAGCGCGAGTTCGACCGGGCCGGATCAATTCAGATTCGAAACCAGCAATCGGACGCGCGAAAGCGCGGGATTTGGCAACTCGGCAATTTCGGGACTGGCGCCGGCGGAGCGATTTGCTTGCGCCCGATCGATGGGCGCGGGATGCCTCACGGCGCCGGACAATACTACGATCCCGAGCGCAACAGCTACCAGAGCGACGAATGTGAAAGCAGTCATGTTACGGGTCATCGCGAATCCTCGCTTTGACTTAGTCCCAATCCCCAACCGCAGGATGCCACCTTTCGTTGAGTCGAGGAATGCGAAAATAATGCCGCACCGCATCCAAACCAGTGACCAGCGGGCCGCGGCTTTTCCGTTGCCACTCGCCCTGCAATCGATCTAAGGTAGCAGAGGTGTTTCAAAATGGGAGTGCGGACGTGGCGACCGGCACAGTGAAGTGGTTTAACGCGACCAAGGGCTATGGATTTATTCAACCCGACGGCGGAGGCAAGGATGTGTTTGTGCACATCTCGGCCGTGGAGCGAGCCGGCCTGAGCAGCCTCAATGAGGGCGCCAAGGTCAGCTACGAAGAGACGGAAAACCGCGGCAAAACGTCGGCGGAAAATCTAAGGGTCGGCTGAAAACAGCCCCACCCTCATCGCGCTGCTTCACGGCGATGACGTCGCGGGCGGGAGGCTGACTCGCTTCATGCGGCCCGCCGTATTTCGCGCCATGCGCCCGCTATTTGGCGACAGACGGGGCGACTGACGTTCTCTTCGACAGCATTAATCGACTGCTGCGGCACTTCCGAAAAGTGCTGTGAAGAGACGTGCCTTTTAAGGCTTTCGCAACCACAGCAGCAAAAATCGACGGGCCCTCACGCGAGCGGAACACTCGGACAAACGCCTGCCCGTATATTCCAATCCTTCAAGATTGCACCCGTCAGTTGGGCGAGGCGTCGCAAACCAATTGCAAGAGCCGATGTTCGTTTGATCGTGAAGCAGGAGAAGAGGCGATATGACCTTCCTTGCGAAATGCGTGCTGGTCCTGCTCGCAACCGCTCTTGTTTGCGCGTTCCTGGCCGCGAGCCCATTGATATTCTGTCACGGGGGAGGATCAGGAGGAAATTGCGGCGAGGCCGTTATGCTCTCCTTGCCGGCGACATTGCTCGTGTCCCCGTTGATACTGATTCTGGCCACCGTATTTTTCTTCCCATCCGCCAGGAAAATTCTCCTCATCGTTTTGGGCGTGATGGCCGTCGCGGAACTGGCCCTTGTTGGGTTTTCCACAAAGCTGGTCATCGACTCGAAGGACCACTCCGACCAGACCACGGAGAGACAGGCGGTCTTCATGTACTCCGTGTGTCTTGAGGGCAACGCGCGAGGTCGGTCGCGCACGTCCAACGATCCCCCGGAAGCCATCGAGCAATCATCATTCGCCAACTGCGCAAAAGGCCGGCAGCAGGTTTTCGATACATTTCGTAGTCACGCCAATTCCTTCAGCCCCGAAGCGATGGCGGCTTTGGAGCAGGAGTTTCGGCGCAAGTTGCCGCAGATCATCGTCAAAACGCGCGGCGACGTGCGAAAGACTGTGCAGCGATAGCCGCCTGCGGAATATTCCGCCGATCGCGCCCTCCCCGATCGCGCCGATCAGATCAGCTGCAGACATGCCTGGCTTGGGCCAAATCGAGCCGCAATCTCATCCAAGTTTCCGACTAGTTTTCGGCATATTTTGATTCCAGTTGATTCGCCGGAATTAGCTCGATCGTCGGGGATATTGAGAATGTCATTTTTCAAGCGGGAACTCGGCCCGGTCGAGCGGTTCGAGAGCATGCTGAGGGAGAGGCGTGCGGCGCGCCAGAAGCAGGCCGAGCGGGTGAGCCTCGTTGAAACAGATGTTGAAGAAAAACGTGCCGCGGCCGAACGGCTGGCGGTGACCGGCGCCTCCGATGCCAAGCTTGGTCACGCGGAGACCAAGCTGCGCGCCGTCGAAGAACGCGCCAAGGCGCTTCGTGCCGAACTGGCGGAAGTCGACGAGCAGATTGCCTCAACCGAGCGCGCCGTGGCGGACGCCAGGGCGCAACGCGACCGCGACACGGCGGCGGATCAGATTGAGGAGATGGCGTCGGCAATCGAGCGGGCCGTACCGGCATTTGGCGCCAGCGCCGCGGCATTCGTCGACGCCGTCACAAAAAACCCGGCGACCGTGCTGGAGGCGACCAGGTTCTCGACCAGCGTGGATGCGGTGCGCCGGGAGGTTCTGGCGGCTGCGGACTTGATCTGCTGGCAGCTCCGATCCGCCGCGGTGCGCACACGCGCGGGCAACGCCAATATCGCCATCGGTGTGACCGCCGAACTGGAACAACTGCCGGCTCAGGATATCGATCGGCAATTGATCTACACCCTCAATCCGTTGCTTTGGCGAGAGGATGGCCAAGTGCGCAGGGTGCCGGCGTTCGCGCTGGTTGAGCTGCCAAAAATATTGTTGCCGGTAGCGCTGCGGCATCAACATGTGGACCATCTGAATGCCCGGCGGGTACAGACCCTGATTCACATTCATGGCAGCGACATTTCCCACAGCGAACCCAGTCCCGACGATCCGCAGCTCATCGATCTCGATGCGCTTGCCACCGAGGAAAACAACGTCCGGGCCAATGTTGCATGAGCGCTGTGGCGGCGTTCAACCTGGCTTCGTTCGCGGTCGCATGTGAATTCGCGGTTACGGAGTTGCGAATGTCAAATCCACTCCACTGGTGGGCCGTTCACCGACGACGTAGCTAACCCCTGTCTGGTTACAAGCCGAACCGGACAGGCTGACTATCAAAGTTCGGCTGGTGTTTGCGTTTGGGGGACGACACATGAGCAACTTGGGCATTTGGATCGGATTTGCGTTCGCGGGGCTCTGCGTGCTCGGAATCATCTATGCCGCGCTCGCGATGAAGACGCCTGCTGACGTGTCGCCGAGGCAGCTAAACCTCGTGATCCTCATTGCCGGAGGTTTAATCGGGTGGGTAGTTGGAATGCTGATAACGCCCGTCTCTCCCAAGGAACAGGCCGTGTTTTCTGAAACCGGGAGAGCACTTTCTACCTTCGTGGCCGGGTATCTGGTTGCGAAGATCGACAGGATCTTCGATATCGCGATGAAACAGAACGAAAACGTAAATGGGCTGTTTGTCGGGCGGCTGCTGATGTTTGTCAGCACGTTCGCGCTCGGCGTATTGGCGACATTCGTGTGGCGAAGCTACGTTCACCTGGGCTAGCACCGCTCCCGCCAACTATTGAACGACGTCGAGTTTGACCTTTGCGATCCCGCTTTGAACCATCCCGAGCGCGTTGGCCGCGGAATGCGAGACATCGACAACGCGTCCGGGAACGTAGGGACCGCGATCGTTGATCCGCACTGTTACCGACCGCCCGGTCGCGACGTTCGTCACCCGCAACCGGGTGCCAAACGGCAATGTGGGATGAGCGGCAGTCAAATCGTTCGTATCGAACTTTTCGCCGCTCGCGGTCTGTTGCCCCTCCGTGTAGAAGCTGGCGACTCCCTGCGAGGCGGTCTGTGTCGGCGTCCCATTATTGTGCCGCGCGAACGGCGTGTGCTTTCTCACGGTCGCGACACGCCTGCTCGTTAAGCTGGTGAAGAATGATGCCGTTCGATCGTGGTTCAACGAGGCGTGCCGGCTAGGGCCGGAAAATTCGGAATTTCGAACCGCGGTGGACTGCGCGCAGGCTGCCAGCGAAGCAGCTCCAAGCACGATGACAAGCGATTGACAGACGTTCCGGACACGAGCGGCCGAGACCGCGGACGCATCTGGAATACGATCTGTCTCAGTAGCGACGTACGAACGAGCAACGTACCAACTCTTGGCATCATCGATGGACATGTTGATCCCCGATTCCGCCCCCAAACCCTAGGCCGCCCCGCAATCAGGGCAGAACCGTGGCTGGACGAGATCAGGCACGTCGTTAAGCCGATGATTTCATTCGGATGTGACTATTACGCCACAACTCGCGACAGGCGCGCAGCGTGATCAGAGCTGCGGGCCGGACAGGTTCAGCTCGCGTTCTGCACGGAAAACATTGGCATAGAGGTTTGCGATCCACTGGCGTCCGCTCGACGTGACGTTGAGGTAGTGTATCGCCATCTGAATCTGCGGAGCGACGTTGTTCCAATAGAACTGCGGATACTTGTAGACCACGTCCGCGGGCGTATCGTAGCCAAGCTTCTTGTTCAAACCGATTTCCTCAAATTCGTAGAACAGTGCGTTCGACTTTCTCAGGTAATTGGGATCGCCGAGCTGACCGATGAGATCGGCGGCGCGCAGCAGCAGGCCCTCCTCTTCGACCAGATCATCGTCGTTGGAGGATGATGCATATGGAAAGCGCGTATATTCGATGGCTCGCGCAATTCGGCCGGCGTCGACCTCTTCGGTCCCATCGAGGCGCTCGGAGACGAACAACTTCGATCGGTCGACATGATAGGGCGCGAGCGCGGCATCGGACGACCCTCGCGGCAGACGTATCGTGCCACCACTCAGGTCCGCGACATAGGACTCCTTGTCATCGCCCTGCAAAATCCCGCGGACATATCCGATGTCATGGGCAAGGCACGCCAAGATGAAATTCGCATAGTCCTCCGCGGTCGTCGCCCGCAGCATCTGGCGTCCCATCAGGATGTCGTGCCCGGCGAGGGTCACAAGCATCGAGTGCTCGATATTGTGATACAGGGCGTCGCTGTTGCCGATGCAATCAAGGGTCAATCTGGCTGCGAAGGGGACAACTTCGGCCAAGCGGGCATGTGACGCGCCGAACCTGCTCTTGGTGTCCGAAGTCAGGAACGATCCCAAAGCGTGCGCTACCAATTCCGGAATTGTGATCATCTGAACACCCGTCGGATTGAACGCCGTGGCGTGACAAGGCTCCGTGGTCGCAACCTCACGATAACACATCTGCCGATGTCTGCGGCCGTCAAATGTCATCTTTTGCCACAGGGTGGATGAGACATCGCACCAGCAATATCGGTATTTAAGCGCCGGTGTCCCAGATTGCATCCGCCGGCGTCATTATCCCCATGCTAAGCTAGTGCCTGCGGGCGTATCCTCGCCTGGCAGGAGGGAATGATGAAAACCCATTACACAATCGCATTGGCAATGCTGGCAGGTTTCGGCCTTGGCACGGTCGCGGTCCAGGGACTTCATGCTCAATCCAAGGCGCCAGTCTACCAAGTCACTGAAATCGAGATCCTGGATCCGGAAGCATATTCGAAGGACTACGTCCCGAAGGCTGGGGCCGCTATCAAGGCGGCTGGCGGCAAATTCCTTGCACTTGGCGGCAAGACCACCGCTTTCGATGGAGAACCGCCAAAATCCCGCATCGTCATCCAGCAATGGGACAGTCTTGAGAAAATCCAGGCCTATCGCGATTCAGCGGCCTTCAAAGAACTGCTGCCGATCCGCGACAAGCTGGCAAAATTCCGCACCTACGCTGTCGAAGGGATAGCGCAATAGCAGTCAAGTTTCACGCAAGATCGAGGCCGCCTAGTGTGGCGGCCTCTTTCGTTTCGGCGCCAAGAAGCCTAGCCCATCAAGGCCCGTGGCAGCCACATCGCGATGTCGGGAAAGGTGCAAACCAGCATGACCGCCAGGATCATGATGGCTACGAACGGCAGCGTTCCCCATACGAGTTCGCTGTAGGAAATATCCGGCGCGATGTTCTTGATGACAAACAAATTCAGCCCGACGGGCGGGTGAATCAGACCCATCTCCATCACGACCGTCATGACGACGCCGAACCAGACGAGGTCAAAACCGGCGCTGCGCAACGGCGGCAGAATGATCGGCGCGGTCATTAAAATAATGCTCGCCGGCGGCAGGAAAAAACCAAGCACCATCACCATCAGCAAAATAGCGAGAAGCAGCAGCCATGGCGAGAAATGCTGAGCCACGATCCACTCGGCGGCGCTTTGCGAGATGTGCAGGTAGCTCATCACCATCGAATATAGAAGGGACATGCCGACGATCATGATGACCATCGTCGATTCCCGAACAGACGCAAACAGCAGCGGGCCAAAGTCCGATGGACGCCAGATGCCGTAGATGGCCGCGACGAGAAGCAGAGCGAGGACCGCGCCGAGCCCCGCGGTTTCGCCGGGACTGGCAAAGCCGCCATAGAGCGCCCCCATGACGCCGATCATGAGAATCAGGAACGGCAGAATACGAGGGAGCGCATTGACGCGGTCGCGCATCGTGAACTTGTCACGCCGCAGGATCGCATGATCCTTGCCCGACTTTTGCGCGCCGCGAACTTCCGCGAGATACCGCACGACCGCGTAGGCGGAGAACATCGCGCTCAACAGCAGGCCAGGCAATAACCCAGCAAGAAAAAGCCGGCCCAGCGACTGCTCCGCCGCAACGGCATAGAGGATCATGGTGATCGATGGTGGCAGCAATATCCCGAGCGTGCCGCCAGCGGCGATCAGCCCTGCCGCGAAGCCGGGAGAATAACCCCGCCGGCGCAGTTCGGGAATGCCCGCGCTTCCGATCGCCGAGCACGTCGCAGCGCTCGAACCCGCCATCGCGGCGAACAGCGTGCAGGCAATCACGTTGGCCACGCCCAGTCCGCCGGGAATCCGGTTCATCCAGACATACAGCGCGTTGTAGAGGTCGGCGCCCGCCCGCGAGCGTCCGATCGCCGCACCCTTGAGGATGAACAACGGGATGGTCAGCAGCGTGATATTGGCGATTTCCTGATAGACATTTTGCGCAACGATGCCGAGCGCCGAAAACGGCATGAAGACCAGCATGAACGCCACGGCCACCGCGCCCAGCGCAAACGCGATCGGCACACCGGCAAACAGCACAAGCAGAGTGACGCCGCCATAGAGCGCGCCGACCGAAAGTGCGTTCATGCCGGTGTTTCTCTTCTGGACACGAGCGCATCGACGATCTGGAGTGCAAATCGAAGGCATAGAAACGTCATGCCGGCCGTCATCAGCGAATAGGGAATCCACAGCGGCGGCGCCCAGGCGGAGTCGGTGACGCGGCCGTCGTCGATGGCTTCCAGCAACAGGAGCCAGCACTGCCAGTCGAAAAATGCACAGAAAGCGAGGCACACAAGGTCCGAGACCAGCGCCCGGAAACGCCTCGCCCCGCGAGGCAGAAATTCCTCGAGAGCCGCGATGGCGATGTGACCGCGCACCGACTGCACATAAGGCGCAGACAGAAAGGTCGCGCCGACCAACAGGAACACCGCCATCTCGTCCTGCCAGTCGGTCGAGATGTGCAGGAAGTATCGCGCGAGGATCGAATAGGTCAGCACCAGCCCGGCCCCGATCGTCGCCAGCGCGCAACCCCACACCAGCACGTTGTCGAGCCTGTCGCAGGAGGTGATGATCAGGTCCAGAAAGGCTGGACGACGCAGGCTCGAAGGCTGCGCCGGAATATCGCTCACACTTCCTCCGCCATCTTGAGAACCTTGGCGGTGTTCGCCGAGCGCCCGGCAAAGTCCTTCCACGCGCTGTCCCGCGCGATAGCCTTCCAATCATCGAGGGCGGCTGCATCCATTTCGACGACCTCTGAGCCGGCTTTGGCGTACACATCCGCCAGACGCTGATCGTCCGCCTTCGAGCCCTCCAATCCGAACGGCTCGATCGCCTGACCGACCTCCATGATGGCCTGCTGCTGATCCGGAGGAAGGGTGTCAAACACGGCCTTCGACATCAGAATCGGCTCCAGCACGAAGAAGAAGCTGCGGCCACCGGCCGAGGTCAGTCCCTTGCTGAGTTCTTCGAGCTTGAACGAAATCAGGCTCGACGAACTCGTCACCGCGACGTCGATCGCGCCGGTTTGCATCGAGATATAGATTTCATTCGAGGGCATGTTGCTGGTCGTTGCGCCCGCGCCCTTGAACATCATGTCCATCTCGCGGCTGCCGCCCCTGATCTTCAAACCCTTGACGTCACCGGGCTTGACCACCGGTTTGCCGCGCGCGGCGATGCCGCCCGACTGCCACATCCATGTGATGAGCTTGACGCCCTTGTTCTCCAGGATCGTCGTCAGCTCCTTGCCGATCGGCGCGGTCTTCCAGCGATAAGCCTGCTCGTAACTGGTGACCACCGCCGGCATGAACGTAATGTTCAACTCGGGAATCTCACCACCGGAATAAGTTGTCGGGTAGAGACTGAGGTCGAGCGCGCCCTTCTTCAGCGCATCGAATTGCGCGAACGTCTTCATCAGCGACGAATTCGGATAAATATCGAACTTCAACGCGCCTTCGGTGCGCTTCTCCACGCCTTCGGCGAACTTCTTGCACAGCCGGTCGCGGAAATCCCCACCATCGGGGCCGGAGCCAGGAAACTGGTGCGAGATCTTGAGCGTCCGGGTATCGGCTCGCGCTGTCCTGCTCAGGCCTACCAACGCCGGCGCCGCTATTGCTCCCAACGCCGCACGGCGGGTCAGTCCCTTTGCCATCTCATCCTCCCGTTTATTGCTATTGTTTTATTGGTATTCTTTTATTGAGCCCTGCCGCTAGATCGCGCGGTGGGCCGGAGACAGTTTCGGCAGACCGAGGTTTTCGCGCAAGGTGTTTCCTTCATAATCGCGCCGAAACAGCCCCCGGCGCTGCAACTCCGGGACCACCAGGCGCACGAAGTCGTCGTAGGTGCCGGGCACCTGCGTCGCCGCCACCACGAAGCCGTCGCACGCCCCTCCCGAGAACCACTCTTCGAGGCCATCAGCCACCTGCTTGGGCGAGCCCACGAAATTCGGGAACTCGCGCAGCGTCGCCCGTCCGCTGAACTGAACGAAGTCGCGCACCGTCGGGCTGGGTTTGCCGCTGAGCAGTACGACGCGGTCACGGACCGCCTGCAGGCCGCTGATCGCAGCGAGTTCTTCGGGCGAAAACGGTTCGTCCATCGGCTTGGTCGCAAAATCGAAGTTCAACACCTCCGACAACAGCGCGAGCGTGTCGATCGGTTTTGCCAACTTGTCGATTTCCGCAAAACGATCTTCGGCCTCGCTCTGCGTCTCCGCGACGATCGGATAGACCGCCGGCGCGATGCTGATATCCTTGCCTTGCTCGGTGAGCGACTGCTTGATTTCGGCATATTGGCGCCTGGCCACCGTCAGATTGGGATAGATTACGAACAGCAGCTCGCCCCATCGGGTGGCGAAAGCCTTGCCCCGGCCGCTCTGGCCGGCCTGAATGATGATCGGACGTCCTTGCGGCGAACGTGGCACGGTAAACGGCCCGCGGGAGGTGAAGAACTTGCCCTTGTGATCGAGCCGATGGACCTTGGCGGGATCGGCGAAAACGCCGTTCTCGCGATCGAACAGGATCGCGTCCTCTTCCCAGCTGTCCCAGTGGCCGAGAACGACTTCCATGAACTCGTCGGCCCGGTCGTAGCGCAAATCGTGGCCGAGATGCTTCGTCGCCCCGAAGTTGGCGGCTTCCGAGTCGTTCAGCGACGTCACGACGTTCCAGGCCATGCGCCCGTTCAAAAGCAGATCGAGCGTCGCAAAGACGCGCGCAACGTGAAACGGCTCGTAATAGGTGGTCGAGTACGTCACCCCGATCCCTAACTTCTCGGTGGCTAACCCCATCACCAGAGCGCACGACACCGGATCGAGTTTCGCCGCACGAATGCCGTGGCGGATCGTCTCGGCGAAATCATCGGCATATTTGTCGGGAATGGCGAGGCGGTCGTCGAAGAAAGCGAGATGAAACTTGCCGGCTTCGAGTGTCCGGCCGATGCCTTCGTAATATTCCCGCGAGCCGAAGTTCGGCTGCGAAAGCCGGTGCCGCCAGGAAGCCGGGTAATTCGAACAATTCTGGGCTTGCATGAAACCGATCAGTTTCATCTGACGCATGGTCGTATCTCTTTTTCCGGGTTGGCGCCATCGCGCTCAGATATGGCCCGCGCACGCCTTGCTGCGTCGCACTGTCGCTTTCAGGCGGGGATGCTAGTGCCGTGCCACTATGCTTTCCAACAAGATTATCTTAAGCATTGATCTGTTTTTCGAAACAAAGGTCGCCGGACGTGGCCCAGGGAAATTTCAAGGTCAATTTCAAGGTCAATCTCAAGCTTCTTCATATGTTCGTTGCAGTTGCCGAGAACCGCAGCTTTCGAATGGCCGCGGAACAACTGAATCGTTCGCAATCGGCCGTGAGCATGCAGATCAAGCAACTTGAGGAGCAGGTCGGGGTCGCGATCTTTCATCGCACCACACGGCGCGTCGAACTGACGTCCGAAGGCGAACGGCTTCTTGCCCATGCCCGGCGGGCGCTGGACGAATGGGAAAGCGGACTGCGTCAGATCCGCGACGTCGTCGACATTCAACGAGGTACATTATCGATCGGCTGCGTGCCGACCGTCGCCGCGACGATCCTTCCAAAAGCGCTGTCCGCCTTTCGAACCGCTTATCCAGGCATCAACGTCAACCTTCGCGAGCTGGCGACGCACGATCTCTTGGAAAGCATCCGGCGGCGGGAAATCGATTTTGGCATCGGCCCCGCGGTCGAAGGCTCAGTGGAATTTCAATTCGACGCGCTGTTCTCCGAGCCGATTTTCGCGTTGACCTCAAAAGCCTACCCGCTGCCGAAACGCCGGTCGATCGATCTCGCCGACCTCTGCGCGTATCCGGTTCTGCTCAACTCGAAATCCGCTGAACTGCGCAAGGTGCTCGACCGGGCCCTGCTCGCCCGCGGCCTGAACATGGACATCAAGTTCGATGTCCTGCACACCCATACCTTGATTGCGTTCGTGGTTGCGGGCATGGGCGTGGGCATTCTGCCCAGGATCGCGTTGCCGAAATTCCGTGGCTCAACGATGCAGGCGCTCCCGATAGCCAATCCGACATTGGTACGCTCTGTCAGCATTATATCGCTGCGGGGGCAGTCATTCTCTCCAGCCGCCAAGGAACTGACGAAAGCCGTCTATAAGAATCTGCGGACACAGGCCTGACTCTACGGTCGCAACGATCAGGAATCCGCTTTTGAAGATTCCGCGATACGCAAGATCAGCGATATCGCGCCCACCACCGGCGGCACGACAAAGCACCAAACGCCAAAGCGCATAAAGAGCAGCGCCGCCGCGCCGCAGCCGACCGCGAAGACGACGACGTTGGTCGCCATCTGGACCAGCCGCGCCGGCGGTGCGTCAGCGCCCTCACGCGGATAGATCTTGTCGGCAATGTCGAGCATCACCTGTGTGGTCGTGCCGGTCATCAGCGTCGAGGGCGGCGAACTCGCCAGATGAACGCGATGCACCGCGTTCTGGATTGCCATGGCGGCGACCAACACCATGCCGGTCGTGATTGCCTGCCAGCTGTCGCCGTCGTGGAACGGGCCGAAATGAATCGCAAACGCCGCGCCTGCGACAAGCAGCAGGACTTTGATGGCCAGGAGCGGCACAAAGGGATGCGCGGAACGGTGCGACAGCAGCGTGCCGAACCACCGCGAGGCGATCACCACGACACAGAACACCGGCAGCGCCAGCAGTTTCGCGATCGTGCCGGAGGTGCCGAGCGCGAGCGAAGCACCCAGCGTGACGAAATTGCCGGTGACATGCGCGGTGAACAGACCCTGAAGCGCGAGAAAGCCGGCCGTGTCGACGAAGCCGGCGTTGAGGCTCAGAACCAAAGGCAGCAGGCGAGACGGCGCGGAAGGCATGAGCGGATGTCCGATGGACCGGGGATTGAGGCTTGGCCCAAGTCTATCGATCAGCCGCCCACATGGCTACGTTCAGATGGCCAGGTCCGGCTGCGGCCATGTGGAAACCGCTAGCCCTTGATGAAAGCCAGGAGGTCGGCGTTGATGGTCGCCGCTTCCGTGGTCGGCATGCCGTGGGGAAAGCCCTTGTAGGTTTTCAGCGTGCCGTTTTTCAAAAGCTTCGCCGACAACGGACCGGACGCGACATAGGGGACGATCTGATCGTCTTCGCTGTGCATCACCAGCACCGGGACGTTGATCTTCTTCAGGTCCTCGGTGAAATCGGTCTGCGAGAACGCGACGATGCCGTCGTAATGCGCCTTCGCGCCACCGGTCATGCCCTGCCGCCACCAGTTTTCGATCACGGCCTCGGACGCTTTGGCACCGGGCCGGTTGTAGTTATAGAAGGGCCCCGCGGCGACGTCGCGATAGAATTGCGAGCGATTGGCCGCGAGCGCGGTCTGAAATCCATCGAAGACTTCCTTGGGAAGGCCGTTGGGATTGGCTGGCGTTTTCACCATCAGCGGCGGCACCGCCGAGATAATGGCCGCCTTCGTCACCCTGCCCTCGCCGTGCCGCGCCAGATAATGCACGACCTCGCCACCGCCGGTGGAATGGCCGACATGGATCGCTTCCTCCAGATCGAGATACGTCGTCACGGCCGCGAGATCGTCGGCGTAATGATCCATGTCGTGACCGTCGCCGACCTGGCTCGATCGGCCATGGCCGCGGCGGTCATGCGCAATGACGCGATAGCCGTGATTGAGGAAGAACAATAGCTGTGCATCCCAATCATCCGAAGACAGCGGCCAGCCATGGCTGAACACGATCGGCTGACCCTGGCCCCAATCCTTGTAAAAGATGTCGACCTTATCTTTTGTGGTGATGACGGGCATGTGTTGCTCCCAATGGCTTGTTCGCAAATGCTTGATCGGTCGCGGACACTATACGTGAGCCTGTACGTCTTTTTGATGATGGGAAGGTTTTTAATCAAACTGGTGAAAGTGATGGATCGGACCGTGGCCGTGTCCGATGCCAAGACGGTCGGCGGCTTCGATCGCCGCGGTGATCCATGTCTTGGCGCCGCGCACCGCTTGCTCCAGCGTTTCGCCCTTGGCGATGCCAGCGGCAATCGCCGACGATAGCGAGCAGCCGGTGCCGTGGGTGTTCTTTGTCGCGACCCGCAGCGCCGGTAACGCGATGATGTCGTCGGCGCGGAAGAGATAATCGATACTCTCGCGGCCGTGCCCGTGACCGCCCTTGATCAACACGGCCCGCGCACCCATCGCGAGCAGTCGTTTGCCCTGGCTCGCGATCGCTGTTTCATCCGATGCCACGCCCTCTTCCAGGAGCGCAGCGGCCTCCGGCAAATTCGGCGTAATCAATGAGGCCTGAGGAATGAGGCGCTCGCGGAGCGCTGAAACCGCGTCGGCCGACAGCAGCCGGTCGCCAGAGGTTGCCACCATCACCGGATCGAGCACGACGTATTTTGGAGACTTGCGCGAAAGCGCCGTGGCAATCGCCTCGATGGTCGCAAGCTGCGCCACCATGCCGATCTTGACGGCCGCAATATCCAGATCGTCGAACACGGCATCGAGCTGCGCGGTCACGAAGTCGGGTGGCACCTCATGAATACCGCTCACCCCGCGCGTGTTCTGCGCGGTGAGCGCCGTGATGACGGAAGCGCCATAGACGCCGAACGCGGCAAAGGTCTTCAGATCGGCCTGAATGCCGGCGCCGCCGGACGAATCCGAGCCTGCAATGGTGAGCGCGACGGGTACGGCCATATCCACTCCAAATAACGTAAAGACGCTAACGCGGCGTGTTGTTGCCAGCAAGGTTTGCGACGTTATATTGAGGTGTAAGATAGCCCTTTCGGAGACGACAGCGATGGTGCCCTTTTTCATCCAGATCAAATGCAAGCTTGGCCAGTCCTATGTCGTCGCCAATGCGCTGGCGGAGGCCGAGATTGCCTCCGAGATCTACTCGACCGCGGGCCACTTCGATCTTCTCGTCAAATTCTATGTCGATGCGGGCACCGATATCGGCCACTTCGTGAACGAAAAGGTGCAAGTGATTCCGGGCATCCAGGACACCCACACCATCATCACCTTCAAGGCGTTCGGCGGGTCTTAAGCATAGCGCTTTCGCTCGCCTATGCTTCGCCGGCCAGGGCGAGCGCGCCCTCAATGGCGCTCTCCAGCATCTCGTCGGAAAACTTCCTGTCGTTGACCGCGCGTGCGAGCTGTAGCGCGCCGACCATCATTCCATAGATCGCCATCGCCTTGCGCCGCCGCTCCGCGGTCGAGCCGGTGCGAAGCTGGGCCGCGATCAGCAAAATGATCTGCTCGGCTTTTCCGGTAAAGATGTTCCGCGTCCCCTCCGGGTGCCGTGCAATCTCGGCCACCAACGCCGCCGTCGGACAACCCGCTCCCGCGTTATCGCGGTGCCGGGTGCCGAGATAGTCGCGGATGCTCTTCTCCAGACCGGCATTGGCCTTGAGGTTGCTGGCAAGCCCCCGCTCACGCCCGTCGAGCGCGTCAGTGAGAACCGCGCGGACCAGGTCCTCCTTGGATTCGAAGTGCGCATAGAACGCGCCGTTGGTGAGGCCCGCGGC